>Ga0209918_1000017_pt1 | contig 172174 bp, 160 predicted proteins | sample SalPonD_shore_MG_FD_185712 | JGI IMG/M metagenome (GOLD analysis project Ga0209918, IMG submission 185712) | Salt pond soil microbial communities from South San Francisco under conditions of wetland restoration - Salt Pond MetaG... | ecosystem: Environmental > Aquatic > Marine > Intertidal...
CAGGCGCTCGAGGAGCACTTCACGTATTTCTTCGTATGCCTCCCCGAAGCGATGGAGAGGCCGCGCGTGCGCACCTTCCGCGACTGGATGTTCGCCGAGCTGGGGGAAGTGCCGGGGCCCTGCCGGAAATCCACGCCGTAGCGCGTGTCCGGACCGCGCGGGCACCTGGGATGGTCTGATTAGTCCATCGCGGTCGCGTCAGACTCGCAAGGGCTCCATCAATCCTTTCTGGTGTCCCTTGACACAAGGAGGAACTGGTCGCGCCCGGTTCCGCGAGCCACTGCAGTGGGTCGCGGTCGCACACGACGGCCCCTCCGGGCGGCTCGAGGGTGACCACGAACCGGGCGGCGTCGAACGCGTTCCCCGCCTCCAGGATTTCGCGACCCGCGTCGCCGCGCCAGCGGCAGAAGCGCAGCGCGATCGACCACACCAGGCCACCGTAAGTCCGGATCACCGCGTCGGCCGCGTCGATTTCCCCCTGCGCGAGGCGCAGCAGCAGACCGGCGGACTCGTCACGACCACGACTCATCGGCCGTATCCGTGAACGGGCCCGGCGCGGCCTCCTCGGCCATCGCGGGCGGGGACACTCATCGCGCGGGGGGCCTCCGTGGCATGCACGTGCAGGAGACTCGACGTCGCTCCCGCCGCATAGGGACGGGCAAACGTCTCCGCCGCGCGGTGAACGGAACCGCCGAACCGTTCATTACGCCCATTTCGTGCCGCACGTTCGAGCGGATGCCGAACGCGGTCGAATCGTCGCGACGGGAACGGCCGACTGGCGCTTCCGGTGCCGGTCGAGCGGCATTCAGAAGTCCTTGCACAGGCGAACGGCATCATACAGTGCCGCGTGGATGTTGCGGCTCGCGACGGCGTCACCGATGCGGAACAGGCGGTACCGCCCCTGCGCGTTGCGCTCGACCACCTGTGGACGCCCCCCGATCAATGCGTCCAGATCGGTCTCGCCATTGTTGATCGACCGTGCCCTGAGCGACTCGTAGACGTCATCCAGGGGCAGCGTGCCATGCTCCAGGATGACCTGGTCGACCGTGCGTGAGGTGTCGGTCTTCGTGTAGTCGTTGTACAGCGTCACGGCCAGCCGGCCCTGCGCGTCCCGCTCGACCCGGCGCAGCCGGTGATCCGGAGTCAGCCGCACCCCGTGTTCGTACAGCGCACGCAGGTAGGCCGGGTAATTGGTACCCCCGACCAGCTGGCCGATGAATCGCTCCGGCGTGACGACCTCCAGGCTCGCGCCGGACGTGGCCAGGTACTCTGCACAGGTCAGCCCGGGATGCTGGCCATTGTCGTCGTAGAGCAGGACCTCGCCTTGCGCGCGGAAATGTCCGCCGAGCGCATCCCAGGTCGTGTGCACCAGGCCCTCGCCGGATTCCAGGAAGGAGGTATTCGGCAACCCGCCGGTGGCGACGATGACGATGTCCGGCAACTCGGCCAGCACGTCCTCCGCTTCGGCGTAGATGTTGTAGCGCATCGTGACGCCGAGGTACTCGAGCTCGGCCAGGCGCCAGTCGGTAATGCCGATCAGTTCGCGGCGCCGCTCGGGCACGGCCGCCAGGGTCACCTGGCCACCGGCGCGCTCGGCGGCCTCGAACACGACGACGTCATGGCCGCGCGCGGCGGACACGCGCGCCGCCTCCAGGCCGGCCGGTCCTGCACCGACGACCACGACCTTGCGGCGCGGGCCATCGCCCGGCTCGATTTCCTGCGGAATCGTACGCTCGCGGCCGGTCGCAGGATTGTGGATGCACAGCGCCTCGCCGCCTTCGTAGATGCGGTCGATGCAGTAGCCGGCACCCACGCAGGGCCGGATGCGATCCTCCTGCCCGGCACTCACCTTGCGTACGATGTGCGGGTCCGCCATGTGGGCGCGAGTCATCCCGACCATATCGAGCTTGCCCTCGCGGATGGCGTAACGCGCGGTGGCGATGTCGTTGATGCGATTGGCATGGAAGGTCGGCACGTCACCGAGTGCCGTCTTGATCCCGCCGGCAAAGTCCACCTGCGGTCCCTGCGGCGTGCCCATGTTCGCGATTACGTGCGACAGGCCCTCGTCGGTCTCGATGTGGCCCTGGATGACGTTCACGAAGTCGAGCTGGCCGGTGGCGACGAGGCGCTCGGCGATGGCGATGCCGTCCGCGCGCGAAAGGCCGCCGGGCACGTCCTCGTCGAACACCATGCGAATCCCGAGGATGTAGTCCTCGCCCGCCTGCCGGCGAATCTCGGCAATGACCTCGCGCGCGAAGCGCGTACGGTTGTCGAGCGAACCGCCCCAGTCGTCACCGCGCGCGTTGGTCCGCGGCGACCAGAAGCTGTCCATCAGGTGCCCGTAGGCCTCGAGCTCGATGCCGTCCAGCCCACCCTCGCGGCAGCGCACGGCAGCGCTGCCATAGCCCCGGATGATCCGCTCGAGGTCATGTGCCTCGGCAATCTTGGGAAACGCGCGGTGCGCCGGCTCGCGCACGCAGGACGGCGACACCACGGGCAGCCAGTCGCCCGTGTAGTTGCTCGTGCGCCGACCCAGGTGCGTGAGCTGCGTCATCACCGCGCATCCGTGCGCGTGAACGGCGTCGCTCAGTGCACGGAAGTACGGGATGATCCGGTCGGTGGTGACGTCCAGGTTCCCGAACGCGGGCGGCGAATCCGGCGCCACGATCGCCGAGCCGCCGATCATGGTCAGCGCCAGCCCGCCCTTCGCCTTTTCCACGTGGTAGGCGACGTAGCGCTCGCCGGGCATTCCGTCTTCCGAGTAGGCCGGCTCATGGCTGGTCGACAGGACACGGTTTCGAAATTCGAGGTGGCGCAGGCTGTACGGCTGCAGCAGCGGGTCGTTGGTCATCGGGGCCTCCGGCACGAACGTACCCGGCGGAATGGCACTTGTCCCCCCGACGGGTGCACGCTTGCGATTCGTTTCATATCGATCAACAAGTTAGGCACGGGCATCTGCCCGGTCAAACGACAATTTCGCCGCCATTCGATAACATGGTGTAATGATTTCGCTGAAGCGCGAACTGCCCCCGCTCAACGCCCTCGTCACCTTCGAGGCGGCTGCGCGCCTGCACAGCTTCACGCGCGCGGCCGAGGAGCTGCACGTGACCCAGGCCGCGGTGAGCCGCCAGATCCAGCGCCTCGAGCGACGGCTGGGCACGCGCCTGTTCCATCGCGGACGGCGTCGCCTGGAGCTCACCGGGCCCGGGCGCCGGCTGCACGAGTCCGTGACCGGCGGGCTGGACCAGATCGCCCGCGGCGTGCGGCGCGTCCGCATGGCCGCATCCGAGCCGCCGGTCACGCTCTCCGCGACGATCGCCTTCGCCACCTACTGGCTCATGCCGCGCGTGCATGCCTTCGGCGAGCGGCACCCGGCGATCGACGTCCGCATCCTGGCAGGCGACCGCGAGCTGGACCCGGCGAGCGACGACGTGGACATAGCCGTGTGCTACGGCCACGCCGACACGCCGCACGGCCAGCGCCGTGCACTGCTCGGCGCGGAGCGGGTGGTGCCGGTATGCAGCCCGGACTATCGGGCCGCACACCCGGAGCTGGCGGGCGATGAGCCCGCGGCCCTGGTCGAACAGGCGCTGCTGCACCTGGACCCGGAGCACTGGAACCGGCTCCACGGCGTGGTGATCGATTGGCCGGTGTGGTTCGCGCACAATGGCGTGACGCTCGAGCGGGGCCTGCACGGCATCCGGCTCAACAACTACCCGATGCTGATCGAGGCCGTGCTCGCGGGCGATGGCGTCGCGCTGGGCTGGCGCCCCGTGATCGACGACCTGCTCGCCGACGGACGGCTCGTGGCCGTGTCCGGCCGGGAGATGGATACACCGAGGGGCTACTGGGCGGCGCTGGCGACGGACCGGCCGCTCTCGCGCGAGGCCCGCCTCGTCCACGACTGGATCGTGCCCGGCGGCGCGCCCGAGTACTGAGCGCGAAGCGCCGTCAGGCGCCTGCCCGCTCCGCCGCCTGCGCACCGAGGCCCGGCACGCGGACGCGACGGTCGATCACGTCGAGCACCTGCGCCACGACCGTGGTCATCGCCAGGTAGATCACGGCCGCCACGATGAAGATCTCGAAGAAGCGGAACGTGGAATACCCGATCTCGTACGCGTGACTGGTGATCTCGTTCACGCTGATCGCGTAGGCGATCGACGTGAACTTGAGCTCGAGGATCGCCTCGTTCGACCACTGCGGGATCACTCGCCGCATGGCCTGTGGCAGAACCACCGTGCGCACCGCGTCGAACCGGCTCATGCCGATCGCGCGCGCGGCCACCATCTGTCCCGATGGAATCGACTGGATGGCACCCCGGAAGTATTCCGCCTGGTACGCGGCCGAGTTGAACGCCATCGCGACGGTCGCCGCCGCGAACGAGCTCATCACGATCCCGAGGTCCGGCAGGCCGAGGTAGATCACGAACATCTGCACGATCATCGGCGTGCCGCGGAACACCTCGACGTATGCCGTCGCGAGGCCATAGAGAACGCGATTGCCGTAGACGCGACACCACGTGAGCCCGAGGGCGACCACGAAGCCGAGGATCATCGCGAGCACCCAGAGGCCGAGCGCGACGACCGCGCCGTCGAGCAGGGCCGGCAGGCTGTCCCAGGCGAACGCGAAGAAGCCGGTCACGACGCGCCTTCCTCCTGCGCGTGACTGCCGGAAATGATGCGCAGGAAGTCCCGCGTGCGCGCGTGCTGGGCATCGCGGAACAGTTTTTCTGGCGGACCTTCCTCGACGATGACACCGTGATCCATGAAGATGATCTCGTCGGCCGCGGAACGGGCGAAGCCCATCTCGTGCGACACGACCAGCATCGTCATGCCCTCGCGCGCGAGCTGCCGCATCACTTCCACCACCTCCTCGGTGAGTTCGGGATCGAGCGCCGATGTCGGCTCGTCGAACAGGATGATCCGCGGATCCATCGCGAGCGCGCGCGCGATGGACACGCGCTGCTGCTGTCCGCCGGAGAGCTCGGCGGGGTACGCTTCCGCCCGGTTCGCCAGGCCGACTCGCTCGAGTTCCCGCGCCGCGCGCTCGCGTGCGCTGCGCCGGTCCATGCCGCGCACGCGCCAGAGGCCGACCGCGACATTGTCCAGCGCCCGCAGGTGCGTGAACAGGTTGAAGTCCTGGAACACGAAACCGATGGTCGCGCGAATGGCATTGATGCGGTTGTCGACCACTTCATCGCCGTCGAGCACGATGCGCCCGCGATCGGGCCGCGTGAGGTGATTGACGCAGCGCAGCAGGGTGGACTTTCCGGAGCCCGAGGGGCCGATCAGGACCTTGGTCTCACCCCGTTCGAGGTCGAAGGAAATGCCCTTCAATACCTCCGTGCCGGCATAGCTCTTGTGCAGATCCTCGATACGCAGTAGCGGTTCGGACATGGGCATTCAGCTCCGGCGTTCGAATCCCGGGACCTCGAGGCGGTCCTCGAGACGGTAGAGAAGACTGTTCCCGAATCGATTCACGACGAAGTACAGCACGGCCGCGAACAGCAACACCGGCAGCGTGTGGCCGTGCTGGTTCGAGATGATGTAGTGGGCCTGGCGCGTGAGTTCGATCACGCCGATCACGTACGCGAGCGACGTGTCCTTGAACTCGGCCGAGAACTCGTTCGACCAGGGGCCGATCGCGTGGCGCAATGCCTGCGGCACGATGATGTAGGCAACGGCGCCCATGCGGCCCATGCCGATCGCCCGGGCCGCGAGCATCTGACCGTACGGGACGGACTGGATGGCGCCACGGAAGATTTGCGACTGGTACCCGCCCGAACGCAGGCCGAGCGCCGCCACGGCGGCGGCGAACGACGGGATCGCGTAGACGTTGCCGATACCGTAGTAGAACAGGAACAGCAGGATGATGGCCGGCACACCCCGTGCGAAGCGCTCCAGTGCGTACACCGGCAGTCGCGCCCACAGGGGGCCATAGATCTCCACCAGCGCAAAGAACAGGCCCAGCACGAGCCCGACGACCAGCAGCGCCATGAGCAGCAGTACGGCGATGCCGAGCCCCTGGAGCAGGTACGGCAACTGGTCGAGCAGAACGCCGTAGATGGACATCGGTGTCTCCGCGCATGGTGATCGGGGCCGGGCCGCAGCCCGGCCCCGATCGCAAGGTCAGGGCGTCCCCGACCGTCGAGCGCGACGCGCTCAGTTGCTCAGGTCGATCCCCGGCGGGTTCTTGTAGTGGTCGATGTACGGCGGCATGTAGCCCGGCACGTTCTTGATGGGCATGTAGGGTGCGTACTTCTTGACGATCCTGCGCCAGTTGCCCGAGTCGACCATGTTCATGATGCCCTTGTTCAGCTTGGCGAGCAGGTGGTGCGGATCCCCGTCCGTGACCGCCAGGGCCATCGGCCGCTCGGCCATCATGATCGCGATGGTCTTGATGTCGTCCCGCTTGGAGGCGAACTCCGTCGCGGTGAGCTCGTCGACCATGAACGAATCGACCCGTCCGGCTTCCATGTCCTCGACCGCCGTGACAGAGCTGTCGTAGCCCTTGATGGTCGCGTCGATATCGGGATTGTCGACGAGATTCTTCTTCGCCCAGAGGTACTGGGTGGAACCGCTCTGGATCCCGATCGTCGCGCCGTTGGACAGCGCAGTGACCACGTTCAGGTCGGAGTCCTTCGGCACCATCAGCGCATCGTTGTTGACGTACCACGGGATGGAGTAGTCGACGACCTTGTCGCGCTCGCGGGTAACGTCGAGGCCGGTCACCAGGAGATCGATGCGCCCCTGCCCGAGCGCGGGCACGAGCGACGGCCACGGCAGATCCTTGAAGTTCACGTCGATGCCCTGATCCTTGGCGATCCAGCGCATGGCATCCACTGCAATGCCCTTCTTCTCGCCGTTCTCGACGTAAGCCCACGGCGGGAACGAGGCCTCGATGCCCGCGGTATAGGTTTCCGCGCTCGCGACGCCCGGCAGCAGTGCGGCGACGGCGGCCAGTCCAGCCAGAACGGTCGATGCGGAACGTAGCATGCGCTTCATGAGAATCCCCCCTTCCAGAGCGCCGCGCCGAGGTGTTCGGCGCGGCGGTGCCGGCTACGGAAGCACAGCGCGTCACGGGGGTCAACCGGCCACCGCCATCGCCCACCGGGCCATGACGACCAGCCAGGCGGCGTGGATCGTGGCCGTGACGACCGTGAGCGGGACACCGACGCGCGCGAATTCCGCGAACGAGAGGTGCACGCCCGCGCGCTCGCCGCGCTGGACCACGATGACGTTGCTCGCGGCGCCCAGGATCAGCAGGTTGCCCGCGAGCGTGCTGCCGGCAGCCAGTGCCATCAGGCCCGGCAGGCCGGCGCCCGCGTGCCCGACGAGGGGCAGCGACAACGCGACCAGGGGCACATTGGACACGAACTGGCTGACGAGCAGCGAGAGTGTCATCACCACCGGCACCTGAGCCAGGTCGAGGCCGGACGCGGCCAGCGCATCCTGCAGGAAGCCGCTGCGCCATACCGCGGCCATCAGCACGAACAGTCCGACGAAAAACGCCAGCGTCGACCAGTCGATGCCGCGGAGCATCTCGACGCGACGCGGATGCGCCAGCACCGGCGCGGCACCGGCCAGAGCGATGACCGCGAACGGCAGGTCGTGGCGTGTACCGGCCGCGACCAGGCCCACCTTGATCGCCACGAGCGCCAGGACCAGGCCCAGCCCGAGATGCACGCGCCGCGCCAGGCGCGGGTCGCGCAACCGGACGGGCGTGTGGATCAGCGGCGTCGCGTGAAAGTCACGCGCGTACCGGATGCGCAGCACGAGCCACGCGACACCGAGACTTGCGAGCGTCGGCGGCCCCAGCCACAGGGCGAAGTTCACAAAGGGGTGCGGGACCCCGCCGCTCACGGCAATGAGCAGGTTCTGCGGATTGCCGATGGGACTGGCGACACCGCCCAGCGTGACGCCGAAGCAGAGCGCGAGCAGCAGCAGGCGCGCGTCGAGCCCGTGCTCGCGGGCGAGGCGCAACGCCAGCGGGGCTCCCACGATGGCGAGGGTGTCGTTCATGAGCAGGGCCGAAGCCGCGGCCGATGCTACCAGCACACCCGCGACCAGGCCCCCCGCCGACCGGAGCGGCGCGAAGGCCCCGTACGCCAGCCGGTAGAGCACGCCGCTGGCCACGGCCGCGTGACCGAGCACGAACATGCCGAACAGGAAGACCATCACGTCCGGCTCGATCGCGGCCAGTGCCGCGCGCAGGGGAATGTCCCCGTGAACGAGCACCGCAAGCGCGCCGGCCACCATGACCTGCCAGATACGCATGCGCACCCGACCAACACGGCGCACGGCGATGAGGCCGAAGACGACCCCGAGTACGATGACGGGAAACGGCATGCGGCAGGCTCAGGCGACCGCCGGGCCTGACCGCGGACGGCGGCGGCGCGGGTCGCGCGACGGTGCGGGCGGAACCCCGGCGCACCGGCGTGGCCGCAGGCTCAGGCCGGCTCCTGCTCGAATTTCGGCAGGTGCGAAAGGGCGGCCTCGACGTCCGCCTCGGGGTACTCGTAGTCCTCGAGCTCGCCCGCGAGGTAGCGGTCGTAGGCCGCCATGTCGAAGTGCCCGTGGCCCGAGAGCGTGAACAGGATGGTCTTCGCCTCGCCCGTTTCCCTGCAGCGCAGTGCCTCGTCGATCGCCCCGGCGGCGGCGTGCGCCGACTCCGGGGCGGGGATGATGCCCATCGTCTGCGCCACGAGCTGACCCGCGCGGAAGGTCGCGATCTGCTGCGGCGCCACCGCTTCGAGGATACCGTCGTGGTAGAGCTGCGACACGAGGACGGAATCGCCGTGGTAACGCAGCCCGCCCGCGTGGATGCCCGGCGGCATGAACTCGTGCCCCAGCGTGTACATCTTCATGATCGGCGTGAGGCCGACCGAGTCGCCGTAGTCGTAGGCGAAATGGCCACGGGTCAGCGTCGGGCACGATGCCGGCTCGCACGCGACCAGGCGAACGTCGCGCCCGGCCGCCTTGTCGGCGAGGAACGGGAACATGATGCCGCCGACGTTCGAGCCGCCGCCACAGGGCGCGAAGATCACGTCGGGATAGTCCCCGGCGAGCTCCATCTGCCGCCGCGCCTCCTGCCCGATCACGGTCTGGTGCAGCAGCACGTGGTTGAGCACCGACCCGAGCGCGTAGTTCGTGTCGGCGCGCCCGGCGGCTTCCTCGACCGCCTCGGAGATGGCGAGGCCCAGGGACCCCGGGTTGTCCGGATCCTTCGCCAGCGCCGCGCGGCCCGACTCGGTCAGGTTCGACGGGCTCGGGATGACCTCGCCGCCCCAGAGCTGCATCATCGACTTGCGGAACGGCTTCTGCTCGTAGCTGACGCGCACCATGAAGATGCGCACGTCGAGGCCGAACAGCTGTCCGGCCAGCGCGAGCGACGAGCCCCACTGGCCCGCGCCCGTCTCTGTCGCGAGCCGCGTGATGCCCGCTTCGCGGTTGTAGTAGGCCTGGGGCACGGCCGAGTTCGGCTTGTGCGACCCGGCCGGGCTCACGCCCTCGTACTTGAAATAGATGCGCGCCGGTGTGCCGAGCCGCTCCTCGAGTCGCCGCGCCCGGTACATGGGCGACGGGCGCCACAGCGCGAGCGCCTCGCGCACCGGGTCGGGGATCGGAATCCAGCGCTCGGAAGAGATCTCCTGCTCGATGATGGCCGGCGGGAACAGCGCGCTCATGGCCTCCGGCGGCACGGGCTGGCCGTCGGGCCCGAGGTACGGAGCGGGCGGGTTCGGCATGTCGGCAACTGCGTTGTACCAGTGCGTCGGGATGTCCGACTCGGGCAGGAGAATCTTGGTCTCACTCACGGCGGTATGCCTCTTGCAAGCAGGTGGCATGAGCGTTTCATTCTAGCGCAGCGTGGGACCCGCCTCACGAAAACCCTTGCGAGCCCCCGGCGGGCGAACAACAATAGCAGGCAAGCGCCAGTCAAGAGACGCACTTACAGGGAAAACCTCGACCCGCATGAAACGCCTCGCCGCCGCCTTCCTGCTGTGCAGCCTCGTGCCCGCCGTCGCGCCCGCGGACCCGTCCGATTTTCCGCGGCCCGCCGCGCTCGAGCCCGCGATCCATTTCTGGACCCGCGTGTACACGCAGGTGAGCACGCACGGGGGCCTGATCCACGACCGTGACGACCTGGACGTCGTCTACGAGACGATCCATTTCACCGACGGCATGAGCCGGCGCCGGCGCATTCACTATGTGCGTGCGCGCAAGCAGCACTACCGGGACCTGCTGCGCGAGATCGCGTCCAGCAGCGACCGCGAGGACATCTCGCCCGAGGCCCGCGAGGTCCTGAAGAAGTGGCCCGCCGGCGTCAGCGACGCCCGCCTGCGAACCGCAGTACACAATATCCGCTTCCAGCTCGGCCAGGCCGACAAGTTCCGCGCCGGCCTCGTGCGCTCGGGCGCCTGGGAACCGCACATCCGCAACACGCTGGAGCAGATGGGGCTGCCCGTCGAGCTCTCGGCACTGCCCTACGTGGAGTCGTCGTTCAACCCCGACGCGTACTCGCGTGTCGGCGCGGCGGGAATCTGGCAGTTCACGCGTGCGACCGGCCGCCGCTACATGCGCATCGACCACGTGGTGGACGAGCGCATGGACCCCTTCAAGTCGACGCTGGCGGCCGCGCGCCTGCTCGAGCACAACTACGCGGTCACCGGCAGCTGGGCACTGGCCATCACCGCGTACAACCACGGCCTGGCGGGGATCCGGCGCGCGGTCCACGAGGTGGGCTCGAGGAACATCGCGACCATCATCGACCAGTATGACGGCCGCATCTGGGGATTCGCGTCGCGCAATTTCTACGCCGCGTTTCTCGCCGCCGTCGACGTCGATTTCCACGCGGAGAAGTATTTCGGCACGGTGGACCGACACGGCCCGGTCGTGACGACGACGGTCCGGCTGCCGTTCTACGCCAACGTGGACGCGCTCACCGACGCGTTCGACGTGAGCCGGTCGACACTGCACCGGCTCAACCGCGGGCTTCGAGAGCCCGTCTGGGATGGCCGCAAGCGCGTGCCGCGCGGCTTCGAGCTGCGCCTTCCGGCCGGCCCGCACCGCCCACCGACGGACGACCTGCTGGCCCAGGTCGACCGCGATGCCCGGTACTTCGCGCAGGTACCCGACCGCTACCACCGCGTCCGGCCCGGCGAGGCGCTGTCGACGATCGCGCGCCGCTACGGCGTATCGACGCACGAACTCGTGGTGCTGAACAACCTGCGCAGCCGCAATTACATCCGTGCGGGCCAGACCCTGCGCCTGCCCGTGTCGTCCGACGCGCCGGCGCAGAACATCTCGGACGGCACGTACACCGTCCAGCGGGGCGACACGCTGTCCGGTATTGCCCATCGTGTCGGCCTGACGGTGGCGAGCCTGGCCTCGGTCAACGGCCTCGCGAGCGCGCACTACATCTACCCGGGCCAGGAACTGCGCGTTGCCGGGCACGAGACCGGCGGTGCCAGCGTCGTGGCGGATGCGGGCAACACGACGACGAGTGACGTGACCACCGTGACGGACGCCGCGGCGCCGGTTCCGGGCGCCGCGGACGACACCGACCGCGCGCCGCCGAGCGCCGATGCCGCCGCGAGCGACGACGGCGAAGGCCAGGCCGCCGACAGCAGCGTGGACGACGGTGCAGACACCGTCGTGGCGGACGCCGACCCCGGTGCCGTGGCGACGGACACGGAAACCGCGGACGCGAGCCAGCCGGTGGCGGACACGAGCGCGCAGGCAGTGAATGCGGCCACACCGCCGGGACCGCCGCCGCGCCGGGCGGCCGCCGATCACTCCGGCGCGGCGGAGGCCCTCGCCCTGGCCGCCGAGGCCGTGCAGGAAGACAACGCCGCCGAGGCCCGCGGCGAGGAGACGGACGCGGGCGCCTCCGACGACGCCACCGACACCGACGAACCGTCCGCGTTCGCCCCGACGACGGGGTCGCTGCCCCAGCGGCTGGCACTGACCGGCGGTCTGCCCGGGGGGCCGCCGGCATCCGACGTCGACGATTCCGACGTGGTGGAGGCCACCGACCCGGCGGCGCCCGACGACGGCGCCACGTCGCACGAGCGCTCGCTCTCCGCCGATCCGAGCGACTACGCGGTGGCCGATGACGGCACGATCGAGGTGCAGGCAGCCGAGACGCTGGGGCACTACGCCGAGTGGCTGGACCTGCGCGCGAGCCGGCTCCGCCGCGTCAACGGCATGCGCTACGGCACGCCGGTGGTCATCGGCAAGCGTCTCAGGCTGGACTTCTCGCGCGTGGATCCCGCGACCTTCGAGGATCGCCGCCTGTCGTACCACGAGGAACTGCAGGCCCGATTCTTCGAGCAGTTCCGCATCGTGGGTTCCCGCAGGCAGCTCGTGCAGTCCGGCGACTCCCTGTGGACCCTCGCGCGGCGCTCGGACAACGTTCCCGTGTGGTTGCTGCGTCAGTACAACCCCGACCTCGACTTCTCGGACCTGAAGCCGGGCATGCCGGTCACCCTGCCGGTCGTGGAGCGCCAACCGCAGAGCGCCGACGGCGGGTCCACCCGTGCCGAGGCGGACCCGCGCACCGGCGCAGACGACGCCGGCGCCTGAGGCACCCACCGGACCCAACGCGCCGTGTGTCGGCACGCCCGGTGCCCGCGCATGTCTCCCCGCCGATTTTTTATTGACCGTTCAATTAAAAATGGATAGTGTCGCCCCCATCCGGTGACGTCGTGCTCGCGGAGGGTCACGCCATGCCGAAAGTCGGGATGCAGGACCTGCGGCGGCGACAGCTGATCGAGGCCACCGTGCGGACGATCGAGGCGCACGGGTTCGCGGACGCGACGATTGCACGGATCAGTCAGCGTGCGGGACTGTCCAGCGGCATCATCAGCCACTACTTCGGGGGCAAGAACGCGCTGCTGGAGGCCACGATGCGGTCCCTGCTGACCGAGCTGCAGCGCGAGACCATTGCCCGCCTGCGCCAGGCGCGCACCCCGATCGCGCGGATCGAGGCGATCCTCGGCGCAAGCTTCGCGGAGGCACAGTTCACCCCGCAGGTCTCGTCCGTCTGGCTGTCGTTCTACGCCCAGGTCCAGCACTCGCCGGAGCTGGCCCGCCTCCATCGGGTCTACGTCCAGCGGCTGCGCTCGAACCTGCGCGACGCCTTCGGTCAGCTGCTGTCGCCGGAGACGGCCGAGCGGGCCGCGGAGGGCATGTCGAGCATGATCGACGGCATCTGGGTGCGCGCGGCACTCGCGCAGGAGCCGCCGGACCTCCGCCGCGCACACGGCCTCGCGGACGATTACCTGCGCATGGCCCTGCAGTATTACGCCGCCCGCGAGCGCGCCGGATACGGCGACCATCGCGCAGGCGCGACCGGAACCAGGAACGGGGACTGACAATGCAGATCGAAGATCGCAAGCTGTTCATCGACGGCCGAAGCACCGACGCGGAGTCGGGCAAGACATTCACCGACTGGAATCCGGCCAGCAACACGGCCATCTGCGAGATCGCGCTGGCCGGCCCCGCCGACGTCGACCGGGCGGTCGCGGCTGCCCGCCGGGCCCAGGCGGAATGGGCCAGCCGAACCGGCGCGGAACGCGGCCGCATCCTGCGCCGCGCCGCCGAGATCCTGCGCGAACGCAGCGCCGAGCTCGCTCGCCTCGAGAGCCTCGATACCGGCCGGCCGATCCAGGAGACCCCGGAAGCCGACGTCGAGTCCGGCGCGGCCTGTCTCGAGTACTTCGGCGGCATCGCCGCGGGCATCAACGGCGAGTACACGGACCTCGGCCGCGCGTTCTTCTACACCCGGCGCGAGCCGCTCGGCGTGTGCGCCGGCATCGGGGCATGGAACTACCCGCTGCAGATTGCCTGCTGGAAATCCGCACCGGCGCTGGCCTGTGGCAACGCCATGGTGTTCAAGCCCGCGGAGCTCACGCCGCTGACCGCTCTCGAGCTGGCGGCCGTGTACCGCGAGGCGGGTCTGCCGGACGGGCTCTTCAATGTCGTCCAGGGCTTCGCCGAGACCGGCCAGGCGCTGACCGCCCACCCGGATATCGCCAAGGTTTCGCTCACCGGCGAAGCCGGTACCGGCAAGCGCGTGATGGCCGATGCGGCCGCGACACTGAAGCAGGTCACCATGGAACTGGGCGGCAAGTCGCCGCTGGTGGTGTTCGCGGATGCCGATCTCGACGAGGCCGTGTCGGCGGCGATGATGGCGAACTTCTACAGCCAGGGCGAGATCTGCACGAACGGCACGCGCGTGTTCGTCCATGCCTCGATCGAGGACGATTTCCTGCGCCGGCTCGAGGCGCGCACCGCGAAGCTCCGCCTCGGCGACCCACTGGATCCGGAGACCCAGGTCGGCCCGCTGATCTCCGCGGAGCACACGCAACTCGTGCTCGGCTACATCGAGGCCGGCCGCGCGTCGGGAGCCCGGCTGGTCTGCGGCGGCGGCCGTGCCGACGAGGGCGAGCTCGCCGGCGGCAACTACGTCCTGCCCACCATTTTCGCGGGCTGCGACGACGAAATGAAGATCGTGCGCGAGGAAATCTTCGGCCCGGTCATGTCCGTGCTGACCTTCGACGAGGAACAGGAGGTCGTCCGCCGTGCCAACGCGACCGAGTACGGGCTCGCGGCCGGCGTGTTCACGCGCGACCTCGCACGCGCTCACCGGGTGGCCGCGGCGCTCCAGGCCGGCGTGTGCTGGATCAACAACTACAACGTGACGCCGATCGAGATGCCCTTCGGCGGGATCAAGGGCTCCGGCCTCGGCCGCGAGAACGGCTGGGCCGCGATCGACTACTACACGCAACGCAAGAGTGTGTATGTCGAGCTGCAGGGCGTGGACAGCGCCTACGACTGAACCGCCGACCGCACCGAGCACGGGAGCCACGCAATGACCGCAGAGAATCCGGATCGCGACTGGGACTACATCATCGTGGGCGCGGGGTCGGCCGGCTGTGTGCTGGCGCGCCGCCTGACGGAGAACCCGGACGTGCGCGTGCTGCTGCTCGAGGCCGGCGGCCACGCGCCGCACTGGGACTGGCGCATTCACATGCCGGCTGCGTTCTCCTACCCGATGAATTCCACGACATACAACTGGGATTACATGACGGTGCCGCAGGCGAACCTGGGCAACCGCCCCATGCACACGCCGCGCGGTCGCGTGCTCGGCGGCAGCTCGGCCATCAACGGCATGGCATACGTGCGCGGGCACGCGCTCGATTACGACCGCTGGGCCGAGGACCCGGCGCTCGCGCACTGGTCCTATCGGCATTGCCTGCCCTATTTCCGGCGCGCCGAGACGCGCGACCTGGGAGAGGATGACTACCACGGCGGCGACGGCCCGCTGTACGTGACGACCGGCCGCGGCTGGTCGCCGCTGTACGATGCCTTCGTGGAGGCCGGCAAGCAGGCCGGCTATCCGTTCACGGCCGACATGAACGGGCACCAGCAGGAGGGGTTCGGCCCGATGCAGATGAACGTGCGCGACGGCATCCGCTGGAGTACGGCGCGCGGCTATCTCGAGCCGATCATGGACCGCCCCAATCTCGACGTTTACACGCGCGCACTGGCGCAGCGCGTCGTCTTCGACGGCGCCCGCGCAGCCGGTATCGAGTTCTCGCAGCGCGGGCGTTCGCGCGCCGCCCGTGCCCGCGAACGCGTAATCCTGGCCGGCGGTCCGATCAACTCCCCGCAACTGCTGATGCTGTCCGGCATCGGCCCGGCGGATCACCTGCGCGAGCACGGGCTCGACGTGCGGGTCGACCTGCCCGGCGTAGGCAGCAATTTCCAGGATCACCTCGAGCTGTACGTGCAGCAGCGCTGCAGGCAGCCCGTGTCGCTGTATTCGTCGATGAATCCGGTCGGCAAGGTGAAGATCGGCATGCAATGGTACCTGCTGCACACGGGCCACGGGGCCACCAATCACTTCGAGGCCGGCGGCTTCATCCGCTCGCGTGCCGGGGTGCAGCACCCGGACCTGCAGTATCACTTCCTGCCGATGGCGATCCGCTACGACGGCAAGAGCCCGATCAAGGACCACGGCTTCCAGGCACACGTCGGCCCGATGCGCTCGAAGTCGCGCGGCACCGTGCGACTGCGCTCGACCGATCCGCGCCGGCACCCCGTCATCGACCCGCAGTACATGAGCCATCCCGAGGACTGGGAGGAAATGCGCGCGTCGATCCGGTGGACACGCGAGATCTTCGCCCAGGAGGCGCTGGCCCCGTACAGCGCCGGCGAGCTCGCACCCGGCGAAGACGCTCAGACCGACCGGGACCTCGACGCCTTCATTGCGCAGGCGGCCGAGAGCGCCTATCACCCGTCGTGCACGTGTGCGATGGGTTCGGGCCCCGAGGCCGTCGTCGACGGGAGCACGGCCGTGCACGGAGTCGAGGGCCTGAATATCGTCGACTCGTCGATCATGCCCACGATCGTGAGCGGCAACCTGAACGCACCGACGATCATGCTGGCGGAAAAGGCCGCCGACCTGATCGCCGGTCGTGATCCGCTGCCACCGTCCGAGGCGCCCGTGTGGGTGCACCCGGACTGGCAGTCGAAGCAGCGCTGAGGCGTGCGGCGGGAACACGGCGCGCCTCGACGCAGGGGCCGTGTCGGCCCGACCGCGGGGGAACGATCGACCCGCGGGCCGACACATTACAAGTACCGGCATACCGTCCCCGTCACGGTGTCCGATACAGGCCGGCAGCGGATGTCGGCCCAATCACACTTCACATCGGTGGAGGTTCACAATGATGAAACGACTACTCACGGCGCTCGTCGCCACGGCCGCACTGGTGGCCGGCTCCGCGGCCATGGCGGCCGACGATGCATCCTGCGGCACGGTCCGCTTCGGCCAGGTCAACTGGACCGGCGTGTCGGCGAAAACCGAGACCGCGGCCTGGATGCTCCAGCAGATGGGGTACAAGACCGACCTCATCACCGCGTCGGTCCCGATCATGTTCCAGTCGATGGCGACCGACCAGCGCGATGCGTTCCTCGGACTGTGGCTGCCGACGCAGCGCAGCATGGTCAAGGAGAACATGGCCAAGGGCAGTATCGACATCGTCACCAAGAACCTGGAAGGTGCCAAGTACACGGTGGGTGTGAACAAGGCCGCCTGGGATGCGGGCATCCACAACTTCAAGGATCTCGCCGACCACGCGGACAAGTTCGACAACACGATCTACGGCATCGAGGCCGGCAACGACGGCAACGAGATCATCAAGCAGATGATCAAGGACGATGCCTACGGCATGCACACGTTGCAGCTGAAGCCGTCGAGCGAGGCGGGTATGCTCACCGAGGTCAAGCGCCGCATCAAGCGCGGGAAATGGGCCGCCTGGCTCGCCTGGGCCCCGCATCCGATGAACCTCAACATCGACCTGAAGTTCCTCAACGGGGGTGAGAAGTACTGGGGCCCGAACCAGGGCGGCGCGACCGTCTACACGCTCGCACGCAAGGGCTACGCCTGGCAGTGCCCGAATGTCGGCCAGTTCCTCGAGAACTACACGTTCACCGTGGACGAGCAGTCGAAGATGGCCGGCTACGTCATCAACGGCGGCATGGACTATGCCGAGGCCGGCCGCAAGCTGATCAAGGAAGAACCCGAGCTCCTGGACCGCTGGTTGGGCGCCGGCGGCACGTACCAGACGGGCCCGATCAAGACGCGTGACGGCAAATCGGACGCGAAGGACGTCGTGGCCAGGGCGCTGGGCATGTAACACCACGTCCGGACCGGGCGGCGCCTGCCGCCCGGCATTCGGGACGGGCCCATGGCCCGGCCCGCGACCCGTCGAGCCCCGGCACCGTCGGGGCTCTTTTCCTTGCGTACGAGTCCGCTTGTGCCGCCCCGCCTCAACGGCCCCGCCAGGCCCGCCACGCCTGCAGCAGGCTGCGCATCTCTCCCCGCGGACCCGGCGCGATCCATGTGATCGCCGCCTGCTCGAGCCCGGCGCATACCGCCAGCGGCGCGCCCACGTGCAGGAGCCACGCCGGCCCGCCGGCGAACAGCACCAGCACCGCGACCGACAGCCAGGCCACAGCGAGCTTCGCGGACCACGTGTGGTACGAGGACAAGCGGCGAAAACGCAGCAGGGCCAGCGCCCCGGGCACGGCATAGCCCGCCACGACGAGGGCGAACCACACGGCCTCGCGCGCCACCAGTTGCGGCCACAGCCACCAGCCGCCGAGGGGTACGGCGACGTAGATGGCGTAGTCGGCCAGCGAGTCCAGCCTGGCCCCGAGCGTACTGGCCGCCCCGAGCCGCCGAGCCAGCCAGCCGTCTATGGCGTCGGACAGGATCGCCGCGAGCAGCAGCGACAGGAAGGCCAGCGGTCGGTCGTACCAGGCCAGCGCCAGCAGGACGGGCACGCAGCCCAGGCGGAGGGCACTCAGGATATTGGGCAGGTTGTGCATGGATCCGTCCGCCCGGCACACGCCCGGACCACGATCGCGAACGCCGGCAGGCGTGCCGCCGCGATCCGGCATGTACATTGCTGTGTCGCGAAGTGTAATAATGTCTGCAGTTCGCAGGAACTCGAACATGTCGCTGCCGGGCCGAGTCACCCGGCCGCTCGCTGCGGCCGGCACTGCCGGGGCGGTTGCCGTTGCCGCCATCACCCTCGCCGCCGCAGGACCGGCGGGTGGGCCCTGGGCCGTCGTGGCCGCCTCCGGTGCGGTCATCGCGGTCGGCGGCTCCCTGTGGGTTGCCGCACGGCGCACGGAAGGCCTGCTCCGGTACCGACTGGGACGCCTCGTGGCGAGCGCCGAGCAGGCCGCCGGCCCCATGGCTCCGGGGACCGGGAATCACCATCTCGACGCCCTGGGCCGCGTGTCGCGCTCGCTCTCCTACCTGCGCCGAAGCCTGGACCGCGTCCAGAGTCAGTACGTCGAGTCCGAACGGCGTTTCCGCGCGCTTGCGGCCGGCTCGGTCCAGGGCGTGCTGGTCGAGCGGGACTGGGAGCCCCTGTACGTCAACGACGCCTTCGCGCACCTGCTCGGTTTCCCGGACGCCGCCGCGCTCGAGGAACACGGCTCGATCGCACCGCACATCGCGCGCGCCGACCGGCGCCGCCTGCAGCGCCATTCCGCCGAGCGCGCGGCCGGCCGCTCGACGCCGGAGCGCTATGAGTTCGCGGCCATCCGGCAGGACGGCGAGATCGTGCTGCTCGAAGCCCGCGCACGCCGCATCGACTGGCGGGGTCACGCAGCCACCCAGCACACCATGATCGACATCACCGCGCGCCGGCGGGCCGAGTACGCCCTGCGTGAGCGCGAGCACCAGATCCGGGCGATCTTCGACCACTCGCCGGCGGAGATGTCGATCAAGGACGCCGAGGGCCGCTACGTGTTCGTCAGCCGCCAGTTCGAGCACGTCTACCGGATCACCAACGCCGAGGCCCGCGGTCGCCTGCCGCACGACCTCTACCCGGAAGAGCGCGCCGAGACGATCCGTCAGCACGACCTCCAGGTGCTGCAGGGCGGGCGCGTGGTCGAGCGCGAGGAAGAAGTCGAATTGGCCGACGGGCGGCACACGATCCTGATCGTCAAGTTTCCCATCCCCGATGCCAGCGGCCATCCGATCGGCATCGGCGAGATGACGACCGACCTGACCGAACGCCGGCACACGGAGGCCGCACTGCGCGCGAGCGAGACGCGCTTCCGCGATTTTGCCGAGACCGCCGCGGACTGGTTCTGGGAGATGGACGGAAACGGGCGGATCACGTACCTCTCGGACCGCTTCACGAGCGTCACGGGGCTCGATGCGGCGCAGGTGCTGCACCACACGCTCGACGAGGCGTTCGGCGAGCACCTCGTGCACAGCGAGCAGGCCCGGGATGCGCTCGCGACGCAGGACGCGTTCGAGGTCGAGCTCGTGTTCGACAAGGGCGGCGAGCGGCGCCAGGTATTCGAGCTGAGTGGCAAGCCGGTGACCGGCGAGGACGGTACATTCCGCGGCTACCGCGGTACGGGTCGCGACATCACCGAATCGCGCCGCCTGTCCGAGCAGTTGTCATACCAGGCGAGCCATGACCCGTTGACCGGCCTGTGCAATCGGCGCGAATTCGAAACGCGCCTGGAGCGGGCGCTGGCCTCGGCGCGCGAGCACGGCGCCGAACATGCGCTGTGCTATCTCGATCTGGACCAGTTCAAGGTGATCAACGACACGAGCGGGCACGGGGCCGGCGATGAGCTGCTGCGCCAGCTGGGCTCGCTGCTGTCGCAGCACCTGCGCTCGCGCGACACGCTCGCCCGCCTGGGGGGCGACGAGTTCGGCGTCCTCCTCGAGCACTGCTCCGCCGACCGCGCATGGGACGTGGCGAACGCGCTGCGCGAGGCGATCGAGGAGTTCCGGTTCGCGTGGGACGACAAGAGCTTCAGTGTCGGCGCCAGCATCGGCCTCGTCCCGATCACCGGCATGGGCGACAGCATCTCGGCCCTGATGTCGGCCGCCGACTCCGCCTGCTATGCGGCCAAGGAACAGGGCCGCAACCGCATCCAGGTCTACCACGAGGAAGACTCGCAGCTCGCGCGACGCTACGGCGAGATGGCCTGGGTGTCGCGCATCCAGCACGCACTGGACCAGGACCACTTCCAGTTGGTGTTCCAGCCGATCGTGCCACTCGGTGGCGACAACCCCGGGCTGGCCCATTACGAAATGCTGGTCCGGATGTGCGACGAGTCCGGTGAACTCATCCCCCCCGGCGCGTTCCTGTCCGCAGCGGAGCGTTTCAGCCTGGCGGTAGGCATCGATCGCTGGGTCGTTGAGCGGGCCTTCCGCTGGCTCGCGGAACACCCGGACGCCGACCAGGCGCTGTTCCTGTGCTCGATCAATCTCTCGGGGCACTCGCTGGGCGACGAGAGCTTCCTCGACTTCGTGATCAGCCGCTTCGACGAATTGCTGATCGATCCGTCGAAGATCTGCTTCGAGGTGACCGAAACCGCCGCGATCTCGAACCTGGCCAGCGCCACACGCTTCATCAACGTGCTCAAGGAAGTCGGCTGCCGCTTCTCGCTCGACGATTTCGGCAGCGGGTTGTCCTCGTTCGCCTACCTGAAGAGCCTGCCGGTGGACTTCCTCAAGATCGACGGCATGTTCGTGAAGGACATCTGCGACGACCCGATCGACCTCGCCATGGTGCGCTCGATCAACGACATCGGGCACGTCATGGGGCTTCGCACGATCGCCGAGTTCGTGGAGAATCCGGCGGTACTCGACAAGTTGCGCGAGATCGGCGTGGACTACGCACAGGGGTATGCCCTCGGCATGCCGCGCCCACTCGAGGAATTCAGCCAGCACACGCGGGTGGCCGTGGCCCGCTGACACCGCTCGCCGCGGTCGCATCCGGCCCCGGCACGATGGCGGAGATACCATGCCCAGTGCCCCGGCGATCGCGGAGATCGATCGCGTTTCCTGTTCCCACGTCGAAGGCGACGCCCGCCACGAGATCCTCCATGACGTGTCGGCCACGGTCGCACGTGGCGAGACCGTCGCCCTGCTCGGGCGCAGCGGCTCTGGCAAGTCGACCCTGCTCAACGTGATCAGCGGCCTGGCAAGGCCCGTCTCGGGCAGCGTCCGGATCGACGGAACCGACATCACGAGGCTGGGCGAACGGGCACGCACGCTTCTGCGCCGGCGCTCCATCGGGTTCGTCTACCAGTTCTTCAACCTGATCGACACGCTGTCCGTCGAGGACAACGTCCTGCTGCCGCTGGAACTGGATGGGCGCGCGGATGCCGCCGGGCGCAGACACGTGCTGGGCCTGCTCGAGAGCGTCGGCCTGGGCGCGCGCGGGTCCAGCTTCCCGGACCGCCTGTCGGGCGGCGAGCAGCAGCGCGTCGCGCTGGTGCGGGCGCTCGCGCACGGCCCGCCCCTGGTGCTCGCCGACGAGCCCACCGGCAACCTGGATACCGATACCGGCACCCGGGTCCTGGACCTGCTGGACCGTCTCGTCCGGGACGCCGGTCACAGCATGGTGCTCGTGACGCACAGCGCGGACATCGCCGCCCGCGCGGACCGTATCCTGTACCTGGCCGACGGCCGGCTGTCACCCGCGGCATGATGCCTCGCTGGCGCCGGGCAAGCCTGCGCTGGCTGCTGCGGCACCCGTGGCAGCTCGGGCTCGCCGTGCTCGGCGTCAGCCTCGGCGTGGCCGTGGTCGTGGCGGTGCAGCTCGCGACGTCCAGCGCCGAGCGCGCATTCGAGCTCTCGATGGACCGCATCAACGGCGATGCGACCCATCGCATCGTCGGCCCGCCCGAGGGGCTCGACGAGCAGTTCTACCGCCACCTGCGCGTGGATCTCGGCGTGCGCGCGAGCGCGCCGGTGGTCGAGGGCTTTGCGCACCTGGGGGGCGAAACGCTCCGCGTACTCGGCGTCGATCCCCTGGCGCGCGCGGGCGTCTCGGCACTGGGGGCGGTTCGTGGCAAGCGCTTGCAGCGCCTGCTGACCGACCCGGATACGGCCCTGCTCGCCGCGTCAACCGCCGCGCGTCATGACATCCAGGTCGGTGACACGGTCCCGCTGACGATCGGGGGCCGCCCGCGACCGGCCGCAATCATCGGCCTCGTCGGCTCCGACAGCCGCGACGCGGCCGCACTCGACGGGCTCGTCGTGGTCGACATCGCCACCGCACAGGCGTGGTTCGAGCGCCTGGGCCGGCTCGACTATATCGATCTGAGGCTCGAGCCCGGGCGCGCCGCGGCACTCGCCTCACGCCTGCCGCCGGGGCTCGCGATCGAGCCCGCCGCGGCCCGCACGCGCGAGGCGCGCGGCATGACGTCCGCCTTCCGCACCAACCTGGACGCGATGGGCCTGCTCGCGATCGTCGTGGGTGGCTTCCTGATCTACAACACGATGACCTTCTCCGTCGTCCAGCGCCGGCGCCTGATCGGCACCCTGCGGGCACTCGGCGTGACGCGGGGACAGGTCTTCGGGCAGGTCGTCGCGGAGGCGCTCGCGCTGGGGGCGGTCGGCACGCTCATCGGCCTGGTGTCCGGCGTGGCGCTCGCCCATGGGCTGGTCGACCTGGTCACCCGGACCATCAACGACCTGTATTTCGTGCTGACGGTGCGCGCGCTGTACGTAGCGCCCGGCGTGCTCGCGCTCGGAAGTGCCATCGGGCTCGGCGCCGCTCTCTTCGCCGCCCTGGGGCCCGCGATCGAGGCCGCCGCCTCGCCGCCCGACAGTGCCGGTCGTCGCTCGGTGCTGGAACGGCGTGCCCGGCACCTCGTGCCCTGGCTCACCGGGGCCGGGCTGCTCGCGCTGGCCGCCGCGGCCGTCCTGGTCTGGCTGCCGGGCGGCGGGCTCGGGGCGGGATTCGCGGCGCTGGCGACGTTGCTCGCGGGCGCCGCGCTCGTGATTCCCGCTGCGGTCGTGCTGCTCGTCCCGCTGGCGGCGGCCGTCCTCGGGCGGGTGACCGGGCCGCTCGGACGAATGGCCGCCCGTGGCATCACGGCGGCACTCTCGCGCACCGCGCTCGCCGTGATCGCGCTCACGGTCGCGCTCTCGGCCACGGTCGGCGTGGGCGTGATGATCGACAGCTTCCGCACGACCGTGGCGCAGTGGCTCCAGCGCACGCTCGCCGCGGACCTCTACCTGTCGCCCCCCGAGCGCGTGGCAGCCCGTCATTTCGCGCCGCTGCCCCGCGGACTCGTGGCGCGCGTGCGCGGCGTCGAGGGCGTCGAGGCCATCTCGACCGGCTGGCGTGTCGAGGTCGACGGGCCGGGCGGGCCGACGCCCCTGCTCGCACTGCAACCCGCCCCCCGCAGCCTCGACGCGCTGCGCCTGCAGTCGGGCCACCGCGACGCGGCACTGGCCCGGTTCCGTGCGGGCGAGGCCGTGCTGGTGTCCGAGCCATGGGCGACGCACCACGCCGCCGGGCCCGGCGACGCGGTAACACTGCGCACGGAGCGCGGACCGCACGCCTTCCCGATCGCGGGCGTCTATTACGACTACAACACGGACCGCGGCATCGTGCTCATGCAGCGGGATCTCTTCGACCGGTGGTGGCCCGGCGGTCGCGTCTCGTCGATTGGCGTGTTCCTGGCACCGGGCGTCGACGCCGACGCAGCCGCCACCCGCGTACGTGCGGCCGTGGCCGAACTGGGGCCCGTGCTCGTGCGCGCGAGCGCCAGCATCCGCACGCGCTCGCTCGAGGTATTCGACCGGACCTTCGCGATCACGGCGGTGCTGCGCACGCTGGCGCTCGGCGTGGCCTTCGTCGGCGTGCTGACGGCCTTGCTGGCGTTGCAGCTCGAGCGCGCGCGGGACCTGGCCATCCTGCGCGCCACCGGCGCGACGCCGGCCCAGGTACGCACCCAGGTCGCACTGCAGACGGGCGTGATGGGCCTGCTCTCCGGGGTGCTGTCGATCCCCCTGGGTCTGGTCCTGGCCGAGGTCCTGATCCACGTGATCAATCGGCGCGCGTTCGGGTGGAGCATCGCGACGCGAATCGACCCGGTGATCCCGCTCCAGGCGATGGCCCTCGCGGTGGTCGCCGCGCTCATCGCCGGGGCCTGGCCCGCCTGGCGGGCCGCGCGCGTGGAGCCGGCCGATGCGCTGCGCGAGGAGTAGGATCGTGCGCGCGCTGCCCGCCGCCATCTGCCTGCTCGCGGCCATCGCCGTGGCCGGTTGCGGCGGGAGCGGGGAGGTGGCCCGTGACGGTGCACGGGGCCGTGCGGACTCGCCCCTGCGCGCGCTCGGCGGCACCGCCGCCGCCGGTTTTGCGCGCGCGCTCGGCCCCCACGACTTCCGGTTCCCGTACGACCATGGCGCCCACCCGGCGTACCGTAACGAATGGTGGTACGTGACCGGCAACGTCATCGATGCGCGCGGGCGGCGCTACGGATTCCAGCTCACGCTGTTCCGCATCGGCCTCGCACCCGGGCACGCGCACCGCGCGTCCGCATGGGCCACGCACCAGGTCTGGATGGGCCACCTGGCGCTGACCGACGTCTCGCGACAGCGATTCCAGGCCCATCAGCGATTCGCCCGCGGCGGGCGAATCGGTCTCGCCGGCGCACGCCGCAATCCCGTGGAGATCTGGCTCGAGGACTGGCGCCTGGCGCGTGCCGACGACGGGAGCTGGCGCCTGCGCGCGAGCACCGACGGCCTGTCCCTGGACCTGGCGCTCACCCCGCACGGCCAGCCGGTACTGCAGGGCGACCGCGGACTTTCGCGCAAGAGCACCGCGCCCGGCAATGCGTCCTACTACTACTCGCTGCCGCGCCTGTCGGCGCAGGGCCGGATCACGCTCGCGGGCCGCGCGCACACCGTATCCGGCCGCGCGTGGCTGGACCGCGAATGGAGTACCAGCGCGCTGGGCGCCGGCCAGCGCGGCTGGGACTGGTTCGCCCTGCAGCTCGACGACGGCACCGACGTGATGCTCTACAGGCTGCGCCGCGAGGACGGCGCAACGAGCCCCTTTTCCGCCGGGACCGTCGTGCGACCCGACGGCCGGGTCCGCCACCTCGGCGCGGACGATTTCACCATCGATGTGCTCGATCGATGGACGAGTCCGCGCGGCGCGACCTACCCGGCGCGCTGGCGACTGCGGGTCCCCGGCATCGACGGAACACTCACGGTGACCCCGGTCCTGCCGGACCAGGAGCTCGACCTGGCCGTGCGCTACTGGGAAGGCGCCGTCGACATCCGCGGCGCGCGTCACGATGGTGTGGGCTACGTCGAGCTCACCGGCTACGCCGACACACCCGGTACGGACTGACGGGCCCGCGCCGCGGGTCGCGCGCGGCGATCCTACAGCCTGCGACTCAGATCGTTGCCCGCGAAGCCCCGCATCGGGGCGTCGAGCCCTTTCGAGAAGCCGATGACGTTGAACTTCTCGCCCATCTCCCCGGGCAGCGTGAGCTTCTTGACCGCCTGCGATGCCAGCAGCCGCTCGCGCTCGTCATCGGCGGCCAGTGCCGCGGCGACGACCGCCTCGAGCCCCGTCGAGAACAGGAAATGCGCCTGGGGCGTGAAGCCCTCCAGCTCGAAGCCCGCCGCGGTGGCCGCCTCGGTCACGGCCGTGAAGTCAACGAAGGCGGTGAGGTCGGTGAGGCCGGGCCAGTCGTAGGGGTCCCCGTGCGCGCGGTGAGCCCGGGTGCACACGAGCGTGCCGGCATCGCGCTCGGGCAGGTAATACTCGCGCCGCACATAACCGTAATCGACCAGCACCACGGCCCCGCGGGCGAGCGCGGCCGCCAGGCCCTCGAACCAGCCGGGGAGCTGCGGACGGAACTCGGACACGTACCCGGCCGGCATGCGCCTGCCGAGATCGGCCTCGATATGGGCGACCGCGCGCGCGAGGTCGACGGGTGCCGGAGACCAGTCGTCGGAGAAGCCCGGACCGTCGGCCACCGTGCAGCGCTGCTCGACACCGCCGGTGCCGACTCGGAAGCCTTCGATCGGGATTGCGTCCAGCACCTCGTTGGCGACGACCACCCCCTCGAACGGGGCCGGCCAGGCCGGGTGCCAGCTGCAGCGATCGAGCAGGTGCGGCACGCGCGCCGCCAGTGTCGCGCGCTGGCGCTCGGCGAGTTCCGCGGACAGCTCGAGGATCCGGTAGCGGCGCGGCAGCCGGCCCAGGTGTTCCAGCTCGGCGAGCAGTCCGGCGGCGAGAACGCCGCTGCCCGCGCCCGGCTCCAGGACATCGCCACCGCCGAGCGCATCCAGCGTCTCCGCGCACTGGCGCGCCAGGCAGCGCGCGAACAGGGGCGACAGTTCGGGGGCGGTGACAAAATCCGCCTGCTCGCCGAGGCCGGCGCCGCCGGCCGCCGCGTAGTACCCCAGGCCCGGCGCGTACAGTGCCAGCTCCATGTACCGCCGGAAGGGGATGCGCCCACCGGCCGCCGCGATGTCCTCGCGGATCAGGTCCGCGAGTTGCCCGCTGTGCACGCGAGCGTCGCGGCCGGGCTCCGGCAGGGCTCCTTTCTCGTGGTCGTTGCAGGCGCTCATGCGTGGGGTATGCGGTTCCGGATCGGGTAAGCTTGCGCGCCAGTCAAACGTCGCTCGACGCGGCGCGGAGTGGAACGATGGCGGAGGATACGCGGCCCGCACTCGCGGGCCAAACCGCGCTCGTCACGGGCGGTGGGCGCCGCATCGGCGCCGAGCTCGTGCGGGCGCTGCACGCGGCCGGCGCGCGGGTCGTCATTCACTGCCGCCACGCCCGGGCGGAAGCCGGGGCCCTGGCGCAGGAGCTGGAGCGCGTGCGCCCGCACTCGACGCACGTCATCGCCGCGGACCTGCTCGATCCCGCCGCCTGCGCGCGCGTGGTCGACACGGCGCGGGACATCTGGGGACGACTCGACATCGTCGTCAACAATGCCTCGAGCTTCTATCCCACGCCGATCGGCCGCATCGACGGCACGGCGTTCGACGACCTCGTGGGCACCAACCTGCGGGCCCCGACATTCGTCGCGCAGGCCGCCGCGCCCGCACTGGCGGAGGCCCGGGGCTCGATCGTGAACCTGGCGGACATCCACGGCATGCGCCCCCTGCGAGACCACGCCGTGTACTGCGCCGCCAAGGCCGGCCTGATCATGCTGACCCGCTCACTGGCGCGCGAACTGGCACCGGATGTGCGTGTAAACGCCATAGCGCCGGGCTCGATTCTGTGGCCGGAGGGGCCGGGGGGTGACGACCCCGGGGTGCGTCAGTCGGTACTGGAGGCCACGCCGCTCGGGCGGCAGGGCGAGCCCACGGACATCGCGGGGGCCCTGCTCTACCTGGTGCGCGACGCCCGATTCGTCACGGGGCAGGTGCTGGCCGTGGATGGTGGCAGGGGGCTGTAGCGAACCCATGAGAATTCGACCGTACCGCTCGCAGGACGCCGGGGCGCTCGCCCGCATCTACCGCGAGGCGGCCCTGCACACGGGCGCCCAGGCGTACTCGGCCGAGGAGACGCGGGCCTGGGCCGACGCCGCGCGCAATGTCGCGACATTCGGCCGCCGACTCACTTCCGGGCTCACGCTCGTTGCCGAGTCCGACGACGGGGCGGCGGTGGCCTTCGGCCAGCTTGAGCCGGATGACCGCATCTCGCTGCTGTACACCGCACCCGGGTTCGTGCGCGCGAGCTACGCCTCCGGCATCTACCGGATGCTCGAGGACCACGCGCGGCGCTCGCACGTCGCGGTGCTCCACGCGGACGTCAGCCGCGTGGCCCGGCCCTTCTTCGAGAAGCAGGGTTTCGAACTGGTCGAGACCGAGCATGTCCGTCGCGGCGGCGTCAGCATCGAGCGCCTGCGCATGGAAAAGCGCCTCGAACGCCCCGCGTACGCCTGAGCCTCAGAGCTCCCAGCGCCCGGCCGGAACGTGCCTCAGGTGGATGCGGTGCGCGAGCCGGATCATCGGGCGCACGATCAGCTGGGCACTGCCCAGCACGAAAAGCCAGATGCCCGCCTCCTTCCACTCGGGGAAGAAGAACGCGACGCTGCCGACCAGGAACCAGATGCCGATGAGCAGGTCGTTGAGAATGCTCATCGTCTCGTAGCGCCGGCGAATCATCAGCTCCTCGTGGCCGAGATAGATGGTGACGTCGTCCGCGCCGTCGCGCTCGTGCGTGTGCTCGATGTGCGCGTGTTTCATGCCGATGCCCGTGTCCTCCTCATTCGAGCACGTCCGGGGGAACCAGGCCGTCGGGATCAACCGGGATGATCTCGCCCGCGCCGATCCCGTCGAACCGGGCCCACAGGGCCGTGAAGGGCACGTCGTGCACCGGGTGCAGGCGGTCGCCGGCCAGCTCGGCCAGCGGGCCGAGCACGAACGCGACGCGGTCGATCTCCGGCCGCGGCAGCACCAGCCGCCCTTCCCGCCAGATGCGATCCCCGTAGAGCAGCAGATCCAGATCGAGCGTGCGTGGCGAGAACTTCGGCTTCGAGCGGTCCCGCCCGTAGCGGTCCTCGATCTCGTGCAGGGCGGCGTGAACGTCGGCGATCGGCTCCTCGCTGTCAAAGCCGACGACCAGGTTGTAGAAGTCCTCACCTTCGAAACCGACGGCCGGGCACTCGTAGACGGTCGACACGGCCAGCGGGCCGAAGCGGCGATACAGCGCCTGCAGGCCACCGGGGATGTTGTGTTCGCGATCGACGTTCGAGCCGATCGAGACGTATACCCGTTCCACCGCCGTCAGCTCCGCTCGCCGCGCTCGATCACGACGCCCACGTCGCGGGCGCCGCGGATGGCGCCCGGTTTCGAGAGCGTCACCCGCACCCAGGCCACGCCGAATTCGTCACGCACGATCCGGGCGATCTCCTCCGCCAGGGTCTCGACCAGCTGGAAGGAGCTGCCGCTGACGAAGTCGATCAGGCGTTTCGATATTGCCTTGTAATCGAGTGCGTCCTCGATCGAATCGCTGCGCGCCGCGCGCGCGATGTCGGCGGCCATCTCCAGGTCGATGCCGACCACCTGGCGCGTCGTGCGCTCCCAGTCGAAGATGCCGATGATGGTCTCGACGCGGAGATCGCGCAGGAACACGATACCCATGGGTTCCTCCCGGGAAGCGGCCGGCACTATAGCGGAGCGGTCCGGCTGGCGCCAGAATCGCCCCGGGCCTGCGCGGCGCCCGCGGCCGACCGGGCCTTGTCCGCGGACGCTCGATGGGCTATATTGCGCGGCTTCGCGCAACCCGGTTCTAAAACGGAGCGACCGATGTCCCGCGTCTGTCAGGTTACCGGCAAGCGGCCGATGACCGGCCACAACGTCTCGCACTCGAACATCAAGTCCAAGCGACGGTTCCTGCCGAACCTTCACAGGCATCGCTTCTGGGTCGAGAGCGAGCAGCGCTGGGTCACCCTGCGCATTTCGCCGAAGGCCATGCGCATCATCGACCGCAAGGGCATCGACGCCGTGCTGGCGGACCTGCGCGCGCGCGGCGAGAAGGTGTAAGGAGCAGCCATGCGCGAGAAGATCAAGCTCGAGTCGACCGCGGGAACCGGTCACTTCTACACGACCACGAAGAACAAGCGGAACATGCCGGACAAGATGCAGATCCGGAAGTACGATCCGGTTGCCCGCAAGCACGTGATCTACAAGGAGACGAAGCTCAAGTAGCGCGCTCGTCTCCCGTGCACGCGATGCACGCGAAAAGAACCCGGCCACGCGCCGGGTTCTTTCGTTGTGCCGCCCCGGATCAGTACGCGTACTCGCGGCCTTCGGCACGGGCCCGCTCGCGGGCGCTCATGTGCTCCGAGGGCCGGAAGGGCATGCTGGCCACCTGGGCCCAGACCGGATGACCGGGCTTCGGCTGGTATTCCTCCGGCAGCCACACCACGAACTCGTTTCCGAGCCACGCCTGGTCCACCGGCACATAGGCCATGCCCACGTTCACCTCGAGCTCCGGCGAATACCACGGTGACGTGATCCAGCCGCAGGGCTCCGCATCACGGTTTTTCGCCACCAGCCAGAAATCCGGCGCGTAGTCCTCGATCGGCTTGCCGGCGATCTTCAGGCCCACCAGCGTGTGCGTGAACGGGGGATTGCCCTGGTTGACCTGCTCGCGCGTGCGCTCGAGTGCCTCCCGGCCGATGTAGTCCGCCTCCTTGGTCTTCGGGACCATGTGACCGAGATTGCACTGGAACGGGTTGGTCTCGTGATCCATGTCCTGGCCGAATGAAAGGATGCCGGCCTGGATCCGACGGTGGTGCGCCGGCGCGATCACCATCAGGTTGTGCTTCTCGCCGGCCTGCTTGATCGCGTACCACACGGCCTCCGCGTTCAGCGTCGAGTCGTACGCGTACACCTCGTACCCCTTCTCGCCGGAGAACCCCGTCTGCGAAATGATGCAGTCAACGCCGCCGACCGTGGCTTCCATCAGGCCATAGTACGGCACCTCCCGGATCTCTTCCCCGACCAGGTCGACCATCAGCGCCTCGGACCTGGGGCCCTGGATCTGCAACGGGGCGACATCGATCTCCTCGATCTCGACGTCATACCTGAGGCCGTGGTTGATGCCCTTGAACCAGTAGGCAAGGTCGGAATCGCTGATGGTGAACCAGAACTCGTCCCGGGAGAGCCGCAGCATCACCGGGTCGTTGAGGATGTGCCCCTCCTCGTCGCAGAGGATCACGTAGCGGCCCTTCATCGCCGGCACGCGGGTCATGTCACGCGTGCACACGTAATTGGCGAATGCCTCGGCATCCGGCCCCTTTACGCGAATGGGCCGCTCGACGGCCACGTTCCAGAGCGTCACGTCGTTCACGAGCGCGCGGTACTCGACCATCGTGCCGCCGTCCTCGGGGCGGACATAGCCGCGCGGATGATACATGCGGTTGTAAACGGTCGCGCGCCAGCATCCCGCTTCCACGGAGAGGTGCCAGTACGCCGACTTGCGCACGCGGTTCGACATGAGCATCTGGATGCCCGGGTCCCCCGTCTGGCGGAGATTGAACGGCACCCGGCGACCGCTCTGGTCGATCGATTGCTGGTAGTTCACGTTCTCGTGCTGCTTCATTGCGGACGCTCCCGGCAAAACCCTGGTCTGCGAATGAATGTCCGGCTGTGTCGTGTCCGGCCGGCGGACACCGCGGTCCGATCATGGTATGGACGCGCGGTCGCCGCGCTGAAATTCACGGACGACCCATGATTCATCCGGTGCGACACGCACTGTGACGCCCGCGTTCCGCGTGTAAACGAACCTTCATTTTTCCTTCATCTCCCATTCAAGCGGCGGTGATCCTGTTGCAGCGTGGCATCCGGGGCGGCGAGCATGGACAGGCACTTGTGCCGGCAGACGGATCCCGCCCCGGGCGAAAGGGGAGCGAGCGAGCGGCTCCGCGGCACCTGGATTTCCGATGCTCATCGGGGCACGCGCGGCTGCCGCGCCGCGACCCGGGCGGAGTTTCTCGAGCAGCACGCCTGCGACCGGCTCTGGCTCGCCGGTGACGTGACCGACGGCTGGCGGCTCAAGTCGCGCCGCTACGGGGCGCAGGCGCACACGAACGTGATCCGGCGTGTGCTCACGAAGGCCAGGCGCGGTTGCCATGGGTGCCGCCTGCCCGGGGCTGCGTTCTGCTGCGACGCTTCCATCGGCGCACCGGCGCCGTGCCGGCACCTGCCGCCGGCATGGAGCGCGAGCCGGAACGATGAGGGTTCCAACGGCTGGTGGTGTGGAGCCCCGGCGTGGATGCGCGAACGTTCAGTCCCGATGCGGCCATCGATCCGGGGCTTGCGCGCCCGGTCTTCCTGTTCGTCGGCCGGCTCGCCCCCGAGAACAACATCGAGGCATTGCTTGGGCTCTCGCTTCCCGGAACCCGGGGCGCGATCGGCGACGGGCCGATGCGCGCCGGCTGGAAGCGGACTGGCCGGATGCCGTCTTGCCCGGATACCGCCACGGCCGCGAGCGGAGAAGACCCGGGCCCCTGAACGAAAAAAGCCCGCCGGCGGGAGCCGGCGGGCCGGGTTTCGGCGGCGGTTGCGAGCGCCTGTCAGGTCGCCTTCAGGCGATACCCGCGGATGTGGGCCGCGAAGTCCTGCAGCGCCTTGATGCCACTGGCCTCGGCATTCGCGCACCACTCCTGCAGCGACTGCACGAGGCGCTCCTGGTTCGCCGTGCGCGAGGCGAACAATTCCTGCAGGCGCCGACGATACTCGTACACGGTATGCAGCCGCTCGTTCACGCGCAGTGCCGTGTCGCGGCGCGCCTTCGCCCGCTCGTCCATGCGCGACTCCTCGCGCACCAGGGCACGGCGGGCACGCTTGAGGAGATCGCGATACTGCGAATCCGCGCGTTTCAGTTCGGCCCGCAGGACCGGCAGCGTCACGCTGGTCGCATAGGTGCGCATCACGTGCATGCGCCCCACGACCACGGCCTTGACCGTCTCGAAATCAACGGTCTTCTTCGCCGGGTCGATGGTCGGGCTCGGGGCCACGCGCTTGATCCGCGCCAGTCCCAACGCCGACAGGATGCGGAGGTAGAACCAGCCCACGTCGAACTCGTACCAGCGCTGCGAGAACTTGGCGGAGCTCGGGAAGGCGTGGTGATTGTTGTGCATCTCCTCGCCGCCGATCAGCAGGCCGAGCGGCGTGAGATTGGTCGAGCCGTCCGCCGACTCGAAATTGCGGTAGCCGAGATAGTGGCCGAGACCGTTGATCACGCCCGCGGCCCAAAGCGGGATCCATATCATCTGGATCGCCCAGACCGTCAGCCCCAGCGCACCGAAGAGCGAGAGCGCGAGGGCGCCCATCAGCACGATCCCGCCGATCTCGAAGCGCGAGTAGACGTTGCGCTCGATCCAGTCGTCCGGGGTCCCGTGGCCGTACTTGTCCAGGGTCTCCTGGTTCTTCGCCTCGTCGCGGTAGAGCTCGGCACCCTCCAGCAGGACCTTCCAGATGCCGACCTGGTGCGGGCTGTGGGGGTCGTTCTCCGTTTCCGTGTGCGCATGGTGCTTCCGGTGAATCGCCACCCACTCAATGGTGCGCATCCCGGTCGTCAGCCACAGCCAGAAACGGAAGAAATGCGACACCGCGGGGTGGAGATCCACCGAGCGATGCGCCTGGCAGCGGTGCAGGTAGATCGTCACGGCCACGATCGTCACGTGCGTGAGCACGAGGACGACCGCCACGTAGCCCCATACGGGCAGCGAGATCAGACCAGTGGCGAGCAGGTCGAGAATTGCGTTCATCAAGTTTCCACGGATCGGGTTCAGGGTATCTCCACGGCAACCTGCCGCAGCGTCGGCCCAACGGGCAAGCGGCGCCTGCGCGCACTACCGCATTCAGCAGGCTACCACATCGGGCACACAGCACAACAACAGCCGCGCGCGCCACGCAGCCTCCTGAATGCGGGTCCGGGGCGACCGTTTCAACCCCGGCGGCGGACTGGCCGCGTGCGCGGGGGCACGGGCCCGAGCGCACGCCTTGCCCCGAACGGGCCCGAGCCGCTATCGTTGCGCGCCTCACGCCCTGCGCCATCCATTTCAGGCACGCGCACGCATGGCCGACCCGACAACGCTGATCGAGGTGTCCGGACTCACGCGGGACTACGGCCCGCTGCGGGCGGTCGACGCCATCGATCTCCGCCTCGCGCGCGGCGAGGTCCTCGGACTGCTCGGCCCGAACGGGGCCGGCAAGACCTCCACGATGCAGATGCTGTGCGGGACCATCGCCCCGACGGCCGGCCGGATCTCCATCAACGGCATCGACCTGCTCGACGAGCCGCGCCGCGCGAAGCAGGCACTCGGCTACCTCCCCGAGGACCCGCCCCTCTACCCGGACATGACCGTCGCCGAGTACCTGGCGTTCGTCGCGGCGCTGCATGGCGTGCCGCGGCGCGCGCGTGCCGATGCCATCCGCCGGGCGGTGTCGCGCTGCGGACTGGAGGGCACGGAGACGCGACTCGTGGCCAACCTGTCGAAGGGCTACCAGCAGCGTACGGGCATTGCCCAGGCGGTGCTCCACGACCCGGCCGTGGTGATCCTCGACGAGCCGACGGTCGGCCTCGACCCGATCCAGATCCGCGAGATTCGCGCGCTCATCGCGGAACTCGGGCGCGAGCACGGCGTGATCCTGTCGACCCACATCCTGCCCGAGGTGCAGGCGACCTGCTCCCGCGTTGCCATCATGCACCTGGGGCGCATCGTGTTCTCCGCCCCGATGGACCGCATCGGCGAGGCGCCGATCGACCGCGTGCTCGTTCGCCTGGGCACCGATCCCGGTGAGGCGGCGCTGCGCGCCCTGCCGGGGATCACGGACATCCAGGGACTGGCCGGCGGGCGTTACCGTCTCCACGTGGACCCGGAACGCACCAGCCCCGAGCGGATTGCCGCCGGCATCGTGGAGGCCGGCTGGGGCCTGGCCGAGCTGAGCCCCGAGCGGCGCACGCTCGAGCAGATCTTCGTGGAAGCCACCGCCGGCGAGCCGGCCGCGGAGGCGGCATGACCGTCCTGGCCATCGCCCGTCGCGAGCTCGCCGCGCTGTATCGCTCGCCGGTGGCCTGGGTCGTGCTGGCCGCGGTGACCGCGATCGTCGCGTTCATCTTCCTGCTGCACCTGAACACCTATCTGCAGGTGCAGCCGCGCCTGGAACGGTCACAGGGGGGGCCCGGCGTGACGGCCTTCCTCGTGCCGCGGCTGTTCGGGGCGGCGACCACCATCTACCTCATGGCGGCGCCCCTGCTGACCATGGGCCTGCTCGCCGGCGAGCGCCGCAACGGGACCCTCCCCCTGCTCCTTTCGGCGCCGGTTTCGACGCTCGAAATCGTGCTGGGCAAGTTCATCGGCGTGCTGGGCGTGCTCCTCGCGATGGTGGCACTCACCGCACTGATGCCGGCAACGCTCGCCCTCGTGGCCCACATCGACGCCGGCGCGCTGCTGCTGGCGACGCTCGGCGCGGCCCTGTTCGTGGCCGCGGCCGGCGCTGCCGGGCTCTACCTGTCGGCGCTGACGCGGCAGCCGGCCGTGGCCGCCGTTGCGACACTCGGGCTCCTGCTCATCCTGCTGCTGCTCGGCGAATGGGGCCGCACGCTCGGCGGTGACTGGACGCCCCTGCTGGCCTACCCGGCGCCATCGACGCACCTCGCGCCGTTCTTCAAGGGACTGTTCGACAGCGGGGCCGCCGCCTTCTTCGTGTTGTTCGCCGTTGTGTTCCTCGCGCTGGCGGTCCGGCGTCTCGACAACGAGCGGCTGCAGCGCTGATGCGGATCGATCGCGCGACACGGCGCCGGATCCACCTGCAGAACGCCGCGTTCGTCGTTCTGCTGCTCGCCGCCGTGGGCCTGGCCGCGTGGCTGACCGACACCTGGCGCTATACCGCCGACTGGACGGCCGCCGGCCGCAATACGCTGTCCGCGCAGAGCCACGACATCGCCGGGCTGCTCGAAAAGCCGGTGCGGGCGACGGCCTATGTCGCCCCCGACCCGCTCACGCGCAAGAGCATCCGTGACCTGTTCCAGCGCTATCGCCGCGCCGGGGCCAGCATCGAGCTGAAGTTCGTGAACCCGGAGACGCACCCCGCCGTCGCACGCGAGCTCGGCATCCGCTCCGGGGGCGAGGTCATCCTGCGCTACGGCAAGCGCAAGGAGCGCCTGCAGCACGTCAGCGAGGCCTCGATCACGAATGCGCTTGCACGCCTGGCGCGCAAGCGCGACCGCTGGATCGTGTTCATGCAGGGGCACGGGGAGCGCGATCCGCACGGCAAGGCCAACTTCGACCTGGGCAGCTGGGGCCGCCGGCTCGAGGAGCGAGGCCTGCACGTGGAGACACTGAACCTCGCGCAGACGCCGCACGTGCCGGACAACACCGACCTGCTCGTGATCGCCAGCCCGCAGACGGATTACCTGCCCGGAGAGAAGGCCCTCATCCGCGAGTACGTACAGGGCGGGGGCAACCTGCTCTGGCTGACCGAGCCGGGCGATGCGCCGCGCCTGCCCGGCCTTGCGGACGACCTCGGCGTGCGTCGGTTGCCGGGGGTGGTGGTGGACAGTACCGCGCAGTTGTACGGGGCCGACACGCCGGACTTCGCGGTGATCAGCGACTATGGCGACAGCCCGATCGTCGCCGATCTCGACACGCTGACGCTGTTTCCGCAGGCGTGCGCGCTGGAGACCGCCGATGGCAATGGCTGGTCGCACCAGTCCCTGTTGCGCACGCGCGCGCGCAGCTGGACCGAGACCGGGCCGATCCGCGGCGAGATCGCGTACGACAAGGGCACGGCCGAGCTCCCCGGCCCGTTGACGATCGGCGTCGCCGCCACGCGCGGCGGCAAGTCGGGGGCGGGTCCCGGACAGCGGGCGGCCGTGATCGGCGACGGCGACTTCCTCTCGAACGCCTACATCGGCAATGGCGCCAACCTCGACCTCGGCATGCGCCTGGCCAACTGGCTGGCCGGCGACACCAGCCGTGTGCACATCGCGCCGCACAAGCCCCCGGACATCGCCGTGGACATGTCCCGCACGGCACAGGCCATCGTCGCCTTCGGCTACCTGCTCGCGCTGCCGCTCGGCCTGCTCGGCGCCGGACTGTGGATCTGGCTGCGCAGGCGGCGGCTGTGAGACGGACCCCGTGACCCGTCGGGGCCTGCTGAACGCGGGGCTGCTGGTCCTGGTCGTCGCGCTCGGGATCGGCGTCTGGCTGTCGCCGGGATCCCGCGACACGCGCGATCGGCTGACGTCCATCGCCCCCGCGGACGCCCGCCGCATCGAGATCCGGTTTCCGTCGGACAGCGACAAGCCGACACTGGACCTGGAGCGCAAGCCCGACGGCTGGCACCTCGTGAAGCCGATCGCGCGCGACGCGCGCGATGGCCGCCTGGTGACCGCGCTCGCGATCCTCGGCGCACGCACGAAGTCGTGCTATGACACCGCCGGCCGGGATCCCGCGAAATTCGGCCTCGGCCAGCCGCGCATGGAACTGGACGTGAACGGCACGACACTGGCGTTCGGTGACCGCTCCGCCGACGGGCGACGCTACGTGCGCAACGGCGACCGTTTCTGTCTCGTCCAGGATCGGGCCTACCCGCTCCTGGCCGAAGGCCTCGACGGGCTCGCGTCGCGGGCGCTCCTGCGCCCCGGCGCCACGCCGGTGCGCATCGAGACGCCCGCGGCCGCGATCGAGCGCCAGGACGCGGCTTCGCCATGGTCGTTCGAGCGCGGCAAGGGAGACGCGGGCCGCTGGGCCGATCGCTGGCGGGGCGCACGGGCGGGGTCGTTCGAACTCCACCCGCCGGACGCCGACCGGGGAACCGTGCGAGTGCGCACCAGCGACGGCGAGGAGCGCACCTGGCGCATTGCCGGCAGCTCGCCCGACCTCGTGCTCGTGCCCGCCGGGGCGCACTACGGCATGACGGTGCCCGCCGCGCGCGGCGACAACCTGATCGAACCGCCGCCGGTCGCGCAGGAGCAACCGACAACGGGCAGCGCGACGACCGACTGAGTCCGCCGCCTGCCGCACGTCCCGCGTTCGGGCGACAATGCCCGCCCGAGCCCCCGGAGCCGAGCGCCCGCTACCGCCATGCCCGAGCTACCCGAGGTCGAGACCACCCGTCGTGGCATCGAGCCGCTGATCGTCGGCCACCGGCTGGTCGACGTGATCGTGCGGGATCCGCGCCTGCGCTGGCCCGTCCCGGTGGCGCGTCTGCGCGCGCTGCGTGGCACCCGCTTCGAGCGCGTCGACCGGCGCGCCAAGTACCTGCTCCTGCGAACCGACCGCGGCACGATCATGATGCACCTCGGCATGTCGGGCAGCCTGCGCGTGCTGGCAGCCGACACGCCGGCGATGGTCCACGACCACCTCGACCTCGTGCTCGACGATGGGCGTTGCCTGCGGCTGCGCGATCCACGCCGCTTCGGCTCCATCCACTGCCTGCCCCGGGGTCGTGACGAACACCCCCTGCTCGCGGGGCTCGGTCCGGAGCCGCTCGACCCCGGTTTCGACGGCGCGTATCTCCATGCACGCGCACGCGGCCGCAGCCGCGCCGTGAAGGACTTCATCATGGACGGGCGCATCGTGGCCGGCGTGGGCAACATCTACGCCGCCGAGGCCCTGTTCGCCGCCGGCATCCATCCCGGGCGTGCCGCGGGCCGCATCTCGCGGGCGCGCTGCGACGCGCTGGCACGCGCGATCCGGGAGGTACTGCGCCGGGCCATCGAAAAGGGCGGCACGACCCTGCGCGACTTCAGCAACGCGGACGGCGATCCGGGCTACTTCCGCATCCGGCTCTCCGTGTACGGGCGGGTGGGCCAGCCGTGCCGACGTTGCGGCGCGCCCCTGCGCGCGCTGGCGCGCGGCCAGCGCGCAACCGTGTATTGTCCGCGGTGCCAGCATTGAGGCGCGCGATACGCGCGGGGGCGGGTGGACGGGTGGACGCGGGACTACGCGGCCCGGGGGTGGCCCCCAGGGAGGGTCCGACCAATCCATTGCGGTCGCGTTACGCTTGGGGCTCGGCCGATGCTGGCCCCTGGCGGTGTTGCGGCGCCTACCCGGGATGCCAAAATCGACTCGAGCGCGACCGCAATGGATTGGTCGGACCCTCCCTGGTGTCCTGGCTCGCAAGTTCCCCGTACGTTCTCGGCGAGGGATTGCAGTGCCTGGCAAGGCGTGCCGACGAGCAACAGCGTGCCCGGTTGCGAGGAGGCGCGACGCCGCCAGGTGCTGCAAGACCCGGCGAGAAATCGAATGAATCTGCGAGACAAGGACACTACTTCTTGCCACCGCGCACGAGACGCACGGCCTTCTTGCCCGATTTGAAGAAGTAGTAGCTCGCCAGGCCGAACTTGAAGTCGGTGTGCCAGGCAAAATTGGGATAGGTCTCGTTCGGCTCGCTCGTCCAGAACGAGGTCGCCACCGTGTTGGGGAACACGCCGGTATCGATCGCGGGGAAGCTGGACTGGTAGTCGACGATGGTGCGCAGCTCGGAGCGCGTCGGCATGCGCCAGTCGCTGAAGCCGCACAACCCCTGCTGGTTCACGGCCTGGACGTACGCGTGCGTATCGCAGGCGACCCCGCCACCGCAATCGCCGCCGTCCTTCGCGCCCGGTGCGCCGCCGTTGGATTCGGGATCGGGGTTGTACCAGGTGTAGGTGTTGCCCTGATCCCGCAGTCCGCCGTCGATGGTCTTCACTTCCCACATCAGGCCGGTGACGTTGTCGCGCACGCAGGTCCAGGGCGTGATCGTGTAGATCGCGTCCTGGTTCTCCAGCGGCTTGCCGGCGGGGTCGAGCTTGGTGAAATCGAAGACGCCGCCGGAACCCGCGATCCGGCTGATGACGTCGTCACCGCCGCCCTCCTGCCCTCCGGCCGCGAGTACCGGTATCAGCGCCGCCGCGGCGAGCAGGCCGGAGACGATCGTCACGAACAGGCGAAGCAGGCGCTGCGGCTTCATGGATGAAGGTCTCCCCCGCGGGCATCGACGCGGCCCCGGCGCGTCGCCCGGACCGGGCCAAATATACGCGAGCCTCACCGGCCTTCCAAGGCGGTCCCGGCCGCGGAAGCGCCGATTCCGCGCGGGTCCGAGGCGGCCTCGACGCGCCCCGCACCCCGGTCGATCACCACGACCTGCATGTTGCCGTAGTGCCGATCGATCTCGTGCAGCTTGTGCCCCCGCGCGCGCAGGGCCGCCGCAACATCCGGGGTGAACGCGCCGGGCTCGTACTGAATCTCGTCGGGCAGGTACTGGTTGTGATAGCGCGGTGTGCGCACGATGGCGCGCGGCGAGGCCCCGTCGTGAAACGCGAGCGCCCCGAGCAGCACCATGGTGATGATCCGGCTGCCACCGGGTGTGCCGATCACCGCGGTGCGGTCGCCCTGCTGCAGGAAGGTCGGCGACATGGACGACAGCATGCGCTTGCCGGGCGCGATCGCATTGGCCTTGCCCTGGACCAGGCCGTAGACGTTCGCCACGCCCGGCTTCGCGGCGAAGTCATCCATCTCGTCATTCAACACCACGCCGGTTCCGGGCGGCATGAAGCACGACCCGAATGGCCAGTTCACCGAGAGCGTGGCCGCGACCCGGTTGCCCTGCGGGTCGACGATGGAGAAATGCGTGGTGTCGGGTCCGCCCTGCGCGCCGGCCACGCCGGGGAAGATCGAGCTCGGGGTCGCCCGGTCCTTGCGGATGGTCGCACGCAGGCCCGCCGCATAGCGCGGATCCGTCAGCAGGTCGATGGGAACGTCCACGTAGTCGGTATCGCCGAGGTAGCGATTCCGGTCGTGATACGCGCGTCGCATCGCCTCCACGACCAGGTGCGTGCGCAGGGCCTCGTCGGCTGCATCCAGGTCGTAACCCTTCAGGATATTGAGCATCTCGACGAGCGCGACGCCGCCCGACGACGGGGGCGAGGCGGAGACGATGCGCATGCCACGGTACGTGCCCGTGATCGGCGGGCGCTCCACCGCCCGGTACGCCCGCAGGTCACGCCGCGACCAGATGCCCCCGGCGGCGCGGACCCCCGCGACCAGGCGCTCTGCGACCGGGCCGTCGTAGAAACCGCTGCGCCCCTGGTGCGCCAGGGCCTCGAGCGTGTCGGCCAGCTGCGGCTGGCGCAGCAGGTACCCTTCGGGGGGCACCTGGCCATCGACGAGGTACGTCGCGGCCGCGGCCGGGGACGCAGCCAGGACATCCTTGCGGAAGGATGCGAGCGAGCGATAGCGGTCGTCGACGTGAAATCCATCGCGCGCGAGGCGGATGGCGGGCCGCAGGTCCCGGGCAAGGGACAGCGTGCCGTACGTTTTCGCGATATGCACGAGCGCGGCCGGCTCCCCGGGGATTCCCGCCGCGCCCGGGCCGTTGATCGAAGCCTTGTCGATGAGTCGGCCCTGGTCGTCCTGGTACATCGTCGGCGTCGCCGCCAGCGGGGCCCGCTCGCGGCCGTCGACCATGACGTTCCGGCCCGATGCCCCCACGTGCAGCAGCCAGAAGCCACCGCCGCCGAGTCCGGAACTGTACGGCTCGACCACGGCGAGTGCCGCGCTCACGGCCACTGCGGCGTCGAACGCGTTCCCGCCCGCCTCCAGGATTTCGCGACCCGCCTCGGTCGCGCGCGGATGGGCACTGGCGATACCCCAGCCGGGAGCCCCGTCCGCGCGCGACGCGGCCACCGGCAGCCCGACCACCAGCACCAGCACCAGCAGTCGGGCGACGCCCCCCCGCACGGCGGTGGATGTGCGCCGCGGCGCGCGCAGACGCTCAGACACGACCGAACCGCGCATCGAGCGCCCGCTTGACGGTCGGATGGACGAACTCGGTGACGTCCCCGCCCAGGGATGCGATTTCGCGGACCAGGCTGGACGACACGAAGCCATATTCCTGCGCCGCCGAGATGAACAGCGTCTCGATCTCGGGTGCGAGGCGGCGATTCATCCCGGAAAGCTGGACCTCGAACTCGAAATCCGACACCGCCCGCAGCCCGCGCAGGATCACGGCCGCGCCCTGCGCCCGCGCGTAGTCCACCAGCAGGGAATCGAACCAGCTGACCTCGACGTTGGGGCGGTCGGCGAACACGGACTCCGCGAATGCGACCCGGTCGTCCAGCGAGAAGAAGGGTTGCTTGGCCGGATTGGCTGCGACCGAGATGATCACCTTGTGGAACATGCGGCTGGCGCGCTCGGCCACGTCCGCATGCCCGTTGGTGATCGGGTCGAATGTACCTGGATAGACGGCGGTAACGTCCAACGGCCTGCCCCCTGCTGCGCACCCTCGATCAGTGTACCGCGCCGGGGCGCTTGACGCCGACACGGGCGGGCCGCGACATTAACGGTTTACCCACGGCTGGATCCGCATGACCTCGATCGCGACCCGGCTCCTGCCCACCGGCCTGTTCGCCCTCGGCGTGCTGGCCGTGATCGGCATCATCTTCGCGACCCAGTGGTACTTCGTGTCCCGCCCGCAGCGCGCCACGCGTGACCGCGGATTGCTGCGCGAGCCCGGCCGGGCGCTGCGCCGCCGCCTCGACGCCGTCGATCACCGCCTCGTCGGCGCCGCCGTCGGGCTGCCCGTGACCCTCGTCCTCTGGTTCCTGAGCTACGGCCGCGCGTTGCACGACACGGGGGGATATGGCGTATTCGCGCTGGCGGCCGCCGGCGTGATCGCGCTGGGGTGGTTCGCCCAGGAGATCCTGCACCTGTGGCCCGAACGGATCCGCCTGGTGCGCGCGATCGACGCCCAGATGATCACGGCGCAGTCGCTCAATCTGCTCATGCGCAGCGACTACTGGGTATTCCACGACGTGCACATCGGCGAGCACCGCATCAATCACGTGGTCATGGGCCCGCGCGGCGTGTTCTGCGTCGACACGCGCTGGCGGCGACCGCGGCGGCAGCTGACGTGGAAGGGCCTGGCCCCCGCGCCGCGCGCGGACGCCGCCTTCGACGGACGCCTGCTGCGGTTCCCGGGATGGGAGGAGGCGGATGCCTACGAGGACGTGGTCGCGCAGGCCCGCTGGCTGGGCGCCTGGCTCACGAAGAAGGCCGGGGAAGACGTGCCGGCGCACGCCGCGATCGCCTTGCCCGGCTGGCGCGTGGTCTCGACGGACTGGAAGCGCGTGATCGTGTTCAACCCGGCCACGCCGAACATGCTCGTGCAGGGCGGGCAGGACAGTCGCCTGGACGCCAGCGTCGCCCGCGATCTCGTCAAGCAGCTCCAGCGGCACTGCCGCGAGCATGCCGACACCCGCGTGCGCCGCCACCGGCGCCGGCGCGGCAACGTCCACGCGACCTGACCCCCGGGGCAATGCCCGGCCCGCCCGGGCTGCCCCGGACTAGCCGACCCGCGCGCGCGCCCCACCCGTGCGCGCCGACTCCACCAGCCAGTCTCGCAGCCGCGCGACGGGGCTGTCGGGTGCCGCCGGACGTGTGACGCCCAGGTAGAACGCGCCGGGCGCGACGTCCGGCGTGGACAACACCGGCACGAGACTGCCGGTGGCGAGGAAGTCGTCCACCAGGTGACGCCAGCCGAGCGCGATCCCCTGCCCCGCGACCGCCGCCTGCAGCAGCAGCGGATAGCTGTTCATGCGCACGGACCGCCGGCGGGGCCTGTGCTCGACGCCGACCGCGCGCAGCCATTCCTCCCACCCCAGCCAATCCGGGTGATCGTCGTCGAGCACCAGCAGCGTCTCGTCGAGCAGATCGTCCAGGCCGGCCGGCGGCGGCCGGCCGCGCAGGTACTCCGGACTGCACACCGGGAACACGGACTCGTCGAACAGACGCGTGACGCCGTCACCCGTGCGTGCCGCCCGGTCGTACTCGATGACGAGGTCCACCTCGTCGCTCGCACGCTCGAAGTCCCGGTCCGAAGCCAGGACACGGATGTCCAGCGTGGGCTCGGCGCGGCGAAATCCCGTCAGGCGCGGCATCAGCCACAGCGAGGCGATGGCGCTGGTCGTGCCCACGGTGATCGGGGCGGCCTCCTCGCTCACCGAGACGGTGGCGGTCGCCCGCGCGATGCGGTCGAGCGCCTCGCGGATGGCCGTGCGGTAATGCACGCCACTCGGCGTCAGGTGCACACCGCGATCGCCCCGGACGAACAGCGCCACGCCGAGCCGCTGCTCCAGGTTGCGGATCTGCCGGCTGATGGCGCCCTGGGTCAGGTTCAACTCGTGCGCCGCGCGCGTGAAGCTCGCCAGGCGCGCGGCGGATTCGAAGGCCCTCAGGGTCTGCAGGGGCGGCAGTGGCTCGGGGCGTCCGGACATGTAATCAGCTCATGCGTGGTCTGCGAAATTATCGATTGTGCAAGGCATTACGGCAATCATACATTCCTCCGACTCATGATGGTGACGACGTTCCCACGTCCCTCGCAAGCACGACGCCGGAGGAGAGGCAGATGGTCGATGCAATCGACCGGGCGGGCCCGGATGCGGATGCCCTGGCCCGGGTCCTGAACCAGACCGCCCACGCAAGCGGACTCCCGAACGAGGTCTACACGGAGGGGGGATTCCTGCGCACGGAGCGTGAGCGCATCTTTGCGCCGACCTGGACGGCGCTCGGCTTCGCGAGTGACGTCCCCGAGCCGGGCGACGTGCGACCCACGCACCTGCTGGGACTGCCCCTGATCCTGCTGCGCGACCGCGCCGGGGAGATTCGCGTGTTCCACAACGTGTGCAGCCACCGCGGACGCCAGCTGGTCGACGCCCCCTGTCGCGTCGAGGCCGGACTGCGTTGCCCGTATCACTCGTGGCACTACGGGCTGGACGGGCGCCTGCGCGGCACGCCGCACATCGGCGGGATGAACGTTCACAGCTGCGACGACTTCGACAAGAGCCTGCACGGCCTGCGCGAGGCACGCAGCGCCACCTGGTGCGACGTCGTGTTCGTGAACCTGTCGGGCGATGCCCAGCCATTCGCGGAATACATCGCGCCCGTGATGAAACGCTGGCACGGATTCTGGGGCGGGCACGGCCCGGATGAGCTGAGACCCGCAGGGGCCGACGGACAGACGAGCCTCGATGTGGCGTCGAACTGGAAGCTGGCCGTCGAGAACTACTGCGAGTCCTACCACCTGCCGTGGGTGCACCCGGGTCTGAACAGCTACTCGCGCCTCGAGGACCACTACGTGGTGCTCGACGAGGACGGCGAGTCGTTCGCCGGCCAGGGCACGCGCGTGTACAACCTCGCCGAGGTGGCGGGCATCTCCCTGCCGCAGCTGTCGCAGTGGCCGGCCGAGCGTCAGCGCGAGGCCGAGTACCTTTCGCTGTACCCGAACGCGCTGATCGGGCTGCAGGCAGACCACTTCTTCGTCGTCCTGCTCGAGCCCTTGTCGGAGCGACGCACACGCGAGCACGTGCGCCTGCTGTTCGTGGGCGACGCAGCCGTGGACGACGAGCACGCGGTCGCGCGAGACTCGACCCTGCAGTCCTGGAAGACGGTGTTCGAGGAAGACGTGACCATGGTCGAGGGCATGCAGCGCGGCCGCGAATCGCCGGCCTACCGGGGCGGCGTCTTCTCGCCCGTCCAGGACATCCCGACGCATCATTTCCACCGGTGGGTCGCACGCCGGCTGCAGCCGCGGGGACCGCGCCCGGCCCGGGAGACGGTATCGGCATGACGGAGACGGCAGCGCACATCGAACCGGTCTGGCGGAGCTTCATCGGGGGGCGCTGGGTGGAGTCGGCCCGGCGCCTGCCCGTCGAGGATCCGGCCAGCGGCGAGACCATCGCGGAGGCGGCGCTCGCAGGCCGCGACGACGTCGACGCCGCGGTACGCGCGGCGGATGCCTGCCACCGCTCGCGGGCCCTGACCGGGCCGCGCCCGCAGAAGCGCCTCGAGATGATGTTCCGCATTGCCGCCGAAATCCGCAACGTGACCGACCACGGGGCCGAGGTCCTGTGCCGCGAATCGGGCAAGCCGCTCGCGGACGCCCGCGGCGAGTTCGAGGAGGCGGCGCGCTATTTCGAGTACTACGGCGGCATGGCCGACAAGCTGGAGGGGCGCTCGATCCCGCTGGGCGACGACTACGTGGACTGGACCGTGCGCGAACCGTTCGGGGTGTCCGCGCAGATCGTGCCATGGAACTTTCCCGTCGGCCTGGCGGCCCGATCGCTCGCGGCCGCACTCGCCACCGGCAATGCCGTGGTCATCAAGACGCCCGAACTCACACCCCTGGCCGCGACCCTGCTCGGCCGTGCCTGCCAGGAGGCCGGCGCGCCCGACGGCGCGGTGAACATCCTCACCGGCTGGGGCCACGAGGCGGGCCAGGCGCTGGTCGAGCATCCGCTCGTGCGCCACATCGTGTTCACGGGCTCCGTGCCCACCGGCCGCGCGATCCTGCACGCTGCCGCGGACCGCATCGTCCCCTGCGTGATGGAGCTCGGGGGCAAGTCGGCCGGCATCGTCCATGAGGACGCCGACCTCGACACGGTCCTCACCAGCATCCGCAGCGGCATCTTCTTCAACGCCGGGCAGGTCTGCTCGGCAATGTCCCGCGTGCTCGTGCACGAATCCATCCACGACGAACTGGTCGAACGGGCCGTGCAGCTGGCACAAGGCCTGCGCATCGGCCCCGGGATCGAGGGCGCGGACCTGACGCCGCTCATCTCCGCGGAGCAGCGCGAGCGGGTGGAGCGCCTGTGCCGGGCCGGCATGGCCGCCGGCGCGACCGCCGCTACCGGGGGCAGGCGCGTGGACCGGCCCGGCTATTTCATGCAGCCCACCGTGTTCACGGGCGTGACGCCCGACATGGAGATCGCGCGCGAGGAGATCTTCGGCCCGGCGCTGTCACTCATGAAGTTCCGCACGAGTGACGAGGCCATCGCGCTCGCCAATGGCACGGACTATGGCCTCGTGGCCGGCGTGTTCACCCGCGACCTGGACCGGGCCATGCACACCGCGCGGGCGTTGATCGGGGGCCAGGTGTTCGTCAACGAGTGGTTCGCCGGCGGCGTGGAGACGCCCTTCGGCGGCACGCAACGCTCCGGATACGGGCGCGAGAAGGGCCTGGAGGCACTGGACAACTACCTCCAGACCAAGAACATCGCCATCCGCCTGGGCCGGCGATGAGGGCGGACCCGTCGCGCGCTCAGCCGAGGCGATAGAACAGGTACGGCGCGAGGCCGATCCACACGAGCACCAGCAGCCAGGGTCCGCCCCGGGTCGGATCGAACTCCGCCCGGAACCGCTGCCACGAGTACCCGCCGATCACGTACCCCACCAGCAGCCGGGTGACCGCGGTCAGGACGAGACACGAGGCCCCCATCGCGAGGGCCTCGTCCGCCGAGGGCGGCGGCAGGGCGCGCAACAGCAGCGCGATGTAGCCGCCGAGCGCCACCGCCGCAACGAGCCCGCCCTTCCTGACGGCACTGGGCGGCGGCGGCTCCGGCCCGCGGGCCCGTTCCCGCAGGACCCCGAGAGCCAGGAGCAACGCAAGCACGGGCAACCAGGCGAGCACGAAGCGCAGCATCATGGTCGGGCCCCTCCGCGTGGGGTGCTCAGCAAGTATTGCAGCTTCCGTGTCAAAGTGGGGCCGGGGTCCGCGCGCCCGTGCGGCGGATCCGTGCTATCAATGGCGCCGCGGGCAACGCTCTTGCTGGAGTCGCCGTGCGCATCGGGGTCCTGGCCTGGAGCGGGGTCTTCCTGGCCGTCCTCGCCTGGTCGGCCATGGTGCCCCGGGACTGGGCAACGTGGTGGCTGGAGGTCATCCCCGCGCTGGCGGGCGCCGCCATCCTTGCGGCCACGCGTCGGCGTCACCCGCTGACACCGGTCGCGTACGTGCTTGTGCTCATTCACGCCATCATCCTCATGGTCGGCGGCCATTACACCTACGCGCAGGTGCCGCTGGGACACTGGATGTCCGTCGCCCTGGACCTGCCGCGCAACGACTACGACAAGATCGGCCACCTGGCCCAGGGATTCGTGCCGGCGGTCCTGACGCGCGAGGTCCTGCTGCGCTGCGCGGTGCTGCGGCGCGGCCCCTGGCTGTGGTTGTTCGTGATCAGCTTCTGCCTCGCGGTGAGCGCGGTCTACGAGATGATCGAATGGGGCGTCGCGGCCGCTTCGGGCCGGGCCGCGGAGGCCTTTCTCGCCACACAGGGCTACGCGTGGGACACGCAGTCGGACATGCTCTGCGCCCTGATCGGCGCGACGCTGGCGCTGCTGCTGCTCTCGCGCATCCACGATCGGCAGCTGCGCGCGCGGGCCGCCCGCACGGGCTAGTGTCCCTTGACACAAGTTCGTCGCGTGTCAGCACGGCTGTGCGGGAGCCCGGTCCATCGCCCCGGGCCGCGTTGCGGCTCCTGGAAAGGGAAGCACCCTTCCCGGCGATCCGCGCCTTGCCCGGGACCATGCGCCGGGCTCTGACATGCGACGAACTTGTGTAAAGGGACACTAGCGTCCTGTCCATGAGCGCCGGGCGTCGGCTTCCGCCGCAACCGGTACCGCCGGCGACCCGTCCTGGCGGCCCTGGGCGATGAGCCACTCGCGCAGGGCGACGGTGGCGGGCCCCGGCGGCTGGTCGTCCGGCCAGATCACGTAGAAGCCCTGCTCCGACACGTAGCGGTCCGGGACTGCCCGGACCAGCGCGCCCGACGACAGCATGTGGGCGACGAGGTGTCGCCAGCCCATGATGATGCCCTCGCCCTCCAGCGCCGCATGGATCGCCAGCGCGTAGTCGTTCAGTCGCAGACCATGGCCCCGGTCCTCGTAGTCCACGCCCTGCCGGGCGAACCAGTCGGCCCAGTCCGGGCACGGCCGGTACGGCTCCTCCAGGTGGATCAGCAGGCGATCGCGCAGATCGCTCACACCCGCGACCGGCCCGGTGCGGTCGAGATGCCCGGGACTGCACACGGCCAGGATTTCCTCGCTCTCGAACATGTGCGCGGCGTATCCGCGCCAGTCGCCGCGGCCACGGCGGATGCCAAGCGCGATGCCCTCCTCGCGCAGGTCCACGTCCTTCTCGCTGGTCTGCAGGCGGACCTCGACGTCCGGCAGATCGCGCTTCACCCGCGCAAGGCGCGGCAGCATCCAGTAGCTCGCGAACGCGGTGGACGCCGAGAGCGTCACGTGACCGCCCCGGTTCAATCGGCGCAAGTCATCCGCGGAGCGTGCGATGGACAGCAGCCCGGCGGTCACGTCATTGCAGAAACGGCGGCCATTGTCCGTGAGCTCGATGCCGCGGTGCAGCCGCGTGAACAGGCGCGAGCCCAGGTCCTCCTCGAGACGCCGCACGGCATAGCTCACCGCCGCCTGCGTGATACCGAGCTCCTCGGCTGCCCGCGTGAAGCTGCCCAGCCGGGCGGCCGCCTCGAAGGCGAACAGGGCCGAGGGAGCGGGTATCAGTTCACGAAGCTTTCGCATAAATGCAATTTATCCCGGTTACCAAACCGGATTGCCGATCACAACGCAGAAATAACGCCGTAGACTGCATTTTGATCACCGATCACGCACCTGCAGGTGCCCTTGCCTCGTCCAGGGCATAAGGAGAGATTAGCATGACGACCGAAGTGTCCCGCCATCGTCGTCAACGCCGCGTCCGTGGCGCCGCCGCGACCCGACGCGCGCGCGCCACGGAGGACGCGCCGCAGGCGATCGCGTTCATCACGCGCCGCCTGCGGCCGTACGACATGCTCGACGAGGAGGGGCTCGAGCGGATCGAGGACACCACCGAGCGCATACTGGAAGAGATCGGGATCGAGTTCCGCAACGACCCGCCGGTGCTCGCACTGTGGCGCGACGCGGGCGCGGACGTGCACGGCGAGCGGGTGCGCTTCCCCCGGGGGATGCTGCGCGCCATCATCCGCGAGCACGCCCCGCAGAGCTTCATCCAGCACGCGCGCAACCCGGCGCGGTCGACGGTGTTCGGCGGCGACCACACGATCCTCGCACCCGCATACGGCTCGCCGTTCGTGACCGACGCGGACCGCGGTCGGCGCTACGCCTCGATCGAGGACTTCCGCAACCTGGTCCGCCTCACCTGGATGTCGCCCTGGCTGCATCACTCGGGCGGCACGATCTGCGAGCCGGTGGACCTGCCGGTGAACAAGCGCCACCTGGACATGGTGCATGCGCATCTCAAGTATTCGGACAAGCCCTTCCTGGGCTCGGTGACCGCGCCGGAACGGGCGGCGGACTCGATCGACATGGCGCGCATCGTCTTCGGTGAGCGGATGGTCGACGAGAACTGCGTCATCCTCGGCAACGTCAACTCCAACTCGCCACTCGTGTTCGACCACATGGCCACCAGCGCCCTGCGCACCTACGCCGCCGCCAACCAGGGCACGATCGTCATGCCGTTCATCCTGGGTGGGGCCATGGGCCCGGTCACGGGCGCGGGCGCGGTGGCCCAGGCGCTGGCCGAGACCCTGGCCGGCTGCGCGCTGACCCAGCTCGTGCGTCCCGGCGCCCCGACGGTGATGGGCGCCTTTCTGTCATCGATGTCGCTGCGCAGCGGCGCGCCCACGTTCGGCACCCCTGAGCCCGCGCTCGCCTGCTTCGCCATGGGACAGCTCGCCCGGCGCGTCGGGCTCCCGCTGCGCCAGGGCGGCTCGCTCACGGCCTCGAAGCTGCCCGACGCACAGGCGGCCCAGGAGAGCGCCGACTCCCTGCTGCCCACGATGTTGTCCGGGACGAACTACGTGCTGCACGCAGCCGGCTGGCTGGAGGCCGGCCTGTCGATCGGCTACGAGAAGCTCGTGATCGACGCCGACCGGTGCGGCGCCATGCACACCCTTGCGCAGGGGTTCACCACCGACGACAACGCACTGGCGCTCGACGCGTTCCGGGAAACCGGGCCCGGGCACCACTTCCTGGGCTGCGGCCACACGATGCGGAACTACGAAACCGCGTTCTACATGGCGCAGCTCGCCGACAACCAATCCTACGAACAGTGGGCGGAGGAAGGTTCGAGGGACATCGTCGCCCGGGCCAACGCGTACTGGAAACAGCAGCTCGGTCGCTGCGAGCCTCCGGCCCTCGACCCGGTCATCGGCGCGGCGCTCGACGACTTCGTCGCGCGGCGCAAGGCCTCGATGAAGGATGCGTGGTATTGAGGACACCCGGCGCGCCCTCTCGCGGGCATGCTACGGTTGCCCGCGGACGGCCAGGCCCGTAGAGGACGCGCGCATGATTGTCATCGATGCCGAGACCGTACACCGGCTGCTCGACTATCCCGGGCTGATCGACGCACTCCGGGCGGCGCACGAGGGCGCCGAGCCGCTGGTCGAGCGCACGCTGATGCAGGCGCCCGACCACAGCGTGCACGCCGGCGAGTCGTTTCTCGTGCTGCCGGCCTGGGCGCCGGGCCGGGCAATGGGCGTGAAGATGGCGAGCGTCATCCCGCGCAACGCCGAGCGGAACAACGGCCACCCCACGATCAACGCGAGCTACCAGCTCTTCGACGGCGACACCGGCGTGCCCCTCGCCACCATCGACGGCACCGCGCTCACCCTGCGCAAGACCGCGGCCGATTCCGGCCTGGGCGCGCAGCTGCTCGCGCACGCCGATCCGCGCACCCTGCTGATGGTCGGCGCCGGCGCGATGGCACCGCACCTGGTTGCGGCACATCGTGCGGCCCGGCCCTCGATCGCCCGCGTGCTCGTCTGGAACCGGACCGCGACCCACCGCGACGCGCTCGTCGAGGCCCTGCGGGCCGAGGACATCGATACCGAGGGGGTGGAGGACCTCCGCGCCGCCGTGACGGCGTCCGACGTCATCAGCTGCGCAACGTACTCCATGGACCCGCTGGTCCGTGGCGCGTGGCTACGCCCCGGCCAGCACCTCGACCTGGTCGGGTCGTTCAATCCCAGCATGCGCGAGACGGATGACGAGTGCGTCCGCCGGGCCCGGCTGTTCTGCGACCACCGCATGAGCACGGTCGAGGCAGCCGGCGATCTCGTTCGCCCGATCGCCGACGGGGTGATCGACGCCAGTGACGTGCAGGCCGACCTGTTCGAGCTCTGCAGCGGGCGTCACCGGGGCCGCGAGAGCCACGATGACATCACGCTGTTCAAGAACGGTGGCGGCGGACACCTCGACCTGTTCACCGCCGAACACGCATACGGGCGTCAGCTCGAGCGGTGACGCCCTGACCAGCGGCGCGGCTGCCGGTACGGAACGATCGATGACACAAGCCTTCCCGCATCTCTTCGAATCGCTCGAACTGCGGCACACACGCCTGAAGAACCGCCTGACGTTCGGCGCGCACACGGCGAACATGTCGGACAACGGCATGCCGAGCGAGCGCCACCGCGGCTACTACGAGGAGCGCGCCCGCGGCGGCGCGGGCATGATCGTCACGGAGCCGATGCCCGTACATCCCGCCGCCGTGCTCACCGCGCGCAATTACCGTCCGTGCGACGATGCCGTGATTCCGCACTTTCGTCGCATCACCGATGCGGTGAAGCAGCACGACTGCGTGGTCCTGCAACAGCTCTACCACGTCGGCGAGCACGGGGACTGTGACAACAGCTTCCACGCCAGCTGGTCACCCTCCGGCATGCCGTCCTTCCACGATTCCGACGGCAGCCACGCGATGAGCGAGCACGAGATCGAGGAGACGATCCAGTGCTTCGAGGACGCGGCCTGGCGCGCACACGAGTCGGGGTTCGATGGCATCGAGCTGTTCGCCGCGTATCACGCCTTGATCGACCAGTTCTGGACCCCGTGGTCGAATCGGCGCGACGACCGCTGGGGCGGCTCGTTCGAGAACCGCATGCGCTTCTCGTCGATGCTGATGGAGCGCATCCGCCGGCGCTGCGGCGACGACTTCATCATCGGGCTCGGGGTCAGCATGCACCCGGAAGTACAGGTCTCGCTGTCGGTGGAGGCCATGCAGGAGATCGTGGCCTGGCACGACGAGCGTGCGCTGATGGACTATGTCACCTGCGGGACCGGAAGCTATTTCGACTTCTACGCGCTGATGCCCACCGTGCTGTACGCGGAGAAGCTGGGAGCCCCGTTCGCCGAAGCGCTGAAGCAGGTGACCCGCCATGCACGCGTGCAGTGCGAGAGCCACGTGCGCACGCCCGAGAACGCGAACGCGATCCTCGGCGCGGGGCAGGCGGACCTCGTATCCATCGTGCGCGGCCAGATCGCGGACCCGCACCTTGCCCGCAAGGCACAGGCCGGGCGCGAGACCGAGATCCGCCCCTGCCTGTCGTGCAACCAGATGTGCTGGGGCCGACGCTACCGCGATTACTGGATCTCCTGCCTGGTCAATCCGTCCGCGGGCCGCGAGTTCGAGTGGCACGGCGATCGATTCGAGCCGGCATCCGCGCCCGGGTGTGTGCTCGTCGTCGGCGGCGGCCCGGCCGGGCTGGAGGCCGCGCGCGTGGCCGCGGGGCGTGGACATGCAGTCACCCTGGTGGAAGCCGGCCCCGTGCTCGGCGGGCGCTTTCGCCTCGCCGGCCTCCAGCCGCGACGCGGGCAGATCGTGGACCTGGTGGACTGGTGGACGCGCGAGCTGGCCCGGCTCGGGGTCGAAGTGCGCTACAACACCCCGTTCGACGGCGAGGATGTCGCGGCCTTCGGCGCGGACGCCGTGGTGGTCGCCACGGGGTCGCTGCCGGCCGAGAATGGCTTCCAGCGCGCACGGCCCGAGGTGGACACCCTCCCGGGCATCGACCGCGGCAGCGCATGCTCCGTCGAGGACGTCATGGCCCGCGCCGCGCGCCCGGGCCCGCGGGTCATCGTCCTCGACGATCTGGGCCACTGGCACGGCGCGGGGACTGCCTGGCACCTGGCCGAGACCGGACACGAGGTCACGGTCGTCACGCGTTTTCCCACGGTCGCGACCGAGCTGGCCCGGACCGCGGCCGACGTCCCCCTGCGCACGCGCCTGCGGCGACTCGGGGTGGTGGAGATGGGAGACTCCGCGATCACCGAGTGGCACGGTGACGGTGCGGATGTCGCGAACCTGCTGGACGGGAGCGTCAGGCGGATCGAGGCCGACACCCTGGTCACCGCGACGATCAACGAGGCCCAGGCATGGCTTGCGGAGGATCTTGCGACGCGTGGGATCGCGTTCGACGCGGCCGGCGACTGTGTCGCCCCCCGCCTCGCGGTCATGGCCATCCACGAGGGTCGCCGCATCGGGATGAGGCTCTGATGCCCGATCAGCGCGGCCGCCGAGCACGGCCCGGAGTTGGCGGAGATCAGAGCGAGTCGAGTCCGAACTCGATGGCCACGATTCCCGCGACGTCGATCCCCTCGGATCCCGGGTCGAGCACGCGACGCACCTGCCGGCCCGCGCCGGCGTCACCGGCATCGTCGTCCGCGGCCAGGTTGATGAGCACCCGCTTGCGATAGAAGTCGCCATCGGGGGTGCGTACCAGGAGCACGGTCGGTTGCAGCCGGCGATCCTGTCGCGTTCCGATCACGATACCGGCGGCGCCGTTGTCGAGCTCGACCAGGCTCCCGACCGGGTAGATTCCGACGCAGCGGATGAACTCCTGCACCGGGCGCGCGCCGAACTGATTCTCGGCCTCGTTGTAGAGCCGCTGCAGCACCTGGTCGCCCGGCAGCGCATCGCGGTAGCTCCGCGGGCTGGTCATGGCATCGTAGGCGTCCGCGAGACCGACGATGCGCACGTGCAGCGGAACCGCCGTCCCCTGGAGCCCGAAGGGATAGCCGGTACCGTCCAGGCGTTCGTGATGCAGACGGATGATCTCGAGCGACTCGCGGTCGACGCCACCGCTGGCGGAGACGATGTCGTAACCGTCCTGGGCATGCCGCTTGATGACCTCGAACTCGTCGGGCGTCAACGGGCCGGCACGCTCAAGGAGCTCCGGCGGTGTCCGCACCTTGCCGATGTCGTGCAGCAGCGCACCGACGCCCAGCCACTGCAGCTCCGCGGCGCCGAACCCGAAGTGCGCCCCGAACGCGAGCGCCAGCACGCAGACGTTCACGGAGTGGATGGACGTGTACTCGTCCTTGCTCTTCAGGTTCGTCAGCCAGAGCGCCGCACTCGCGTTGCCGGAAATGGCATCGACCAGGTCATCGACCGCATGTCGCGTCCCGTCGACGTCGAGATTGCGCCCCCGGCGCACGCGACGAACCATGTCGTCCATCGCGTCGCGGGCGTGACTCCGGCTCTCGTACGCCTCGCGCACCAGTTCGCGGAACGCCTTCGGATCCGGGTGCCGCTGGTCTCCGAACGCTGCCTCGAGACCCGAGCCGACAGGCCGGGATTCCGCTGCGCGACCGCCACCGGACGAGGCCGACTGCGCGGACAGCTGCGTTACCGCGTCGGCGCGCGACCGTTCCGTGTCGACGTACACGAACTGGCAGTGACTCCGAAGGACCTCGAGCTCATCATCCTCGCGGATCTCGAAGCCCTGGAACATGAGTGGAATCTCGGTCCAGGGCCGGTCGGTCTCGGCCACGTAGAGTCCCTTGCGGAGACTGGCGACGGGCACACGCGTCATATAGCGGCGATCGGTCATTCGGGGACGTCCGTTCGTGAAGTCGGGCACCGCCTCGTGGACGGATTCCGGTTGCGGGCATGTTACCCAGTCGGCGTGTCCCGAACCAACCGCCGGCGCCGGTGGCACTTCGTACGTGGCCTACACGCGCGCGTCGAGGCCGAACTCGCCCGCGACGACGGCGGGTACGTCGACGCCGGCGGCCGCGGGCTCCAGGGCCCGGCGAATGCGATGCGCGGCGCCCGGCCTCCGATCGCGCCCCGCGAGGTTGAGGAGCACCCGCTTCTCGTACGACTCCCCGCCCGGTGTACGCACCAGGAGCACGGTCGGCTGCAGCCGGGCCTCGGCTCGCGAGGCAACGACCACGCCGATCGCACCGTTGTCCAGCTCGACGACACTGCCGACCGGGAAAATGCCCACACAGCGAATGAATGCCTGTGCGAGGTCATTGCCGAATTCCCGGTCGCCGCCGTCGTACAGCCGCTTCAGGGCACGGTCCGCCGACATGCCGGCATGGTAGACGCGATCGCTGGTCATCGCGTCGTAGGCGTCGACGAGTCCCGTGACGCGCGCGAACAGCGGTACATGATCGCCCTCGAGCCCAAACGGGTATCCGTGCCCCCCGCGACGCTCGTGGTGGTGACGAATGACGGCGAGCGACGGTTCCCCGAGCCCGCCCGTGGCCGCCATGATCTGGTAGCCATCCTCGGCGTGGCGCTTGATGATCTCGAATTCCGCGGACGTGAGCGGACCCTGCTTGTTGAGCACGTCCGGTGGCGTGCGCGTCTTTCCGACATCGTGCAGCAGCGCGCCGAGACCGAGCCGCACCAGCTCGTTGCGGTCCAGGCCGAGGTACAGGCCGAACGCGAGCGCGAGCACGCATACGTTCACGCAGTGGATGGAGGTGTACTCGTCGCGGTCCTTGAGGTTGGTGAGCCACAGCGCCGCGCTGGCACTGCCGGACACCGTGGTCACGAGATCCTGGATGAGATCCCGCGCCTGCGTGGCATCGACACTTTTGCCGAGACGGACGTCCCGCATCGCCGCATCGACCACGCGACGCGCGTCGCTCCGCACCTCGTGCGCCGCTTCCAGTGCCTTGCCGAACTGCACGGCGTCCGGATGTCGTGCGTTGCCGAAGGCCCGCGTCGCGTCGGAGCTCGTGATGTTCCGGGAGCCCGCGCGGCCGCCACCGGCGGTCCCCGTCGACTCGACCGACGATCGCCCCGGGCGTGCGGCGACACCCGCGCGCATGCGCGAGAGCGCGTCACGGTCGGAGCGGTCCGTATCGACGTACACATGGGCGCAATGCGCCCGCAGTGTCTCGAGCTCCGCATCCGAGTCGATGCGGAAGCCCTGGAACAGGAATGGCGTCTCGATCCAGGGGCGATCGAGCTCGGCCACGTATACCCCGGTCACGAGCTGGTCCACGGGCACAAGCTCCCGGTTTCCGGAGTCGGTCATGGCATCGGACTCCGCGGTCGCCGGCTCGGTGCAGGTGCAGGCACTCCGGCTCTGTCGAGCCCGGAAGTCATGCGGCCACGAGCCCGAATTCGTTGGCGACAAGTCCGGGCACGTCGGCATCCACCTCCGCCGGCTCGACCGCGCGCCGTATATGGCGGCGTGCGCCCTCGTCACGCGCCGCTGCCTCGAGGTTCACGAGCAGGCGTTTCTCGTATGGCTCGCCGCCAGGTGCGCGCAGCATGAGCACGGTCGGCCAGAGGCCGCCGCCGGGGCGCGTGCCGACAACGATCCCGACGGCATCGTTGTCGAGCTGGACCAGGCTGCCGACAGGAAAGATCCCCAGGCAGCGGATGAACTCCTGCACGAGATCGACCCCGAATGTCGTCGGGGCATCGCGGTACATGCCATGCAGTGCCTTGTCCGGCGCCATGCCCTGGCGATACACACGGTCGCTGGTCATGGCGTCGTAGGTATCGGACAGCCCGGCGATACGCACGTGCCTCGGGATCCGGTCGCCCTTGAGGCCCACCGGGTATCCCTGTCCGCCCATGCGCTCGTGGTGCAGGCGGATGATCTCCAGCGAGTCGAAGGCGACCTCGCCGCTCTCCGAGACGATTTCGTAGCCGTCCTGGGCATGACGTTTCACGATCTCGTGCTCCTCGTCCGTGAGCGGATCGGGCTTGTTGAGGATATCCGCCGGGGTACGCATCTTGCCGACGTCGTGCAGCAGTGCGCCGAACCCCAGGCGCACCAGCCCCGCCCGCTCGAGCCCGAGATGCACGCCCAGCGCGAGCGAGAGCACGCACACGTTGACCGAGTGGATCGCCGTATACTCGTGGCGGTTCTTGAGGTTCGTCAGCCACAGGGCCGCGCTGGTGTCCTCGAGCAGCACATCCACCACGCCCTCGACCACCTCGCGGGTGCCCGCCGTATCCACGAGGCGGCCCATGCGCACCTGGCCAATCGCGGCATCGACCGCGCGGCGCGCTTCGCGGCGGCACGCCCAGGCCGCCTGCACCAGCACGCGAAAACGGTCACGGTCGGGATGCACCCGGTCGCGGAACAGGGCGCCGGCGGCCTTGCGCCGATCCCGCTGCGACGGCATCCGCAGGTTCGCGGTGCTGCGCGCCCGACCGTGCGCCCGCTTCCCCCCCGGGGGAACCGCCCGCTGCAGGGCTTCGAGCGCGCCGGTCTCGCAGCGCTCCGGGTCGATGACGACACTGCGGCAGTACTTGCGCAGGGTCTCGAGATCCTGCTCGTCCGCGATCCTGAACCCCTGGAACAGGAACGGGGTTTCCACCCAGGGCCGGTCGAGCTCGATGACGTAGAGCCCGGGGCGGAGCAGGTCGACGGGGACCTGGGTATTCGCACTTTGCTGGGCCATGTGACGGCGAACCCGGCACCGGTGATCGGCCGCGCCGGCGGGACCGCGGGCGACTCCGGGCGTCCATCGCCCCCCGGCCCACACGGGCCGGAGCTGGAATCGCCCGGATCATCATGCAAATTCCGCACCGCGGACCGCCCACGGACAAACGGGCCTGCGTGACCGCCGCACGCAGCGGACCGGCGGAATCCGACGCGGACCGTCAACAATTCATCACCGAGTGTCGACGGAATGCCGCCGCCCCCCCCGCGGCGGCGAGCCGACCCACGGGGTGGGGTCCCCGCCAGGCGGCAGGATTCATGCACCGCCGGACGGGATCGCGCGTTCCCGCTTTCGGAGGGCTCCGATGAATCACCCGCGTCCGACCCTGTCCTGGCTCGTCGCCGCCCTCGTGCTGGCCTCCACGGCGCACGCCGATCCATACGAGGCCGCGATCCATTACACGGTCAAGGTCCGCACGGCGACGCCCGTGCCGATGATCCACGACGCCGGCCAGGGCGGGACGGGCGCCGGCTTCCTCGTGGACCGGGCACGCGGCTGGATCCTGACCAATGCACACGTCGCCGGATACGGGCCGTCCACCGTCGAGGTTTCGTTCCATGGCGGGGAATTTCACGAGGCGCGCGTGCGCTACATCGATCCGCAACTGGATCTCGCGGTCCTGGCCGTGCCGACCGAGGCGATCCCGGGAGGCGCCCGGGTAGCCCCCTGCGCCTGCGAACGGACCGTGCGCACCGGCGAGGACGTCATCGCCTTCGGCCACCCCTGGAACCTCGACTACACGGCGACGCGCGGAATCGTCTCCGGCATATCCACGCGCTGGGACAAGCAGTGGATCCAGACAGACGCACCGCTCAACGGCGGCAACTCCGGCGGCCCCCTCATCAGCCTCGATCACGGCGACGTCGTCGGAATCAATACGGCCTCGCTCGGCGGCGACCAGGTCCAGAACCTCAACTTCGCCGTACCGATGCGCCAGGTGTGCCCCGTGCTGGCACTGCTGCGCAATGGACGGGATCCAACCCCGGCGCGCCTTCCGTTCGCGGTCGCGGTGCGTGAGCACGGCGACGGCGGCCTGGTGGTCGCGCGGGTGCCCGCACGCGTGAACGCGGACGTGCACCCGGGCGACCGCATCCTCGGAATCGGCGGTTCACGGCACGCGCCGAACAACCTCACCGAGCTCTATCGCCAGCTCCGGGGCGCCGGCGACCGCGTCCCGATGACGCTCGAGCGCGACGGGAAACGGCTGCAGCGCAAAGTCCGCCTGATCCCCGGCACCCCCGTCCTCCGGCGCCAGGCGCTCCTGGTGGCGGGTGTCCTGTTCGGGCCCGCGTCCAGCGACCTCGTGCGCGCCGAGCACGGCCCCCGGCTGATGGTGCATTGGGTTCGCGGTGGTACGCCGGGAAGCATCGCGGGCTTCCAGGCATACGATCTGGTCGAGGCGGCCAACGGGCGTCCGGTGCACACGCTGGACGACCTGCGCACGGTCCTCGCGCGGGCCGGTGACGACGGCAGGCTCCGCATCGTGGTCCGGCGCCTCGCCAGCGACAGCAGCTGGTGGCAATACATCGAGTACGTGCTGCCGGCGTCGCCCGTTCAGCGGATCGCCCGCGGCGGCTGAACCCGATGGGGCGGGTGCCGGCGCATCGCGGTCAGTCCTCGGTCGCGTAGCTGTCGACGATGTATCCGCCCGATTTCTCGTCGTGCTGGAGCCTCAGCAGGCCGCGCTCCTGGGCCTCCTCGAGCAGTTGACCGAAGCTGCGGAAGCCGTGGTAACTCTCGTTGAATCCCGGCTTGCGGCGCTTGAGTGCCTGCTTGACCATCGAGCCCCAGACCTTGTCCTCCTCGCCGCGTTCCTTGAACAGGTCCTCGACCGTCTCGAGCACGAGGTCGATCGCCTCCTGGCTGCGATCGTCGGCCGCCTTCGCCGATTTCTTCTTGCTGCCGGCCTTTGCGCCGGAGCGCCGCTTGCGTCGCTGGGGCTTCTCCGAGTCGCGCACGAGGTCGTCGTAGAAGATGAACTCGTCGCAGTTCGACACGAGCAGGTCCGACGTCGAGCTCTTCACGCCGACGCCGATCACGAGCTTGTTGTTCTCGCGCAGCTTGCTCACGAGCGGCGAGAAGTCGGAGTCGCCGCTGACGATCACGAACGTGTCGACATGCGCCTTCGTGTAACAAAGGTCGAGTGCGTCGACCACCATGCGGATATCGGCGGAGTTCTTGCCCGACTGGCGCACGTGCGGGATTTCGATCATCTCGAACGAAGCCTCGTGCATGCGCGGCTTGAACTCCTTGTAGCGATCCCAGTCGCAGTACGCGCGCTTGACCACGATGTTGCCTCGCAGAAGCAGGCGCTCGAGGACCTTGCGGATGTCGAAGGCGGCGTAACGGGCCTCGACGACGCCCAGGGCGACGTTCTCGAAGTCGCAGAATACGGCCATGTTGTACGTGGGCGAGCGCTCGGTCATGGGCGGTCAATCCGGATGGGGTGGCGGCGCGCGCATGCGCGTGCGGCGTCAATACCACACATTGGCGTGCGACCCCAACCACGGGCGGCCCGGGGGCGGCGCGAGGTCAGCCCAGTGCGAGGCCGAACTCGCGGGCCACGAGCTTGCCGACGTCGACGTTGGCCTGGCGCGGGGTGAGCGTGCGCCGCACGTAGCGCGCGACGGTCTCGGCGCCCGGCTCGTTCGCGGCCGCCAGGTTCAGCAGGCGACGCTTGCGGAAAGGTGCACCGTCCGCGTTGCGCAGCAGCAGCACCGTCGGCCAGAGCCCGGCGCCCGGCCGGTTGGCGACGACGATCGCGACTGCATCGTTGTCGAGGCGAACGAGCGTGCCCACCGGGTAGCTGCCCAGGTAACGGATGAATGCCTCGACGAGGTCGTGCCCGAAGGTCGTCTCGGCGCGCGCGTACAAGGTCTGCACGGCGCGATCCTGGCTCATCGCGGCCCGGTGCGGCCGGTCCCTGAGCATCGCGTCATAGCTGTCCGCGAGGCCCGCGAGCAGGGCCTGGCGCGGGATCTGGTCGCCGCCCAGGCCGCGCGGATAGCCATTGCCACTCCGTCGCTCGTGGTGCATGCGCACCACGTCCAGGGCCTCCGCCGGCAGTTCCGATTCCGCGAGCAGCTCGAACCCCATCGCGACATGGCGCTTGACGAAAGCCCACTCCGTGGCGGAAAGGGACCGTGGGCGATCGAGCACACCGGGTGGGACGGTGACCTTGCCCACATCCATGAGCAGCGTCCCGAGACCGAGATTACGCAGGTGCCCGCCCTCGAATCCCAGGTATCGACCGAAGGCCAGCGCGAGCACGCAGGCATTGACCGAGTGCGTCGCGGTGTAGTCATCGTGCACCGCCAGTTGCGTCAGCCAGAGGGCGGCCGCGGGATCGGCGGCCACGAGCTCGGCCATCTCGTCGACGGCATCCTCGACCGCGGCCACGTCGACCACGCGCCGTTGACGCGCGCGGGCGAGGGCGTCCTTCACTGCCCGATGGGTGCGGGTGCGGGATGTGGCGGCCGCGTGGACCGCGGCGCGGAAACGCGCGCGATCGGGATGCGGTACGGGCTCGAACAACACGCCCGCGCTTCGCGTCGCGGGCAGGTCCGCAGGTGCCGGTGCCTGCACCCGCGCGAGACCGGCGCCCAGTTGTTCGGGCCGCAGGGCCGGCCGACCGCCGGCGCGCAGGACGGCCTCGGCCGCCGCGGGCTCGGACTGGCCGAGATCGACGTAGACATGGCGGCAGTACGCCCGCAGCACGTCCAGCTCGGCGTCGCCGGTGATCCGGAAACCCTGGAACACGAAGGGGGTCTCGACCCAGGGTCGGTCGAGGGCATGGACGTGCAGTCCCGGGCGGAGCAGATCCACCTGGACGGCAACGGATTGATCTGGGGCCGACATAACCGGGGCTCCGTACGCGTGCGACACGCGCCGGCGGGCTCCCCGACCGCCAGCATGCCGTCGGCCCCCGTCGACGGCAGGCGCTCAATCTACCACACGCACCGCGGGCCGCAGTAGTTCCGTCGCCGTGGGGACGGAATGCCGATCAGATCAGCGCGATGACGAGCCGTACCGGACCGTGGGCACCCAGTTGCAGGGTCTGCTCGATGTCGGCCGAGCGCGACGGGCCCGTGATCCAGTTGACCGTGCGCGGCAGCGCCCCATGTGCGCGCACGACTTGCCAGGCTTCCTCGTAACTGCCCAGTACCTGCCCTGCCCCCAGCGCCACCACGTGCAGTTCGGGCAGGAAATTCAGCGTGACCGGGCTGTCCGGGCCGGACGCCAGCACGAGGGTGCCGGTCTCGGCGACGCCGCACAGCGCGTGGCTCACGCAGACCCGGTCTTCCGGTCGGCCGGCGCGGCGCTCGACCTCGAGCCCGGCGGCGGCCCAGTCGGGCGCATCCAGTCGGGTGTCGGGGCTCACCGTCGCGTGCGCCGCGACACCATGTCCCGCGCACAGACGCGCGACGAGCGGGGCCAGCTCGCCGACATCGGCGAGCATCTCGACTTCTCCGGATGCCGCGCGGGCCATCTCCACGAAGCGCGCACGCAGTTCGTCCGGTGCCCCGACCGCGCGCGCGGGCAGCGGTCCCGCGGGATGCTCCCGCAGGCGCGCGTCCGCGTGTGCCGGATCCTCGGCGCCGCGTCCGAGCCGTGTGCGGATGTTGCCGAGCACGTGGTCGCGGCTGCTCAAGACCGGGTCCCCCGAGGGCGCGCGGCGCCGGCGCGTGGCGGCCGTGTGCCGGCCCGCCACTGGTCGGTGAACGTGCGCCCTGCAGGCGCCGGCAGATCGCGTCCGGCGGTCCATCCGCCCGCCAGCGGGAGGCGCCGGACACGCCCGGTCCGGCCACCGAGGACAGCCAGCACCCGGGCCCCGAGGCGCGCCAGCCGATGGTAGATCGCCGGGCGGCGCGCCACCCAGGCCCAGCCCGCCAGGCCCCAGCGCGCGACCCGCGGCTGGTAGCCTCCCTCGTACTCTTGCTCGCGCCAGTAGCGCATGAGGTCGGGCAACGGAATCTGCACCGGGCACACCTCGGCGCAGCGCCCGCAGAAGGTGCTTGCGTTCGGCAGGTTCGCCGAGCGCTCGATCCCGACCATCTGCGGCGTGAGCACGGCCCCCATCGGCCCCGGATAGACCCAGCCGTACGCGTGCCCGCCGATGGCCCCGTAGACCGGGCAGTGGTTCATGCAGGCACCACAGCGAATGCAGCGCAGCATCGACTGAAGCTCGCCCCCGAGCATGTCGGAGCGTCCGTTGTCGATGAGCACGACGTGGAACTCCTCCGGCCCGTCGGGATCCTCGGCCCGGCGCGGCCCGGTCGAGAATGTCGTGTAGACGGTAATGTCCTGGCCCGTGGCCGAGCGCGCGAGCAGGCGCAGCAGCGTGCTGGTGTCCTCCAGGGTCGGCACGATCTTGTCGATCCCGGCCACGGCGACGTGCACCCGTGGCAGGCACTGCGTGAGATCACCGTTGCCCTCGTTGGTCACGATTACCGTGGTACCCGTCTCCGCGATGCAGAAGTTCGCACCGGTGATCCCGACATCCGCCTCGACGAAGCGCTTGCGCAGGACCCGGCGCGCCTCGGCCTGCAGTTCCGCGTGACCGTCCGAGTTCGCGTGCATCGCCGGATCGTGGTGGCGCTGGAATGCCTCGAAGATCTGGTCGCGTCGCAGGTGGATCGCGGGCGCGATGATGTGGCTCGGCCTGTCGCCGCGCAGTTGCAGGATGTACTCGCCGAGGTCCGTCTCGACGGGTGTGAATCCCTGCTCCACGAGGAAATCGTTGAGACCGATTTCCTCGGTCACCATCGACTTGCCCTTGGTGACCGTCTTCGCACCCGCGGCCCGGCAGATGCCGGCGATGGCCGTGCGTGCCTCGGCCGCGTCGCGCGCCCAGTGCACCTGGCCGCCACTGCGGACGACCTGCTGCTCGAAGCACTCCAGGTAGGTGTCGAGGTGTGCGATGGCATGATCGCGGATGGCGGTGCCGTGGTCGCGGACGCGCTCCCACTCCGGGAGCCCGGCGACCGCCTTGGCGCGCTTGCCCGGGAACCCGCGCTGGATGTTCTCCAGGGCCTTCTGCAGGCGCGCGTCCACGAGCGCCTCGCGGGCGCCGGACTTGAAACGCTGGGTCAGGATGTCCATGCGAGTACCCGTCCGGCCGATGCCACTCAGTCGCCGCCGGCTTCGCCGATGGGCGGCGCGTCCGTCATGCCCGCGAGCACCTCCGCCACGTGGCGCGCGCGCACGCGGTAGCCCTCGCGTGACAGGCGCCCGGCGATATTCAGCAGACAGCCCAGATCGCCGGCCAGCACGGTGTCGGCACCGCTCGCGTCGAGCTTGCGGCACTTGTCACTGACCATGCGCGTGGAGACCTCCGGATACTTCACGCAGAACGTGCCGCCGAAGCCGCAGCATTCCTCGCACCCCTCGGACTCGGACAGCGTGAGTCCCTCGATCCGGCGCAGGAGCCGGCGCGGCTGGTCCTTGATCCCGAGCTCGCGCAGTCCGGTGCACGAGTCGTGGTACGTCACCATGCCGTCGAAGCGCACACCCGCGAGCGTGGCCGGGCGCTCGCCCGCCAGAAACTCGACCAGCTCCCGGGTCCTGCCCGCGAGTGCCTCGGCGGCCGCATGGCGTTCCGGCTCGTGCTCCGGCGAGAAGAGCCTCGGGTAGTGCCGGCGGATCGTCCCCGCACAGGACCCCGACGGCACCACGACGTAGTCGCAGCCGGCGAAGGCATCGATGACCTGCACGGCGATGGCCCTCGTATCGGCGCGGTCCCCCGAGTTGTAGGCCGGCTGGCCGCAGCAGGTCTGCTCCGGCACGACCACTTCACAACCGGCGTCCTCGAGCAGGCGCGCTGCCGCGAACCCCACGGAAGGGCGGAACAGGTCGACGAGACAAGTGACGAACAGGCCGACCCGCGGTCGCGCTGCGGGCTCTTTCCGTGTGCTCATGCCCGCAAGTGTACCTGTCAGGTCCGGTCACGTCGCCGGGCACCCGTGCCGGGCATCGCCATCACGGCGACGCCAGGCGCGGGTCTCGCGCAAAGACCTCGCGCGCAAAGATCAACGGCGGCTCGTCGCCCACGGCCCGGCGCGCGTCCGCGCCGTCGGGATCGAGCCACAGCCGCCAGGTCTGCTGGCTCGTCGGCTGGCGCCCGGCGAAGACATCGCAGCCCAGGATGGCGACATTGCGTCGGCGCTCCGGATCACGCGCGGACTCGTAGCGCAGCACCTCCGCCCCCGCCTCGCGGGCCATGTCCGCCAGGTCCTGGGTGTCGGCGTAGTCCGCCGGTGCGACCCACAGGTCCCGGTCGGTGTCGAGCGGCGGCAGCGCAAGGTCCAGGCATTGGTCCGTGCGGTACTCGACCGCGAACAGGGTCAGCACCGCGGCGTTGCGCGGCATCATGGCGGCCGCGGACACGCGGAAGAACAGCAGGCGCCAGAACGCGAGCTCCGCCAGCGCGGTGTGCATGTGCATCGAAGCGTAGAACACCCCCCGACGATCACCGCGACGACGGAAGCGCGACCCGTCCGGATGCGGCGCGTCGTAGCGGAACGGCGTCTGCAGCAGGTAATGCAATCGCCGGCAGGCCGCGGGCACGGGCGGCTTGGACTCCTCGAGGATTTCCTCGAGCACCTCCTGCTCGGCGAGGGTGTCGGTCAGGCGGCGCGTGGCCGAGGCATGCTGGTCTTCGACAGCCCGCCACGCCTTGCCCCGAGCGGGGTGAAGCTCAGACGCGAGCGCGGAAGGCGTCCACATAGGCCACGGTTTCCACCAGCCCCTCGACCCGCGAGATGCGCTCGCGCGGGACGCCCTGCAGGTGATCGTTGAAGTGATCGAACCAGGCGCGCGCGGCCAGCTCGTCGTCCGCGCTGATCGTGTCGAGGCCGCGCACGAGCCGTACCAGCAAGGTGGCCAGCTCCCAGGACTTGTGCGCGGGATCGAGCAGGTACTCTCCCTTGTGCAGGCGCGTGATCGTCGCCGGGCTCAGCCCGACGATCTCGGACAGCTCGCGACCCGTCAGCCCCATGCGGTCGGCGGCGCGGATGGTCGCCTTGCTGAGGACGGCACGACGGTCGGGCTCCTCGGCGGAGCGGGTGGCCAGGCGGGCCATGCGGGACACCTCCATTTCTCCTGAAATACAGGATAGCAAAGACTGCACAGGAAATGACAGACGACGTGAGTCCCGCGCGGCCTGCAAGAGGCCACACCGGCGAGCCGACGCCGAATCGACTGCCTCAGAGGGGCACCTCGTCCCCGGGTAGCGTCCCGAGACGCTGGACGCCGCGCGGCGTGTCGTAGAGCAGCGCGTGGGCATCGCCCGCCGTGGTCTCGCGCCGCAACGTCCAGGACTCGGGAATGCGCGGGCGCTCGCCGCGGGCTGCCAATTCGAGGTACACCCGGGCGCCCGGAGCCAGCCAGCCCTCGCCGAGCCGGCGCAGCGCGTCCGCGGCCAGCCGTGGCCGGGCGAACGGCGGGTCCATAAACACAAGGTCGAAGGGCTCGGGCGTGCGATTCAGGTAGCGCGCCATGCGGGCATGGATGACCTGCAGGCGCTCGGCATCGAGCATGCGGGCACTGGCCGCGAGTGCCGCCGCCACCTCGCGCGATGCGTCAACCAGCACCACGCGGGCCGCGCCCCGCGAGGCGGCCTCGAAACCCAGCGCGCCGGAACCGGCGAACAGGTCGAGGCACCAGGCGCCATCCAGGTCCCCGGCGAGCCAGTTGAACAGCGTCTCGCGCCTGCGGTCCGACGTGGGCCGCAGGCCGGGGGCCGCCGGGAAGCGGATGCGCCGGCCCCGCCACTCGCCCCCGATGATGCGCACGGTGTTACTGCGTCCCTTGCCCACCTTGTTCCGCCCGGCCGCCGCCGACGATCACGGTAACACGCGGCGCGGAGCCGACGGCATCGGCGAAGGCGGCACGCGCTTCGGTGGTGCCGACGTCGGCCACGCGCTTCGGAAACCGCGCCAGGTAGTCCGGCGGCAGGCCATAGAAGCCCATCATCGACAGGTAGCCCGCGAGATCGGAGTTCGAATCGATCCGGAGCGGGAAGCCACCGGTGATATTGCGCTTCGCGTCGTCGAGCTCGTCCTGCCGCGCGCCCTGGTCGAGGAACCGGTCGAGCTGGTCGCGCACGATCCCGACCGCCTGGTCGGCCTGGTCGCCACGCGTCTGGAAGCCGATGATGAACGGTCCGGGGTCGGCCATCGGGCTGACGTAGCTGTAGATGCTGTAGACCAGCCCCCGCTTCTCGCGCACCTCGGAGAACAGGCGCGAGCTGAAGCCGCCGCCACCGAGCACGTGGTTTGCGACGTACAGCGCGGGCCAGCGCTCGTAGCCGCGTGCGACCGATGCGCGACCGATCAGCACATGCGCCTGGGTGGAGGGGAACGGCTTGCGCACGGTGACGTCGTGATCGAGCCTGGGCACGGGCGGCAGCGCCGGGGCCGGCTGGCCTTTCGCCAGGGGCGCGGTGAGCTCGTGCGCGAGCTTTTCAGCCTGCGCCCGATCGAGATCGCCGACGATCGCGAGGTTCGCATTGCGCGCGACGTAGTAGCGATCGTGGAACGCGAGCAGGTCGGCCCGGCGCATTGCGGCGATGCTGTCTTTCGTGCCCAGCGGATCGTGACCGTAGGGGTGATCCCCGTAGACCGCCTTCCAGAACGCGCGCTGCGCGATATCGCCCGGTGACTGGGCCTCGTCCTCCAGGGACGTGCGCTGCTGATCCTTGAGACGCTTGATCTCGCTGGCCGGGAATGCCGGCTTCGCCATCATCTGCGCGACCGTGCGCGCAACCGACCAAAGCTGTTCATCATCGCTCAGGCTGCGGAACTCGACCCAGCCCATGTCGCGCGCGGAACCGGTGGAAACCTCGGCGCCATGGTCCTCGTAGGCGCGCGCGAGTGCGTCCGCGGTCATCTTCTGCGTGCCGGACATGAGCAGATTGCTGGCGAGATGCGCGATGCCGGGATGATCGCCATCGCGCGCGGCTCCGGCCGCGAACGTGATCTGCACGTTCACCGCCGGTATTTCGTGGGCCTCGATGAACAGCACGCGCGCGCCGTTCGCGGTCGTCCACTGCTGCACGTCGGGGCCCGCGAGCGCCGGAACCGTGGCGACGAGCGCGACGGCACCGGCCGCCAGCCGCAGCCAGCGAAGATTATCGAACCACATCGGACTGCCCCTCGATCGGTCCCTTGCCGTCTCTCGTGGCCTGACCCTTCCCGCTCACGCCCTCGGGCACGAGCTCGGCGACGGTCAGGCGCTCGTCGGTGAGGTACTTGCGGGCGACGCGCTGCACGTCGGCCGCGGTGACCTTGCGAATCCCCTCGCGGTACGCCTCGTAGGCGGCCTGGCCGACGCCCACGGTCTCGAGCATGCCGATGCGCATCGCCTGGTAGAACATGGAATCGCGCTGGAACACATCGCCGGCGCGGATGTTGGTCTTCACCCGCTCGAGCTCGTCGACCGTGATCTCGCCCTTCCGGAGGGCCTCGACCTGCGCGCGCAGCGCCTTTTCGAGCTCGTCGACCGTGTGATCCTGCGCCGGCGTTCCGCCGACGCTGAAGAGTTCGTCCGTCCGCGCGATGGGCGAGTAGCTGGCGCCCGCGCCCGACGCGATGCCACTGCCGCGCACCACGTTGCGCTCGATGCGCGCGCTGCGCCCCCCGTCCAGAAGCCCGGAGAGTACGTCGAGCGCGTAGACATCGTGCGGGTCGTCGACGGTGGTCAGGGACGGCACCCGCCACGCCATCGCGAGGTACGGCAATGTTGCCGGCGCATGCACCTTCAGGCGTGTCTCGCCGCGCGGCTCGATCTCGGACGCGGGCGACCGCGACGGCAGGTCCCGGGCCTTCTTGTCGCCGAAGTATTTCCTTGCGAGAGCCAGCACGTGCTTCGGATCGACATCGCCCACGACCACGAGGGTCGCGTTGTTCGGCGCGTACCAGCGATGATACCAGCGTGCAACATCGTCGATCGTGAGGTTCTTCAGGTCCGACTCCCACCCGATCGTGGGGCTGCGCGTGGGCGACGACGGGTACGCCGCCGCGCGCAGGCGCTCGTAGGTCAGCGAGCGCGGCTCGTCCTCGACCCGCTGGCGTCGCTCCTCCTGGACCACGCGCAGCTCGCGCCGGAATTCGTCGGGCGCCAGCGTGAGCCCCGTCATCCGATCCGCCTCCAGCTTCAGGCACAGCCCGAGGTCAGCGGCCGAGATTTCCTGGTAGTACGCGGTGTAATCGTGGCTCGTGAACGCATTGTCGCGCCCCCCGTGCCGCGCGATCACCTCCGAGAACTCGCCCGGTTTCAGGTCGTCCGTCCCCTGGAACATCATGTGCTCGAGCACATGCGAGACGCCGGTGACGCCGCGGTGCTCGTCAACGCTGCCCACGCGGTACCACACCTGCGACACGACCACCGGCGCCCGGTGATCCTCGCGCACGAGTACCTTCATGCCATTGTCCAGCCGGAACTGGTCGACGTGGAACTCGTCGTTCGCACTCGCCGCGGCGGCCACCGGCAGGGTCACCACCAGCAACGCCAGCAGGCACAGCGATCTGCTCATCATTTGTTCCCCAGTCATCGGGCGGCTGGTAGCATACATGGAGCGTCAGGCTATCCGAACGCCCCGTACCGTTTCATGGATCACGGGTTACGTCACTGTAACCGTTCGGCCGCCGGCGCCCCGCATCCCGCTTCCACCACTTCGTTGCACGACGTCATCGCGATGCGCCTTTTCGGACTGTTCAAGCGTGGCAAGGGCGACAACGCCACGGACGAGTCGACGGTCCCGGGCGACCGCGACGCGCTCGACAGCGGCCTGTCGCGCACGCGCTCGCGCATGGGCGGCGGGCTGCGCGCGCTCCTCGGCGGGCGCGCGCTCGACGACGCGCTGCTCGAGCAGATCGAGGAGGAACTGCTCATGGCGGATGTCGGCGTGGAGGCCACGCAGGACATCACGGACACGCTCCGTCGGGAGGCGCGACGAGCGAAGACGCCGGCGGAGGTGCGCGAGGTCCTGCGACGCACGCTCGTCGATCTGCTGCGCCCGAGCGAGCCACCGGCCGCGGAGCCGCCGCCCGGCCAGCCGTGGGTCATGCTGGTCGTCGGGGTCAACGGCTCCGGCAAGACGACGACCATCGGCAAGCTCGCGCAGCGTCTCCGGGCCGACGGGCACTCCGTGCTGCTGGCAGCGGGCGACACCTTCCGCGCGGCCGCCGTCGAGCAGCTCCAGGCCTGGGGCGAGCGCGTGGGCGTGCCGGTCATTGCCCAGAAGACGGGCGCCGACTCGGCGGCCGTGATCCATGACGCGCTGGCCCACGCCCGGGCGCGCGGTGTGGAGGTCGTGCTGGCGGACACCGCCGGCCGCCTGCACACGCAGGCAAACCTGATGGACGAGCTGCGCAAGGTGCGCCGCGTCATCGCGCGCTTCGACGAGACGGCACCGCATGAAACGCTGCTCGTGCTGGACGGCGGTTCGGGGCAGAATGCACTGGTGCAGACCCGCCAGTTCCGCGAGGCAGTGAACGTCACCGGCCTGGCCATCACCAAGCTCGACGGCACGGCCAAGGGCGGGGTGGCGTTCGCGATCGTGCGCGAGACGGGCCTGCCGATCCGCTTTGTCGGCGTGGGCGAGAAGCCCGAAGACCTGCGCCCGTTCGAGCCCGGGGCGTTCGTCGACGCCCTCCTGGGCCTGCCACCCGGCGGACAATCGGAATGACCCACCGCGCGCGGCGCGCCCGCCCATGATCCGATTCGATCACGTCAACAAGCGTTATCCCGGTCGCCGCGACGCGCTGACGGACGTCAGCCTGCACCTCCCCAAGGGCGAGATGGCCTTCCTCACGGGCCACTCGGGCGCGGGCAAGTCCACGCTGCTCAAGCTGATCGCCCGGATCGAGCGCGTGACCCGGGGTACGCTGCTGATCGACCGGGTGAACCTCTCGACACTGCCCCGGCGGCGCGTGCCCTGGCTGCGCCGCCAGATGGGGATCGTGTTCCAGAATCACCATCTGCTCTACGATCGCACGGTCTTCGACAACGTCGCGCTGCCGCTGGTGATCGCCGGATACCGCTCGGGAGAGCTGCGCCGCCGGACACGTGCCGCGCTGGACAAGGTCGGCCTGCTGGACAAGGAACGCCAGATGCCGATCACCCTGTCGGGAGGCGAGCAGCAGCGCGTCGGCATCGCCCGCGCCGTGGTCCACCGCCCGCCGCTGCTGCTGGCGGACGAGCCCACGGGCAATCTCGACCCGGCCCTGTCGCGCGAGATCATGGACCTGTTCGTGTCATTCAACCGGGTCGGCGTGACCATCCTGGTCGCGACGCACGACATCGCGCTCACGGAGGCATTCGGGCTGCCGGTGATCGCCCTGGCGGGCGGGGGGCTGGTGCGTGACGATTTTGCCGGAGTGGATCTTGGCACGCCGGCCTGAGCGCGGCGCGGTCCGCAAGCGTCAGCGGCCCGGGCGTAAGGGAGGCGAGCGTCGCGATGGCCGCCCGCAGAAGCGCCGGCGCGCCCGCCGCGGCGGTGGTGCGCGCGTCTCGGCCTGGCTCCAGGAGCACCCGCGCGCGGCCCTCAACAGCCTCGGCCGGCTGTGGCGGCACCGCCTGGCCAGCGCCATGACCGTGGCGGTGATCGCCGTCGCGCTGGCACTGCCCGGTGCCCTGTGGATCCTGCTGTCGAACGCCCAGCGCGCAACCGGGGGGTGGGACTCCGGCGCACGGATCTCCGCGTACCTCGATCCTTCACTGGATGCCGACGCGGCCAACGCCGTGGCCGACCGGATCGCGGCACGCGACGACGTGCGCGTGGTCAAGCGAATCAGCGCCGACGAGGCCCTGGCCGAATTCCGCGATCTCTCGGGCTTCGACGAGGCCCTGGAGGCCCTCGACCGCAACCCGCTGCCGGCCGTCGTCGTCGTCGAGCCGTCCGGTCTCCAGGCGCGCTCGCCCGCAGCGCTCAAGCACCTCGGCGAGAGCCTCCAGCAGATCGACGGCGTCGACCGGGCCCGGGTCGATCTCGAGTGGGTCGAGCGTCTGTACGCGCTGCTGGACCTGGTCGAGCGCGGCGTCACCCTGCTCGGAATCCTCCTGGCGGCCGGTGTGCTCCTGATCGTCGGCAACACGATCCGGCTGGACATCCTCAACCGGCGCGAGGAGATCGAGGTCACCAAGCTGATCGGCGCCTCGGACGCCTTCATTCGACGCCCGTTCCTGTACGGCGGCCTTTGGTACGGCCTGCTGGGCGCGCTCTCTGCCTGGCTGCTCCTGGCGTTGTCCCGGGCCCTGCTCGCGGGCCCGGCGGCACGGCTCGCCGCCGCCTATGGCAGCCAGTTCCGCCTGCAGGGACTGGGGCCGGATCATGTCGGCCTGCTCCTGCTGACCGGCGCGGGACTGGGCCTGGTCGGCTCGTGGCTGGCCGTGGGCCGTCACCTGCGGCGGATCGAGCCGGGATAGGCGCTCGCCCTTGAAACGCGCACCCGCGGGCCCCATTTCGGCAGGCGCGACCCGGTTTCCCGGCGCGGCCGTTCCGACGGCTGCACGGCGTCGTTTGGCCGCCGGGAACTCCTGCGCCGCTTAGCAGTCACACCGGTTGAGTGCTAAAATCGGCCCAGACGAGAAGGAGCGACCTCTCCCCCATGAGCACTGCGCTGCTGAAATCGCAACACAATCTTCCGGCCGTCACGGGCGACGTCAACGCCTATATCCAGGCCGTGAACCAGTTGCCGGTCCTGGACTTCGACGAGGAACAGCGCCTCGCCCGCCAGCTGCGGGACGAGGACGACCTGCACGCGGCACAGCAGCTCATCCTGTCGCAGTTGCGCTTCGTGGTGCACATTGCCCGCGGCTACACCGGCTATGGACTGCCGATCGCGGACCTCATCCAGGAAGGCAACATCGGCCTGATGAAGGCGGTGAAACGGTTCGACCCGGACGTCGGCGTGCGCCTGATCTCCTTCGCCGTCCACTGGATCCGGGCCGAGATCCACGAATACGTGATCCGCAACTGGCGGATCGTGAAAGTGGCCTCCACGAAGGCGCAGCGCAAGCTGTTCTTCAAGCTTCGCTCCGCGAAGCGGCGGCTCGGGTGGTTTTCCCGCGAGGAGGTCGAGAACGTCGCCAGCGATCTCGGCGTGGCGCCGGACACGGTGCTGGAGATGGAGTCGCGCCTGGCCGGTCAGGATACCCCTTTCGACGCGCCGGTCGACGCCGACGAGGACGAGCAGTTCTCGCCCTCTTCCTGGCTGCAGCAGTCGAATTCGGACCCCGCGGCGATCGCCGAGCTGGATGACACGAGCGAGCACGAGCACGCGCAGCTGGTGTCGGCACTCGGCAACCTGGACGAGCGCAGCCGCGACATCCTGCGCGAGCGGTGGCTCTCCGACGAGAAATCCACGTTGCAGGACCTCGCCAATCGCTACGGTGTGTCGGCAGAGCGGATTCGCCAGCTCGAGGCGAATGCCATGAAGAAGATGCGCCAGACAATGGCAACGGAAGCCTGATACCCACCACCCGATCCGTATCCCGCAAGGCGCCCGGCCCCGGCCGGACGCCTTGCGTTTGACCGGTACCGAATTGATCCTCGTCATTTGCGCCGCGCCAGGGAAGGTCTGATTAATCCCTCGCGATCGCGCTCGAGTCGATCCTGGCCTCCCGGGGAGGCGCGGTGGCGGTTCCGGTAGCCCGAAGTCTACCGGGTCGGCGCCGCAGCACCGCCAGGGGCCAGCATCGGCCGAGCCCCGAGCGTAACGCGACCGCAATGGATGCATCCGACCTTCCCTGGTGTCCTGTCTCGCAAGTCCTTCGCATTGTGCCGGCCCCGCATCGTGTCCACCGGAAGGCGCGCCAACGCGCAATGGCGGGGCGCCGTTTTCGAGGAAGCGCAATGCGACCGACGGTCAGAAGCACCAGCGTGAAGTCGAAGGAACTCGCGGGAGGGGACACTGGCCTTGCGCCGGGACCGCCCGGCACACGGAGGCCCGGCTTCAGTCAATGGAGCGGAGGCATGGACAGCCTGGAACGGGCCAATCACGCGGCGCACGCGCGCATCGATACCCGGTATCTCGATGCGCTCGAAGCCACGCTCGTGCACGAGGTCGAGCGAGCCCGCAGGGGATTCGGCCCCTTCGCCGAGGCCCTCGAGCACCAACATCGAGATCGACGAGCGGTACCTGCTGTCCCGCCTGGGCCACCCGGACCACGGCCACGCTCGTGCCGCGGCGCGTGCGCTCGACGGCGACCGCACCGCGCCGCGCGCGATGCCCTGCGATGCGCGCATGCGCGACTGGCGCCGCTCATGACGGCACGGAAGCACCATGACTGCGTCGAGCGGCTGGCGCTGCCCCGACCGGCCGGTTGTCGCAGGGCTGCGGGACCACAACGGGTGGCCGCCATCCATTGAACAGGGACCGGCCGCGCGCCGGCGGAAAAGGCCGGGCGCCGTAGCCGTCCGGCAGCCGAAGCTGCCGGGCCACCACCGTGACTACCCCGGACGCCAAAATCGACTCGAGCGCGGCCACACGGGATTGATCAGGCCTTCCCTAACCCTTGAGCAGTCCGTCGAGGCGCGAGAGGTCGTTGATCACCCGGAAGTCGCCCCCCGCGTTCGTCACGCGTTCCCGCCACATGTCCACCCGCTTCAGGTAGCGTTTCGGATCCACCTGGTCCGGGCGCAGCTTCGCGACGTTGAGCGCCACCACGCTGGTGCCCTTGAGCGGCAGCTTGAAGTCTCGCTTGTTCCCGGGCGGCAACTCTTCCTTGAGGTCCGAGAACACGAGGATGTGCCGATCGCCGGCGCCCGTTTCATGGAGCCATTCCGCCGCCTGCAGCAGGCCCCCGCGGATGTCGGTGTACTTCGCCGCGTGCAGGTTGCTGAAGAACTGCGTCATCGCCTGGCGGAACGCCCGCTTCTGGTCATTGGCCTTGGTCGGCTGGTCGGCAAAGGTGACCCGCGCGATGATGTCCTTCTCGCTGAAGCTGGCGCTGTCGATGCGCGCCACTGCGAACGAGTCCCCCGGCTCGAGCGTGCCCAGCAGGTAGTTGATGATGGCGTTGGCGCGGTCGACCTCCTTCGTATAGGTCCCCGACGTGTCCACCAGGAGGTACACGGCACGCCCGTGGCTGCCCGACGAGCAGCCGGTGGCGACCATCACCGTGCAGGCGAGCGCGATGAGCATCTTGCGCATGATCAGCGTCCTCCTTCCGGGCCGGTGGACTTCCCGCGGCCCGGGACCCGGGCGCCGCGCGCGAGCCGCTCGATCGCGAGCGGCAGGAAGATGATGACGTCGTAGGCCTGGATCAGTGCGTGCGCCACGGCGCGGCTTACGGCCGCGGCGACGCGCAGGACGGTGGCCAGCGCGCGCAGAACCCCGATGGTCACGACTCCGAGCACCGTCCGCGCCGAGTGCACGAAGGACTCCAGCGGGATCGCGACGAATGTCAGCGCGAACGGCAGGATGAATCCCAGCAACATCTGGCCGACGGCTGGAATCCAGTGGAACGTCGCGTTGCCGCCGCCCTCGGCGGTAATTTCGCTGCTCGAGCCACCGGCACTGGAGAGCATGCTCACCAGCGCCTGCTGGTCTGCGGCCAGCATGTCGCGCATGTAGGCGAGCGCGGACTCGATCCCGGCGAGGACCACGAGAAACGTGAACGCGGTCCAGGCCATCGCCCGCCGCTTGCGGTCGTCGAGGGCGCCGATCACCGGGAACAGGCGCGTGATGCGGAGCGATTCCATGAAGAACAGCCCCATCGTGATCTCGACCATGATGATCACGAGGGCGGCCACGTCGGCGGTCTTCATCGACCCGATGTAGGAGCCGCCACCCACCATCTCGGACATCGGAAGGGCGATCAGGTGAAAGTTGATGATGCCGCCGAAGGTCGCGACGACGAGCACCAGGCCCGCGATCAGGAACTGGGTCAGCGAGGACGAGGACAGCGTGCGCACGGTGGCGTCCGCGCCGGAGCGGATGCCCTCGTAGCGCTCCATGTGCGCGTCGATCTTGCCCGCGCGTTCGTCGAGGCCCGTGATCTGGCTCGAGACCGCGCGCAGCTTCCCTGACAGACCGCGCCAGTACGGCAGCATGCGCTTGAGCAGGCCGTGACGTCGCTTCGTCTCCTTGCGGTGCTGCTCGAGCGCGCGGCGGCCGGACTTGTCCAGGGTGCCGCGGATGTCGTCGAGAACCTGCGCCACCATCGGGTCCTTGGCCTCGATCTTGGCCACGGCGTCGATGGCCTCCGTCCACGGTGGCGGCATGGGCGGCACCTGGGTGGCGTCGCGATAGTCCTCGTCGATCTGGGTGATGATCTGGTGCAGCTCACGCTGCAGCGCCGGATACCCGGCGAGGTCCCGGTTGACGACGGTCGATACCCGCTCGAACTCGCGTTCGATGTCGCGCTCGACCGACTCGGCGGCCATCCCGAGCAGCACCTCGCGGTTGCGACGCGCGAGCAGCGTCTCCCCTCGACGTATGGCGTGCGCGGCGAGGCGCAGGCCGCGCTCACCGATGCGCCCGGTGGCCGCGATCAACTCGTGCGCCGGACGCCGCGCCAGGTACAGCGCGGTGACGAGCAGCACCAGCCACACCGCTGCAGACAGCGCGGGCGTGGACGACCAGACGTTCAACAGTTCGCTGGGGCTCATGACTCACGGTCCTCCGTGGACTCGGGATCGTCCGGCGTCGCGCGGGCCTGATCGACGGATCAGGGGGCTTTCAACCGGCGAATTGTCGGGAATGCTACCCGTGCAAACGCGGCGCGTCCGTGAAGTCAGTCACGCGTGGCCTGTCGAGCGCGTCCCGCTTCGGCACACCGTGAACGGGTTCACACCGCGGGACGGCTGGGCTCAGGCGCCCTGCAGGCCCGAGATGATGAGCGGCAGGTAGTGGTCGAGGAGCAGGCCCGCGAACAGACCCATGAGGTAGGTGATGGAGTACAGGAAGGTCCGGATCGCCTGGCCGTCCTCCGCGCGCCGCCACAGTCGCCAGGCGTGCAGCAGGAAGCGCCCGCCGAGCACGAGCGCGACGGCGAGATAGAGCGGGCCGCTCATGCCCACGAGGAACGGCATGATCGTCACCAGCACGAGGAGGATCGTGTAGAGGAGGATATGGAGCCGGGTCAGGGCCTCGCCGTGCGTGACCGGCAGCATCGGGATGTCCACGTTGGCGTACTCGTCGCGCTTGTGCAGGGCCAGGGCCCAGAAGTGGGGCGGTGTCCACACGAAGATGATCAGGAACAGCAGCAGCGCATGGGCATGCACTTCGCCGGTGATCGCGGCCCAGCCGAGCACCGGCGGCATGGCGCCGGCGGCACCGCCGATGACGATGTTCTGCGGCGTCGCCCGCTTGAGGAAGAGCGTGTAGATGACCGCATAGCCGATCATGGACGCGAACGTCAGCACTGCCGTCAGTACGTTGACCCAGGCCGCGAGGATGAACATGGCCACAGCGGCAACGACGGCCGCGAAGGCGATGCTGCGCGTGGTGTCCAGGGCGCCCGTGGGCAGCGGCCGCCGGCCGGTCCGCTTCATGCGCGCATCCGCCTCGCGGTCGAGGACGTGATTGAGTGCGGCCGCCGACGCGGAGGCCAGCGCGATGCCCACCGTGCCGAGCACGAACGGCTGGAACGGCACCAGGCCCGGCACGGCGAGGAACATTCCCACCATTGCCGTGAAGACGAGCAGCGCCACGACCTTCGGCTTGCACAGCGCAAGGTAGGCACGCCAGTTCGCGAGCTCGGGCACGGTGCGGGTCAGGACGGCCATTGCGGCGTCATTGCGCATGGGGCGTGGACCGGGTCAGCAGGCGGATCAGGGTGACGAGGGCGACGAGCAGCAATGCCGCGCCGGCATTATGCGCGGTCGCCACGGGCAGTGGAAGGAGCAGCAGGACATTGCCGACGCCCAGGGCCAGCTGAGCGGCGAGCAGCGCAAGCAGCACCCCGCCGGCGGTCTTCAGCCGGCGTCCACGACCCGGCCACAGGCAGCTGAGCGCGAGCGCCCCCAGCACGAGCGCGGTAACCAGGGCGCCAATGCGGTGGGTCATGTGGATCGCGGTGCGCGCAGGGCTGTCGAGAATGCCGCCCTCGTAGTTGATGCCCGGACCGTGCCACGGGACGAATGCGCCGGAGAAGTCGGTATCCGGCCACCACTGACCCTGGCAGGTCGGGAAATCGGGGCAGGCCAGTGCCGCGTAGTTCGTGCTGGTCCAGCCACCGAGCGTGATCTGGCAGGCGAGCACCGCGAGGCCCACGAGCGCGAAGCCGCGCAGCCAGCGCGGATGCGGCAGTTCGGGCAGGCGCGGTGCATGCGACAGTGCGAGCCACACCAGCAGTGCAAGAATGGTGAGCCCGCCGAGGAGGTGGGCGAGCACGATCAGCGGCTTGAGCAGGAGCGTGACCGTCCACATGCCCAGCAGGGCCTGAAACACCACGAGACCCGCGAGGACCGTCGGCAGCACAACGGGCGTACCCCCGCGCCGACGCCGCCACGCAACCACGGCCATGGCACCGATCAGGAGTCCCAGGGTGCCGGCCACGTAGCGGTGGGTCATCTCCTTCCACGCCTTGGACGGTTGCACGGGCCGCTGCGGGAACGCCTGGTTCGCCTGCTGGATCTCGCGGGTGCCGGTCGGGGCGCCGGCCCGGCCGTAGCATCCCGGCCAGTCCGGACAGCCGAGACCCGCGTTGGACAGCCGCACCCACGCGCCAAGCACCACGACGCACAGCGCCAGGACGGCCGCGACACTCGCCATGCGAAACACCAGCGTGTCACGCATGGCCGGTGGGCCCGCTTGCGGTCGCGCAGGCAAAGTGGCGCCCGCGGGCGGCCGGGCGCGCGATCGACTTGGAGGGCATCCCGTTCACCCGATCTGCGACAGTTTGAGAAGGCGCTTCAGGTCGTCGAGCATGTCGCTGGCCGACACGTCGGGCGCGTAGCGCATCATGAGGTTCGCGTGCGGGTCGATGACGAAAACGGTGCCGCTCGGCGGATTCGTCTGCAGTTGGCCCGCGAATGGCGTATCCCGGGGCATGGTCAGCACGGTGAGGTCCGGATGCCGGTCCAGGATCTCCGCAAGCCCCGGGGTCTGCCGCCCGTCGCTCGTCAGGGCGAGACGTTGCACGCGGATCGCGTCCTTGCCGAGCGCGGCATGGGCCTGGCGCGTGTCGTACAGGCGCTGGCGGCAGGCAGGGTCGCAACGATCGCCGATGACGTGCACGAGGCTCCAGTGATCACGCAGGTCGTCCAGCGTGTACCGGCCGCCGTTGACCGCGGGGACCGCAAACGGCTCGATTGGCCGGGCCGGGTCGACCAGCGTCCCGTGCGCGGCCGACCCCGGCACGAATCGCGGTGCGAGCTTGTACCAGCCGATCGCCAGCAGCAACGGTGCCATGAAGATGACGGCAACGAGCAGCAGCTTGCGGCGACCGCGGCGTGCCAGCGCTTCAGACGTATCGTTCATGCATCGCTCCGCGTTCGCCGCCGATACTGCAGTGTCACCGTGACGACGACGACGGTGAGCGCCAGCGCGAACCACTGCACGGCATACCCGTAGTGTCGCGCCGGACCGAACTCCGGTTTCAGGGGCCTGGGCTGCAGCACCCACGGCGCGTCGCCCTGGGCCCGCACCACCGCGTGCACCAGCGGCTGGCCGAGCGCCCCGGACAGCGCGGCGAAGTCGACCCGTGTGGTCAGCCTGGGCCACGTGCCGGCCTGTGACGGTGCCAGCGCCGCACCGATCGCCAGGCCCGACTCGGGCAGCCAGATACGCCCCGTCACCTCCAGCGGTCCGGCGTCGTCGGGACCGACGGGACCGACCGGCTCGCGTCCCGGCCCGGCCCCGATCCAGCCGCGGTCGACGAGAACCGTGCGACCATCCGCGAGCGCCAGGGGCGTGAGTACGTCAAAGCCCACACGCCCGTCGAGGATCTGGTTGTCGAGCAGGAACTGGCGCTCGACGAGGAAGTGGCCACGCGCGCGGACGCGATGGTACTCGCCGCGCGCCAGTCCGGCCCGGGTGGCCGGCAGGGGTACGGCCGGCGCGGCCGTGCCCTGCTCGATCATCTCGATCAGCGCTCGCTTCTCGGCGGCGCGCTGGAGCTGCCACACGCCCAGCGCAACGAATCCCGCGGTCACCAGCAGCGCCGCCACCAACGGCAGCCAGGCAGGTCGCCGTCCGGCGCGGTTCACCGTCCGCTCCGCGCGACCAGGCGGTCCGATACGTTAGAATGGGCGGCGAAGCCCGGCCCCTGGAGTGTTGCAATGCTCGTCAAGATCGTCGTCGTCGGGCTGCTGCTCGTCATCATCGGCAGCCTGGGGTCCGGCCTGTTCTTCCTGCTGAACGATCCCCCGGAGTCACGCCGGGCCCTCAAGGCACTGAGCTGGCGCATCGGGTTGTCCGTCGCCGCGTTCGCGCTGCTCATGCTCGCCGCGTGGGCCGGCTGGATCCAGCCGAACGCGGTCCTGCACAACGGCTGACGCTCCACAATGCAGCGGGCCCCGGCAACGTCGACCGGGGCCCGGGGTTGCGTTCGCCGATACCGTGCCTTTGCTGACTCAGAGCCAGTACACGAAGGTGAACAGGCCGAGCCACACCACGTCGACGAAGTGCCAGTACCAGGCCACGGCCTCGAAGGCGAAGTGGTGCTGCGGCGTGAAATGGCCACGCGCCGCACGCAGGGTGATCACGAGGAGCATGATCGCGCCCATCGTGACGTGGAAGCCATGGAAGCCGGTCAGCATGAAGAACGTCGAGCCGTAGATCCCCGTGCCCAGCGTCATGTTCATGTGCGTGTAAGCCTCGTGGTACTCGAAGGCCTGCATGGCCACGAACCAGAAGCCCAGCGCCCAGGTGGCGCACAGCCAGAGGACCAGCGCCGCGCGCTTGTTCTGCTTGAGCGCCCAGTGCGCGAGCGTGACGGTGACACCCGACGACAGCAGGATCGCGGTGTTGATGGCGGGGATACCCCACGCGGACATCGCCTCGAACTTGCCGCCAACGGTAGCCGGCCCGTTGGTCGGCCACGCGGAGCTGAAGGCATTGTGCAGGAGTTGGTGCGTCGCAGCGCCCGAGGCCTCGCCGCCGAGCCACGGTACCGAGTAGATCCGCGCGTAGAACAGCGCGCCGAAGAACGCGGCGAAGAACATCACCTCGGAAAAGATGAACCAGCCCATCCCCATGCGGAATGAGCGATCCTCCCAGGCATGGAAGGTCCCGCTTTCCGATTCCCGGATGACCGTGCCGAACCAGCCGACCATCATGCCGATGAGCACGGCGACCCCGACCACGGAAGCCACGACACCGAAACCAATGCCGTTGAGGTAGGTCGCGAACCCGCCGAGGAGAAGGGTCAGCCCGATCGACCCCATGATCGGCCAGTGAGTCCCGTGCGGAACGTAATAGTGATCCTGGCCGGGAGCGGCTGCAGTCATTGTCGTTGTCCCCTCATGCCTGTCGATGCGGCGAGCCCGCCGCGCGCGGCCATCCGCAGGATGGCCCGCGTCTAGCTGCGGCCCGCCTGCACCAGGATGAACCCTACATAGAACCCGACGGCGATCAGGCCAAGCACGATCGCGGTCAGTTTCACCCGCATCCGCTGGCGATTGTCCTGCTGTTTGCCTGTCACCGCTTGCGCTGCTCCAGTCTCGCCGGGCGCGCGGCGCGCCTCTCCGGGCGCGCCGGCTCCGATACGTCCTACCGAACCTCGGGCTGGGTCTCGAACGAATGGTACGGAGGCGGCGACGGCAATGTCCATTCGAGACCGTGCGCACCTTCCCAGACCTGGTCCGTCGCCTTCTGGCCACCGCGCACGCACTTGATCACGAGGTACAGGAACAGGAGCTGTGAGAGCCCGAAACCGAACGCCCCGATGGTGGAAACCTCGTTCCACTGCGTGAACTGCAGCGAGTAGTCGGGAATCCGGCGCGGCATGCCCGCGAGCCCCAGGAAGTGCTGCGGAAAGAACAGCACGTTCACGAAGATCGTGGACAGCCAGAAGTGCCACTTGCCGAGGCGCTCGCTGTACATGTGGCCGGTCCATTTCGGGAGCCAGTAGTACACGCCGCCGATGATCGCGAACAGCGCGCCGGTCACGAGCACGTAGTGGAAGTGCGCGACCACGAAGTAGGTGTCCTGGTACTGGATATCGGCCGGCGTGATGGCGAGCATCAGCCCGGAGAAGCCGCCGATCGTGAACAGGATCACGAATGCCACCGCGAACAGCATCGGCGTCTCGAAGGTCAGCGAGCCCCGCCACATCGTCGCCACCCAGTTGAACACCTTCACGCCCGTCGGCACCGCGATGAGCATCGTCGAGAACATGAAGAAGAGTTCGCCGGCGAGTGGCAGGCCGACGGTGAACATGTGGTGCGCCCAGACGATGAACGACAGGAACGCGATCGAGGCGGTCGCGTACACCATCGAGCTGTAACCGAACAGCGGCTTGCGCGCGAACGTCGGGATGATCTCCGAAATGATCCCGAATGCCGGCAGGATCATGATGTACACCTCGGGATGCCCGAAGAACCAGAAGATGTGCTGGAACATGACCGGGTCACCGCCACCGGTCGCACTGAAGAAGGTGGTGCCGAAGAACTTGTCGGTGAGCAGCATCGTGACCGCACCCGCGAGCACCGGCATCACCGCGATCAGCAGGTACGCAGTAATCAGCCAGGTCCACACGAACAGCGGCATCTTCATGAGTGTCATGCCCGGGGCACGCAGGTTGAAGATGGTGGCGATGATGTTGATCGCGCCCATCACCGACGAGATGCCCATCAGGTGAATCGCGAAGATCACGAACGGGAATGCGGTGCCGAACTCGAGCATGAGCGGCGGATACATGGTCCAGCCGCCCGCGGGACCGCCTCCGGGCATCAGCAGCGTCGACAGCAGCATTGCGAACGCGAACGGCAGCAGCCAGAAGCTCCAGTTGTTCATCCGCGGCAGGGCCATGTCGGGCGCCCCGACCATCATCGGCACCAGCCAGTTCGCCAGCCCGACGAATGCGGGCATGATCGCGCCGAAGATCATCACGAGCGCGTGCATGGTCGTCATCTGGTTGAAGAACGCGGGATCGACGATCTGCAGGCCGGGGTGGAACAGCTCGCTGCGGATGACCAGGGCCATCGTGCCGCCGACGAAGAACATCATCAGCGAAAAGAACAGGTACAGGGTACCGATGTCCTTGTGATTGGTGGTGAACACCCACCGCAGCAGACCCTTCGCGGGGCCGTGCTCGTCGTGATGGTGCTCGGTGTCGGTAGTGACTGCGCTCATGATGAACTCCTGGAAGCCCGACGGCCCGCCCTTGCCCTACTGCTCATTACGCGCGACGACGGTCTGGTCGCTGCCATTGGCACTCGCCTGCCCCTGCTGCTGTTCCTTCTGCTTCTTGAGCCAGGCCTGGAACTGTTCGGGCGGCACGGCCTCGACGACGATCGGCATGAAGCCGTGGCCCCGGCCGCACAGCTCGGCACACTGGCCACGGTAGACGCCGGGCTTCTCGATGCGCGCCCAGTTGGTGTTGATGTAGCCCGGAATGGCGTCCTTCTTGACGCCGAGCGCGGGCACCCACCAGGAATGAATCACGTCGCCCGAGGTGTGCAGGAAACGCACCTTCCTGCCCACCGGAAGCACGAGCCGGTGATCCACCTGGAGGAGGTAGTTCTGCGGCTTCTGCTCCTCGTTGAGGATCGCCTTGCGGGGCGTCGAGAGCTTGCTGTAGAAGGAGACGCCCTCGCCCACGTACTGGTAGTGCCACATCCACTGGTAGCCCGTCACCCTGACGGTGAGGTCCGGCTGCCCGGAGTCCTCCATCTTCACCAGCGTCTGCGCCGCGGGGATGGCCATGGCGATGAGGATCAGGAAGGGGACGAGGGTCCAGACGATCTCGACCGTCGTGCTCTCGTGGAACTGTGCGGCGACCGCGCCCTTCGACTTGCGGTGGTGGATGATCGACCAGAAGATCACACCGAAGACAACGATGCCGATCAGCACGCAGACGATGAAGATCATCATGTGCAGGCTGTAGATGTCGTGGCTGACCGGCGTCACGCCCTTGGTCATGTTCAGCGCCCAGTCTGCATGGGCGGGCACGCTGACCGCGAGCGCAAGGCCGATCGCGGCGGCTACCCTGGTCATCAATGGCCGCATTCCGTTTTCTCCAGCAAGCTGTTGTCGTCCGGTGCGGACCGGCATTCGATCGCGACCGGGACCCGCTGGCGCAAATCCGGCTCGCGGCGGCGTCCAGGTCCTGCGCGGGCACTTCGGCCCGGGTCGCATCGCGCGGCACCCGCCCCGGGCGGCGCGGGTCCACGCTCATCCAGCCGGCAATGCTAGCGCATGCCCCGTGCCCGCTCAATCACCAGGGAAGATTCTGAGTGATCGCTTGCGGTCGCGTCGCGCCCGGGGCTCCGCCGATCCCGGACCCCGGCGGTGTTGCGACGCCGGCCCGTCACCGCGCCTGCCCCGGCCGCCGGAATCGACCCGGGCGCGACCGCAGGCGATCACTCAGATCTTCCCTGTCGGGATCGGGCATCGCCGGATCGGCCCGGCATGCGCCCGATGGATTCCAGCGGAACATGAAACTCCGCGGCGTCGCCGCGCCCTGCGCGCGGCGTGCTCGCGCCCCACGCGTGGCCGTAGACGAGCTCCCAGGAGGCCAGGGGGCGCCCGTCGGGCGTGAGCGATGCGTATGCGTCGGCCACGCGCTCCAGCGCGCGGCGACCGCGGAGCCCGCGTTTGCGATCCACCGTCGCGTTGCTCGCACCGATACCCTTGAGCGCGCGCATCAGGGCGCGCAGGTCGCCGTATTCGCGCCGCAGGCGGTCGACATCCATCACCGGGTCGGTGAAACCGGCCGCCAGCAGGGCGTCGCCGACATCGTGCATGTCGGGGAAGGTATGCACGTGCACCCGGTCGTCGACCGCGGCCCAGGCCGCGCGCAGCTCGGCGAGCGTGTCGGGGCCGAAGCTCGAGAACATCAGCACGCCGTCCGGGCGCAACACGCGCCGCAGCTCGGTGAACAGCCCCGGCAGATCGCTCACCCACTGGAACGTCAGGTTGGAGAACAACACGTCGGCGCTGGCATCCCCCAGCGGCAGGCGCGTCACGTCCGCGCACACGGCGAGCGGACGCCGCCCGGGGCGCCAGGACCCGTGTGCGCGTCGCGCCATGCCGGGCGCGAAGTCGACGCCCAGGACATCCGCTCCGCGGTACATCTTCTGCAGCGCGCGAGTGGCATACCCCGTGCCGCAGCCGAGATCCACCACCGTCCGGGGCGTGACGCGCACCGGCGCGAGGCGCTCGAGCAGTTCGTCGGCGGCCTCGCGCTGCAGATCGGCCGCGTCGTCGTAGCGCGGGGCTGCGCGGTCGAATGCCCGCCGTACCGCGCTGCGGTCCAGGGCGTGCGCGTCGTCATTCAATGGAACGCTCCAGCAGGGCCTCGGCGAACCGGGCCGGGTGCGATGCGAACGGGGCGTGCCCCGCGCCGTCGATGATCGTGACCGGCCAACCCCGCCCGCCCAGCCGCGCGCCCGTGGACACCGGGACGAGCGGGTCGGCAGACCCGAGGATGGCCTGGACCGGACATGATAACGCGCCGGCATCGCGCAGGTCCGTCCCGCGCAGCAGCTGCAGTCCCGCGGCAAGGGTGTCGTCGTCCGGCCGGCCATCGCGTGCGCAGGCCGCGCGGAGACTGCGCAGGGCGCGGCGCGCCCCCGCGGACCCGGCCAGCTGGAACGCGAGGAAACGCCCGTGCGCGGAGGCGGCGTCGGTCGCGAGCTCGCGCGCGAAGGCCGCGAGCTGCGCGCCATCGATACCGGGCCAGTCGTCGCCGCGCACGAAGCGCGGCGTCGCCGCGACCAGCGTGACCCCGGAGACCGCTGCCGGCTCGATCCGCGCCGCGGCCAGCGCGACCAGCCCGCCGAGCGACCAGCCGCACCACCACGCGGGCCCCGGCACGGCCGCAAGGACGGTACGGGCAATGGCCTCGAGGTCGGGGCCGCAGCGGTCCGGTCGGCTGCCGCCGCAGCCGGGCAGGTCCACCCGCACGACCGTGCGAGCCGGCGCGATCGCTGCGAGCACCGGGTCGAAGGCATGCAGGCCCAGGCCCCAGCCGTGGATCAGTACCAGGGGCGGGCCGGCGCCGGCGCGCGCGGTATTCAGACGCGGGGCGTGCACGATGACCGCATGTGGTCGCGCGCCCCGCGACGGGTACAATCGCCCCAGCCTCGTCGCCCGGAGACCGACGCGTGACCACGGAACCGCTGCAACTGGCTCTGGTCGTCCTCATCGCGTACCTGCTGGGCTCGGTGTCGTCGGCCGTCATGGTCTGCCGCGCGCTCGGGCGCCGCGATCCGCGCACCGCCGGCTCGCGCAACCCGGGTGCCACGAACGTCCTGCGCGTCGCGGGGAAGGACGCCGCGGCGATGGCCCTCGCGGGCGACATGCTCAAGGGGGCGCTCGCCGTCGCGGTCGCGCGGAGCGTCACGCCGGAGCCGCTGGCCTGGGCACTGGCGGGCGCTGCCGCATTCTTCGGCCACCTGTACCCGGTATTCTTCGGATTCCGCGGCGGCAAGGGCGTGGCCACTGCCATCGGCGCGCTGGTGACCGCGACGCCATGGGCGGGCGCGGGTGCCGTCGCCACCTGGCTGCTCGTCGTGGGCGTGTTCCGCATCTCGGCGCTGGGCGCCCTCGCGGCATTCGCGCTGGCGCCCGTCTACGTCGCGCTGTCGACCCGCGCCCCGGGCCTTGTCGTCGTCACCACGGTCGTATCGCTGATGCTCTTCTGGCGTCATCGCGGCAATATCCGCAATCTGCTGGCGGGCACGGAGACCTGAAGCCCTGCCGGTCACGGGCCGGCGGGGGGCGCGAGCTCGGTCAACGGCCAGCGCGGGCGCGCGCCGATGCGCCGCGGCGATTTCTCACCCGCGGCCAGGCGACAGGCTCCGGCATAGGCGATCATCGCGCCATTGTCGGTACAGAATTCGTGCCGCGGGAAGTACAGTCTCACCCCCTCGAGGCCGGACAGGGCCGCCCGCAGGCGCTCGTTGGCACCGACGCCCCCCGCCACCACGAGACGGGCCATCCCGGTCTGCTCCAACGCCCGCCGGCACTTGATCGCGAGCGTCTCGACGACGGCGGCCTCGAAACCCCGCGCGATGTCGGCGCGCACCCGGTCCCCGCCGTCGCTGCCCGCCAGCGCATGCCGGGCAGCGGTCTTGAGCCCGCTGAAGCTGAAGTCGAGCCCCGGGCGGTCGGTCATGGGCCGCGGAAATCGGTACGCATCGGCGCGCCCGGCCGTCGCGGCGCGCGCGATCTCCGGGCCACCCGGATACCCGAGGCCGAGCAGTTGCGCGGTCTTGTCGAACGCCTCCCCGGCCGCGTCGTCCACCGTGTCGCCCAGCATCCGGTACCGGCCGATGCCCTCGACGGCAACCAGTTGCGTGTGCCCGCCGGACACCAGCAGTGCCACGAACGGGAACCCGGGCGGTTCCGGCTCGAGCATGGGCGCGAGCAGATGTGCCTCCATGTGATGGACGCCGAGGGCCGGAAGCCGCCGGGCCCAGGCGAGCCCCTGGGCGACGGCCGCGCCGACCAGCAGGGCGCCGACGAGCCCGGGGCCGGCCGTGTACGCGACCGCGTCCAGATCGGTTCGTGCCAGCCCGGCCTCGTCGAGGACGCGCTCGATCAGCGGGATCGCGCGGCGGACGTGATCGCGCGACGCGAGCTCGGGGACGACGCCACCGTAGTCGGCATGGACGCGGGCCTGGCTGTGCAGGGCGTGCGCGCGCAGTCCCGTGGCCGTGTCGTAGACAGCCACACCGGTTTCGTCGCAGGAGGTCTCGATTCCCAATACGCGCACGGGTGTCAGCACCGGTGTCGCGGGCACGGCCGTGCCACCGCGGGGACCGGGCCGCATTGCGCGCGGGGCCAGCCATGGTAAACTTGCGCGCTTACGTCCGGGAGGGGCAAGCCACCCGACCGGGGCAAGCACAGTCTGAAGGGGTGATCCGGATCCATGCCATCGGTACGCGTAAGGGACAACGAGCCTTTTGAAGTCGCCCTGCGACGCTTCAAGCGCTCGTGCGAGAAGGCCGGTATTCTGACAGAGACTCGCCGGCGCGAGTACTACGAGAAGCCGACCGCGGAGCGCAAGCGCAAGCGGGCGGCGGCGGTCAAGCGCCACCAGAAGAAGCTGGCCAAGGAGCAGCAGCGCCGGGTCCGTTACTTCTGACCGGGCACGCCGTGGCCGATACCACCATCAAGGAACGCCTGGCCGCCGAGATCAAGGCGGCCATGAAGGGCGGCGACAAGCCGCGCCTCGGTGCCCTCCGCCAGATTCATGCCGCAATCAAGCAGCGCGAGGTCGACGAGCGCATCGAGCTCGACGACGCCGGTGCGCTGGTCGTGCTCGACAAGCTCGCCAAGCAGTACCGCGAATCCATCGACCAGTACCGCGCCGCCGCGCGCGAGGACCTGGTGTCGAAGGAGGAGCAGGAGCTGGCGGTGGCGCAGGAGTTCCTCCCGCAGCCGCTCGACGGCGCCGAGATCGAGCGCCTCGTCGAGGAGGCCATCGCCAGCACCGGGGCGGGCGGCATGAAGGACATGGGTCGCGTGATGGGCATCCTCAAGCCCCAGGTCCAGGGTCGTGCGGACATGGGCGCCGTGTCGGCGCGCGTGAAGGCCCGCCTGGGCGCCGCCTGACGCCGATCTCCCCGATGAGCGAGCTGGCGAACGACCGCCTGCTGCGCGCGCTCGCGCGCGAGCCCGTGGACCGGCCGCCCATATGGATCATGCGCCAGGCCGGGCGCTACCTGCCCGAGTATCGCGCCGTGCGAGCGCGCGCAGGCGATTTCCTCACCCTCTGCCAGACGCCCGAGCTTGCCTGCGAAGTGACGCTGCAGCCGGTCGACCGCTTCGGGCTCGACGCCGCGATCATCTTCTCGGACATCCTGACCATCCCCCACGCGATGGGGCTCGGCCTGCACTTCGTCGCCGGTGAGGGCCCGCGCTTCGAACGGCCCGTGCGCGACGAGGAGGCCGTCCGGGCACTCCGTGCGCCCGCGGTCCGGGAATCGCTCGGCTACGTCATGGACGCCCTCCGCCTCACCCGACGGGAGCTCGGCGGGCGCGTTCCCCTGATCGGCTTTTCCGGAAGCCCGTGGACGCTGGCAACCTACATGATCGAGGGTGGCAGCTCGCGCGATTTCAGCACGATCAAGGCCATGCTCTATGACCGGCCCGACCTGCTGCACCACGTGCTCGACGTCCTCGCGGACGCCGTCACCGACTATCTCAATGCCCAGATCGAGGCCGGCGCCCAGGCCCTGCAGATCTTCGATACCTGGGGAGGCGTCCTGGCCGCCGACGCGTACCGGGCATTCTCGCTGGCCTACATGGAACGGATCGTGGGCCGGCTCGCGCGCACGGCCGACGACCGTCACGTGCCGGTGATCCTGTTCACCAAGAACGGGGGACAGTGGCTGGAGGCGCTGGCGGCCACGGGCGCGGACGGGGTGGGCCTCGACTGGACCACGGACCTCACCGACGCCCGCCGCCGCGTCGGGGGACGGGTTGCCCTGCAGGGCAACCTGGATCCGTGCGTGCTCTACGCGGGCCCGGAAACCATCCGGCGAGAGACCCGACGCGTGCTCGAGGCCGCCGGCCCGGCACCGGGCCATGTATTCAACCTCGGTCACGGGGTCCACCCCGGCATCGACCCGGAACACGTCGCCGCCATGGTCGAGACCGTGCAGGGCTGGTCCAGCGCCCACGCGTGACCGGCGGCGCGCCAGCCGTTCCCCGGTCACTCCGGAGAACCGGCCTCGAGGCCGGGCTCTTCCAGCAGCGCCGCAACCTGCGCGCGGTTCGCGCGCGTCATGGGCCGCCCGTCGACCGGCGAGCGCGGCGCCTCTCGTGGCCCGCCCGGCGGGAACACGATCAGGCGAACCGACTCGGCGCCCGCCTGCACGCGATACATCGGCAGTTGCCGCTCGCCGCGTCCGAAGCGCCCGCTCCAGCTGTCCAGCTCCCAGGGTATACGGCGGTCGAGCAGAAACGTGGCCACCCGTTCGGGCGGTTCGACGAAGAGGTGCAGCGTGATCTCGGCGTCCCGCGGCGCGGTGCCGCGCAGGACCGCCCCGGCGAGGCGCGGCGAGAAGTCGTCAAGCAGGTCCATCAGCTCGAGCGCCGTCCGGCGCATGCGTGCGAGCCAGAGTGGCTGCTCATCCGCCTGGAACAGCGCCTGGTAGGCCCGTATCTCCGCCTCGATCTCGTCGTTCCGGGGCAGGGCCTTGCGCCCGTGCACCCCGAGCATGGCGGCCGCCTTGTCCTTGGCCTCGGCAAAACTGTGAACGCCCTCCTCCGCCATCAGGCGGGCGGCGGTGCGGGCGACCTCGACCCGCGCCTGCTGCAGCGGTCCGCGCGCCGGGCCGGCCACCTCGGGACCGCGCGAGCGCCTGCGGGATCTGGGCATGTCGACCTCTTGCAGTTGCACTCCGGGCACGGCGGCACGACCGCGCATGCCGCGCAGCAGGCCCCCGCGGGGTGCGTGACGGCCCCTCAGAACAGGGGCGCCTGCTCGCCGCCGCTCCCGTTGCCGCTACCGCCATCGGATGCGGTCGTACCCGCCGGCGGCGGCGTGGGGGCGTTCTCGCTGCGGAAGATCTCGAGCATCGTATGGTCGGCGCCCGAGCCGGCGTACTTGCCGGTTTCGGGGTCGATGCGCACGGTGACCATGCCGGGCGGCAGTTCCGGCCATGTCTCCGGCGTACCGCGCAGGGCGGTTCGCATGTAATCGATCCACATCGGCAGCGCGGCCCGCGCGCCGGTCTCGTATCGACCCAGCGACTTCATCGCGTCGAAACCGACCCAGGCGGTGGTCACGACCGAGCTGTTGAAGCCCGAGAACCAGGCGTCGAGCTGGTCATCCGTGGTCCCCGTCTTGCCCCCGATGTCGTCGCGGCCCAGGACTCGCGTGCCGCGGCCGGTACCGCGACGCGCCACGTCGCGCAGAAAGCTGCGCACGATATAGGCATTGCGCTCGTCGATGACACGGGGCGCGAAACGCGGCTTCGGGGCCAGCTTCTCGTCGGGCACGCCCACCGCGGCCAGTTCCGCGGGGCGATCCTGCGCCTCCATTGGCGTCTCGCTCACGGCCGCCCCGTCGGCATCGGTTTCGCCCTGGGCGGCGGCGTCCTTCCCGGCGTCGGGCTTGCCGCTTCCGGCCGTGTCGTCACCCGCATCGGCTTCCTGGCGTGCCGCGCAGGGCTCCGGACACACGCGAGCCGGATTCGCCCGGTAAATGACATTGCCCTCGTCGTCCTCGATTCGCTGCACCAGGTAGGGCTCCACGCGGTACCCCATGTTGGCGAACACCGCGTAGCCGGTGACGACCTGCATCGGCGACAGGGAAGCACTGCCGAGCGCCAGCGTGAGGTCGTGCGGCAACTGGTCCTCCGGGAACCCGAAGCGCTGCACGTAGCGGATGGCGTACGGGATCCCGATATCGAGCAGCACGCGAATCGAGACGAGGTTGCGCGAGTGCACCAGTCCCTCGCGCAGCCGCGTCGGGCCGAAGACCTTGCCGCTGTAGTTCTCCGGGCGCCACGTGTCCTCGAGCGCCGGATCATCAAACACGATCGGGGCGTCATTGACCAGCGTGGCCGCCGTGTACCCCTTGTTCACGGCCGCCGAGTAGACGAAGGGCTTGAAGTTCGAGCCGGGCTGCCGCCGGGCCTGCGTCACGCGGTTGAACTTGCTGTGCCGGAAGTCGAAGCCGCCGACCAGCGAGCGGATGGCCCCGTCGTGCGGATCGAGGGAGACGATCGCGCCCTCGACGCCCGGACGCTGCGCGAGCTCCAGCCCCGGACCCTGATCGCTCGCTGCGACATAGACGATGTCTCCCGGCGCGAGCACGTCCGCGGGCTTCTCGGGCTTGTCGCCCACGGCGCCGCTCGCGAGCCGCGGCGCCGCCCACTGCATTTCCTTCCACGGGATCGGATCCAGGCGGCCTTCGGACCGATAGACCAGGACCCGTTGATCCTCGACCTCGATGACGATCCCCGGCTCGAGGTTGCCGTAATCGCCATGGGACGCCAGCTCGGCGTCCAGCTGCTTCGGCGTGAGTGGCCCCGTCGCCTCGCCCGGGACCCCGGGCGGCGGCGCATTGTCTTCCGACTCGGCGCTGCTGCCGGGATCGGGTGCCGCGATTGCGGCCCGCAGCGTGTCGGCGTCCGGCAGCAGCCTGGCCTCCACCGACCCGACCGGCCCCTTGTACCCGTGCCGCCGCTCGTAGTCGATGAGGGCCTTGCGCAGTGCGTGGATGGCGGCGCCCTGGCGGTCGCCGTCGACCGTGGTATACACGCTGTAGCCGCCGGTGTAGACGTCGTCGCCGAAGCGCTGCACCGCCTCCAGGCGGGCCATTTCGCCGACGTAGGGCGCGTCGACGACGAGCGGCGCACTGTGCGAGCCGGCCGTCACGGGGACCGCGCGGGCGGCCTCCATGGTGCGCTCGTCGATCATGCCGAGATCGTGCATGCGCCGCAGAACGTAGTTGCGACGCTCGGTTGCGCGCGAGGGGTTGTCGACCGGGTTGAAGCGCGACGGCGCCTTCGGCAGGCCGGCGATCATGGCGGTCTCGGGAAGCGTGAGCTGGTCGACCGGCTTGCCGTAGTACACCTGTGCCGCGGCACCGACACCGTACGCGCGCTGTCCCAGGTAGATCTTGTTGAGATAGAGCTCGAGAATCTGCTTCTTGGAAATCTGCCGCTCGATCTTGAGCGCCAGGAGGATCTCGTTGATCTTGCGCAGGTACGTCTTCTCGCGCGAGAGAAAGAAGTTGCGCGCGACCTGCATGGTGATGGTACTGCCGCCCTGCCCCTTCTCGCCGGTCAGCACCAGGTTCCAGGCGGCGCGCACGATGCCCATCCAGTCGACGCCCGGATGCTCGTAGAACCGGTCGTCCTCGGCGGCGATGAACGCGTCCTGGATCTGCTCGGGTATCTCGTCGATGGTCAGCGGAATCCGGCGCTTGCTGCCGTATTCCGCGATGAGGCCGCCGTCATTGTCGTAGACGCGCAACGGCTCCTGGAACTGCACGTCACCCAACTGATCGACGTCCGGCAGTTTCGGCGCCAGGTACAGGTAGAGACCACCGGCGAAGAGCGCGCCCGCCGTGAGGCCGGCGAGCGCCGTCGCGATGAGCCACTTGAGGATGCGAAGGGACAGCCGGGAGCGCGACGCCATGAAATCTCGGTCGTGGTAGAGTCGAAACGCGGAGCGGCCGAGTATACTGCCGTTGGCCCCGGGGAAGCCACAGAACGTGCCCCGGGGCACCGGTGGCGGAGGCGATGGCCCGGGATCACCCGGGGAGCGCGGCCAGCGGGATACGGTTACGATCAATGCGGCCGGGCATGCTCGCATCCGGGGCGCATGCCGGCCCGGGGAACCGCGCAGCAGGGGCACGAACGCCGTTCGCAGGGGCCTCGGCGCGCCGCGCGGCGGCTGCGTCCCGAGACGGAGCACGGCCGCGAGCGGTGCCGTCGAGGTACCGTGCACCGCGCCCGCGATCAGGCCGTGCGACCACCCCGGACCGGGCCGCGGTGGACAGCGGTCGGCGGATAATGTAGTAATTTGAGAAAGTTGCGACTAATATTTCAACCGGATTAACATCACACCCGTCCCCTGCGGATGCGACTGGCCGGACAACTTTGTGTTCCTGTTCAAGTCCAAGCAGCCGGCGATCGTCGGCGTCGACATAAGCTCGACCTCGGTCAAGCTTCTTGAGCTGTCCCGCACCGGGAGCGGGTTCAAGGTCGAGAGCCACGCCGTCGAGCCGCTGCCCGCCGAGGCCGTCGCCGAGAAGGCCATCCAGGACGTGGAAGCGGTCGGGGAGGCCCTCCGCCGCGCAGTGAAGAAGTCGGGCACCAAGGCCAGGCTCGCCGCGGTGGCCGTGCCCGGATCGGCGGTCATCACCAAGATCATCACCATGCCGGCCAGTCTCTCGGACGACGACATGGAGGCCCAGATCCAGCTCGAGGCGGACCAGTACATTCCGTACCCGCTGGAGGAGATCAACCTCGATTTCGAGGTCATGGGCCCGACCGAGGGCAGCGCCGAGAGCGTGGACGTCCTCCTGGCGGCCTCGAAGAGCGAGAACGTCGAAATGCGCTCGGCCGCCGTCGAGATGGCGGGGCTGAACGCAAAGGCGGTGGACGTCGAGCCGTACACGATCGAGCACGTCTGCCAGATGATCCCGCAGATGCTCCCGGACGAGGGCGTCGATCGCACCGTGGCGATCGTGGACGTCGGCGCGACGGTCACCAGCCTGAACGTGGTCAATGACCTGGAACTGATCTACACGCGCGAACAGCCGTTCGGCGGCAAGCAGCTTACCGAGGAGATCATGCGCCGATACGGCCTCTCCTACGAGGACGCCGGCCGCGTGAAGAAACAGGGTGGGCTGCCCGACAACTACGAGCCCGAGGTCCTCGAGCCGTTCAAGACGACCATGGCGCACCAGGTCAGCCGGTTCCTGCAGTTCTTCTTCTCGTCGAGCGACTACGAAGGGGTCGACCAGATCCTGCTCGCCGGCGGCTGCGCGGCCATTCCGGGCATCGACGAGTTCATCGAGGCGCACATCGGCACGCCGACCGTGGTCGCGAATCCGTTCCAGGGCATGGCACTCGGGTCGCGCATCAACCGCCAGCGCCTGACCGGCGACGCGCCGTCGCTGATGATCTCCTGCGGCCTCGCCGTGCGGGGGTATCGCTGACATGGCGCACATCAACCTACTCCCCTGGCGTGAAGAGCGGCGCAAGCAGCTCACCCAGGAATTCGCGCGCCAGGCGGTGCTGGCGGCGGTTTTCGCCGCGGTCGTCGGTGGGTATGCCTGGTACTACATGAACGGGCTGATCGACGCGCAGAAGCACCGTAACCAGTACCTGCACGACCAGATCAGCGTGCTGCAGGGCCAGATCAAGCAGATCCAGGAGCTGGAATCGACGAAGAAGCAGCTCCTGGCGCGCATGAACGTCATCCAGCGGCTCCAGCAGCGCCGCCCCCAGATCGTGCATCTGTTCTACGAGCTCGCCGATACGCTCCCGGACGGCGTCTACCTGACGGACGTGGAGCAGAAGGGTGACAACCTGACGATCAAGGGCCGCGCGGAATCCAACGCCCGCGTGTCCGCGTACATGCGCAATCTCGATGCGTCGAAATGGCTCAAGCAGCCACGCCTCGAGGTGATCGAGACCGACAAGAACGACCGGGTGAATTCGTTCACGCTGCATCTTGCCCAGACCACGCCGAACGAGGACAAGGGCGACGGCGATCGCGGAAACAAGAAGGCGGCCAGCAACACAGGCGGCAAGACCGGCAAGGGGCGTTCGTGATGGACGTCAAGGAGGCCTTCGAGAAGCTCAACAACCTCGACATCCAGGATCTCAAGAAGATCGGGACGGCACCGAAGGCCGCCCAGGTGGCCGTGATTGCGCTGCTCTGTGTCGCGATCGTCGCGGCCATGGGCTGGTTCATGGTCAAGCCGGCGCTTGCCGACCTCCACAAGGCCGAGCGCCAGGAGAACGATCTCCGTCACCAGTTCGAGATCATGCAGAGCAAGGCGGCGAACCTCGACGCCTACCGCAAGCAGCTCGACGAGATGAAGGAATCGTTCGGTGCAATGCTGCGCCAACTGCCCGACGAGACGGACATGGAGAGCCTGCTCATTGATCTCTCGCAGACCTCCGTGGCGGCCGGACTCGAGGTCGAGTACTTCAAGCCCGGCAACGAGCACAAGCTCGAGTTCTACGCCGAGTACCCGATCGAGTTGCGGGTTACCGGCACCTACCACGAATTCGGGAAGTTCGTGTCCGGGCTCGCCGCGCTGCCGCGCATCGTCACCCTGCACGATATCGAGATCACACCCGCCTCGAAGAAGGGAGGCAATGGCAAGGGGGCGGCCTCCGGAGACGAGCTGAACATGACGCTCACGGCGAAGACGTACCGCTATCTCAAGGAGGGTGAATCCGGCGGCGACGACCAGGCCAAGGGCAAGGGCAGGAAGCGGAAGAGGAAATGATGCGTTCATCCCGCATGCGCCGAATCGCCGCCCTGCTGCCGCTCGCTGTCGTGCTCGTGCTGGCCGGTTGCTCGCAGGACATGTCCGACCTCCGGCGCTTCGTCGAAAAGACCAAGCAGCGCCCCGGCGGGCGCGTGGAGCCCCTGCCGGAATTCCAGCCGTACAAGAGTTTCACGTACGATCCGTCCACGCTGCGCGATCCGTTCAAGCCGCAGGAAGGATTCGCGCTCAGCGAAACGCAGCAGCAGCAGCAGCGCAAGGCACATGAACTTGCCCCCGATACGAACCGACGTCGGGAACCGCTCGAGTCCTTCCCTCTCGACGGCCTCAAGATGGTGGGCACGATGAGCCAGAACGGCGAGCGATTCGGACTGGTTCGCGACCCCGACGGGACGATTCACCGTGTGCAGCCCGGCAACCACATGGGCCAGAACTACGGTCGCATCACCTCCGTCGGCAGCGACAAGATCCAGGTCGTCGAGATCGTGCCTGACGGCCAGGGGGGCTGGATGAAACGTGACGCCGCGCTGGCCCTCAGCGAGGACTAAGGAGAACGCCATGACCGCGTACTTCCGCCGCCTGTTCCGGTATCGCCTGGCCTGGCTCCTGCCGCTGGCGCTGCTCGGGGCGGCCGCCGTCCATGCCGCGACGGGCACTGCTGACGGGCAATCCGGCCAGTCCGGCAACGCGCTGGAGAAGGTCGACTACTCCGTGCTGCCGGGCAATCAGCTCGAGCTGCGTTTCCGCTTCAGCCACCCGATCGGCGAGCCGCGCAGCTTCACGATCCAGAAGCCCGCGCGCATTGCGCTGGACTTCCCCGGCACGAGCAACGCGACGGGCAAGCACAACATCCCGCTCGGCGTCGGCGTGGCGCAGTCGCTCGACATCGCACAGGCAGGTGGCCGCACGCGCATCGTGCTCAACCTCACGGAAGTACCCCGGCACCGTACTCGTATCGACGACAACACGGTCGTGCTCACGCTCGGCGGCACGCCGGGCGCGGACAGCGGCACGAGCACCGCGCAGGCGTCCGGCGGCACGGCGGGCGGCGGCGAGCCGTTCACGGGTGCGTCATCCGGTGGCCCGACCTCGCGGGGGCAGGCCCTCGATGACATCAACTTCCGACGCGGCGAGGATGGTGAGGGACGCGTTGTCCTGGACCTGTCCAGTCCGGACGTCCCGGTGAACATCCAGCGCGAGGGCGGCGATGTCGTGGTCGAGCTCCAGGGGACGCGGATTCCCGAGCGGCTGCGCAAGCGCCTCGACGTGCTGGACTTCGCCACGCCCGTGAAGTATGTCGATGTCATGCAGCGCGGGGACACCGGGCGCATCCGGATTCAGCCACGCACACAGGACTTCGAGCAACTCGCCTACCAGTCCGACGACAAGGTCACGGTCGAGCTGAAGCCACTGACGAAGGAAGAGGTCGCACAGAAGGAAAAGCAGAAGCCGAAGTACACCGGCGAGAAGCTCTCGCTCAACTTCCAGAACATCGAGGTCCGCTCGGTGCTGCAGCTGCTGGCGGACTTCACCGGACTCAACGTCGTCGTCAGCGACAGTGTGACCGGAAACCTGACGCTGCGCCTCAAGAACGTCCCGTGGGATCAGGCCCTCGACATCATTCTGCAATCGAAGGGACTCGCAAAACGCCGCAGCGGCAATGTGATATTCGTCGCTCCGCAGCAGGAACTCGCCGCGCGCGAGCAGGCCCAGCTGGAGTCCGAGAAGAAGCAGCAGGAGCTGGCACCGCTGCGGACCGAGTACGTCCAGGTCAACTACGCCAAGGCGAGTGAGCTGGCCGACATCCTCAAGTCGAAGAATTCCTCGCTGCTGACGGACCGCGCCAGCGTCACCGTGGACGAGCGCACGAACACGCTGCTGATCCGGGCCACGGCCGAGAATCTCGACGAGGCGCGGCGCATGATCAACAAGCTTGACGTGCCCGTGCGCCAGGTGCTGATCGAGTCCCGCATCGTGGTTGCCAACAACGATTTCAATCGTGAAATCGGCATTCGCTGGGGCGTGCACCGTGACACGACCAACAACGGCCGGGGGGCGGTGCTCACCAACAACGGCAACCAGGTCACGAACCTGGTCAACAACAGTCCGCTGACCGACCGCTACAACGTCAACCTGCCGGTCACCAACCCGAGCGGCTCGGTTGCGCTGGCGCTCGCCAAGCTGCCGTTCGGCACCCTGATCGAACTCGAGCTCTCGGCATTGCAGGCGGAGGGCCGCGGCGAGATCGTGTCGACACCGCGCGTGATCACAGCCAATCAGAAGGAAGCGCACATCGAGCAGGGCGTCGAGATCCCCTACCAGGAGGCGAGCTCCAGCGGCGCCACCAGCGTGTCGTTCAAGAAGGCGGTCCTGTCTCTCGGGGTCACGCCACAGATCACGCCGGATGACCGGATCATCATGGACCTCCACGTGACCAACGACACCGTGGGCCAGGTGTTTTCCGGGATTCCGTCGATCGATACCCGCGAACTGCAGACGCAGGTGCTCGTCGACAACGGCGAGACGGTCGTCCTCGGCGGTATCTACGAACAGACGAAGAACCACCAGGTCCAGCGTGTGCCGTTCTTCGGCGACCTGCCGATCGTCGGCGCGCTCTTCCGGTCCACGCAGACCACGAACAACAAGCGGGAACTCCTGGTGTTCGTGACGCCGAAGATCGTCAAGGGCACCGGCACGAAGTACTGAGGCCGGCGTGACGACGGGGCGCGAGCACCCGGACCGGGTCTTCCTCGTCGGCCCGATGGGCGCCGGCAAGAGCACCATCGGGCGCCAGCTCGCCCAGGCGCTGGGGCTCGACTTCATCGATTCGGACCGGGAAATCGAGACGCGGTCCGGCGTCGATATCGCCACGGTGTTCGACTTCGAGGGCGAGGCAGGCTTCCGTCGGCGTGAGCGCGCCGCGATCGAGGAGCTCACCCGGCGTCACGGCATCGTCCTGGCGACGGGCGGCGGGGCCGTCATCGATCCCGACAACCGGCGCGAGCTGGCCGCGCGTGGAACGGTCGTGTATCTCGCGACCTCCGTCCCCGAGCAACTGCGCCGAACGCGGCGCGATCGGCACCGTCCCCTGCTGCAGTCCGGCGAGCGCCGCGCTACACTGGAACGCCTGTACCGGGAGCGCGATCCCCTGTATCGCGAGATCGCGGCCATCGTGGTCGACACCGATGGCCAGCGACGACGGGCCACGGTCGACCGGATTCTCGCACAGCTTTCCGACCGCTCCTGAGCACCAGCCGGATTCCCCCGAATGTCCGTGACGATCGTCAATGTCGAGCTCGGCGAGCGAAGCTACCCGATCCGCATCGGGCGCGGGCTGCTGCGCACCCCGGAACCGCTCGCCAACTGGATCGGCGGCGACACCGCGCTGATCGTGTCGAACGAGACGGTCGCCCCGCTGTACCTCGATCGCCTGCGGACGGCACTCGGCACTGGCATGCGCACCGTGGACTGCGTGCTCCCGGACGGCGAGCGGTTCAAGAACCTGGAGACGTTGCAGCGGGTGTTCGATGCCGCCATCGATGCTCACTGCGACCGCCACACGACCGTGGTCGCCCTCGGGGGTGGCGTCGTCGGTGACATGGCGGGATTCGCCGCCGCCGTATACCAGCGCGGGGTGCCGTACGTGCAGGTCCCGACGACACTGCTGGCGCAGGTCGATTCCTCCGTGGGCGGCAAGACCGGCGTGAACCATCCACGCGGCAAGAACATGATCGGGGCGTTTCACCAGCCACGCTGCGTGATCGCGGACACCGAGACGCTGGACACCCTGGACGACCGGCAGTTGCGTGCCGGCCTCGCCGAGGTCATCAAGTACGGCCTCATCGGCGACCGCGCGTTCTTCGCGTGGCTGGAAGGGAACGTGCCCGCGCTCGTGCGCCGGGATGCCGACGCGCTCGCGTGGGCGATCGAGCAGTCCTGTCGCAACAAGGCCACTGTGGTCGCGGCCGACGAGACGGAACAGGGACTGCGAGCCCTGCTCAACCTCGGTCATACGTTCGGCCACGCGATCGAAACGGAAACCGGCTACGGCGCGTGGCTGCACGGCGAGGCCATCTCCGCGGGCATGTGCATGGCCGCGCGCCTCTCGGAGCGGCTGGGCCTCCTCGGTGCCGGTGACCGGGAGCGCGTGGAGGCGATCTTTGCCGGGGCGGGCCTGCCGACGAAGCCACCGCGAATCGAGCCTGCGCGCATGAGGGATATCATGGCCGGGGACAAGAAGGCCCGCGCCGGTACGATTCGACTGGTCCTGATGGACGCGATCGGCTCTGCCCGCCTCGTTTCGGATTATGACCCGGAGGCGCTCGACGCCGAGCTCGCGGCCGATTACGCGACCACCGCGGGCTCGTTCTGACACGTGCTCGAGCGGACGGCCACCACCCTGCGATCCCTGCTCGCGCGGCTGCGCCGGGCTGCCGACGAGGACGCGATTGCACCGGCGCCCACGCGCACGCTCGGCGAGGACGCAATGCGCGGCCTCGAGCTCGAGGTTCAGCCGTTCCGGGACAACGCCACCGCGGAAGACCTGTTCGTGGACGACGCCGTCGAGATGCAGCTCAACGTGCTCGCCCAGCACCTGCGCGACGGGCAGATGCTGCCCTTGCTCAAGGGGGAGGCCGGCAGCGGCAAGACCTCCCTCCTGATCCAGCTCATGGCGCGCACGGGCGAGGAGTTCCACTTCTTCGTCGTGCGCGCCGTGGCGAACCTGACCGCCGAGCGGATCATCGTCGACATGCTCCGCGTGATGATCCGTCCCGTCCCGGAAGACACCGCCCAGTGCTTTCGGCAGCTCGCGCGCCAGCTGCGCGAGCTGGTCGCCGACGACCGACCGGCGGCGCTGGTCATCGATGACGCCCACCTGTTGGCGGACCACGAGCTCGACCACCTCCTGACCGCCGCCGACAGCCTGCGCAATGCCCTCGGCGGTCGTTTCCGCCTGCTGCTCGCGGCGGATCCCGGGATCGAGCTGCGCCTGCCGTCGATGAGCTCCGAGCAACTCGATCGCGGCCAGGTGTCCGCCGCGAACGTGCGCCCGCTCGCGCGGGCGCGCATCGGACCGTATCTCGAGCACCGCCTCGAGGTCGCGGGATTCCGCGGCCTGCCTCCGTTCGACGACGAGGCGCTGGACCGGATTCATGCGGCCGGCGGCGGGCTGCCACGCGGGGTCGAGGCGGCGGCAGCGGGCGAGCTCAACGAGCGCTGGAGTGACTGGTAGTGTCCCGTGTCCCGCGTTCGCCCGATTTCCCGGCGGACAGCACGCCGGCACCATCGACCGCCGCCGACGTGCCCGCCTGCGCGGTCCCGGCCCCCCTTGGGCGCCTCCTTTGGCGGGCCTATACTGCCAGCGACCGCCGGGCGACGGCCCGCCTGTTCGTGCCGGTTCACGGGAATGCCCATGCCCCGCGCACGTCCGATCGCGGTGCCGCGACCCCGAGCGGGCCCGACCGCGCGCGTCCCGTCGCCGCGCCGGTCGCGGGCACGAATTCGCTGAGCGACGGCGCTCCACCGGCATGGGCCTGATCCCGCAAGCATTCATCGACGATCTTCTCGGTCGCGTGGACATCGTCGACGTGATCGACGCCCGGGTACCGCTCAAGAAACAGGGCAGCAACTGGGTCGCCTGCTGTCCGTTCCACGACGAGAAGACGCCCTCGTTCTCGGTCAGCCCGACCAAGCAGTTCTATTACTGCTTCGGTTGCGGCGCGAGCGGCTCGGCGCTCGGCTTCCTGATGGAGTACGAGCGCATGGGCTTCGTCGAGGCCGTCGAGACGCTCGCCCGGGACCTCGGGCTGGAGGTGCCGCGCGAAGGCGGTGATCGACACGACGAGGGGCTGGACAGCCTGTACGCCGCACTGGCGGCCGCGGACCGGTTCTACCGGCAGGCACTGCGCGATGCCGCCGATGCCGTGGCCTACCTCAAGCGGCGCGGGGTGTCGGGCGGCACGGCGGCGCGCTTCGGAATCGGGTACGCCCCGCGCGGCTGGAGCAACCTCATCGATCGCGGCAACGCCGGCGACATCGAGACGCTGCTGCGCGCCGGGCTCGTGACCCGCAACGAAACCGGCCGCACCTACGACCGGTTCCGCGGCCGCATCATGTTCCCGATCCGCGACCGGCGCGGACGCGCCATCGCGTTCGGGGGACGGGTGCTGGGCGACGAGACGCCGAAATACCTCAATTCGCCCGAGACCCCGGTATTCCACAAGGGCCACGAACTCTACGGCCTGTACGAGACGCGGCGCGCACGCCGCGAGATTCCGCGCCTGGTGGTCGTCGAAGGCTACATGGACGTCGTGATGCTGGCCGAGCACGGCATCGATTACGCCGTGGCCACGCTCGGCACCTCGGTCGCGCAGACACACTGCGAGCGCCTGTTTTCCGTCGCGCCCGAGGTCGTGTTCTGCTTCGACGGCGACGAGGCCGGCCGCCAGGCGGCATGGCGCGCGCTGAGCAACAGCCTGCCCGTCCTCACCGACGGCCGCGAGGCGCGCTTCCTGTTCCTGCCGGAGGAGGAGGACCCTGACAGCGTCGTACGCGGCGAGGGACGCGAGGCATTCGAGCGGCGACTGCACGATGCACGCCCGCTGGCCGACTACCTCATGGACCGCCTGCGCGCCGGCATCGACATGACCAGCGCGGGCGGACGCGCGCGGCTCGCCGCCGAGGCGGGCCCGCTGGTCGCGCGGATGCCGGCCGGTGTGTACCAGGACCTGCTCGTCGAACGGCTCGCCAGCGAGGTGGGCCTCGACCCCGAGCGTCTGCGCGCCGACCTGGCACGCGGCGGCGACCGCCGCGGAGCGGAGCGTCCCGCACCGGCCCGGCGGCCGCGACCCGCCTCGGCCATTCGCATGACACCGATGCGCACGGCCATCGCGCTGCTGCTGCAGCAGCCGGACCTCGTGCAGCACCTGCCCGGCGATCACCCGGCCCTGGCGAGCGACCAGCCCGGTGCATCGCTGCTGGCCGACCTGCGCGAACGCATCGGCACCGACCCGCACACCAACACGGCGCGCCTGCTCGAGGCCCACCGCGACACCTCGGAGCATAAGCACCTGCAGCGACTGGCCGCGTACGAGTTCGCCACCGATACCGAGAGCGAACGGGGCCAGGCCCTCGCCCGCGAGTTCCAGGATGCGCTTGCGCGCATCGCCGAGCACGGCGTGCGCGCACGCCGTGCCGCACTGATCCAGGCATCGCGCGAGCGGGACCTGAGCGACGCGGAGAAGCAGGAACTGCAGTCGCTGCTGCGAGCCTGAGGCGCGCGCTGGACAAACGGCCCCCGCCCTGCAACGATCTCGGCCCCGCCCAGCGCCGCTTGCCGCCCATGGATCGCTACGCCGTCATCGGCCACCCGGTCGCGCACAGTCTCTCGCCCACGATCCACGCGCGCTTCGCCGCCCAGACCGGCCAGGCGCTGGAGTACGGGCGCATCGATGCACCGGCCGATGGTTTCGCCACGGCCGCGAGCGGCTTTTTCGCCACCGGTGGCCGCGGCCTCAACGTCACGGTGCCGTTCAAGGCCAAGGCCTTCGCCTGGTCCGGTCGGGCCAGTGAACGGGCGGCACGGGCCCGTGTGGTCAACACGCTCACCGCGACTGCCGACGGCACGGTCGAAGGCGACAATACGGACGGTACCGGCCTCGTCCGGGACCTGACCGTCAACCTCGGGCTGGGGCTCGCCGGCACCCGCATTCTGCTGGTGGGCGCCGGCGGCGCGGCACGCGGCGTCACCGGCCCGTTGCTCGAAGCCGGCCCGGGCGCGTTGGTGGTCGCGAACCGCACGGCCGAGCGCGCGCAGGCGCTCGCCGAGGCATTCGGTGACACCGGCCCCGTCCACGGCTGCGGCTTCGACGCGCTGTGCGCCGAGGCGCCGTTCGACGTGGTGATCAACGCGACCGCGGCCAGCCTGGGCGGTGAGCTCCCGCCGCTGCCCGACAGCGTCGTGGGCGCCGGTGGCACCGTGTACGACATGATGTACGGCGAGCCCGCGCACCCGTTCCTGGACTGGGGACGGCGGGCGGGCGCGGTCCGCGCCGTCGACGGGCTCGGGATGCTGGTGGAGCAGGCGGCCGAATCATTTCGCATCTGGCGGGGCGCGCGCCCCGACACGGACCCGGTGCTGGCCGAGCTGCGGCGCGCGGCGTCCACCCGATGGAGATCATGCGGTCCCTAGGGAAGGTCTGATCAATCCATTGCGGTCGCGTCAGGCTTGCAAGGGCGGCATTGCGAGCCTGACCCCTTGGGGCTCGGCCGATTCTGGCCCCTGGCGGTGTTGCGGCGCCGGTCCGGTAGCTTCGGCTGCCGGACCGCCACCGCGCCTGCCCAGGATGCCGGAATCGACTCGAGCGCGATCGCAAGGGATTGATCAGACCTCCCCTAGCGTGCGCATTGCAATGCCCCCGGGGCGTCCCTATACTCCCGCGGTTCGTCGGCAGGGCCGGCGCGTTCGATACCGTGACGGTCGTACTGCGGCCGGCAGCGATGGATGGAAACGGATTCGCACGATGACAAAGACCACCGCAGAGAAAAAGGACGCGGGCAGCACCGCACTCACCGAGGAAGAGCTGCTCAAGGCGTCCGAAGACGACTACATGAACGACGAGCAGCTGGAGTTCTTCCGCCAGCGGCTGCTCGCGCAGCGCGCGGACATCGAGAACGACATTGCCCGCGCCCGCAACGAGCTCTCGACGGGTGAAAACGAGCCGGACGAGCTGGACCGGGCGTCCGCCGAGGAGGAGCGCTGGCTGAGCCTGCGCATCAGCGAGCGCGAAGGCAAGCTGCTGCGCAAGATCGACGACGCGCTGCAGCGAATCGAGGACGGGGAGTACGGCTACTGCGAAGACACCGGCGACCCGATCGGCATCCCTCGCCTGCTCGCCCGCCCGACCGCCACGCTCTCCGCCGAGGCCAAGACCCGGCGCGAGCAGCTGGAGAAGACCCACCGGCAGCAATAGGCGTGCCCGCTTGCCCGTCGGCATGAGCCGACGGGCAGCACATCCGTGCAACTCCACCCGCCTTTCGCCCTCGCCCCGCGCTCAGCGTCGCCGCGATGCGGGTCAGGGTGCATAGTCCGGCTCGTGCCCCGCCTTCCACTTGATGTTGCAGCCCATGCTGGGCCGTTGCTCTTCCGGTGCCGGCGTGCCCTCGAGCAGGGCGTCGACGGCAGCCCGCAGGTCGGCCCCGGTTACCGGTTCCCGGTTGCCGGGGGTGGCGCCGTCGAAACGCCCGCGATAGACGAGGCGATGGTCCCGGTCGAACAGGAAGAAGTCGGGGGTGCAGGCGGCGTGACAGGCCTTCGCGACCGCCTGCGTCTCGTCGTAGAGATACGGGAACGTGAACCCCCCCTTGCGCACCATCTCGGTCATCTTCTCGGGATGGTCGGCGGGGTACTTCGTTACATCGTTCGCATTGATCGCGACGATGCCCAGGCCACGCTCCTGGTACTCGAGCGCGAAGGCGGCGAACACGTCACGAATGTGCAGCACGAACGGGCAGTGGTTGCAGATGAATGCCACCAGCAGCGGCTGTCCCTCGTAATCGCTCCTGGACACCATCCGGAACGTCGCCGGCTCGAGTAGCGTGAAATCGGGCGCCGGCGTGCCCAGTTCCAGCATCTGCGAAGGCGTATCGACCATTGTACTGTCTCCAGAAATCGGTCGGTCCATGGACGTGCGTGGGCACCGGGCGCGGCGATCTCAATCCCCGCCGCCCCCGGGGCCGCGATAATGCTCCGGCCAGAAGTCCCGCACCACCTCGCTGTCCGGCGCCAGCGCGTGGCAACTCCCGATCAGCCGGGCCATGACGCCGCTGCGCTCGGTGTGGTCGTGCTTGGGCCGGCCGCCGTAGCGCGATCCGAAGAGCGTCTGGAACGCGGTCGTGGCGAGCGGCGTGAGCAGTTCGACGAGATGCGTGCAGCCCTCGACCCCACCGAGGAGCGTATGCACACGGCGGCGCCAGCCCGGCCCGATGCGCTCGCCCTCGAGCCGGCGGAAATTGCCGGCGATACGCGGACAGATCGCGAACGGCCCGTGCTCGATCGCCGCTTCCACCGCGCGGATCACCAGCGAGTCGTCCACCGTGACGCGCAGCCACATCTCGTGCAGCGGCTCGCCGGCGGGGATGGAGCCGCCCCGGTCGCGATTGGGCAGGTCGAATGTCTTCGTGTCGACGAGGTGCGCCTCGATGTCCCACAACCCGTCGGCACGGCGGTAGCCGTCGCAGGCGATACGGCGACGATGGCAGGCTTCGCGTTGCACGGGATCGGTCAGTGGCATTGGTATCTCCAGGGACCGTGGTGTCCGGTCTCGTCGGTTCTTCGTCTCTTCTCGGCGAGGCATCGTGGCCGCCGGCGAAGCCCGTCGGCCGGGAATGGCGCGGCGCCGTTTCGAGAAGGCACAACGCCGCCAGTGGCCGCAAGCGACTAACCAGACCTTCCCTAGTGCCCTGTCCCGCAAGTTCCTTCGCATTCTCGCCGGGTCTTGCGGGCCCTGGCGGCGTTGCGCCTCCTCCCAATAGAGCGCGCTATTACTCGTCGGCGCGCCTTGCCAGGGTCCGCAATCCCTCGCCGCGGATCCGCGAAGAACTTACGAGACAGGACACTAGTTGCCGAGGATGATGCCGATGCCGAAATGGAAGCGCGGCTCGGCACTCTCCGCGCGGCGTTCGGGCCACAACTGGAGCGCATCCACGCGCACCGTCGGGTAGGTGTACGCCGCGTCGCCCACGCGCCCGGCTTCCGTGCCGGTGACGGTGCCCCGCACCGTCACGCTCCGACCCGGCCGGTATTCGGCGGTCTCCAGATAGCCGTCCTGGTACGCGAGGAAGCGGTGCAGCGGAGCCTGCTCGGCGCGCGGGCGCTGCGAGTACGGATCCAGCGGATAGGCAACGATCTCCAGGCGGGTACGCTGCTCCAGGTTGGTCGCCGCGACGATGACCCCGCCCCACAGAACGGTACGGCCGATCGCCGCCCCCGCGCCCGAGGCGACGTCGTCCGGCGTCAGATCCGTCGCGACGCCCTCGGTCTTCAGCGGGCCACTGGCGGCACAGCCGGACAGTGCGGCCAGCAGCAGGGCACTGACGGCACATCGGCACAATGCCTCGATCATGGAGCGCTCCTCCGGCCGGGAGACCGATTTGCGACCCGCTGCCTGCGCAGCCTGGCGGTCGATGGGTATACTGACCCGAAAGCGGGTAAAGCCTCGCGCAGGGCGCCGGAGAAGTCCAACGGCAAGGCGCGCGTTCGCCGGCATGGCGCTCCAGAGGCCGAGCAAACGCGAGACGGCCGGCGACGCCTCGCGCCCGCTCTCTCGGTGAGGCTTTACCCGCTTTCGGATCCACAGTCGCAGCACGTCGGAGGGGGTGTCTCGATCTTGCGAGGATGGTACCGGAACTGGCAGCGCAACCGCATTCTGCGGCGCCACGCGATCCCGGATCGGGACTGGGAGTCCCTCATCCAGCAGGTCCCTGCGGTCGCCCGCTACGACACGCCCACGCGCCGGCGCCTGCGCGAGCTGGTGACGCTGTTCCTCCACGAGAAGTCGATGGAGGCCGGCGGCTCGCTGGTGCTCGACGACGGCATCCGGCGCCGGATTGCTCTGCAGGCGTGCCTGCCGATTCTCGGCCTCGGCCTCGAATGGTACGAGGGCTGGAAGTCGGTGATCGTCTACCCCGGCGACTTCCGCGTGCGCGAATCCTGGACCGACGAGGACGGCATCGTGCACGAGATCGACGAGGCCCGCGCGGGCGAGGCCTGGGCACAGGGCCCGGTCGTGGTTGCGTGGAGCGAGCACGACGACGACCGCAACGTCGTGATCCACGAGTTCGCGCACAAGCTCGACATGGTCAATGGAGTCGCCAACGGTATGCCGCCGCTGCACGGCGACATGACCCGCGGCGAGTGGACGCAGGCGTTCACCCAGGCGTACGAGGACTTCCGCGCACGCCTCGACCGCCGGCAGCCCGTGCCGTTCGACGCCTACGCCGGTACGAATCCCGCCGAATTCTTCGCGGTCGCCAGTGAGACCTTCCTGCTGGCCCCCGACCGCGTCCGCGACGCCTACCCCCGCGTCTACACCCAACTGTGCGCCTTCTATCGCCAGCATCCGCGCACCGCATAGTGGACCATGGGCGGCACGCCAGTCCCGAATCGTGACACCGTTCACGCTGTCCGCCGGGCAGAGTTGCACCGTCACGGCCGGCCCCCTACTCTCGATCGGGCCGGACCAGGGGAGAAAAGGGAATGCGGTTTCGAATCACGGTCCTTTGCGCGCTCGTCGGCACGATGGCCGCAGTGCCCGCGGTGGCGGCCACGACCATCCGCGGCGAGGGAACCAAGGGTGGCGCCAGCACCATGTACATCGAGCACGGCCGCGTCGCGATGAGCAACGGTCAGCGCGTCACGGTGTTCGACGCCTCGACCAATCACATGGTGTTCATCGATGGCAGCCGGCACGCCTACCAGGTCGTCGACGAGCAGCAGATGGCGAAGCTCGCATCGCAGATGCAGCAGATGCGCGAGCAGATGGAGCAGCAGCTCGAGAATCTTCCCGAGGCACAGCGCAAGGCCATGCGCGAACAGATGGGCTCGATGCTCCCGGGGGCCTCGCAGCCTCCCCGGGTCCGGATCGAGCGTGGCGGATCGGGCAGTGTTGGCGGGTACGCGTGCACGAAGGCGACCGTGTACCTCGACGGCGAGGCGCGCCACGACGTGTGCGTCGCCAGCCTCGACACGGTCGGCATGAGCACGGCCGAGTACCAGGCGTTGACCGGCATGTTCTCGTTCTTCGGGAAGATGTACGGCAAGGTCTCCGCCGGCGAGGGCGAGCTCGGCCCCCGTACCACCGAACGGCTCATGAAGGAGCTCGACGGGATGCCCATCCAGTCGAAGGACCTGAAGACCGGGAGCGCCTGGCAGATCCGCGAGATCAGCCACGGCGACATACCGGCGGACACCTTCGAGGTGCCGGCCGGCTACAAGCAGGAAGACGCCTTCGGCGGCTGATGCGCCCGCCCCGGGGCGCGACCGGGACCGGCGCCACCGGCGTGAATTTCCGGACCATGGACGCGCGGCCAGTAGCCGTCGCACACCGCTACGGCACGATCACCAGCGGCAGTTCTTCGAACTCGTCGAGGTGCAGCCCCCCGGGGGCCGCGAACAGCGCACTGTCGCGACCGACCAGGAGCAGGGGCGGGCGCTCCCGGCGCACGGCGGCCAGCACGCCGGCCGGATCCAGCCGTTCGAGGTCGACGAAACGCGCCTCGACGCCCTGTTCGCGCAACAGCTCGCGGACCCGCGCGCGGCTGTCGCCGCCGCCCTGACCCGGGGCGACGAGGAACGTCACCGCGCGGGACTCTCCGCGCGCCAGGGCCAGCGCCTGTGACAACGCGCGCGTGGCCCCTTCGCTGGCGTCCATCAGCACCATCGGCGCGTACAGGGGCCCGTACCCGGCCCGGCTGACGATCATGACGGCGCAATTCACCTCGGCGAGCACGCCCTCGAGCAGGCCACCCGGTCGCTGGGCCCACGCGTCCCGGCGCAGCACCAGCAGGTCCGCCGGCCGGACACGGGCCAGCACCGCCTGCGCCCGGCGGCCACGACCGATCTCCAGCACGGCCTCCACGCCGCGCCTGCGGGCCACGCCCGCCAGCAGCCAGCGCAGGCGCTCCGCGCGCTCGGCCATGCTGCGCCGAACCTCGTCGAGAGCGAGCGGGCGGGACGTACCCGACACGAGGCCGATCTCGCGCGAGAACGGCAGTTGGGACGCCGTGAGCAGATCGCTGTCCTCGACGAACAGGCCCACGAGCTGGGCATGGCGTCGCGACGCGATCTCGGCCGCCGCCTCGAGCACGGCCTCGCTCGCCTGACCGTCGAGCAGGACCAGGATCCGCTCAAGCCGGTCGGAGGGCGTCGCCATCCCCTTCTCCGTTCGGATCGCCGTCGCCGATCCGGTCGCCGGCCGATTTGTCGCCCTCATTCGGCGCCGGGTGGTCGGCCTCCTGGCGCACCTCCGCGAAGTGCTGCAGGCGCTTTTCCACGTGGTGGTTGAATGTGCCCTCGGGGAAGTGGCCGGTCCCGTCGCGTTCGCCGGCCGGCAGCCCGGACAGCAGTTCCAGGGCCTCGTCGACGTGCTCGAGCGGCACGACCCGGAACTGTCCGGCATCGACGGCGGCGCGCAGCTCGGCCCGCAGCATGAGATGCGGCACGTTGGCCTTCGGCAGGAGCACGCCCTGCCCGGGCGCGAAGCCCCGGTTGCGGCAGGTTTCGAAGAAACCCTCGATCTTCTCGTTCACACCCCCCACGGCCTGCACGCGGCCGTGCTGGTCGATCGAGCCGGTCACGGCGAGCGCCTGCGACAACGGCAGGCCGGAGAGGGCCGAGAGCAGCGCGCAGACCTCGGCCACCGAGGCGCTGTCGCCTTCCACCCCGCCGTAATTCTGCTCGAACGCGAGGCTGGCATGCAGCGACAGGGGCCGGTCGGCAGCGTAGCGCGATCCGATGTAGTTGCCGATGATCATGACCGCCTTCGAGTGGATATTGCCACCGAGCTTTGCCTCGCGCTCGATGTCGATCAGTTGCCCGGTACCGAGCCGCGCCGTGGCCGTGAGCCGGCTGGCCTTGCCGAAGGCGTACCCACCGAGCTGCATCACGGCGAGGCCATTGACCTGCCCGACCGCGGTGCCGTCCGTCTCGACGTGGATGGTATCGCGCTGGATCGCGCGCTCGATGCGCTCGCGCACCCGGTCGGCGCGCCGTTCCTGGCCGTCGATCGCCGCCTGGACGTGCTCCCGCCCGATGCGCTCCACCCCGGCCTCGCCGGCGCAGTAGTCGGCCTCGCGCAGGAGGTCGGCCAGCGCACGCGCATGCATGCTCATCCGTTCCGAGTCGTCGGCGAGGCGCGAGGCGTACTCGATGACCCGCGCCACGCCGCCACGATCGAGCGCGCGCTGGCCATCGCGGCGCGCCAGCATCCCGACCAGGCGGGCGTACAGCGGCTGGGTTTCCGCGTCACGGACGATGTCGTCCTCGAAGTCCGCCTGCACCTTGAACAGTTCCGGAAAGTCCGGGTCGTACGCCGACAGCAGGTAGTACAGGAGGCGGTCGCCGAGGAGCACGATCTTGAGGTCCAGCGGCATCGGCTCCGGCGCGAGCGTGACGGTGCTCATCACCGAGTAGATCTGCTCGAGCGACTCGATGCGGACCTCGCGCGCGTACAGCGCGCGCTTGAGGGACTCCCATGCGAACGGGTGCGAAAGCAGCTTGAGGGCGTCGAGAATCAGGTAACCGCCATTGGCGCGGTGCAGCGCACCCGCCTTGATGAGGGAGAAATCCGTGAGCAGCGCCCCCTGCATCACGCGGTGCTCCACGCGGCCGACCAGGTGGTGGTACGAGGGCAGATCCTCGTATACGACCGGAGCGCCCCGGCGATCGTCGTGGTCGACAATGACATTGGCGCGATACCGGTCCACCACCGCGTCGGCATCATCCCCCTGCCGCAGGGCGTCGACGTGATCGACGACATCGCCACGCACTGCGTCGAGATGCTCCACCGCCCGTTCCGTGGACGAATGGCGCGTGCGGATCTCGTCGATGAGCTGGCCCACGGCGAGCTGGGCCATCTCCTCGTTCAGCTGCTTGAGCTGCTGCTGGCTTTCCTTGCGCCACTTCGGGAACTGCTGAAGGGCCTTCTGCAGATTTGCCTGCAGTTCCTCCACCTTCCGTTCCAGGCGCTCCCGCTCCGACTCGGGCAACTGGCGAAAGGCCTCGTGGTCGAGCGCCTCGCCATCCTTGCGCGGCGCAAAGGTGAAGCCGCCGGGCGTCATGATCAGCGCGATGTCGTTTGCCTCGGCCTGTTCCTGGACCTCGCGGATGGCCTGCTCCTGGCGCCGGCCGTAGGTGCGTTGCAGTTCCTGCAGCCGGTTCTGGTATTCGTCGCTCTCGAAGATCGCGGGGATCGCGGAACGCAGTTCGTCGCACAGCCGGTCGAGATCGGCGGCGAAGCGGCGGCCCTGGCCGGCCGGCAGGGTCAGCAGGCGCGGCGTGTTGGCGTCGTGGAAGTTGTGCAGGTAGCAGCGGTCGGGCGGCACCGACTCTGTTTCCGCGCGCTTCTCAAGGTAACCACGCGCAACGGTGTGCTTGCCGATGCCGTTCGGGCCCAGCACGAACAGGTTGTAGCCTTCGCTGCGGATGCCCGCACCGAAGCGCAGCGCCTCGAGCGCGCGTTCCTGGCCGATGATCTCGTCGAGATCGGCCAGTTCCTCGGTGGTGTCGAAGGCGAGACCGGAGAGATCGCAGGCCCGGTAGAGGGCGTCACTGGTCAGGGGTCTTGGGGCGGCCATGCGGGATCTCCATTCCACGGCGCACGCGCCATCGGTCGAGTCCTCCCTCTACATTATGTCAGGTGGCGGCAACATCAAGCGTGTTGCGGGGCGGACCGGGCGTTCAATCCGGAGCGGGCGCATCCCCGAGCCAGGCGGCGGGCACGTCGACGATCCACGTGATTTCGTCGTCGGTCAGCGTACGCCCCGCCGGGATCCCGTGCCAGCGCGCGAGGCAGCGTCGGCAGCAGGTCGCCGTCGCGTGCTGGGCAATGAACACGGGGTGGCCCCGCTACGGTGTCTGGCGGCCGTCCTTGCGGGGATTGGGGAAGGTCTGACTTCATCCCGCGCGCCGTCGCGCAGGCGGTTTCGCGCTCGCCGAGAACGAAACGCCGCCGGAAACGCGAGCCCGCCAGGCGGGCCGCGATCAGTTCCCACTGCGCGGGCGCCAGGCGCACGATACGCGGTGGTCAGTCATTGCGTACCATGCTGCAATGTCGGCGCGAGGGCGGCAAGCCGACATCACAAGAACAGGAGAGCGCGGCAATGGAGACCTTGCCCGACTACCTCGACCATGGGCTCGACCTGGTCGTCATCGGCCAGAACCCGTCGCCCGCGTCCATCGCGCGGCGCTGCTACTACGGGAACCCGCGCAACCGGTTCTGGCCGGCGCTGCGCGGCGCCGGCCTGGCACCGACCGATCTCGAGGCGGGGCCGGAGGCGCTGGCATGGCTGCTGGCAGAGGCGCGCATCGGTTTCACCGACGTCGTGAAGAAGCCCACGCCCGGGGCCGCGGACCTGCGCGCGGCGGACTTCCGCGCGTGGGCGCCGGTGCTCGAGGCGCTCCTCCGCGAACACCGCCCGCGCATCGCCTGGTTCAACGGCAAGGGTGTCTACCAGAGTTATCTGCGCCACGGTCGCGGCGTGCGCCCGGGCATTGTCGAACTGGGCGAGCAGCCGGAACGCCTGGATGGAATGATCGTCTTCGTGACGCCGAACCCGAGCCCGGCCAACGCGTCGTTCAGCCTGGCCGATCTGACGGGGTGGTACCGGCGGGTCGCCGAGGTGCGGGCGAGGCTCCGGTCGGCCGGATCCGTACGCCCGTGACGGACGGCACGCGGCCGATCATCGCCCGGCCCCGTGGCGCGCGGCGACCTCGACGTAGTGCTCGGCCGAGTACCGGAGCAGGCGCAACTCGTCCTCGGTGAGCGCACGGGCCGCCCTTGCCGGGCTGCCCATGTACAGCTGGCCGGACTCGAGCTCCTTGCCGGGCGGCACGAGGGCGCCGGCGCCGATAATGACGTCGTGGCGCACGACGGCGCCGTCCATCACGATCGCCCCCATGCCGACGAGCACGCGATCCTCGATGCGACAGGCATGGACGATGGCGCGATGCCCGATGGTAACGTCGTTACCGATCTCGGTCGGGAGCCCGCCGTCGGGATTGGGCGGGCCGTCGTGCGCGACGTGCACGACCGTGCCGTCCTGGATGTTCGTGCGCGCGCCGACCCGGATGACGTTGACGTCGCCGCGCAGCACGCAGCCGGGCCATACGGAACTCCGTGCGCCGATGGCGACGTCGCCGATCAGGATGGCCGCCTCGTCGACGTAAGCGTCGTCGGCGATGTACGGGTCGATGCCCTCGAATGCCCGCAGCGTCATGCGTCGGCTCCCGGTCAGGTCAGGGTCACGAGCTCCTCGGCGCTGGTCGGATGAATCGCGACCGTGGCGTCGAAGTCCGCCTTGGTGGCACCCATCCGCACCGCGACGGCGAAACCCTGGAGCATTTCATCGGCACCGTGGCCGAAGATATGACAACCGACCACGCGTTCGTCCTCGCCCGCACACACGAGCTTCATCGCCGTCGGTGTCTTGTGGCGGGTGAGGGCGTGGTACAGCGGCGTGAAGCGCGTGCGATAGATGCGCACGGCGTGCTGCCCGAAGTGCTCGCGTGCCTGCGCCTCCGTCAACCCCACCGTGCCCATGGGCGGATGACTGAACACGACGGTCGGGATGTTCTCGTACCGCAGGTGCGCCTCCGGGTCGCCGCCGAACAGCCGGTCCGCGAGATGGCGCCCCGCCGCGATCGCGACCGGCGTGAGCTCGAAGCGGCCGCAGACATCGCCGAGTGCGTGGATCCCGTCGACGTTCGTATCCTGGTAATCGTCGACGCGCACGTGTCCCCGGTCGTCGAGGTCGACCCCCACGTCCTCCAGGCCCAGCCCGGCGGTGAGCGGCCGTCGGCCGACGGCCCACATCACGGTGTCGAGACCCTCGATGCGCGTGTCGTCACGGCCAGCGACGGTAATCCCGCGACCCTCCCGCACCAGGCGCTCGACCTGCAGGTGCGTGTGCACCTCGATGCCATCCGCGGCGAGGCTCTCCATCAGCGCGTCGCGCAAATCCGCATCGAAGTGGCGCAGGACCAGGTCCCTGCGAAGCAGGAGGTGCACCTCGGCGCCGAGTGCGTGCAGCATGCCCGCGAGCTCGACCGCGATGTAGCCGGCGCCGATGACGGCCACGCGGCTCGGGCACGCCGCCAGCTCGAAGAAGCCGTCCGACGTGATCCCGAGCTCCGCACCCGTCACGTCGGGCACGATCGGCTCGCCACCCACGGCCACCAGGATGCGCCCGGCGCTGTACTGCCGACCTTCGACATCCACCGTGTGCGCATCCACGAAACGGGCGCGGCCGGTGATGAGCGCCACGCCATCGCGCTCGAGATTGCGTGCATAGATGCCGTTGAGGCGTTCGATGTAGTCCGCGCGCCGCTCCACCAGGCCGGCCCAGTCGTGCGCCCCGCGCTCGACGGAAAACCCGTAGTCCGGCGCATCGTCCAGCGCGTGCGCGACCGAAGCGGCGTACCACATGACCTTCTTCGGAACGCAGCCGCGATTGACGCAGGTGCCGCCCAGGCGGTCGAACTCGACGATGGCCACGCGCGCGCCATGCGCAGCGGCGCGCCGCGCGGCGGCGAGTCCGCCGCTGCCGCCACCGATGACGAGAAAGTCGTAGTCGTACGCCATGTCGCATCTCCGGAAAGGCACCATCGTATACTAGACTGTCAACATCTCGCGACGCCGGAACCCGCTGCATGCCTCTGCGTGACAATCTCGCCGGACTGGCCGCGCACCCCGCCGCGCGCGCCGTGCACGAGCACCTCGGCCACTACGCCCGCCTGACCCGGATCGATCGCCCGATCGGCACGTACCTGCTCCTGTGGCCGACGCTGTGGGCCCTGTGGATCGCCGCACAGGGCATGCCGCGTCCCGGCGTGCTGGTCGTGTTCGTACTTGGTGTGTTCCTCACGCGCGGCGCCGGCTGCGCGATCAACGACTTCGCCGACCGGCACATCGACCACCACGTCCGGCGTACCGCGGGGCGGCCGCTCGCCACCGGCGCGATCCGGGCCTGGGAGGCGCTGGCGGTCGCCGCGGTCATGATGGCGGTCGCGTTCGCCCTCGTGCTGACCATGAATCGCCTGACCGTCTACCTGGCGTTCGGCGGGCTCGCGCTGGCGGCGATCTACCCGTTCTCGAAGCGCTTCACGCACCTGCCGCAGGTCTTCCTCGGCGCGGCCTTCTCCTGGGCCGTGCCGATGGCGTTCGCGGCCCAGGTCGATGCGGTGCCGCCGGTCGCCTGGCTCGTGTTCACCGTCAACGTGATCTGGACGGTGATGTACGACACGATCTACGCGATGGCGGACAAGCCCGAGGATCTGGAGATCGGCGTCAAGTCGACCGCCATCCTGTTCGGCGAGCACGACCGACACATGGTCGCGCTGCTGCAGGTGATGACCGCCGCGGGCTTCGTGCTGATGGGCACGCGTGCGGGCCTCGGCTGGATCTACGGCCTGGGCGTGGCCCTGGCGATGATCCTGTTCGGTTACCAGCAGTTCCTGATCCACGACCGCCAGCAGTCCCTGTGCTTTCGCGCGTTCCTCAACAACGCCTGGGTGGGAATGCTGATTTTCGTCGGCATCGCGCTCGACTTCGCGCTGTCCGGCTGACCCCGGGAGACGCTCCACCCATGCGCCGCTATATCGCCTGGCTGTTCCTGCTCGTCGCCACCCCTTTCTGCGCGTTCCTCGCGCTCACTCTCGCGCCGGGATGGTGGATCGGGTTCGCCGCCGCGGCAGCCCTTGCCGGCCTCGGCCTGCACGACGTCCTTCAGCGGCGCCACACGCTGCTGCGCAACTACCCGGTGCTCGCGCACTTCCGCTGGCTGTTCGAGGCGATCCGCCCGGAGATCCGGCAGTACGTGCTCGAGAGCGACACCGAAGCGGCGCCGTTCTCGCGCATGCAGCGCTCGCTCGTGTACCAGCGCGCCAAGGGCGTGAGTGACAAGGTACCGTTCGGCACCGAGCTCGACGTCTACGGCGACGCCTACGAATGGCTGAATCCGTCCGCCGCCGCGCTTACCCCGCCCGAGGACACGGACCTGCGGGTCCGTGTCGGCAACGCCCAGTGCACGCAGCCGTACGACGCCTCGGTGCTGAACATCTCGGCGATGAGCTTCGGCGCGCTGAGTGCCGCGGCGATCCGTGCGCTCAACCGCGGTGCCGCCGAAGGCGGCTTCGCGCACGATACCGGTGAAGGCGGCATCAGCCGCTATCACCTGGACGCCGGCGGCGACCTGATCTGGGAGATCGGCAGCGGCTATTTCGGCTGCCGCGACGCGCACGGGGGATTCAGCGCCGAGCTGTTCGCCGAGGGCGCACAGCGCCCGCAGGTCCGCATGGTGGAGTTGAAGCTCTCTCAAGGCGCGAAGCCCGGGCACGGCGGCGTGCTGCCCGGGACCAAGGTCACACCCGAGATCGCCGAGGCCCGCAGCGTGCCGGTCGGGCAGGACTGCATATCGCCGGCCGCGCACAGCGCGTTTTCCACGCCCGTCGAGATGATGGAATTCCTGCAGCGGCTGCGCGAGCTTTCCGGGGGCAAGCCGGTGGGGTTCAAACTGTGCATCGGGCACCGCTGGGAGTTTCTCGCCCTGTGCAAGGCGATGCGCGAGACGGGGATCGTGCCGGATTTCGTGGTCATCGACGGGGCCGAGGGTGGTACCGGCGCGGCCCCGCTGGAACTGTCGAACCACGTCGGCACACCGCTGCGCGAGGGTCTCGTGTTCGCGCACCAGGCCCTGGTCGGGTGCGACCTGCGCGAGCGCGTGCGACTCGCGGCGGCAGGCAAGATCACGTCCGGCTTCCGGATGGCCGGCAACATGGCCCTGGGCGCCGACTGGTGCAATGCCGCGCGCGGGTTCATGTTCGCGCTCGGCTGCGTGCAGTCGCGCAACTGCCACACGGACCGCTGCCCGACCGGCGTGGCCACGCAGAACCCGTGGCGCCAGCGCGGCCTCGTGGTCGAGGACAAGGCCGCGCGCGTGCGGCGGTTCCACGACCACACCGTGGCCGCGCTGGCGGAGGTGGTCGCCACGGCCGGGCTGACGCATCCGCTCGAGCTGCAGCCGCATCACATCGCGCGGCGCACGGGTACCACGGAGATCCGGACGCTCGACAGGGTCTACCCGGGACTCGCGCGCGGCGAACTGCTCGCCGGCACCGGCCACGACGGCTTCCGGGACGCCTGGCGCCAGGCCAGCGCCGACAGCTTCCGCCCCGTGACGTGATCAGGCGCGCGCGACCGCGGCGACCGTGACGAGCGCCCCGCCGCGCCGCGCCATCACGTGCGCGGCCTCGCGCACGGTCGCGGCGGTGGTCACCACGTCATCGACCAGCAGCGCGTGTCCCGCGACCCGGCCGGTCACGAAGGCGCCCCGCACGTTCGCGCGCCGGCGCCGGGCGGGCAGGTCCATCTGCGGCGGCGTGCGCCGCACCCGCCGGAGTGCGGCGTGCGCGCAGGGCAGGCCCAGGCGGCGCGCCAGCGGCCGGGCGATCTCGAGCGCCTGGTTGAAGCCACGCTCGCCGAGGCGACCGCGGTGCAGGGGCATGGGCACCAGGCGGTCGATGCCCGCCGTCGCCAGGCGGGGTGCCAGCTCCAGGGCAAGCAGGCCGCCCAGCAGCCGCCCCGCCGCGAGATCCCCGCGGAACTTCAGCCGATGCACGAGCCAGTCGATCGGATTGGCGTAGTGGAAGGGCACGTGGATCGCGGTGAACGGCGGCGGGTGCCAGAGACAGGCGCCGCAGACGGTGAGCGCCGGCAGCCCGGCGCCGGTCACCGGCAGCGGCTCGCCGCAGCGCGTGCAAGCCCGCTCGATGCGCGGAAGGTCCGCGTTGCAGCCATCACAGAGGGCCAGGCCCCGGGCGCCCGCATCACCGCACAGCAGGCAGCGGGGCGGGAAAAACCGCGCGAGCCGGGTCATCGCGGGGGCGCCGGCGCGCCGCCGCCGCGCCCGGCGGCGGGCGGCAGTGGCTTCGGCGGGGGTGCGGGCAGTATCATGGCGCGGGCAATGTTGCGGTCCGGCACGTCCCGGCGCAACGTCCGCTGACCACCGGAGGAGCTGCATGAGCGAGCCGGCCGCGCTGCGCCACGACTGGACCCGCACGGAGGTGGAGGCGCTGTTCGCGCGTCCCTTCAACGATCTCCTGTTCGAGGCCCAGGCGATCCACCGCGAGCACTTCGACCCGAACCGCGTGCAGATCTCGACGCTGCTGTCGGTGAAGACCGGCGCCTGCCCCGAGGATTGCGCCTACTGCCCGCAGAGCATCCACCACAACACCGGTCTCGAGCGCGAGCGGCTGCTGCCGATCGAGGAGGTGGTCGCGGCGGCCCGGGCGGCGCGGGCGCAGGGCGCGACCCGCTTCTGCATGGGCGCCGCCTGGCGCAATCCGACCGACCGCAACCTCGAGCGCGTGATCGAGATGATCCGCGCCGTGGGCGACCTGGGCATGGAGACCTGCGTTACGCTGGGCATGCTGCGGCCCGAGCAGGCCGAGCGCCTCGCCGAGGCCGGCCTCGACTACTACAACCACAACCTCGACAGCTCACCCGAGTACTACGAGCAGATCATCTCCACGCGCAGCTATTCCGACCGCCAGGAGACGCTCGCCCATGTGCGCGACGCCGGCATTCACGTGTGCTGTGGCGGCATCGTCGGCATGGGCGAGACGCGCGACGACCGCGCCGGCCTGCTGGTCGAGCTCGCGAATCAGCCCGAGCACCCCGGCTCGGTGCCGATCAACATGCTGGTCCAGGTGCCCGGCACCCCGCTGCACGGCACCGACGCGCTCGACCCGTTCGAATTCGTGCGCACGATCGCGGTCGCCCGGATCATGATGCCGCACTCGTACGTGCGACTGTCGGCGGGACGCACCGACATGAGCGACGAGACCCAGGCGCTGTGCTTCTTCGCGGGTGCGAACTCGATCTTCTACGGCGAGAAGCTGCTGACGACGGAGAACCCGGAGACCGGCCACGACCGGGAGCTGTTCGCGCGACTCGGCCTGGTCGCGGAGACGGCGGCCCGCGAGCGGGCCGCGGGCCCGCTGCATCCCCGGGAAACGGCGGAGGCGGGCGCACGCGCCTGACCCGGCGGCGCGACCCCTGCCGATGCGCGATCTCCGGTCGGCCCTCGACGAGCGGCGCGCGGCGCGGCTCTATCGTGCACGCCGGGTCGCGGATTCGGTGCAGGGACCGGACATGGTCATCGACGGCCGCCCGGTCGTCGCCTTCTGCTCCAACGACTACCTCGGCCTCGCGGGCGATCCGCGGGTCGCCGACGCCCTTGCCGACGCCGCGCGGCGCTGGGGCGCCGGCAGCGGCGCAGCCCATCTCGTCAACGGCCACGCCCGCCCGCACCACGACCTCGAGGAGGAGCTGGCCGCCTTCACCGGGCGCGAGCGTGCCCTGCTGTTCTCGACCGGGTACATGGCCAACCTCGGCGTGGGCGCCGCCCTGCTCCGACCGGGCGATGCCGTCTACGAGGACCGCCTCAATCACGCCTCGCTGATCGACGCCGGCTACCGGCCGCGCGTGCGCTTCCACCGCTACCGCCACGCGGAACCCGGGGACCTCGACCGACGGCTGCGCGATGCCGACGCGGCCGAGCGCCTCGTGTTGACGGACGGCGTGTTCAGCATGGACGGTGACATCGCGCCGCTGGCCGAGCTCGCGCCGGTGTGCCGCGCGCACGGCGCACGGCTCGGGGTGGACGATGCCCACGGCTTCGGGGCGCTCGGGCCCGGTGGCCGCGGCAGCGTCGCCGAGGCGGGGCTCTCGACGGACGACGTGCCCGTGCTCGTGGGCACCCTGGGCAAGGCCTTCGGCACCGCCGGGGCCTTCGTGTGCGGCAGCGCGGACCTGATCGAGACCCTGGTCAACGAGGCGCGCACCTACATCTACACGACCGCCATCCCGCCCGCAGTCGCCGAGGCCACCCGCACCAGCCTGCGGCTGGTCGAGGCGGCGGACGACCTGCGCGAGCATCTGGATACGCTGATCCAGCGCTTTCGCGCGGGCGCGGCCGGGCTGGGCCTCGAGCTCATGCCCTCACGCACGCCCATCCAGCCACTGCTCATCGGCGACGCAGGACGCGCACTCCGCCTGTCCGAGGACCTGTTCGAAGACGGCCTGCTGGTGACCGCCATCCGGCCGCCAACCGTCCCGGAGGGCACGGCACGCCTGCGGGTCACGCTTTCAGCCGCGCACGCGGAAGCGCACGTCGATCGGCTGCTGTCGGCACTGGAAAAGCACGCGCGGTCATGAAAACACGCGGCGGGCCCCGGTATACTGGAAGCGGAACCAGTGACAGGAGCGGGAATGCTCGACGCCGGCACGCTACAGCAGGACGCCTCCAGCGAGGGAGGCCCGGATCTGCGCGATCCGGGCCTGTACATCAACCGCGAGCTCAGCCTCCTGGAATTCAACGAGCGTGTGCTCGAGCAGGCGAAGGACGCCACCAACCCGCTGCTCGAGCGACTTCGCTTCCTGTGCATCTCCAGCACGAACCTCGACGAGTTCTTCGAAATCCGCGTGGCGGGCCTGATGCAGCGCGCCGAGATCGGCTCGGTCCAGGTCGGCGCCGACCAGATGCAGCCCTCCGATGCGCTCACGGCAATCGGCGAGCGCGCGCACGAAATCGTCGACGAGCAATACCGCGTACTCAATGACATCGTGATCCCGCAGCTCGCCGAGGAGGGCATACACTTCATCCGGCGCAGTGAATGGACCGAGGCCCAGGAGGACTGGCTCCGGGAGTACTTCGAGAACGAGCTCCTGCCGGTGATCAGCCCGCTCGGGCTCGATCCCGCGCATCCCTTTCCGCGCATCCTGAACAAGTCACTGAACTTCATCGTCTCGCTGCGCGGCAAGGATGCATTCGGGCGCAGCGGCGGCACCGCCATCGTGCAGGCGCCCCGGGCGCTGCCGCGGGTGATCCAGCTGCCGCCGGACATCGCGGGCAACGGTCGCTACGACTTTGTGTTCCTCACCTCGGTGATCCACACCTTCGTCGAGCAGCTGTTCCCCGGCATGCGCGTGCGCGGCTGCTACCAGTTCCGGGTGACCCGCAACTCCGACCTCTTCGTCGACGAGGAGGAGATCGACGACCTGCTGCTGGCATTGGAGGGCGAGCTCGCCTCCCGGCGGTACGGCGACGGGGTCCGCCTCGAGGTCGCGGACAACTGCCCCGACGACATGGCCGACTTCCTGCTGCGCAAGTTCGATCTCGCACGCGACGCCCTGTACCAGGTCAACGGCCCGGTCAACCTGAACCGGCTGCTTGCCGTGTACGACCTCGTCGACCGGACCGACCTGAAGTACGCGCCGTTCCAGCCGGGCGTTCCGGAAGGCCTGGGGCCCAACGCCAACGTCTTCGACGTCGTTGCGCGACGCGATGTGCTGCTGCATCACCCGTTCGATTCGTTCGGCCCGGTCCTGGACTTCCTGCGCCAGGCCGCCAGCGATCCGAAGGTACTGGCGCTCAAGCAGACTCTGTACCGCACGGGGCCGGATTCGCCCGTGGTCGACCAGCTGGTCGCGGCCGCGCGCGCGGGCAAGGAAGTGACCGTCGTCGTCGAGCTGCGTGCGCGTTTCGACGAGCAGGAGAACATCACGCTCGCGAACCGCCTGCAGGAAGCCGGCGCCCACGTCGTCTACGGCATCGTCGGCTACAAGACGCACGCGAAGATGATCCTCGTCGTGCGGCGGGAGAAGAGAGGCCTGCGCCACTACGTGCACCTCGGCACCGGGAACTACCACACCAGGACCGCCAAGCTGTACACGGATTACGGCCTGCTCACCGCCAACAGGGCGCTCGGCCGCGACGTGCACAACATGTTCCTGCAGCTCACGAGCCTCGGGCGGGTCCCGGACCTCAACCGGTTGCTGCACTCGCCGTTCACGCTGCACACGGGGCTGATCGAGCGGATCGATGCCGAGCGCGACCGGGCCGCCAACGGAGAGAGCGCCCGCATCATCGCCAAGGTAAACGCCCTCGTCGACCCGCGCGTCATCCAGGCGCTGTACGAAGCGGCAGTCGCCGGTGTCGAGATCGACCTGATCGTGCGCGGGATGTGCTGCCTGCGGCCCGGTGTCGAGGGTGTCTCCGACCGTATCCGCGTCCGCTCCGTCGTGGGGCGCTTTCTCGAGCACGGGCGCGTCTACTATTTCGGCAACGGCGGTCGGCCCCAGGTCTGGCTGTCGAGCGCGGACTGGATGGAGCGGAACTTCTTCCGGCGCGTCGAGACCGCCTTTCCCCTGGAGAATCGCCGGCTGCGCGAACGCGTCATCGACGAGCTCGAGTGGTATCTCGCCGACAACACCCAGGCCTGGATTCTCGGGCCGGACGGCCGCTACACGCGCGCGGAACCGGCCGAGGGCGAGACCCCGTTCACCGCGCAGCAGGCCCTGCTGGCGCAGGCAATGGGCACCGAATAGGCGGTCGCTCAGGGGCCGGCGGCGGATTCCTCGACGATCAGTGCGTGGCCGGCGGCCGCGAGGCAACGCGCCTCCTCCTCGAGATCCGCGCGCGTCAGCGGGTGCGCGTCGAGCCAGTCGCCCGGAAAGCGGAGTCGCACGTCGGCGTCCTTCACCCGCAGATCCAGCGTCGGCAGCGCCATGGTGCTCCGACTGCGATGCAGCAGCACGGCGAGCCGCAGGAGCACCGCCAGGCGCGCGAGTGTCCGCGCGCGCGACTCACCGAACGCCTGGAACAGGTCCATCGGGAACCGGCGACGATGTGCACGCACGAGCACGGCGAGCTGGCGCTGCTCCTCTCGAGCGAAGCCGGCGAGATCGGTATTGTCGACGATGTATCCGCCGTGCTTGTGATACCCCGAGTGCGCGATGTCGAGGCCGATCTCGTGCAGACGCACGGCCCAGCGCAACAGCCACTCGCACTCGTCGTCGAGCGACCACGTGTCGGCGACCTGCGCGAACAGGGCCGACGCGGTGTCGCGGATGCGTGCGGCGTGGGCGCCGTCGGCGTGGAAACGGGCCGCCAGGCGTTCCACGCTGGTGTCACGGGCGTCCGCGTGCGCGAGGCGCCCCGGCAGATCCACCAGCAGACCCTCGCGCAGCGCCCCGTCGGACACCCGCATCTCCTCGATGCCGAGCGCGCGGAATGCCGCGCGCAGGATCGCGATCCCCCCCGGAAAGACGGGATGGCGTTCCGCCTTGACCCCGTCGAGCGCGATGCGCTCGACATGGCCGGCGTCCAGCAGCGCGTTGCGCAGCTTCTTGAGCCCACCGGCCGTGACGGTACCGCGCGTCCAGCCCTGGGCGCGCAGCGCGCCGGCAACGGCCTTGATCGTGCCCGAGGCGCCGAGCGCCGCACGCCAGCCGAGCGCGCGTACCTGTGCCTCCACCGGCTCGATCTCCGTCGCCGCGGCCAGCTCGGCGGCATCGAATGCGGCGCGCGTGATGCGCCCGCGCGGGAAGAACCGTTCGCTGTGGCTGACGCAGCCCATGTGCAGGCTGACCTTGTGCAGCGGCTCCATGCCCTCGCCAACGATGCATTCCGTGGATCCGCCACCGATGTCCATCACGATGCGGCGGCCCGACTGCGCGAGGCTGTGACTCACGCCCAGGTAGATGAGGCGCGCCTCCTCCATGCCGGAGACGATCTCGATAGGGTGATTGAGCGTGGCCTCGGCGTCGACCAGGAATGCGCCCGGGGCCCGCGCCTTGCGGAGCGTGTTCGTGCCCACGGCGCGAACGTTGCGGGCCGGCATCTCGCGCAGGCGCTGGCCGAAGCGGCCGAGGCAGTCGAGCGCGCGCGCGCGCGCGGCCGGACCGATCTCGTGCGCCTCGTCGAGTCCGGCGGCGAGACGCACCATCTCCTTCATGCGATCCATGATCACCAGCGAGCCGTTGGGCTCGCGGCGGGCGATGAGGAGATGAAAGCTGTTGGATCCGAGATCGACCGCGGCATACGGTTCGGCGCGAGCGTCGGGGTCCACGGCGGGCTCCCGGTCGGGGGACTCGGCCCCGATTATACTGCGCCCGCCGGCGATCGGCGCGGGACTACAGGAGGCCGCGCTCCGCGAACGACATCGGCTCGCCGTCGCCGACGATGACATGGTCGAGCACGCGCACGTCCACCAGGCCGAGCGCGTCGCGCAGCCGATCCGTCAGGCGCGTGTCGGCGCGACTCGGCTCGGCCACGCCCGACGGGTGATTGTGCGCGAGGATGACGGCCGCGGCATTGTGCCGCAGCGCGGCCTTGACCACCTCGCGCGGATACACGCTCGCGCCATCGATGGTTCCGCGGAACAGCTCGTCGAACGCGAGCACGCGGTGCCGGTTGTCGAGGTACAGGCAGGCGAACACCTCGTACGGCCGGTCCCGCAGGCACGCGCGCAGGTAGCGCCGGGTCGCCGTAGGCGAGGTCAGCGGCTCGCCGCGCAGCAGTTCCTCGTCGAGGTGCCGACGGCCCATCTCGAGCACGGCCTGCAGCTGGACGAACTTGGCGGTGCCGAGACCTGGCCGGGCGCAGAACACATCGTGGTCGGCCGCGAGCAGGGGCCGCAGTCCCCCGAACGCGTCGAGCAGCTCGCGCGCCAGGTCGACGGCGCTGCGTCCGGCGACGCCGGTACGCAGGAAGATCGCGAGCAGTTCGGCCTCCGACAGCGCCGCCGCGCCACGGGCCAGGAGTCGTTCGCGCGGCCGTTCGGCCGCGGGCCAGTCGGTAATCGCCATGCGCCGGGATACGCCTGTTGTCCTGTTAACGATATTGTACCTTGAACGACGGCCACGGGCGCGCCCCTACGGGAGGCACGGGGCCCGGCGAATCGGGCGCTTCTGCTACACTTCGCGCCATGTCGAACCTCGCCGATCGCCGCATCCTGCTGGGCGTCACCGGCGGCATTGCCGCCTACAAGGCCGCCGAGCTCACGCGACTGCTCGTACGCGCGGGCGCGTGCGTGCGCGTGGTCATGACCCGTGCCGCGCAGGATTTCGTCGGCCCGCTGACCTTCCAGGCGCTCTCCGGCGAGCAGGTGCACACGGATCTGCTGGATCCGGACGCCGAGGCGGCCATGGGACACATCGAGCTCGCCCGCTGGGCGGACCTCGTCCTGGTGGCACCGGCCAGTGCCGACGTGCTCGCGCGAATGGCCAACGGGCAGGCCGACGATCTTCTCACGACGCTGTGCCTCGCGACGCAGGCGCCGGTCGCCGTGGCGCCCGCGATGAATCACGCGATGTGGGCGCACGCGGCGACGCAGGACAACGTGCAGGCGCTGACGGCGCGCGGCGTCGCAGTCCTCGGCCCGGCGTCGGGCGACCAGGCCTGCGGCGAGACCGGCCCGGGCCGGATGCGCGAGCCCGCCGACCTGCTGGCCGACGCGGGCTCACTGCTCGGACCGCGGGTGCTGGACGGCGTGCGCGTGCTGATCACGGCCGGGCCTACGCACGAAGCGCTCGACCCGGTCCGTTACCTCTCGAACCACAGCTCCGGGCGGATGGGCTTCGCGATCGCCGACGCCGCCGCGCGCGCCGGGGCCGCGGTCACGCTCGTGGCGGGCCCGGTGGAACGGCAGACGCCGTCCTGCGTCGAGCGCATCGATGTCGTGAGCGCACGCGAGATGGCTGCCGCCGTCCAGGCGCGCGTGGACGACACGGACCTCTTCATCGCCACCGCGGCGGTCGCCGACTACCGCCCCGCCGACGTCTCCGGACAGAAAATCAAGAAGGGCGACGAGACCGGCCGCACCCTGGCGCTGACCCGCAACCCGGACATCCTGGGCGAGGTCTGCGCGCGCCAGCCACGGCCGTTCGCCGTCGGGTTCGCGGCGGAGACGGAAGCCCTCGCCGAGCACGCACAGGCGAAGCGCCGTGCCAAGGGCTGCGACCTCATCTGCGCGAATGCGGTGGGCAGCGGGCGCGGCTTCGGCGACGTGGACAGCGCCCTCACCGTGTTCTGGGAAGGGGGCGAACGCGGCCTCGGGCCCGCGTCGAAGGGCGCGCTCGCGCGCGAGTTGATCGCCCTCATCGCCGAGCGCCGTGCGGACGGTGACGTGCGCGCCCGGACCACCGGCTGACATGGCCGCCGAGACGTACGGCGTGCGGGTGCTCGATCCCCGTGTCGGGGACACGATCCCGCTCCCGGGCTACGCCACTGACGGCTCGGCCGGGCTCGACCTGCGGGCCTGCATCGACGCGCCCGTCACGCTCGCCCCGGGGGCGGCGGTACTGATCCCCACGGGCATCGCGCTGCACCTCGGGCGACCCGACCGTGCCGCGATGATCCTCCCCCGCTCCGGCCTGGGCCACAAGCACGGTATCGTGCTCGGCAATGGCGTGGGGCTGATCGACAGCGACTACCAGGGGCCACTGTACGTATCCTGCTGGAACCGTGGGACAAGCGCCTTCACGATCGAGGTGGGCGAACGCATCGCGCAACTCGTCGTGGTGCCGGTGATCCAGGCCGGCTTCGATGTCGTCGAGGACTTCGAGACGACGGCGCGTGGCGACGGGGGCTTCGGCTCATCGGGACGCCAGTAGGCCTCCTCCACACACGGACATCGCGAACGGAATCCGACATGGCCCAGGACATCGACTCCAGCCTGTTTCGCGCGTACGACATCCGGGGCATTGTCGGCGAGACGCTCACGCACGAGGCCGTCGCGCAGATTGCGCACGCCTTCGCGGCGGAGGCTGCCGCGCGCCACGAGGACCGCGTCGTGATCGCGCGCGACGGCCGGGTCTCCGGGCCCGACCTGCTCGCAACCCTGCGTGACGGTCTGGTCGCCGGCGGCATGAACGTGATCGATATCGGCGCGCAGCCAACGCCGGTGCTGTACTACGCGACCGTGGCGTTTCGTACCGGAACCGGCATCGCCGTGACCGGCAGCCACAACCCGCCGAACTACAACGGCATGAAGATGATGATCAGCGGCGACACGCTCGCGGGCGACGCGATCCAGCGACTGCGCGAGCGCATCGAGCGGGACGAGCTCGCGCACGGCGAGGGCACGGCCACGGTCGTCGACGACTTCGCGGAGACGTACCTGCAGCGCATCTTCGAGGACGTGCACCTGGCGCGCCCGCTGCACATCGCCATCGACTGCGGCAACGGCATCACCGGCGCGCTCGCCCCGCGCCTGTTCGAGGGCCTCGGCTGCGACGTGCACACCCTCTACGCCGACGTCGACGGCCAGTTCCCGAACCATCACCCGGATCCGAGCAAGCCGGAGAACCTGGCCGACCTCATCGCCTGCGTGCATGACAACGACCTCGACGTCGGCCTCGCCTTCGACGGCGATGGCGACCGCCTCGGCGTCGTCGACAACCATGGGCACGTGATCTGGCCCGACCGCCAGATGATCCTGTTCTCGCGCGCCGTGCTGGCCGCGCACCCCGGCGCGCGCATCGTCTACGACGTGAAATGCTCGAGCCACCTCGCCACCGCGATCGAGGCCGCGGGCGGCCACGGCGAAATGTGGAAGACCGGGCACTCGTTCATCAAGGGCCGCATGCGCGAGACGGACGCGCAACTGGGCGGCGAGATGAGCGGCCACATCTTCTTCCGCGATCGCTGGCCCGGGTTCGACGACGGCCTGTACGCCGGCGCGCGGCTGCTCGAGCTGCTCGCGGCGGACCCGCGGCCCTCCGACCAGGTCTTCGCCGAGTTGCCCGACAGCGTCAATACTCCGGAGATCAACATCCCGTTCGCCACGGAGGGTGCGCACTTCGCATTCATGAAGAAGTTCGCCGACCAGGCGCAATTCGACGACGCGCGCTCGGTGCTGCGCATCGACGGCATCCGCGTCGACTACGAGGACGGCTGGGGGCTGGCGCGTCCATCGAACACCACACCCGTCGTGGTGACACGTTTCGAGGCAGATACGCGGTCCGCGCTGGAACGCATCCAGGGCATGTTCCGCGAGCAGATGCTGGCCGTCGACCCGGCGCTGGAGATCCCGTTCTGATGACCACCGACGGCCACCAGACCGCCCGCGTACTCAACGAGGCCCTGCCTTACATCCAGCGCCTCGCCGGGCGCACCGTGGTGATCAAGTACGGCGGCAACGCCATGGTGGACGACGCCCTCAAGACGAGCTTCGCGCGCAACATCGTCCTGATGAAGCAGGTCGGCGTGAACCCGGTCGTGGTCCACGGCGGTGGACCGCAGATCGGGCGCATGCTCGACGCCATCGGCAAGGAAACGCGTTTCGTCGCCGGCATGCGCGTGACCGACAGCGAGACCATGGACCTGGTCGAGATGGTGCTCGGCGGGCAGGTGAACAAGAACATCGTGAGCCTCATCAACCAGCACGGCGGGCGCGCCGTCGGGCTCACCGGGAAGGATGGCCGGCTCCTGCGAGCACGCCCGCTCGAACCCGTGGCGGACGAGAAACAGCCGGACGAGATCATCGACCTCGGCCACGTCGGCGAGGTCGAGGCGATCGACCCGTCGATCGTGCACACGCTGGAACGCAGCGACTTCATCCCGGTGATCGCCCCGATCGGCGTCGACGCAGCCGGCCGCTCCTACAACATCAACGCGGATCTCGTCGCGGCGCGGGTCGCCGTCACCCTCGGCGCGGAAAAGCTGCTGCTGCTCACCAACACGCCCGGCATCCTCGACACGGCCGGCGAGCTGATCACGCATTCCCCGTTGAAGGCGATCGACAACATGATCGCCGACGGCAGCGTCTACGGCGGCATGCTGCCGAAGGTGCGCTGCGCACGCGAGGCGCTCGAGGCCGGGGTCGGGGCGGTGCAGATCATCGACGGGCGCGTGGAGAATGCGGTGCTGCTGGAGCTGTTCACCGATGCCGGCGTCGGGACACTCATTCACCTGTAGCACCGCGGGCGCGAGGCCCGCGGGCAGGCAGCGCGCCCGGTCCCCGGATTCGCGGCCTTCCCGGCCGCGTTGCCGTTCCCGGTGCGGCACCGTCCCACCCGGGAAGGTCTGATCAGTCCCCGGATTTCAGCTCGCGGAACCGCTCGAGGTCCTCGGCGAACTGCTCCGCCACCCGGTTGCGCTGCTGCTGGAGATCCTGCAACCGCTGGCGATGCCGCGCCAGGCGGTCATTGAGCACGTCGACTTCGCCGCCGGCCTGCCGGCGGGCCGGCGCATCCTTCGGGAGATTGCTCACACGGTCGCGGGTCGCGGTGCGCTCGCTCTCCAACTGCGCGACCTTTTGCTCGGCCAGGGCGATCCGGGCGTCGATTCCGTCCAGGCGCTGGTCGCGGGTGATCCGCAGGTCGCGCTCGGTGGTGAATGTCTCGAGAAGCACCTCGTCGCGGTGCCGGCGCCGCGCGGCGGCCTCGCGTACCGCCTGCACCGCCGGATCCGGCGTCCGCGTGACCCGTGACTCGGCGGCCACGCGCTCGCGCACGATCCCCTGGTGGTCGAGCACTGCGTGCTCGTTGTGCGTCGCCTCCGCCGGCATCCGGTCGCCGTAGTGGACGTTCCCGTCATCGTCCACCCAGCGGTACACGCCGCCCGCCTGCGCCGCCACCGACGCCACGGCGAGCAGCGCCGCAAATGCGGCAAAACGGACCGTGCGAACGCGGGAATCCCGGCGATCCTGCATGCCTGCCTCCTCGGAGCCGCACGAATCGACGACTCCGACGGCCTGCAGCAAGTCGCGTGCCGGGTCCGCGGGGAAGCGCGGCGGGCGGTACGAGCGGACCGGCCGCGATCAGGCGCCGTAACGGCGCCGATATTCCGCAATCTCGTCGCGATCCCCCGGCCGATCGCCTCGCTCGTCGAGGTAGTCGAGCACGTCGTCCAGGGAGACGATGCTGCGTACCGGTGCGCCGAGCGCGTCGCCGGCCTCCGCGGCGGCGGAGCGCCGGTCCTGTCCCCGCTCCTGCCGGTCGAGCGCGGTGATCACACCGGCCACCTCGGCGTGCGCCGAGCGGATGAGTGCCGCCGCCTCACGCACCGCCGTACCTGCCGTGAGCACGTCGTCGACGATCAGCACCCGGCCGGACAGCGCCGCGCCGACGACGTTGCCGCCCTCGCCGTGATCCTTGGCCTCCTTGCGGTCAAAGGCCCAGGGCACGTCCCGCGCGTGCCGCTCCGCCAGCGCCACGGCCGTGGCCGCGACCAGCGGGATTCCCTTGTAGGCCGGGCCGAACACCATGTCGAAGTCGAGGCCGGCGGCCATGATCGCCTGGCCGTAGGCGCGACCGAGACCTGCGAGGGCGGCGCCGGTGTGCAGCGCCCCGATGTTGAAGAAATACGGGCTGATTCGCCCGGACTTGAGCTCGAATCGACCGAAACGCAGGGCGCCCCGCTCGACGGCGAGCTGCAGGAATTCACGCTGGTAGTTCTTCATGGCTCGGCGCAACACCCGTGAGCTGGTTCGGGCGGGCAGGACCCCGCCGATCCGGACAGTGCCGGTGGGGGTCGGCTATCATACCGGCCCTTTCGCCATCGCGAACAGGGCGGCAACCGGAGGGCGTCATGCGGGTCATCAGTTTCAATGCCAACGGGATCCGGGCCGCTGCCCGCAAGGGCTTCTTCGACTGGCTGCCGGCCCAGGACGCGGACGTGGTCTGCATCCAGGAGACGAAGGCCCAGCAGCAGCAGCTGACCGACCCGGTATTCTTCCCGGATGGCTACTGGTGCTACTACGTCGATGCCGAGAAGAAGGGCTATTCGGGCACGGCGCTGTACGTCCGGCGGCCGCCCGACGAGGTCGTCACCCGCCTCGGGTTCGATGAATTCGACCGCGAGGGGCGCTGGTGCGAGGCCCGCTTCGGCGACCTGGTGATTGCCTCGCTCTACCTTCCGTCGGGATCCTCGAGCGAGGAGCGGCTCGCGGCCAAGATGCGCTTTCACGACCGGTTCCTGCCCCACCTGCGCGAACTCCAGGCGAGCGGTCGGCAGGCGATCATCTGCGGCGACTGGAACACCGCGCACAAGGAGATCGATCTCCGCAACTGGCGCAGCAACCGGAAGAACTCCGGCTTCCTTCCCGAGGAGCGTGCCTGGCTGGACCAGGTGTTCGACGAGGTCGGCATGGTCGACGCCTTCCGCGTGGTGCACCCGGATACGCCGGATCTCTACACCTGGTGGTCGAACCGCGGCCGTGCCTGGGACAAGAACGTGGGCTGGCGCATCGACTACCACATTGTCACGCCCCACCTCGCCGGCACGGTGCGCGACGCGCGCATCTACACGGGGGAGCGCTTCTCCGACCACGCGCCGCTGACGCTGGACTACGACATCGACTTCTGATGCCCGTCGCGGGAAGAGCGCCCCGGCACGCACTCGCGCGGGGTGCTACTGCATGAGCGGCGAGTCGGGGACCTCGATCGCCACGCCCTCGATCTCCGCATCCGCGGCCAGTTGCCCGATGTACTGGCTGACCGCGCGACGCCAGGAGCGCTCGTGCAGGTAGTCCGCGACCAGGTGACGCACGTCCTCGTACGCCAGCGGCTCGCCGCCCGAGCGCTGCAGCACCTCGACCACGTGAAAGCCGTAGCGCGTCTCCACGGGGCGTCGCGCGAGGCCGGGCGGCAGGCGCAGGACCACCTGCTCGAACTCCGGGACCGTCTGGTTGCGCTCGACCATGCCGAGGTGCCCGCCCTGGTCTGCCGACGGGCAGTCGGAGTGCTGCGCGGCGAGTTCGGCGAAGCGGCCCGGGTCTGCCTGCAGCACCGCGACGAGGCTTTCCGCCGCGTCGCGCTGGCGCGTGCGCGCGCCCGGGTCGTCCGGCGCGGCAGCCAGCAGGATATGGCGCAGCTCGATCTGCTCGGGCGAGAGAAAGCGCTCACGGTTGGCCTCGAAGTACCGACGGCATGCATCCTCGTCGGCTTGCGGTACCTCGAGTTCCGTGGCGAGCAGATCCTCGATCGCGCCCTCGACACGATCCTCGGCCGGTATCCCGAGCATCTCGGCGCGCTGACGCAGCAGCTCACGGATGGCGAGGTGGCGCGCGGCCTCGTGTCGGCGCTCCTCGATCGAGCCTTCCTCGACATACGCCGACTCGAGGTTGATCTGCTCGTCGGGGACCACGACCCGGTTCACGGTCACCAGCATCGGACGCCCTCACACCGCGCGCCCGCGCACGACCTGGTACTGCCGCACGACATAACCGGCCGGCAGGCTCCAGATGTGCACGAGACGTGTGAACGGGAACACCAGGAAGATGGTGAGCCCGAGGAACAGGTGCACCTTGTAGACCCAGCTGACGCCCGCGATGTAGGCCGCCGCGCCGGGGCGGAAGGTCACGATGTGCTGGGCCCAGTCGGCCAGCGCGAGCATCAGCGAGCCATCGAGATGGTCCGCCGACACGGCGATCGTGAACAGGCCGAATACCAGCTGCACATACAGCAGGCCGAGGATGAACACGTCCATCCGCGTCGAGTGCGCGCGCACGCGTGGATGGAACAGCCGCCGGTGCAGCAGGATCGTGCCGCCGACGAGGGCCATGGCACCCGCGATTCCGCCCGAGACCATCGCCAGGATCTGCTTGCTGCCCGCCGTGATCCCGAGATAGGGGTACAGTGAATGCGGCATGAGCAGGCCGATGAGATGGCCGAAGAACAGGAACAGAACGCCCACGTGGAACAGTACGCTGCCCACCTGGAAACGGAACGAATTGTCCAGCAGCTGGCTCGAGTTCGTCTTCCATGTGTACTGGCTCATGTCGAAGCGCACGAGACTGCCGAGCAGGAAGACCGTACCGGCTATGTAGGGGTAGTAGCCGAACAGCAGGTTGTCGAGAAAGCCCATGATCACGTGCTCCGCGGCGCCGGCCCGGCGCGGGGATTGTCGACCCACTGCACGGGCTGCTCCTGCCACTGCTTCGTTGCCCCGCAACTCGTGCGCGGCTGGTCCGGTCCGAACGTGACCGGGGCCTCCATCCAGGTCCGGTCGAGCACGGCCCGGGTATCGTCGCGTTCCTCGCCGGCGGAGGCGCGCATGAGCGCCTCCGGCAGCGGCTCGAGCCCGAGCATCCGCAGGAGCACGCATAACGGCACGGCGTACCGACTGTCACGGTCCACGAGCCGCACGTGCACCTGCTGCAGGATCTCGCCGACCTCGTCGAGCCACGAACGGGCCTCGGCTTCCGGCAGCTCCGCGCAGAACTCCAGGAACAGCGGCAGGAAGTCCGGCAGCTCGCGGCAGTCGATCACGAGCCCTTGCTCGGCGTAGGCATTGCGCAGCTCGACCATCGCCGGCCCGCGGTCCCGCGACTCGCCGTAGACGTGCTCGAACAGGTACAGCGACACCTTCTTGCTGCGGTCGAAGGTCTCGACGTACGTGCCCTGGATCTCGAGGAGGTCGTCGTCGCGCAGCCAGGCGGTAAAATGTTCCACCGCGCTGCGCTCCTCGCGCGTCAGCCCGGGCTGCACCGCGAGCACGTCGGCAAGGTCGTCGGCGTGCGTCCGGACCTCCTCGTCGGGATAACCGAGCATGGCCGCCAGCGCGCGCAGCGGGTACCGCAACGAATTGTTGATCGGCTCCGTCATTCCCGTGTCTCCGGCACCTTGGGCGGACGCGTGCTGATCGTCGGCGCCTGGTGCTCGCGCTGACGCGGACTCTTGCTGCCGAAGAGGTTGGTGCGGGTCACGCCGTGCGTGTGGCACCCGTCGCCGAAGCTGAATCCGCAGCCGCTGCGCTCGCCGTACGGATCCTCGGTGCCGAGCTCGCGGTGATTGGTCGGAATGACGAAACGATCCTCGTAGTTGGCGATCGCCATGGTCCTGTACATGTCCTCGACACGGCGCTCGTCGAGTCCCACCTGCTCGAGCACGTCATGGCGCGGCGCGTTGTCGACGGTCTGCGAGCGCTTGAATACCCGCATCGCGAGCAGGCGTCGGAGCGCGTGCGTGACCGGGCGCTCGTCGCCGCCCGTGAGCAGGTTTGCGAGGTACTTCACCGGGATCCGCAGCGACTCGACGTCCGGGATCAGCCCGTCGAGGCCGATCTTCCCGCCGTCGGCAGCAGCCTGCACCGGCGACAGCGGCGGCACGTACCAGACCATCGGCAGCGTGCGGTACTCGGGGTGGAGCGGGAACGCGACCTTCCAGTCGATCGCCATGCGGTACACCGGCGAACGCTGGGCGGCCTCGATCCAGGAGTCCGGGACACCGTCGGCCTGGGCCTGGCGGATGACTTCGGGGTCGTGCGGGTCGAGGAAGATGTCGAGCTGGGCCTCGTAGAGATCCTGCTCGTTCGGCACGCTGGCCGCTTCCTTGATGCGGTCGGCGTCGTAGAGCAGCACGCCGAGGTAGCGGATGCGCCCGACGCAGGTCTCGGAGCACACGGTGGGCTGGCCGGACTCGATCCGCGGGTAGCAAAAGGTGCACTTCTCGGACTTCCCGGACTGCCAGTTGTAGTAGATCTTCTTGTACGGGCATCCGGAGATGCACATGCGCCAACCACGGCACTTGTCCTGGTCGATCAGAACGATGCCGTCCTCCTCGCGCTTGTAAATCGCGCCGGACGGACAGCTGGCGACGCAGCTCGGGTTGAGGCAGTGCTCGCAGAGCCGCGGCAGGTACATCATGAAGGTGTTCTCGAACTGACCGTAGATCTCCTTCTGCACGTTCTCGAAGTTCTGGTCACGGGACCGCTTGGCAAATTCGCCGCCCAGTATCTCCTCCCAGTTCGGGCCCCACTCGATCTTCTCCATCGGCTTGCCCGTAATCGCCGAGTAGGGTTTCGCCGTCGGCTGTGCCTTCGATGCCGGTGCCGTTTGCAGGCGCTGGTAGTCGAAGTTGAACGGCTCGTAGTAGTCGTCGATCTCGGGCAGGTGCGGATTGGCGAAGATCTTCGCCAGCAGGCGCCACTTGCCGCCCTGCTTCGGCACGATGTCGCCGTCGTCACGACGAACCCAGCCGCCCTTCCAGCGATCCTGGTTCTCCCAGTCCTTCGGGTAGCCGATGCCGGGCTTGGTCTCCACGTTGTTGAACCACGCGTACTCCATGCCCTCGCGCGACGTCCACACGTTCTTGCAGGTCACCGAGCACGTGTGACAGCCGATGCACTTGTCGAGGTTCAGGACCTTGCCGATCTGCGCGCGGACCTTCATCGCACGTACTCCTGGCTGAGGATGCTCTCGTCGTCACCTTCGAGCCAGTCGACGCGGTCCATCTTTCGGACCACGACGAACTCGTCCCGGTTGGAGCCGACGGTACCGTAGTAGTTGAATCCGTAACTCTGCTGCGCGTAGCCGCCGATCATGTGCGTCGGCTTGACTACCGCGCGCGTCACCGAATTGTGAATGCCGCCGCGCTCGCCCGTGATCTCGGAGCCGGGAGTATTCACGATCCGCTCCTGCGCGTGGTACATCATCGCCATGCCCTCGCGCACGCGTTGCGACACGACCGCGCGGGCGACGACGGCACCGTTGATGTTGAACACCTCGATCCAGTCGTTGTCGACGATCCCGGCCTTGCGTGCATCCGTCTCCGAGATCCACACGATCGGCCCGCCGCGCGACAGCGTCAGCATGAGCAGGTTGTCGCTGTAGGTGCTGTGGATGCCCCACTTCTGGTGCGGCGTGATCCAGTTGAGCACGATCTCGGGGTTGCCGTTCGGGCGCGTGCCGACGATCTCCTTCCAGGTCTTGGTGTTAACCGGCGGGCGGTAGGCGACGAAGGCCTCGCCGAAGCCGCGCATCCACTTGTGATCCTGGTAGAACTGCTGGCGGCCGGTGAGCGTCCGCCACGGGATGAGCTCGTTGACGTTGGTCCAGCCCGCGTTGTAGCAGACCTTCTCGGACTCGATACCGGACCAGGTCGGCGACGAAATGATCTTGCGTGGCTGCGCCTGGATGTCGCGGAACCGGATCTTCTCGTCTTCCTTGTGCGCGGCCAGGTGCACATGCTCGCGCCCCGTGAATTTCTCGAGTGCGGCCCAGGCCTTCACCGCCACCTCGCCGTTGGTCTCGGGTGCGAGCGACATGATCGTCTCGGCGGCGTCGATGGCGGAGTCCATGCGCGGGCGTCCCGTGCCCGCACCACCGGACTCATGGCGCCCGTTGAGCCGGCCGAGATACTCGACCTCGTGCTCGGTGTTCCAGGAAATCCCCTTGCCGCCGTTGCCGAGGCGGTCGAGCAGCGGGCCGACCGACGTGAAGCGCTCGTAGGTCGCCGGATAGTCGCGCTCGACGGCGATCACGTTCGGCATTGTCCTCCCCGGTATCGGCTCGCACTCGCCGCGCTTCCAGTCCGCCACGTCGAAGGCCTGGCCGAGCTCGCCGGGCGTGTCATGCAGGAGCGGCAGCGTGACGACATCCTGCTCGACCCCGAGATGGCCATCGACGACCTCGGAAAACTTCTTCGCGATGCCCTTGAAGATGTCCCAGTCGGAGCGCGACTCCCACGCGGGATTCACGGCCTCGGACAGCGGGTGGATGAACGGATGCATGTCGGACGTGTTGAGGTCATCCTTCTCGTACCACGTGGCGGTCGGCAGGACGACGTCGGAGTAGAGACACGTCGTCGACATGCGGAAATCGAGCGTGACGAGCAGGTCCAGCTTCCCCTCCGGCGCCTGTTCGTGCCACACGACTTCCTCGCCGTGTTGCGCCCCCGGATCGCCCAGGTCCTTGCCCTGGACGCCGTCGTCGGTGCCGAGCAGGTGGCGCAGGAAGTACTCGTGTCCCTTGCCGCTGGAGCCGAGCAGGTTGGAACGCCAGACGAACAGGTTGCGCGGGAAGTTCTCCGGGGCGTCGGGATCCTCGCAGGCCAGCTTCAGTTCGCCCGAGCGCAGCTGCTCGACCACGTATTCCTTCGGATCCTTGCCGGCGGCGGCCGCCTCGCGCGCGACCTCCAGCGGGTTCCGGTTGAGCTGCGGGGCCGACGGCAGCCAGCCCATGCGCTCGGCGCGCACGTTGTAGTCGATCAGGCTGCCGTGCCAGTCCTCGCGGTTGGCGAGCGGCGAGAGGATCTCGTCGACCTCGAGCTTCTCGTAGCGCCACTGGTCCGTGTGCGCGTAGAAGAACGATGTGCCGTTCATGTGCCGCGGCGGGCGTGCCCAGTCGAGCGCGAAGGCCACGGGCAGCCAGCCGGTCTGCGGGCGCAGCTTCTCCTGCCCGACGTAGTGGGCCCAGCCGCCACCGCTCTGTCCCACGCAACCGCACATCACCAGCATGTTGATGATGCCGCGATAGTTCATGTCCATGTGGTACCAGTGGTTCAGGCCTGCGCCGAGGATGACCATGGAGCGACCATGCGTCTTCGCCGCGTTGTCGGCGAACTCGCGCGCGACGCGCACCACGTGCTCCGCGGGGACGCTGGTGATCGCCTCCTGCCACTTCGGCGTATAGGGGACGTCGTCGTCGTAGGACGACGCGACATTGTCGTCGCCCAGCCCGCGGTCGACGCCGTAGTGCGCCACCATGAGGTCGAACACCGTGGCCACCGCCGCGCTGCGGCCATCGGCGAGCCGGATGCGCTTGACCGGGACCTTGCGCTCGAGGATGTCCTGCTGTTCGTTGTTCGGGAAATATTCGTGCTCGACGCCGCCGAAGTACGGGAAGGACACCGTCTCGACGCCATCGTGGTCATCGACCATCGACAGGCGCAGCTGCGTCTCGGCTCCGCCGACGCCTTCCTTCTCCTCCAGGTTCCAGCGCCCGCTCTCGTCCCATCGAAAGCCGATGCTGCCCTGCGGGGCGACCAGCGTGCCGCTGGTTTCGTCCCAGGCCATGGTCTTCCAGTCGCCGTTCTTCTGCTGACCGAGGCCCTCGGCCAGGTCGCTGGCCCGCAGGAACCGCCCGGGCACCTGCCGTCCGTCCGTTTCCTCGAGCTCGACCAGCATCGGCATGTCGGTGTAGCGCCGGCAGTAGTCGGTGAAGTACGGCGTCGGGTTGTCGACGTGGAATTCCTTGAGGATCACGTGGCCCATCGCCATCGACAGCGCCGCGTCCGTGCCCTGCTTGGGCGACAGCCACAGGTCGGCGAACTTCGTGGCCTCGGCATAGTCCGGCGAGCACACGACGATCTTGGTGCCGTTGTAGCGGGCCTCGGTCATGAAGTGGGCGTCCGGCGTGCGCGTCTGCGGCACGTTGGAGCCCCACATCATGATGAACTTGGCGTTGTACCAGTCGGCGGACTCGGGAACGTCGGTCTGCTCGCCCCAGGTCATCGGTGAGCTCGGCGGCAGGTCGCAGTACCAGTCGTAGAACGACAGGCACACGCCACCGATGAGTGACAGGTAGCGACTGCCCGCCGCGTACGAGACCATGGACATCGCCGGAATCGGGGAGAACCCGATCACGCGGTCGGGTCCGTATTGCTTCACCGTGTACGCGTTCGCGGCGGCGATCAGCTCGTTGACCTCGTCCCAGCCCGAGCGCACGAGGCCCCCCAGTCCGCGTCGCTTCTGGTAGCTGCGGCGGCGCTCGGGATCCTCGACGATCGAGGCCCACGCCTCGACCGGGTCGGCGCAGGCCGCGCGCGCCTCGCGCCAGAGCCGCAGCAGCGTGCCGCGGATCATCGGGTACTTGAGGCGTGCTGCGCTGTAGATGTACCACGAGTAGCTGGCGCCACGCGGGCATCCGCGCGGCTCGTGGTTGGGCAGGTCCGGGCGCGTGCGCGGATAGTCGGTCTGCTGCGTCTCCCAGGTGACCAGCCCGTCCTTGACGTAAATCTTCCAGGAGCACGCGCCCGTGCAGTTCACGCCGTGCGTCGAGCGCACGACCTTGTCGTGCTGCCAGCGCTGGCGGTACGACTTTTCCCAGGAACGGTCTTCCCGGGTCGTCCGCCCGTGACCATCGGAAAACTCGCCGGTGACGCGCGTGAGGAACCGCATGCGGTCGAGAAAGTGGCTCATCGTGTGCCTCCAGAGTCATGCCCGCCGCACCGGCCGGTTCCACTGTGTGGGTGGTCCGCACGATCTCGCGTCGGTTGCCCGACCACGCGTTCGCCGCCTTGCGCTCCGTGACGGTCCGTCATGAGACCGGGGCCACGCGCGGCGCCTCGCGGTGCGGCGCGGTCAGCCAGATGAGCACGAGCGAAAGTGCCGCGAGTGCGGCGTACACGAGATAGCCGCGCGCGTATCCGACCGGTCCCATCCACTCGACGGCCTGGCCGAGCAGCGGCGGCACGGCGAATCCGCCGAGCGCACCGAGGCCGCCCACCCAGCCGGCGGCGCCGCCCACGGCCTCGGGCACGTAGTCCGGCACCAGGCGGAACACCGCAGCATTGTTCACGCCCATGCCGACCGCAACGATCAACATGGCGAAGCCGGCCAGGACCGGGGTGTCGGAGAAGCTCACCAGCAGCGCCCCGGCCAGCAGGATCAGGAGCGAGATGCCCGCCACCCGCTCGCCCCCCATCCGGTCGGAGAGGCTGCCGCCGGGAACCCGGATGACGGAAGACAACAGCGAGAACGAGGCGGTCATGATGACGGCCGTCCAGTTCGAGACGCCGAAGTAGCTCTGCCAGTAGTTCGGCAGCCACGCGGTCAGCGCGAGGAAGCCACCGAAGGTCGTGAAGTAGAGGATGACGAGGATCCACGTGCGCCAGATCTTCGCGGCTTCCCACAGCGCGTGCAGCGCCGACTTCTGCGGGAAGACCTCCTGGCCCGCCTGCTCGGCCGCCCCGCGGGCGTCGGCGGGCGCGCGCCCGTGTCGCCGCAACTGGAAGTACCAGGCATTGTGACCCAGGATGGCGTAGAGGATCAGGCCGGCGATCACGATGCCGACCGAGACCATGTAGGCCGCCCACAGACCGGCGAATGCAATGATCAGCGGCAGGATCAGGGTCACGAGGCCCGGCGACGTGTTGCCGAGACCGGCATAGATGGCCAGGGCCGAACCCTGCTGACTCCGCGGGTACCAGTACGACACCTGCCCGATGCCGACACTGAACGTGGCGATGCCGCAGCCACCGAGCGCGCCGAACAGGAGCAGCAGCGGGTAATGTTTCTGCGTCAGGTGCTCGGGGTACAGCGTCAGCAGCATGTACCAGAGGCCGGCGATGCCGATGAGCGAGAGCACCAGCAGGACCAGGAACGGCTGCTTGCCACCGGTGCTGTCGACCCACGCGCCAAAGGGGATGCGCAACAGCGAGCCCGTGAGCAGGGGAATGGAGACCAGCAGCCCCACCTGGAACGGGCTGAGCTGCATGACCTCGATGAAACGGTGCGCGGTCGGCCCGAAGAGCGACACGGCACCAAAGCCGATGAAGAAGCCGACGGTGGCGCCGAACAGCGCATCGCGGGGGCTGCCCCGGAACGCGAAGCCGGACGCCGGATCCGACTGTGCCATTGCGCGAACTCCCATGCGTGGGGATTGCCGCCTGCGTGCGGACCGCGGAAACGGGAACCTGGATTCGCCCGATGGCGGTAGCCGGGTGCCTGCTCCGCGACCGCCGGAACGATCGCTTGCGGAGGAGCGTAGTAGCCATATCGGCCGAGTGCGACCGTACCGGGTCTCCTCGACCCGCTCCTTGATATTGATCAAGCGGGCCGGCGCCCGGCGACCCGCAGTCGGGTGGCGTGCCCCGGCCCGCGCGGCAAACCCGTGGCGCGCCGGGCACCAAGGGCGTTATGTTCGGGTCAATGCGCCATGGCCCGCGGTGCCGATGCGATGGCACCCGCGGGCGGGCGATGGCCGGTCACGCGTGAACAACGTGAAGAGGAGAGCAAGCGATGGACGAGCAGCTGCCGGCCACGGCCGGCGAGATCGCCAGTGAGTACCCCGATGTCTGGGCGGCCTACAGCGCGCTGGGGAAGGCCTGTGCCAATGCCGGGCCGATCGGCGCGCGGGAACGCCGGTTGCTCAAGCTGGCCCTGGCCATCGGGGCGGAATCCGAGGGCGCGGTGCATTCGCATTGCCGGCGAGCCCTGGAGGAAGGGATCGGCACCGAGGAACTGGAGCACGTGGCCCTGCTGACGATCGCCACCCTCGGGTTTCCGGCCGCGGCGGCGGCGCTCAGCTGGATCCGCGACTGCACGCGACCCGCCTGAGCGTGCCCCCGGACGCCGCGGCCGTCGCCGTGCGACTCAGCCGGCTGCGGTCGCCACGGCCGGCACGACGCCTGCGCGCGTTCGGGCGGCCCACACGGCCAGCACGATCGCGGGAATGCCGAGCACGGCGGCAAGCACGAAGAACGTGGCGTAGCCGTAGCCGTCGACGACGAGCCCGGAAAAGCCACCGAGGAACTTGCCCGGCAGCGTCATGAGCGAGGAGAACAGGGCGTACTGGGTGGCCGTGTAGGCGCGTGAGGTCAGGCTGGACAGGAACGCGATGAACACGGCGCTGGCAATGCCGTTCGTCAGGTTGTCGCCGCTGATGGTGAGCACGAGCATGGGCAGGCTGTGGCCGGCGTGCGCGAGCGCCGCGAACAGCAGGTTGGTCACCGAGGTCAGCACCGCGCCCGCCACCAGCACGCGCAGGATCCCGTAGCGCGCGACGAGGGCGCCGCCGGCGATGCCACCCACGATCGTCATGATCACGCCGAACACCTTGGTCACGCTTGCGATCTCGGACAGGGCGAAGCCGAGATCGATGTACAGCGGATTGGCCATCGCCGCCATCGCCAGGTCGGCGATCTTGTAGACGGCCACGAGCGCGAGCAGCATCGCGGCGGAACGCCCGTTGCGGGCGAAGAAATCGACGAACGGGCAGACGACCGCGCTGACGAACCAGGCGCCGAGGCGCTGCCACCAGTCCGGCAGGTGGGCCGAGGCGAGCAGGTAGCGCTCGACCCGCTCCTCGCGCTCGTGCGTGTCACGCGAGACCTTGCGCTGCGGCTCCGGCCGCAACAGGACCGTCAGCGTCCCCACGGCCATCAGCGCGGCCATGGCGAGATAGGCTGCCGTCCACGATACGTAGTCCGCGATGTACAGGGCGCCGGCGCCCGCCGCCAGGATGCCGCCTCGATAGCCGACGATGTAGGTCGCCGCCATCGAGGCCTGGATGTCGTCGTCCGCCGATTCGATGCGGAATGCGTCGATCGCGATGTCCTGAGTGGCGGACCCGAACGCGACGAGCAGCGCGAACCCCGCGACCGGCGTCAGCGCCCGCGTGGGGTCGAGGAACGCGAGCGCGACCAGGCCGGACGCGATGGCGGCCTGGCCGAGCAGCATCCACCCGCGGCGCTGCCCGAGCACCGAGGTCAGCAGGGGCAGCGGGAGGCGATCGACCACGGGCGCCCAGACGAACTTGACCGAGTAGGTAATCCCGATCCACGAGAAGAACCCGATGGCGGCCACGTCGACCCCGACGTCGCGCAGCCACGCCGTCAGCGTCGAAAACACCAGCAGGAACGGAAGCCCGGCCGAGAAACCGAGGAACAGCATGGTGACGACCGGCGCCTGCGTGTAGACGCCGATCGCCTCGCGCCACGAACGCTGCCCGTCAGCGCCCATGTGCGGCGCTCCCGTGTCCGGCCAGCGCGGCGTCGACGGCCGCCTCGGCATGAATGGCGGTGGTATCGAACAGCGGGATGTCCGTATCGCCGGCGTCGACCAGCAGGGTGAGCTCGGTGCAACCCTGGATGACGGCCTCGGCACCGGCCGCGCACAGGCGCGACATGATCTCGAGCATCGCCGTGCGCGAGCCCGGGCTCACGGTACCGACACAGAGCTCGTCGAAGATGATCCGATGGACGCGCTCCCGGTCGCCCGGCGGCGGCACGACGACCGTGAGACCGGCTGCCTCGAGCCGTTCGCGGTAGAAGTCCTGTTCCATCGTGAAGCGCGTACCGAGAAGGCCCACCCGTTCGATCCCGGCGGCAACCAGGCTGCGGGCCGTCGCATCGGCCAGGTGAACGAGCGGAATGCCGACGGCGGCCTCGATCGCCGGGGCGACGCGGTGCATCGTGTTGGTGCAGAGCAGGAGAAGATCGGCGCCGCCGGACTCGAGACGCCGGGCAGCCGCTGCGAGCGTCTCGCCCGCGCGCCCCCAGTCCCCGGCACGCTGCAACGCCTCGATCTCCGCGAAGTCGACCGACGCGAGCAGGATCCGGGCCGAATGCAGCCCGCCGAGGCGCTCACGCACGCCCTCGTTCACGCGGCGGTAGTAGAGCGCGGTGCTCTCCCAGCTCATGCCGCCCAGCATCCCGATGGTCCGCATACGGATTCTCCCGGTGCGCGACAGGGTCGGCGCCGGGCGCCGGCCCCCGCATCCTCGCCCGGACGCGTCGCGCACGTCCGGGTCCGTATGGCCGGATGGCGACGGCGATCGAGACGGGACACCCGGGGGAGGTCCGATCAATCCCTTGCAGGCGTACCCCCTTGGGGGCTCGGCCGGTTCCGGCTCCCGGCGGTGTTGCCGCGCCGGCCCGGCAGCTTCGGCTACCGGGCCGCCACCGCGCCTACCCGGGAGGCCGGAATCGACTCGAGCGCGGCCACCCGGGATTAATCAGACGTTCCCTCGTGATCGTCTCCCGTGTGCACGTGCCCGTGCTCGATCTCCTCCGCGGAGGCCTCGCGCACTTCGACCACGCTCACGTCGAAGTTCAGGGGCACGCCGGCCAGCGGGTGGTTCGCATCGACCGTGACGTCCTCGCCTTCGACGGAGGTGACCGTCACGATGCGGCCCTGGCCCTGCTCGTCCGTCGCCTGGAAGCGCATGCCGGGCTCGACCTGCTCGACGCCCTCGAACGCCGCCCGCGGGACCTGCTGGATGAGGCTCTCGTCGCGCTCGCCGTAGCCCTCGTCGGGCTGCACGGTCACGGATACGGAATCGCCCTCGGCGCTGCCCTCGAGTGCCGTTTCGAGGCCCGGGATCAGGTTGCCCGCACCATGGAGGTACGTGAGCGGCTCGCGGCCGTCGGACGTATCCAGCACCTGGCCGTCGGGATCCTTCAGCGTGTAGTCGATCGAGGCCACGGTGTTCTGGGAGATCTGCATCGGACTGCTCCGGTAACGTAAGTGAGCACGCCATTGTACCGGCCCGCGCAACCCCCCGCGAATCCGGCAACCGCCGCACGCGTCATACGATCACGGCGGCCCCGCCGCGACGGGGGTCGCCAGCGCCGGCGAATCGGCCGGCCACGGCGCGCACGGCGTGCGCGCCGCCGAAGAAGAGATTGCGTCCCGGCCAGGCGCAGTGGTCGGGCCAGGCGCTGCCCAGGGCGGCCACCGTCGTTTCGGGAAATCCGCCCTCGATCTCCAGCCGCCGTCCTTCCACGTGCAGCCGCGGGCGCTCCACCGCGGCGGCGAGATCGAGTTCGAATTCCAGACAGCCCTCGAGCACCTGCAGGATCGCGGAGCGGATGCGATTCGAGCCGCCCGACCCCAGCACGATCGTGTCGTCGCCCCCCGGCCGAGTCACGAGAGTGGGGGCCATCATCGACGTCAGCCGCGTATCCGTCGGCCAGCGACCGAACCCGCGCGGCTGCAGATCCGCCTCGCCAAGCATGTTGTTCAGCATGATGCCGGTGCCCGGCACGATCCAGCCGCAGCCTTCGCCATTCGACACGGTCAGTGCCGCCGCGTTGCCGGCGGCATCGATCACGCTGACATGGGTGGTGCCCCGGTAGGCGGGCGGGTGCCCGGCAAGGCGCGCGCGATAGCGCGCAATCGTTTCGGGATCCAGCAGACGCGCCGCGGCCGTCGCGTCCACGCCGGCATCCAGGCCGGTCGCGGACCGCGCCTCCGTCGTGGCCGCCAGTGCGGCGGCCGTGCGCAGGGCCGCGTCCACACTGAGGGCCTCGCCCGGGCGCGGGGCGCCCGCCAGCACCTCGAGGCCGAATGCGACCAGCAGCCCGCCCGAGGCCGGGGGCGGATTGGTCGCCACGCGGTACCCGCGGAAGTCCATTTCGATGGGCTCGCGGAGCTCCACTCGGTAGCGCTCGAAATCCCGGCGCCGCAGGTGCCCGCCCGTGTCGCGGCACGCCGCATCGACTGCGGCGGCGACTTCACCACGGTAGAAGACGTCCGGGCCCTCGATCGCCAGTGCCTCCAGGAACGCACCGAGCTCCGGCATGGCATGCGTCCCGCCTTCGCCCGGGGCCGCCCCCCCCGGGGCGAACACGGCGCGCGCCCCCCCCGTGGCCTCGAGGATGGGGGCGACGACCTCGGCGAGGTAGGCCTGCAGGGCGGTCACCCGCACACCGTCGCGGGCGGCGTCGACCGCGGGCTGGACGACCTCGCGCCGCGGCATCCGGCCCAGCGCCTGCTGGAACGCGAAGGCACCGGCGACGACGCCGGGCGTGGCCGCCGCGCCCAGACCAATGTGGAATTCCTGCTGCGTCGTGCCGAAGTCGGCCAGGATCGGGCGGAAATCGGCCTCGTGCGCCGGCAACCGCGCGCCCGGTGTCTGGGCGAAGAAATCGTAGACGCGCGGGTCCGCGCCGGCCGGGCGCGCGAGCAGGAAACCGCCACCACCGGGCGATGCGAGCACCGGCTCGGCGACGCAGGCGGCCCACAGGGCCGCCGCGACCGCATCAAAGGCATTGCCGCCGGCCCGGAGCATGGCGGCGGCGGCATCGCGGGTAACCGGGTGCCCGCAGGCGACGGCGCCGTACGGGCGGCTCACGGCCGCCGGTCCGGTTGGGCGACGCCGGCCCGCCGCCCCGGGTCGGGGTCGGGGCGCGCCGCGTGCGTGCGGGACATTCGCATCGATCGACGCGCCCGCGCCGCGCTCAGAGGTACTGCGACCAGTCCCGGCGATCGTCGCCGAAGACGAGAAAGTCGGGATTGAGCAGCGATTCGCTCCGGTTGTAGCGCAACGGCCGCAGATTCGTGTCGGTCAGGTGACCGCCGGCCGCCTCGACGACCGCCTGGGCCGCCGCGGTATCCCACTCGGAGGTCGGACCCAGCCGCGGATACAGGTCGGCCTCGCCCTCCGCGACCAGGCAGGACTTGAGCGACGACCCCATCGGTCGCAGCTCGTGCGACCCGAGCCGGTCGAGGTAGGCGGCGAGGCGCTCGTTCGCATGCGAACGGCTGCCCGCCACACGGACCGGCCCGTCGGACAGTGGTCGCACGTGGATTCGCTCCGGCTCGGCCTCCGCACGGCGCTTCCACGCCCCGAGGGCGCGGGTCGCATAGTACGAGACCCCGAGCACGGGCGCGTGCACGACCCCCAGCACCGGTTGCCCATCGTCGATCAGCGCGATGTTGACGGTGAACTCGCCATTGCGCTTGATGAACTCGCGCGTGCCGTCGAGCGGATCGACGAGCCAGTACGTGTGCCAGCCTGCGCGCTCGCTGTAGGGGATTTCCGCCGACTCTTCGGAGAGGATCGGCCAGTCCGCGCGCAGCGCGGGCAGGCCGCGATCGATGACGTCGTGGGCCGCGATGTCGGCACTCGTCAGCGGCGTCTCGTCGGCCTTCTGCTCGACGTCGTAACTGGCAGCCTCGTAGACCTGGAGAATGGCCTCGCCCGCCGCCTGCGCCAGATCAATCACCGGCCGCAGCAGGCGGCCGAGCTCGTCGTCGGTAATCATCGGTCGGCAATTTCCTCGTTCGCCAGCAGGTCGCGCACGATGTAGAGCGCCGCGAAAGTCCGCGCCTCGGTGCAGTCTTCGCGGGCGAGCAGCGCCGGCAGATCCGCCAGCGACCACTCGACCACGCCCGGCGGCTCCGGCTCGTCTCCCGGCAGGCTCGACCGGTAGAGATCGCGCGCCAGCACGATCTCGGTCAGGTGGCCGAGATAGCCCGGCGCAATGCTCAGCCCGGCGACGCGCTGGAGGCGGCGGGCACCATGGCCAACCTCTTCCTTCAGCTCGCGATCGGCCGCATGGAGCAGGTCCTCACCGGGCTCGACCCGTCCCTTGGGCAGGGAGATCTCGTAGCGGTCCACGCCGGCAGCGTACTCGCGCACCAGCAGCACGCGATCGGCGGCGATCACGGGCACGACGAGCACCGCGCCGAACCCGCGGTTCATGAGCTTCTCGAACTGGACTTCGACGCCGTTGGGGAAGCGCAGATCCACTTCCTGGATCTCGAACAGGCGGCTCTGCGCGATGGTCCGGCTTGCGAGTACCTCCGGCTTGTCTGCCATGCCCCTGCGCGCGGCGTTGCGCGGTCGTGCGGTAAACAGCGTGAAAGCATGGCAGGAAGGGCAGCCGGCGGCAACCGGCCGCCGCGCGCTCGCCCGAAGTGGTAAATTGCGCCCGATGACCGCGCGCCGCCTCGCCCTGCCCTGGGACCGGATCGACACCGTGCTGCTCGACATGGACGGCACGCTCATCGACCTGTACTTCGACAATCACTTCTTTCTCGAGCACCTGCCGCGCCGCCTCGCGGAGCACCGGGGCGTGTCCCTCGAGGACGCGCGTGCCGACCTGCGCGCCCGCTACCGGGAGGTCGAGGGCACACTCGAATGGTACTGCCTCGATTACTGGGAGCGGGAGCTCGAGCTCGACATCATCGCGCTCAAGGGCGAGATCGGGCATCTCGTGAACTGGCGGCCGCACGCACCCGCCTTCCTGGACGCCCTCGCCTCCGCCGGCAAGCGGCGCGTGCTCGCGACCAACGCGCATCCGGGCAGTGTCGGCTTCAAGTTCGAGCGCATCGCGCTGGGGGAACGCTTCGACGCACGCTACACGGCGCACGACCTGGGTGCGCCCAAGGAAAGCGCCGCGTTCTGGGATGCGCTTGCGGCGACCGAGCGATTCGATCCGGAGCGCACGCTGTTCGTGGACGACAACCCGCAGGTGCTCGCGGCGGCACGGGCGTGGGGAATGCCGCACCTGCTGGGCATCCGCCGTCCGGACAGCCGGCGCCCGCCGAACGAGCTGGCCGGATTCACCGCCGTGGACGATTTCGACGAGGTCGAGCCCCCACCGGCGGCTGCCCGCACCGGTGCGGGGGACGGCGGATCGCACCGCTGACGGCGACCTGGCGCCCTCGCGCATGCCCGTTCGTTTGCTCGCCGGCTCTCGCGGGGCCCGGGCGATAGGACAGGCCCGGGAGGCGGGGCACTAGAGGTTGCCGAGCCGCCCACCGCGGCGCACCACGAAGGCGCCGTCACCGCTGCGCCGCGCGAACAGGGACAAGGTGTCGGCGATGTTTGCCGGCGCATCGGCGGCGGGGACGAGGCGCAGGTCGACGCGGTACTGACCGTTGGCGAGGAACCGGACCTCGCCGGACACGGCCAGCTGCCCGCCCGCCGCCTTCAGTTCGAGCCGCTGCGCGCCGTCGTCGCCCGGCATCATGCGCCCATTGACGGTACCGAGCCTGAGCGATACCGGCGCGATCACGCGGGCATCGGTCCACTCGAACCGCCCGCGCACCATTCGTGGCCACCCGCCCTCGATGCGGGCCTCGTCGATGTTCGCCAGCAGTTGGCCGTCCAGCGCCAGCACCGGAACCGGCGCCAGTTCCGCGAGACCGGCGACGGGTCCGCGCACGGTCGCATGGTCGATCGCGAGGCGTCCGTCCGGCCCGCCGGCGAAATGTCCCTGGACGTCCGCGCCACCGACGGAAAAGTGAAGGTTGGCCGCGAGCCGCCCGGTCAGCAACCGCCAGGCCTGCACGTCCCAGCGCACGCCGGTCAGTGGCGTACCCGGGCCCAGCGCGACCCGCATCGCCGACCCGTGCCAGACCGAGCCCGACACCCCGGTGGCGTCGACGCGCTGCGACTGCGCAAGCGCGACGGCCCGGGCGGCCGGGAAGGTCGCCACGAGCCCGACCACGTAGGCCACGAGACCGAGGAGCACCAGGCCGACCACGCGGCGTTTCATGATGCAGGCCGCTCCAGCGTCAGACGTGCGCTCACGACGCCATCGTCCAGGCGCTCGAAGCGGGCGCGCGTGACGCGCAGGCCGTGCTCGGACCGCAGCCGGTCGAGCACGCGCACCATCGGATCGAACGGCACGCGCTTGAACTCCAGGCGGGCACCACCGTCGCCGGCCGGCTCGAGGCGGTCGGGCTGGGGCAGGCCCGAGCCGCGCAGCACGTCGTCGACCGCGAGATACGCCGGTCGGTCGCTGCCACCGCCCGTGGCCCCGGCTGCCCGGAGCGTGTCCACCTCGCGCGCCGCCTGGCGCATCCATGCGAGCTCGCTCTCGAGCGACGACACGCGGCGCGTACGCTCCGCGAGGGCCTTCGCCATGGGCTCGACCGCCGCCAGGTACAGCAGCACCGCGACGAGAACGACACCGCCCCCGGCCACGAGCGCGCGCTCGCGCGGCGCGAGGGACTGGAACCAGGCCTTCATCCCGGCGTTCCCCCGATGCGCAGCTGGCCCGAGACGTGATCGCCCTCGCGCTCCGCGCCGCTCACCTCGGTATGCAGGCCGTCGTCCTCGAGGCCGCGCTTGATCCGATCGAGCGTCTGCAGGGTCCCGGTGTCCAGTTCCACCTCCAGCATGCCGCCACGCCAGGTCAGCGCCTGGATCCGGCTGTCGTCGGCAGCGCTGATGACGGCACCCGCGCGGGCCAGCGTTCCGGCGAACCCGGGGCCCGCATCACCGCCCTCGCGCAGCGCGTCGAGCCGCGTGCGCATCTGTGCCTGCGCGTTCACCACGCGCTGGACCTCCGGGAACGACTCGTGGAAGACCTGCTCGATATCCGCGCGCAGGCGCGCCTCGCGCGTGCCCAGCTGGGCGTAGCGGCCGCCCGCCTGGAACGCGGCGATCAGGACCACCGCGGCCGCCAGCACGGCCGGCAGCCGCCAGCGGCGCAGCGCGCGCCCGAGCCGCTCGCGCCGGCTGTAGGGTCCCTGCAACAGGTTCAGGGCCGTGCTCGCCGTGGCCGCGTCGAACACGTCCAGGGCATCGTCGTATCGCGGCGCCTCGGCGTCGCCCGCGGCCGCGGCCTGGAGCGCGGCCGGCCACGCGGCCGCCGCCCCGTCGACGACGTGCCGCACCACCGTCTGCGGCGCGGGCCGTGCCGCGGCGATGTCGCCGAGCAGCGCACGCTCGCAGGCGAAGCCGTCCGCCGCACCCGTGCGCACCGTCACGCGATCGCTTTCCTCGAGCGCAGTCCAGCCGTCCGGCGGCGGCGGCGGCAAGGCCAGCGCCTCGGGGACGACGGCCTGTGGCTCCAGGCCGGCCGCGCGCGCCTCGGCCAGCCAGGACTCGAGCGCGGCGCGCGCGACCACGGCGGTCGCCCAGCGGCCCTCCCCGTCGACCTCCCCGAGCGCGAAGTGCAGGTCCTCGACATCGGCGACGAGCCGGTCCTCCAGCGCCCAGGGCACGGCCACCGCGGCGCGGGTGCGATTGCGTACCGGCAGTTGCACGCGCGTGAGCAGCACGTCGGGGCCCGGCGCGAGCAGGACCACACGCCGACCGGTCGCAAAGGTGGCCGCCTCGTCCAACGTGCCGTGGCCGTGCGTGCTGCCGCCGGACGCGTCGACGATGCGCCAGCGGCAGTGCCGTGGAATATCGCGGGATAGGCGGATGAGAATCAGATCGGCCACGGGGGATCTCGCTTCAATCCGGCGTTCGGGCGCGCCGGAGCACGCGCGACGCGCCATTATCGGTGCGTTGCAGCCAACTATAAAGCGTGTAGTCGATCGAGCCGAGCTGGACATCGACACGCACGCGGAAATGATCCGAGCGGACGGCGAGATCGGTTTCGTCGACGTGCGCGTCGCGCACGCGTGGATCCTGCAGAAAGTCACCGATCTTGGAGAACGGGTTCTCGCCGGCCTCCTGGTAGAGGGCCTTGGCGCTCGCCTCGTCCAGGTCGGGAACGACGGCGCGGAGGACCATCGCATCCGCCGTGTTCACGTTGATGGACGTGTGCTGCGGCAGCGCGGTCACGTGCGGTGCGAGGGCCTGCCAGGCCTGCGCATCGAATCCGCGGACCATGCGCAGCTCGCTGGCGACCGCGAGCGGCCGGTTGGCCGCCCGGTACGGTGAGTCCAGCGCGGCATAGTAGTCGTCCTCGGCGCCGGCCGGGTAGGTGGTCTGCGAATCGGGGTCGATCCAGTCGACCACGGCCTGGGACAGGCGCGGGTCCAGGCCGGCCGCGCGCAGCAGCCGCTCGAACCGGGCCAGGGCGACGGCATCGACGGCGCCCTGGGCATCGACCAGGTCGTTGACGTTGAACCGACCCTGCGCATCCGTGATCACCCCGGCCACCTGGCCACCCTCGATGGGGATCGGCGGCAGGGTCTTTGCCCAGGTCTCGTCGCGGCTGTCGACATTGACGTTCTCGCCCTGGCTCTGCTGGATGTATTTCTTCTTCCAGTCCTCGCTGCGGCCACGGCGGTCGCGCGCGAGCACGGCGATGGCCCAGCGCTCACCGCCCAGCGCCACTTCGTGCGCCTGCTCCAGGGCAATGCGGTTCGACGTGCGCCGGACATCGAACGCACCGCGCGTACTCATGTCCGCCGCGGCCACGGTGGCGAGCGCGACCACGAGCAGCACCGTGATCAGGGCAACCCCGCGTTCGCGCGGCCCGCTCATCCCTGCGCGCCCGTCGTGGGCGGGACCGCGGGCGTGGTGCCATCCGGCAACGCGAACAGACGCCGGATCTCGCCCCAGTCAGCCAGGTCCAGGGTCACCTCGACAGCGCGCGGCAGGCCCGTGGTGCCCGCGGCGTTCAGCGGCGGCCAGCGATCGTCCCAGTGACCGTCCGGCGCGAGAAAACGCAGGCGCACATCGTCCACGTCATCGAGAACGACGCGCCGCACGGGCTCGACCCCGGCGAGCGCGTCGGGCCGCGCATGCCAGCTGCGCAGCAGGCGAGCGCCGTCCAGCGACCAGGTGACACGGATGAGCGTGCTGCGCGCGACCTGCGCCGGGTTCGGCCAGCCGCCGCGCGTGAGCGCGAAGACATAGCCGCCCGTACCCGGTGCGGCCAGCGCGCCGCCCTCGCCGGGCTGCACGGCGCGAACGGGCCGGTCCACGGCCTGGCGCAGGTCGTCGCCGAGCATGCCCACCGCGTACTGCACGGCCGCCAGCCGCTCGGACTGGCGCTTTGTCACGGCACGCGCATCGAGCACGGAGAACAGCGCAGTGTAGGCGGCGACGCCGATGATCGCGAAGATCGCCAGCGCCACCAGCAGCTCGAGCAGCGTGACCCCGTGCGCGCGCCGGCTCATTGCGGTGCCCCGGGGCTCACTTCGTCGCCGGGGTCACCCAGGTATCCCGTGACGCGTGCCAGCGGTGCGGATTCCTTGCCCAGGCGCACGGCCACCTCGACGCGCCGGACGGCGGACTCGGGGGTCTTGCTGACGTCGACCTGCCAGTGCCAGGTACGACCCGCCATTTCGGTCTCGCCGTCGCTCGTCCCGGGGTCCGGCCAGCCGGCGTCCAGGCGCAGCTGCGTGATGCGGTCGCTGGCGATCCAGTCGGCGAGGGTGCGGTCACGCAGGTAGGCGATGTTGTCGGCGCGTTGCGTCCCGGCCTGCACGAGCACGGCCACCGCGATCGCGAACACGGCCAGGGCCACGAGCACCTCGATGAGCGTGAAGCCGCGGACGGGACGCTTCAGAAGTGGTGCTCGGACAGCGTCAGCCACTTCTCCTCCCCGGGCTGCAGGCGGTATTCCTCGGTGGTCGCGTCGGCGATCAGGTGGATCGTGAACCCCGGCATGATCTCCCCGCTGGACAGGAAGAATACCTGCGGTCGCTCGGACGAGCCGTCGGCCCCGGCATCCTTCTGCGGGGGCGCAAGCGACACCTCGAGTCCGTCGAGGTCCACCTCGAAGCGCAGGTCGTCGGCCATCTTCCGCGCCTTGAGCAGGTCGTCATCGGCGACGCGCTGCCACTGCTCGCCATCGGGACCCAGCGTGAGGAAATGATACCCGTGATCGGAGAACCGGATTCCGAGCGAGTGGGCGCGCACGACCGCCTCCTCGTGCGCGAGCCGCATCCGGGCCAGCAGGCGCTCGGCCTCCTTCTGCTGGCGCTCCTGCGGCGTGTGCCCGCGGAGGCCGAGTACCGCAAAGGACGTCAGAAGCCCGATCAGGAGCACGACCACCAGCAGTTCGAGCAGCGTGAAGCCACCGGCACGGCGCGTGCTCGGGGGCATCGCGCTACCCCTGGTCCTGCAACGTCCAGTTGCCGATGTCGGCGTTCTCGCCGTCGCCGCCCGGAACGCCGTCCGCGCCAAGCGAGTAGATGTCGACGTCGCGGTGCTCGCCCGGGTTCAGGTACTGGTACGGGTTGCCCCACGGATCACGCGGCAGGTCGCGCAGATAGCCGCCATCCTTGTAGTTCTTCGCCTCCGGGCCTCCGGTGGGCTTGCTGACCAGGGCTTCCAGCCCCTGGTCCGTCGTCGGGTAGCGATAGTTGTCGAGCTTGTAGAGATCGAGCGCGCTCTCGATCGCGCGGACGTCCTGCTTCGCCTTGGCGATGCGTGCCTTGCCCGGCTGATCCATCACGCGCGGCACGATCACCGCCGCGAGGATCGCGAGGATCGCGACCACGACCATGACCTCGATCAGAGTGAACCCGGACCGGGATCGCCCCTTCCACCTGTCCTGCATGCCTGTGCCTCTCGATCGGTTCCTGCGTCGGGGTTCGACCGGCGCGAGCATACCATCGCCGCCGATCCGCAGGATGACACCGCGTTCACGCTTTCGTGCGGAACAGTGCCGGGAGGAAGAACTCGCTGACCAGCAACGGGGCGCCCGCAACCCGGAATACCGCCCGGCGGCCCCAGACCCGACCGACCGCGCCCGGTGGCGGCGCCACGCCGGCCTGACGTGGATCGAGGCAGGCCAGCGCGAACGAGCCGCGCTGCGCGCTGCGAGTCGCGAAGAGCAGCGCCCCGAGCGGGCGGCGTCCGAGCGCCGCGAACCGCGTGCCGGGGCCGCGCAGGCTGGCGAACGGGAGGACCGTCCGCGCGACCACCAGCGGGAAGGCGCCGTCGCACAGTGCGACCTCGCGCACCAGCGCGGGCCGCCCCGCGGCGACGCCGAGCGCGCGGGCCTCGTCCCGGCGCGGGCACGCACGCTGCTGGCGCAGCACGCGCAGCCTGAACCCGCGGACGCAGCGGGCGCGCACATGGGCGGTGAGGGAGCCGTCCGCGAGCAGCCATGACTGCACCGCCACCGGGACGCGGCCCCGCTGGAGGCGGGTCGCTTCGTGCCAGGCGGGGGTGCGCGCGGGTGCCGCCGGAGGCGGATCGCCGCCGTGCGGCGTGACCGATCCCGGGGCGGCGGACGGCGGCACCGGATCCGCGCAGCCCACGGTCGGCATCACACGTCTCCGTAGCGCTCGCCGCCGGCGAGCCATCGGTGAACGAGGGCATCCGCGGCCGCGGCGTCGCGCGCCAGGAGGCGATCGGCCGCCGCGCGCACGGCCGGCAGCATGCGCGCGTCGCGCATCGGCTCGGCAATGCGGAAGGCGATGGCACCGGTCTGGCGCGTGCCGAGTACCTCGCCGGGCCCCCGCAGCTCGAGGTCGCGCTCCGCGATGCGGAAGCCGTCGCTGGTCTCGCGCAGCGTGCCGAGACGGGCGCGCGCGGTCTCGGACAGCGCGCCCTCGTAGAGCAGCACGCAGAGGCTCGCCGCGGTCCCCCGACCGACGCGGCCGCGCAGCTGGTGAAGCTGCGACAGGCCCAGCCGCTCGGCGTTCTCGATCACCATCAGCGACGCATTGGGCACGTCGACGCCGACCTCGATCACCGTGGTCGCCACCAGCAGATCGATCCGCCCGGCCTGGAAGTCCGCCATCACGGCCTCCTTGTCCGCGGCCTTGAGGCGCCCGTGGACGAGCCCGACGCGCAACGCGGGCAAGGCCTCGGCGAGCGCCTCGGCCGCTTCCGCCGCGGCCTGGCCGGCCTGTGCCTCGGACGCCTCGATGAGCGTGCACACCCAGTACGCCTGGCGCCCCTCGCCGCAGGCCGCCGCCACCCGCGCGACCACCTCGTCGCGGCGGCGCGACGAAACGACGATCGTGTCCACCGGACGACGTCCGGGCGGAAGCTCGTCGATGACCGACGCATCGAGGTCCGCGTAGGCGGTCATGGCCAGGGTCCGCGGTATGGGCGTGGCCGTCATGATGAGCTGGTGCGGAACGGCGCCGGTCGCGGCGCCCTTCTCGCGCAGTGCCAGCCGCTGGTGCACGCCGAAGCGGTGCTGCTCGTCGATGATCGCCAGGCCGAGCGCCGCGAACGTGACGTCATCCTGGAACAGCGCGTGCGTGCCCACGATGATGTCGGTCGTGCCCGCGGCAATGCTGTCGAGCTCGCGTCGGCGCGCGGCCGCCGTGAGGCGACCGGTGAGCCAGCCCACCCGAAGCTGCAGCGGCACCAGCCAGGCGGACAGGTTGCGATGGTGCTGCTCGGCGAGCACCTCGGTGGGGGCCATCACCGCGGCCTGGTGTCCCGCCTCGAGGGCCTGCAGCGCCGCCAGCGCGGCGACGATCGTCTTGCCGGAGCCGACGTCGCCCTGCACGAGCCGGAGCATCGGGTGCGGTTGCGCCAGGTCGGCCGCCACCTCGGAGAGCACGCGCTCCTGGGCACCGGTGAGCTGGAACGGCAGGTGCCCGCGCAGGGCCGCGACCAGGTGACCGTCGCCGACCAGGGCCGGCGCGTTGCGCGCGCGCGTGCGGTTGCGCAGACGGCGCAGGCTCACGTGGTGCGCCAGCAACTCCTCGAACGCGAGCCGGCAGGCCGCCGGGTGCATGCCCGCGATCAGCGCGCCGACCTCCACCTCCGGTGGCGGCCGATGCACGATGCGCAGCGCCTCGGCGAGCGGCGGCAGGTCGCCCGGCACGGCGCCCGCCGCGTGATCGGCCAGGCCGCCCGTGTGCGCCAGCCAGTCGAGCGCCGCCTGCGTGACGCGGCGGAGCGTCTGCTGGCCGACGCCCTCGGTGGCGGGATACACCGGCGTGAGCGCGGCGTCGAGCGCCGGCGGTTCCGCGGCGTCGATGACGCGGTACTCGGGGTGCACGATCTCCAGCCCGCCGGAGCCGCGCCGCGCCTCGCCGTACAGGCGCAGGTGCGTGCCCGCGCCCAGCTGCTCGCGCTGCCGCGACGAGAAATGGAACCAGCGGAGGGTCAGCGCGCCGGTACCGTCGTGAACGCGCGCCACGAGCGCTCGGCGTCGCCGGTAGACGATCTCCGCGTGGCCGACCGTGACGTCGACCACGGCCTCGTCGCCCGGCCGCAGGCTGCCGATGGGGCGCACCCGCGTGCGGTCCTGGTAGCGCAGCGGCAAGTGGAACAGGGCGTCGGCGACGGTATGAAGCCCGAGACGCCCGAGACGCTCCGCGACACGCGGGCCGATGCCCGCCAGCGCCGTCAGCGGCGTGGATTCCGCCATCGCCGCCATGCGCTACCGCCCCGCGGGGCACACGGCCCGCGCAAGTTCGACCGGGTTCGCGTCAGGTGCCACCCATCCACTACTCGTCGAGCGCGACGATGGCATCCACCTCGACCGGCACGCCCTTCGGCAGCGCGGCGACGCCGACGACGGCACGGGCGGGGAAGGGCTCGTCGAAGAACTCCGCGAGCACCTCGTTGACAACGGGGAAATTCGCCAGGTCGGTGAGGTACACGTTCAGCTTCACCACCTGGTCGAGGCGTCCGCCCGCGGCCTCGATCACGGCCTGGACGTTGCGAAACACGCGGCGGATCCTCGCGCCGATGTCGCCGTCGTCGATCTCCATGGTCTCCGGGACCAGCGGAATCTGGCCGGACACGTACAGGGTCGAGCCCGCGACGACGGCCTGCGAGTAGGCGCCGATCGCCTGCGGGGCGGCGTCGGTCTGGATGATGCGGCGGGTCATGGGCTGGTTCTCCGTGGGGTTCGGCTCATTGGCGTCGTCCGGGCAGCGGGGCGCGTGCGTCGACCGCGACGAAGCAGGCGGAGTGTACCGATCCGGGGCGCGGGATGGCGAGCGCGCCCGCCCCGCGGTTCGGCTCAGCGCGTCTCGCGTCGCACCCGCACGACGGCGGGCAGCTGGCGCAGCGTGCGGATGATGCGCGCCAGGTGCACGCGGTCGCGTACGGCGATCACGATCCGCAGCACCGACGTCATGCGGTCGCGGTCCTCGAAGTCGAGCTGCTCGATGTTGGCGTTCTGGTCGGCGATGAGCGTCGCCACGCGTGCGAGCACACCGCGCCGGTCCATGACCTCCACCGTGATGCACGCGGAGAATTCGCCGTCGACATCCGGCGCCCACTCGACCGGCAGCCACTTGTCCGGCCGGCGGCGGTAGTCGGCGACGTTGGAGCACGACGCGCGATGAATGACGACGCCCTTGCCGGCCGACAGGAATCCCTGGATGTTGTCGCCCGGGATCGGGCGGCAGCACCTGGCGAACGACACCACCATGCTCTCGCCACCCTCGAGCAGCACCGGCTCGACCCGCAGCGCGTCACTGGCCTGCTGCACGGAGCTCTGGCGATCCGGCGGCACGAGGCGCTTGGCGACCTGGCTCGGCAAGCGGTTGCCGAGGCCGATCTCCGTCCACAGCTGGTCGGCGTCGCGGTAGCCGAATTCCGAGAGCACGGCCTCGAGCATCGCCGGGTCGATGTCGTCGAAGCCGATGCCGTAGCGATCGAGGTAGCGGCGCAGGAGGCGGCGGCCGAACTCGATCGCCTCTTCCGTCGCGCGGTGCTTGAGGAAGTGCCGGATCGCGGTGCGCGCTTTCGCGGTCACCACGAAGTTGAGCCACAGCGGGCTGGGCTTCGAGCCGGGCGCCGTCACGACCTCGACCGTCTGCCCCGAGCGCAGTGGCGTGGACAGCGGCGAGAGGCGCCGGTCGATCTTCGCGGCCACGCAGGTATGGCCGATGTCGGAGTGCACCGCGTAGGCGAAGTCGATGACGGTGGACTGGGCCGGCAGCTTGTAGATGTCACCGCGCGGCGAGAATACATACATCTCGTCCGGGAACAGATCCATCTTCACGTGCTCGAGGAACTCGACCGAGCTGCCGGTCGACTGCTGCATGTCGAGCAGGCTCTTCAACCATTCGCGCGCCGGGCCATGCGTCTTCAGCGGGTGCTCGCCGCCCTCGTCGCGCGACTTGTACAGCCAGTGCGCCGCGATGCCGGACTCCGCGAAGCGATCCATGTCGCGCGTGCGGACCTGGATCTCGATCGGAATGCTGTGCGGACCGAACAGCGCTGTGTGCAGTGACTGGTAGCCGTTGGCCTTCGGGATCGCGATGTAATCCTTGAAGCGCCCCGGTACCGGCTTGTAAAGGTTGTGCAGGAGGCCGAGCGTGCGGTAACAGGTATCGACCGAGTCGACGATCACGCGAATCGCGAACTTGTCGAACACCTCGTGGAAGGAGAGATGCTTGTCCTGCATCTTGCGGTACATGCTGTAGACCGGCTTCTCGCGCCCGGTCACCAGCGCGGCGATCCCCTCGTGCTGGAGCCGGTCAACCATCACGACCTCGATCTTCTGCATCAGCTCCTTGCGGTTGCCGCGTGCCCGGCGTACCGCCTCGCGGAGCACGCGGTAACGCATCGGGTACAGCGCCGCGAAGGCCAGGTCCTCGAGCTCGTGCTTGAGCGTGTTGATGCCGAGACGGTTCGCGATGGGCGCGTAGATGTCCAGCGTCTCGCGCGCGATGCGGTGGCGCTTCTCCGCCGGCATCACGGCGATCGTGCGCATGTTGTGCAGGCGGTCGGCCAGCTTGATGAGGACGATGCGGATATCGTCCACCATCGCGAGCATCATCTTCTGGAAATTCGCCGCCTGCTGCTCGACGCGGGACGTGAACGAGAGATGGGTCAGCTTGCTCAGGCCGTCGACGAGCCGGGCGACCGTCTCGCCGAACGTCTCCACGAGCGTATCGCGCGTGACGCTCGTGTCCTCGAGCACGTCGTGCAGCAGTGCGGCCACGATGCTGTCGGCGTCGAGGGACAGCTCGGCGACGGTGCGGGCCACCGACAACGGATGGGTGATGTATGCCTCGCCAGTGAGGCGCTGCTGGCCCTCGTGCGCGCGGGCGCCGAACTCGTAGGCACGCCGCACCTCGTCGAGTGCGGTCGCGTCGAGCCGGTGCGCCAGCTCGGCGCACAGGTCCTCGATCGTGTACGGCGCGTCGCCGATCGCGCGCGCGCGATCGGCCTGCACAAGCTGCTCGGCCATGGACTCGGGGGGCGGTGCGCCGGGCACCGCACGGGGGCGTGCGGGGGTGCGGGGCGGGCGGCTCAGATCCCGGCCTGGACTTCGTCGGTCTCGGGCGCGGCCGGCTCGACCGCCGGTGCCCGGACCTCGGGCTCGTCCAGCACCTCGCGGGTGACGACGCCCTCGGCGATCTCGCGCAGCGCGATCACCGTCGGCTTGTCGTTCTCGCGGGGCAGTCGCGGCTCGGCACCCAGCGACAGCTGCCGCGCACGGCGCGCGGCCGTGAGCACGAGCTCGAAACGGTTGTCGACCTGCTCGAGGCAGTCCTGAACGGTGATACGGGCCATTCGCCTCTCCTGAACTCTTCCCCGACGGCGCGCCAGTATCGGCTCCGCCCGGCAATTCTCCGCTGAATCAGTCGGTTGACCGATGCATTCTACTCGACGCTGTCGACCGGCGCCAGCAGGGAACGAATGAGGCCGGCGCAGCGCAGCGCCTGGCGTTCCTGGCGGACCCGGCCGGCGCGCACGACGGCCTGGAGGTCGGCCAGCGCCTCGTCGAAGATGTCGTTCACGACAAGGTAATCCGCCTCGTCGTAATGCGACATCTCGTCGATGGCCGCCTCCATGCGCCGTGCGATGACATCGGGTGTGTCCTGGCCACGCCCGTGGAGACGCTCGATCAGCGCGTCGCGCGACGGTGGCAGGATGAAGATGCAGACCGCGTCTGCCACCGCGGCCCGTGCCTGGCGCGCACCCTGCCAGTCGATTTCCAGGAGCACGTCATTGCCGGCCGCGAGCGTGTCCTCGACCACGCGTCGCGAAGTGCCGTAGCGATTGCCGAACACGCGCGCGTGCTCGAGGAACTCACCGCGTGCCGCCATGCCCTCGAACACGGCTTCGTCGACGAAATGGTAGTCGACGCCGTCGACCTCGCCCTCGCGGCGCGCACGGGTCGTGTGCGACACGGAAAGCACGAGATCCGGCACGCTGTCCAGCAGCGCGCGCACGAGGCTGGTCTTGCCCGCACCCGACGGCGCGGACACGGTATGCAGGACTCCGGGGTTCACCGGCTGCGGGTCCCATCGACGGTCGGGGACGGCAGGATAGCAGAGGCACCGGCGCGGCGCGGAATGTAGATGGGCCGACTACCCTGTGCTAGCTTCGACAGCGCAGCGATGCGGGAAGAACGGTCAGGCTCACCCAGGGTTTTCCCGGAGTGGAACGGCGCCCGGAACCCGATTCGGCTCAAGGGGAGCGCAACGGAATGACACTGGAGGGATCGATGGTCGGGGTGAGAGGATTTGAACCTCCGGCCCCTGCCTCCCGAAGGCAGTGCTCTACCAAGCTGAGCTACACCCCGACGACCCGTCTCCGGCCGGCACGCCGGCATGCGGCATCATTCCACGATACCGCGCGGGACCGCGGAGTCTACCGCAGGGTCGAGGGCCGTTCAATCCAGCGCACACCCGCCGCCCGCCCGGAATACGGACCCACGGAGGCATCCATGACGATACACACCACACGGCACCGTCTCGCGCTCGCCGGCGTACTCGCCGCTGCGCTCATACCGGCGACCGCCAGCGCCGCGTCGTTCTACATCATCGAGTCCAGTCCCGCGCGGCTCGGCAACGCATTCGCGGGGACGGCGTCCGAGGCCGGCGACGCCTCGACGGCGTACTTCAATCCCGCCGGCATGAGCCGGCTCGACGGCTCGAACATCACCGCGGCTGCACATTACGTGATGCCGGTGGCCAAGTTCGACAACAACGGCTCGACCACCTCCGCGGGAACGCCCCTGGGCGGGCCCGATGCGAAGACGGACGAGACCGCGGTCGTGCCGAACTTCTACTACACCACGCCGCTGAATGACGCCTGGTCGTTCGGCCTCGCGGTCAACGCGCCGTTCGGCCTGGAAAGCAGCTACAAGGACAACTGGGTCGGGCGCTATCACGCGACCGACAGCAGCCTGTCGAGCCTCAGCGTGAACCCGAACGTGTCGTACCGCGTGAATGACCGGCTGTCGTTCGGGTTCGGCGTCAGCTACCAGCGCGTCGACGCCACGCTGGAGAACCAGGTGGACTCGTTCGCCGCCTGCTTCGCCGCCGGCGGTGGCCTCGCGACCTGCGGCAGCGTGTACGGCGGTCCCGGCAACGCCAGCACCGACAGCAGCGCCAAGGTGACCGGCGACGACTCCGGCTGGGGCGCCAACCTCGGCTTCATGTACGCCGTCGACCCCGAAACGCGCGTGGGCGCGTCATGGCGCCAGGGCATCGACTACACGCTGAGCGGAAAGGCCAGTTTCGACCGGTCCGGCACGTGCACGGGTGATCCCTTCTGCAGCGGCGCGCTGAACGCGAAGAGCGGCGACATCAAGGCGGACCTGAACCTGCCCGACATCCTCACGCTGAGCGCAACCCACGCCGTGAACGACCGCTGGACGCTGGCGGGTGACGTCGCCTGGTACGGCTGGAGCACGCTCGACAAGGTGAAGATCGTGAAGAAGTCGGACGGCAGCGAGGTCTCGACGCTGCAACTCGACTACAACGACACCTACCGCTATTCGCTGGGCGTCACCTACGCGGACGGCGGCCCGTGGACGTATCGCGGCGGCATCGCCTACGACCAGTCGCCGATCTCGGGCAAGGACACTGTCACGCCGCGCATCCCCGACGGCGATCGAACCTGGCTGTCGTTCGGGTTCAACTACGCGGTCTCGCCGATGTCCTCGGTCGACGTCGGCTACGCGCACCTGTTCGTCGACAACGTCAAGATCGAGAACACGACCCAGGGCAACACGCTCAAGGGCACCTTCGACCCGAAGGTGGACATCCTCGCCGTGTCCGGCAACTGGAAGTTCTGAACGCACCGGCCACGGTGGCCATCCGGTCATGGAACGACGACAGGCCGCCCACGGGCGGCCTGTCGCTTTCCGGCGACATGTCAAGCGCCCGCTTGACCTCCTGCCCGGGGGCTCCAACAATGCATTGACGCCCCCTGACCAGGAGATCCTGCGATGTCGCTATTCCGGAGCTTGAAGAAGATCAGTGGCGCGATCTGCGCCGCCCTGCTGCTGATGACAACGGTGGCACCGGCACAGGCGTCGATGGTCGGCACCAGCGAGATACTCAGCCACGCACAGGCAAACGCGACACGCCAGCACCTGTTGCAGATGCTGGATCGCGACCAGGTCCGTTCCCAGCTCGAGGCGCTCGGCGTCGATCCGTCGAATGCACGCGAGCGGGTTCAGCGCATGACCGACCAGGAAGTCGCCCAGCTCGACCACCGCATGAATGAACTCCCGGCCGGTGGTGACGCGGTGGGCGTGGTGCTGCTGGTGTTCATCGTGTTCATCATCACCGATGCACTGGGCGCGACGGACATCTTCCCGTTCGTCCATCCCGTCAACAACTGATCGTACGGATGAGCATTACGGCGGCATGCCGCCCTGGACAGGCCCGCCTGCTGGCGGGCCTGTTTCTCATTGCCCTGCTCCTGCAGGGCTGCGCGACGGCGCCACAGACACGGCGGCTCACCGAGGATCACGCGGGCCTGCCGTCCCATGCCGAGCTGGACCAGGTGCCCTTCTTCCCGCAGGAGCGGTATCAGTGCGGACCGGCGTCGCTCGCGATGGTGCTCACCCAGGCCGGGCACCCCACGAAGCCCGATGAGCTCACCGACGAGGTCTACGTGCCCAAGCGCGAGGGCTCCCTGCGCACCGAGATGCGCGCGGCCGCGCGCGCGCGCGGGCTGGTCGCCTATCCCCTGCCCACCAACATGCACGCGCTGGTGGAACAGGTGGCCGCCGGGCAGCCGGTGCTGGTCATGCAGAACCTCGGACTGTCGTGGATTCCCCGCTGGCACTACGCCGTCGCGGTCGGCTACGACCTGGATCACCGCCAGGTCGTCCTGCGTTCGGGCACGATGCGCCGCCGGATCACGTTGATGTCGACGTTCGAGCGCACGTGGGCGCGGTCCGGGTACTGGGCGCAGGTGGTCGTGCCCCCGGATGCGCCCCCCAGGACGGCCAAGCCGGTGCCGTGGCTGCAAGCCGTGCACGAGCTCGAGACGACGGGACACGCGGATGCGGCACGCACCGGATACCGGGCTGCGACTCGCCGGTGGCCGCAGTCCCGCCCCGCGTGGATGGCGCGCGGCAACGCCGCCTACGGCGCGGGAGACACCAACGAGGCGCGTCGCGCCTTCGAGCGGGCGGTCAAGCTCGACCCGCACGCGGGGGACGGCTGGAACAATCTCGCGTATGCCCTGGCCGACAGCGGGCGGGGCAGCCAGGCGCTGGATGCGGCACGGTGCGCGGTGGCGCTGGAGCCCCAGGCGGACGGTCCGCGCAGCACGCTGGAGGAACTCCAGGGGCGCGCCCTGCCCCAGGGCATGGCCGCCTCGAGCAGCCTCCCGACCTGCCCCGCGAACTGAGCTCCGCTCAGCGTTCGGCGCCGAGTGCCACCGCGCGCTCACGGCTGGCGGCGCGCTCGTCCGGACCGGCGCCCGCGACCCCCGTGTCCGTTTCCGGCCATCCGCGGGTATGGCCAACGACCAGGTCGGCCAGCGCGTCGACGTGCCCGTCGCGGTCGTTCAGCGCGGGAATGTAGTGAAACTCGCCGCCACCCGCGTGCTGGAAGATCTCGCGATTGCCGATCGCGATCTCCTCGAGAGTCTCCAGGCAGTCCGATGCAAAGCCCGGGCAGACCACGTCGAGCCGGGCCAGGCCGTCGCGCCCGAGCGCCTCCACGGTACGGTCGGTGTACGGCTGCAGCCACGGCTCGCGGCCGAAGCGGGACTGGAAGGTGATCCGCCATTCGTGGTCGGCGAGCCCGAGACGCCCGGCCAGCAGTCGGGCGGTCTTGTGGCACAGGCAGTGGTAGGGATCACCATTGAGCAGGTAACGCCGCGGCACACCGTGGAAGGACAGCAACAGGAGATCGCCCGCCCCGTGGCGGGCCCGGTACTCGCGCACGGACGCCGCCAGGGCATCGATGTAGCCGGAGTCGTCGGCGTAATGCTCGATGAAGCGGAACGCGGGGATCCAGCGCCAGCGGGACAGCTCGGCGACCGTGGCCTCGAACACCGAGCCTGTCGTCGAGCCCGAGTACTGCGGATACAGCGGCAGCAGGACGATGCGACGCGCGCCCTGGCGCCGCAGCTCTTCGAGCGCATCCGGGATCGACGGCCGTCCGTACGACATGCCGAGCGCCACCCGCACCGGCCCGGGCACGCGCTCGGCGAGCGCCGCCTCCAGCGCTCGGGCCTGGCGTCGACTCGTGGTCATGAGCGGCGAGCCTTCCTCGCCCCAGATGCTGGCGTAGGCCCCGGCCACACGGCGCGGGCGCACGCGCAGCACGATGCCGTGCAGGATCAGCCACCACAGCCAGCGCGGGAGCTCGATCACGCGCGGATCGGCGAGAAACGCGCCAAGGTACCGTCGCAGTGCGGCGGGCGTCGGCGCCTCGGGTGTCCCGAGGTTCACGAGCAGTACCCCCGTACATTCGGGGGAACCGTGCGCGTAGTCGGATTCGTCCACGTAATACGAGTAGCCGGACACGGCGGGCACCGGGAAACGCGAGTGGAAAAGCGCGGAGCGGCATTGTAGGGTTACCTCAAGCAGGCCGCAACGAACCAACAAGAGCGGAGAGTCCCGGCGTCGACCCGGTGCCCGGGCCCGCGATAACGGAAACGTCCGCCGGCCGCTCACCCCGACCAGCCCGACCCACCGCGCGGTATCGTCCTCGTCGTCGGGGGATCGAGGAGAGACGCAATGACTGTCACCGTCGCGCTCATCAAGGAAACGGTACCCGGCGAGCGCCGCGTCGCCCTCGACCCGGGCGCCGTCGCGCGCCTCGTGAAGAAGGGCGTAACGGTGGTCGCCGAGGCGGGCGCCGGTGCCGCGGCGCGTTACCCCGACAGTGCCTACGAGGATGCGCGGTTCGTGGACGACGCGGCCTCGGCGTTGCGCGAGGCGGACATCCTGGTGAAGGTGCAGCCGCCCACGGACGAGGAGATCGACGCGCTCCCCAACGGCGCGCTGGTCGCGTGCTTCACGCAGCACGACCGCGACCCGGCGCGCATCGAGCGCATGCGCGCGCACGGGCTGACCACCCTGTCGTTCGAGCTGATTCCGCGCATCACCCGTGCGCAGACGATGGACGCGCTCTCGTCGCAGGCGACGATCTCCGGCTACAAGGGCGCGGTGATCGCCGCCGAACTCTCCGGCCGCCTGTTCCCCATGCTGACGACGGCGGCCGGCACCATCCGCCCCGCGCAGGTCGTGGTGGTCGGGGCCGGTGTCGCCGGCCTGCAGGCCATTGCGACCGCGCGCCGGCTCGGCGCGCAGGTACAGGCCTACGACATCCGCGCCGCCGCCCGCGAACAGGTCGAGTCGCTGGGCGCGCGCCTCATCGACACGGGCGTGGATGCCACCGGCGAGGGCGGCTACGCCCGCGAGCTCACCGACGACGAGAAGGCGCAGCAGGCGAAGGTACTGGCCGAGCAGCTTGCGCGCGCGGACGCGGTCATCTGCACGGCGGGCATACCCGGGCGGCCGGCCCCGAAGGTCGTCACCGGCGCCATGGTCGCGGGCATGAAGCCCGGTGCGGTGCTCGTCGACCTCATGGCCGAGGGCGGCGGCAACTGCGAGCTCACGCACCCCGGCGAGACGGTCGAGGCCCACGGCGCGATCATCGCGGGGCCCGACAACGTGCCGAGCCTCGCGGCCATCCACGCGAGCGAGATGTACGCGCGCAACCTGCTGGCCCTGCTGGACCCGGTCCTCGGCGAGGACGGCGTGCATGTCGACCTCGACGACGAGGTGCTCGCGGCCTGTGCCATCACGCACGCCGGCGAGCTGCGCCACGAACCGACGCGGCAGCGGGTCGCGGAAGGCGGCAGCTGATGGCCACGGCAGCCGCCACCGCCGGCGGCACAGTGGCGGTCCGCGCCGACCGCTCGATCATCATCGGACTGCCCGGGACGGAACGGTAGAATGGAAGGCTTCATCGCGCTGTACATCTTCATGCTCGCGGCCGTGGCCGGATACGAGGTCATCTCCAAGGTCCCGGTCATCCTGCACACGCCGCTCATGTCCGGCTCGAACTTCGTGCACGGCATCGTGCTGGTCGGCGCCATGGTCGCCATGGGCCACGCGCAGGGTCCCCTCGAGCAGGCCATCGGTTTCGTGGCCGTGTTCCTGGCAGCGGGCAATGCCGTCGGCGGTTACGTCGTCACCGAGCGCATGCTCGAGATGTTCAAGACCAGCGGGGAGCAGCGCAAATGACGATCGACGTCCTCATCCGGGCGTCGTACTTCGTCGCGGCGGTCCTGTTCATTCTCGGCCTCAAGGGCATGAGCTCGCCGAAGACGGCGCGCCGCGGCGTCGTGTGGGCCGGGGCCGGCATGGTGCTGGCGACGCTCGTCACCTTTCTCCAGGCGGGGCTCGAGAACTACGCGCTCATGGTCGTTGCGCTCGCGGCCGGCGGTGCGTTGTCCTGGGTCGGCGCGAAACGCGTGGCCATGACCGACATGCCGCAGATGGTCGCGCTCTACAACGGCATGGGCGGCGGCGCGGCCGCCGCGATCGCCGCGAACGAGCTGCTGGGGGATGCCGTGCTGGCGCCGGTGGTGCTGGCGATCGCCGTCGCCGGCGCACTGATCGGAACGGTGGCCTTCACGGGCTCCCTGGTCGCCTTCGCGAAACTGCAGGGAATCCTCAGGCGCTCGCCGCGATCGAACGCCCTCCAGGTATTCAACCTGCTGCTCGCGCTGGCGACACTCGCCGCCGCGATCGCGATTACCGCGGGCGCCGCAAGCCCGCTTCTGCTCGCCGGGTTCTTCATTGCCGCCGGTGTGCTCGGCGTCCTCGTGACGGTGCCCATCGGCGGCGCCGACATGCCCGTGGTGATCTCCCTGTTCAACGCCCTCACCGGGCTGGCCGTGGGTTTCGAGGGCTTCGTGCTCGGCAATCCGGCCATGATGATCGCCGGCATCGTGGTCGGCGCCGCCGGCACGCTTCTCACGCAGCTGATGGCGAAGGCGATGAACCGCTCGCTCGCGAACGTCCTGTTCTCGGGCTTCGGTGCCGACGAGGGTGCCGAGGCGGAAAGTGCCAGCGGCGGCACGATGAAGGCGATCGACGCGACCGACGCCGCGATCATGCTCGCCTACGCCAGCAAGGTGATCATCGTGCCCGGGTACGGCATGGCGGTGGCGCAGGCCCAGCACAAGATCTGGGAGCTGACGGAGCTGCTCGAGGAACGCGGCGTGAAGGTGCGCTTCGCGATCCACCCGGTGGCGGGGCGGATGCCCGGGCACATGAACGTGCTGCTCGCCGAGGCCGGGGTGCCGTACGACAAGATCGCCGACCTCGAGGAGATCAATGCGGAGTTTGCGCAGACGGACGTGGCGGTGGTCATCGGGGCAAACGACGTCGTCAACCCGGCAGCACGCACGAAAAAGGACAGCCCCATCTATGGCATGCCCATCCTCGACGCCGATCGCGCGCACCAGGTGATCGTGATCAAGCGGGGCAAGGGCGCGGGCTTCTCCGGAATCGAGAACGAGCTGTTCTTTGCGGACAACACCAGCATGGTCTATGGCGACGGCCAGGCCGTGGCCGGCAAGCTGATTGCCGGGGTCAAGGCACTCTAGTGCCGGTCTGATTCATCCATCGCGGTCGCGTCCGCGATTGCCGATGCGACGCGCCGGAGCCGGCATCCGGCACGATCACCGATCGGCATCGCGCCGGCCATCGCGGCGAGACTCGCGAAACGGCTGGGTCAGCAGGTGGCCCAGGCCGCTCTCCTCGAGCTGGCGGAACTCGGCGAGTCCGGTGGTCATGGCCTCGTATCCCGCCTCCGGGGCCTGTCGATAGGTGCGGAAGAGCCGGTCCCACCAGGGCAGGTTGAAGCCGAAGTTGCTGTTGGTCTCGCGCGGCACCACCGAGTGATGGACCCGGTGCATGTCCGGAGTCACGAGGATCCAGCGCAACACGCGATCGAGCGCGGGCGGAAGGTGCAGGTTCGCGTGATTGAACATGCTGGTGCCGTTCAGCAGGACCTCGAACACGAGCACCGCGGCCGGCGGCGCGCCGAGCGCGATCACCGCCAGGACCTTCAGCCCCATCGACAGGACGATCTCGATCGGGTGGAAGCGCCCGCCCGTGGTCACGTCGACATCGACATCCGCATGATGCATGCGATGCACGCGCCAAAGCGGCGGCACGTAGTGGAAGGCCACGTGCTGCGCGTAGATCACCAGGTCGAGGACGATCACGGTCCCGACGAAGGCCAGCCAGCCCGGCGCGGCGAGCACCTGCAGCAGGCCGTGCCCGGCGCCGTCGGCCCAGGCGGCGACGCCGACCGCGGCCGTGGGGAAGAGCGCCCGCACGGCCGCGCTGTCGAGCGCCAGGATCCCGAGGTTCGCCGGCCACCGACGCCGACGCGACAACGACCGCGGCCGGCAGGGCCACAGCGTCTCGAGGGCCAGCATCAGCACGAACACGCCCAGGAACGCGCTCAGGCGCAGCGCCGCCTCGCTGGCGAGCAGGAATTCGCCCGTCATCGGCGGCAGCCCGCCGGCGCGCGGGGATTTATGCACAAGGGTGTACAGGGGCGCGACGGCCGGTCCGCTGTGCGTGCCTTCGGGGCCAGGATCGCCGAGCATTCTACATAACGCATTGTTTTAAAAAGTTTTTCCTGAATGACTAAAAAATGTCCAGTTTGATGACTCTGGCATGAACACGCCCTCGCCCCGCTGTTTCACCCAGTGTATCCACACGGTTATCCACAGATTCTGTGGATAATGGTGGTTTGGCGCGACCAGACCGCCATTTAGACTCGACAACTCGAAAACGGGTTCAGCATATCGCCTGCCGTCGCCACCCGCAGGCCCGTGCCGACGATCGGAGCGGCGGCATGCGCGACCCGCTACGCGACCCCCGCCCGGACCGCGGGATTCACCGACCAGTCGACCAGCAGGCCGCCGATGCCCGAGTCCCGCATTCTGCAGGTTGCCGTACCCGGCCCGCTGGCGCGGCTCTTCGACTACCTGCCCCCCGCCGATGCGCAGGCGCCGCCGCCGGGCGTGCGCGTGCGGGTGCCGTTCGGGCGCGGCCGACGGATCGGGGTGGTCGTGGGCTCGAGCACGGACTCGGACGTGCCCGCCGCGCGTCTGCGGCGGATCGAGCACGTCCTGGATCACGAACCGGTGCTCGCCCCCGATCTGCTCGCGCTGGGATTGTGGGCGGCCGACTACTATCACCATCCTGCCGGCGAGGTACTGGCGACCCTGCTGCCCGCCCCGCTGCGCCGCGGCGAGTCTCCGGATACCGATCCGCCGACGCACTGGCGCATCACGCCGGCGGGGCGCAATGCCCTTGCCGCCGGCATCGGCAAGGCCCCGGTGCAGCACAGGCTGCTGGCCCTCATCGCCGCCCATCCCGCTGCCGTCGGCCCCGCCGCCCTGAAGACGGTCGTCCCGCGCTATCACGCGCCGTTGCGTGCGCTCGCGCACAAGGGCCTGGTCGAACAGGCACCGCCGGAGGTGGCCGAACCGCCACCGCCGTGCGACGGGCCGGAGCTCAACACCGAACAGCGCACCGCGGTGGACGCGATCGACGCCGGGACCGGTGGCTTCGTGCCCACGCTGCTGCACGGCGTGACGGGCTCGGGCAAGACCGAGGTCTACCTGCACGCGATCCGCGCGGTACTCGACCGGGGCCGGCAGGCACTCGTGCTGGTGCCGGAAATCGGCCTCACGCCGCAGTTGCTCGGGCGCTTCGCGACGCGCCTGGGCACCACGATCGCGGTTCTGCACTCGGGGCTGACCGACCGCGAGCGCCTGGCCGCGTGGCGCAGTGCCGCCCGCGGCGAGGCGCGCGTGGTGCTCGGTACGCGCTCCGCCGTATTCACGCCACTGCCCGAACCGGGCCTGATCGTGGTCGACGAAGAGCACGACCCGTCGTTCAAGCAGCAGGATGGCTTCCGCTACCACGCCCGCGACCTCGCCGTGCTGCGGGCCCAACGTGCCGGGATCCCGATCGTGCTCGGCTCCGCGACACCATCGCTCGAGACGCTGGCGAACGCACGCCGCGGTGGCTATCGCCGCGCGCTGCTCGCCGAACGCGCCGGAGGTGCGCGTGCGCCACGCCTGGAGCTCGTCGACGTGCGTCGCCGGCGGCTCGACGAGGGACTGTCCGCGCCGCTCGTCGAGGCAATGGCCGCCCAGATCGCGGCGGGAGGTCAGATCCTGCTGTTCCTGAACCGACGCGGCTGGGCACCAACGCTGATCTGCGACGATTGCGGCTGGACCGCCGAGTGCCGACGCTGCGATGCCCGCCTCACGGTGCACGGCCAGCGTGCGCGCCTTCGCTGCCACCACTGCGGGGCCGCCCGGGCCGCGCCCACCGCCTGCCCCGACTGCGGCAGCGAGGCGCTCGTCCACCTCGGCCAGGGCACGGAGCGCATCGAGCAGGCGATCGCGGCACGCTTCCCCGAAGTCGAGACCGTGCGCATCGACCGCGACAGCACGCGCCGGCGCGGGGCACTCGATGCCAAGCTCGAGCGCATTCGCGGCGGCGAGGCGCGCATCCTGCTCGGCACCCAGATGCTGGCCAAGGGCCATGACTTCCCCGGAGTCACCCTCGTCGGCGTGCTCGATGCCGACCGCGGCCTGTTCGGGGCGGATTTCCGCGCCCCGGAGCACCTCGCGCAGACGATCCTGCAGGTGGCGGGGCGCGCCGGGCGGGCGGAGCGGCCCGGGCGCGTACTGATCCAGACCCGCAACCCGGAACACCCGCTGCTGCGCGTGCTCGTCGACGACGGGTTCGACGCGGTCGCGGAAACGCTGCTCGCCGAGCGTGAGGCCGCGGCCCTGCCGCCCGCCGCGCGGATGGCCCTGGTACGCGCCGAGGCCCCCGCGGCCGCCGCCCCGGAGACCTGCCTGGACGCGGCGCGTGCATGGCTCGAAGCGGAGGCCATCGATGGCCTGGAGGTCTTCGGTCCGGCGCCGGCCCCGATGGAACGGGTCGCGGGGCGCTACCGGGCCCAGCTCGCGCTGCAGGCGCGCACCCGCGCTCCGCTGCATCGCGCGCTGTCGCTTCTGCGCCCCTGGCTGGAAACCGCCCCGGAGGCACGCCGCGTGCGCTGGTCCATCGACGTCGATCCCGTGGAAACGCTGTAGCCGGCACCACCCCGCGTATCTGGACAACGCGCGGACGGCGCACGAGAATACACGGTTCGATTTTGCCACTGTGGCGGCATGTCGGCCGGCACAAACGGGACGAGCGAAAGCATGAGCGAATACCTGTTCACTTCGGAGTCGGTGTCGGAAGGCCACCCGGACAAGATTGCCGACCAGATTTCCGACCGCGTGCTCGACGAGATTCTCAAGCAGGACGCGCGCGGTCGGGTGGCGTGCGAGACGCTGGTGA
>Ga0209918_1000019_pt1 | contig 165114 bp, 154 predicted proteins | sample SalPonD_shore_MG_FD_185712 | JGI IMG/M metagenome (GOLD analysis project Ga0209918, IMG submission 185712) | Salt pond soil microbial communities from South San Francisco under conditions of wetland restoration - Salt Pond MetaG... | ecosystem: Environmental > Aquatic > Marine > Intertidal...
GGCCGCGGGAATCCGCGTGGTGCCGCAGGGCCCGGCCTGATGCCCGATCTCCTGCACACCGCGACGGTGCACTGCCCCTACTGCGGGGAGGCGTTCGAGGCGCTGGTCGACCCCGGCGAGGGGGGCAGCGTGTACGTCCAGGATTGCGAGATCTGCTGCAACCCGATCCGGTTCGCCGTGGACGTCGGGCCCACGGGCGCGCTGACGGTCTCGACTGCGCGCGAGGACGACTGAGCGGCGGGTCCCGTGGATTGTGCACAGGTCGTGCAGGGCAACGGCGATCGACCGCCGTTCCACCGGTCAGGCCGATGGCCATCGGCTGCCCCGGGACCGGCCGGAAAAAACGCTGTACAAACAGGCACGTGCGTGGCACGCCGCGCGGGGTGCCAGCGACGCCTCCGTTACCAGCCGCGCGGGATGGCTTGAACCGCCGCATTTCGTCCACAGACTTATCCACAGGCGGCAGACGGCTTGCCGCACACCCGGCGAACGTCTACAATCCCGCGTCTTTCGCCGCGCGACTGCACCCGAGGACTGGCGCGATGAAGCCCGATATTCATCCGAACTACGAAACCGTGAAGGTCACCTGCGGCTGCGGCAACAGCTTCGAGACGCGCTCGACGCTGGGGCATGACCTGCAAGTCGAGGTGTGCTCCGCCTGCCACCCGTTCTTCACGGGCAAGCAGAAGATCATGGACACCGCCGGCCAGGTGGACAAGTTCCGCCGCCGCTACCGCAAGTAAGCCGGCGCCGCGCAATGCGGCCGCGGGCCTGCGGCAGATCCATCGGGGCGCTCCTTGCGAGCGCCCTTTTGTTTGCGCTTTCGCATGCCCCCCCGGCGCGCGCCGGCGAGCCCGGTTGTCCCGCCGGCCACATCGACCGGCGTGCGCACGTTGCCCATGTGTACGACGGCGACACGGTGCGCCTGGACGATGGCACGCGCGTGCGCTTCATCGGCATCAACACCCCCGAGCTCGCCCACGACGGGAACCCGGAGGAGCCGTTCGCCCGGGCGGCCCGGCAGGCCCTCGTCGCGCTGCTCGACGGGAGCCACCAGCGGCTGGCGCTGCGCCATGGCCGGGAGCGGCACGACCACTACGGGCGCCTGCTGGCGCACATCTACCTGCCCGACGGCCGCAGCATCGAGCGCATCCTGCTCGCGCGCGGACTCGGGATCCGCATCACGATTCCGCCGAACACGCGGGACTGGCGCTGCCTGTCCCGCGCGGAGTCCGGTGCGCGCGACGCCCGGCGCGGTATCTGGTCGCTCGCGCGCTACCGCGGCATGCCGACCACCGCGTTACCGGCCGATCCCGGGGGCTTCCGGGTCATTACCGGTGACGTGCGCGAGGTCAACGAGAGCCGCCACGCATGGTGGCTCGAGCTCGACCGGCTGGCGCTGCGGCTGCCGAAGGACGATCTGCCATACTTCGAGGGACTCGACCCGGCGGAACTGGCCGGCCGCCGCCTGCGTGCGCGCGGATGGGTGTACGAGGTGCACGGCGAGGCCCGCATGAACCTGGACCACCCCGCCAACGTCGAATGGCTCGACGGGGACTGATCGGGACACGCTCCATGAGACATGCCATCACCCTGGTGGCGCTGCTCGCGGCACTCCTGCTGCCCGGCTGCGCGACCAATCCGGTGACCGGCGACCAGGACTTCGTGCTGATGTCCGAGCAGCAGGAGCTCGACCTCGGAAAGGAATACAACCAGCAGGTCCTGAAGCAGTACGACAAGGTCGACGACCCCGCGCTGCAGGATTACGTCCAGCGCATCGGGCAGGAGCTCGCGGCCGTCAGCCATCGCTCGGACATCCCCTACCACTTCACGGTGCTCGACAGCACGGAGGTCAACGCCTTCGCCCTGCCGGGCGGCTACGTGTACATCACGCGCGGCATCCTCGGCTACTTCAACTCCGAGGCGGAGCTCGCCGGCGTGCTCGGCCACGAGATCGGCCACGTGACCGCGCGCCATTCCGTGCGCCAGTACAGCGCCGCAACGGCGTCGAGCATTCTCGGGACGATCCTGCTGGCGCAGGCGGGCGGCGGCCAGGCGGCGGCGGACCTGTTCCAGACCGTGCAGCTTGCGGCCATGCGCGGCTACGGCCGGGACCAGGAGCTCCAGGCGGACCGCCTGGGGGCCCAATACCTCGCCCGGGCGGGCTACGACTCCGACGCCATGATGGACGTGATCCGGCTGCTGTCCGACCAGGAGCAGTACGAGGTCAGGCAGGCGAAGAAGGAGGGCCGCGAGCCGAACACGTACCACGGCGTGTTCGCGACCCACCCCGACAACGACGAGCGCCTCAAGACGGTGATCCGGGCGGCGAAGAAGTACCAGGCGCCCAACGCGCGCCCGGACGGACACGCGGAGTACCTGCGCCACATCGACGGCCTGACGTTCGGGCCGGGCACGAAGCAGGGCGTCGTCGAGCACCATGCCTTCCTGCACCGCGAGCTCGATACGGGCCTGCGCGCACCGGACGACTGGACGATCGTCAACCAGCCGCAGCAGCTCGTCTTCCAGGCACCCGGCGACCAGGCGCGGATGGTGGTGACCATGGGCCAGGCGGACGGCAAGCGCGCGCCGCGCGAGCTGCTCGCGGCCCACCTGTCGGGGGCGAACATGGCGGACGCGCACACGGTGAGCGCGGGGCCGCTGCCGGGGTATACCGGCATCGCGACCCAGCGCACCAAGCTCGGGGACCGGCGCGTGCGCCACGCGGTCGTGCGCAAGGGCGACCAGGCCTGGTACTTCGCCGGCGTAACGCGCGAGGGCGACGCGTTCCAGCGCTACGACGATGCGTTCATGAGTATCATCCGCAGCCTGCACGCACTCAGCCCGGCGGAGCGCGAGCGCGCGGCACCACTCCACATCAATGTGATCACGGCCGCTGCCGGCACCCGCTACGAGGACCTGGCCAGACGGGCACCCGAGCGCGTCGAGAACCCCGCCGCGCGCCTGCGCCTGCTCAACGGCGACTGGCCGCGGGGCGAGCCGGCCGCGGGGCGCCTGATGAAGGTCCTGCAGTGATGGCGGCCGAGCGCCGCGCCTACCTGGTCGATGCCAGCATCTACGTGTTCCGCTCGTGGCACGTACTGCCCGATTCGATTCGCGACGCGGATGGCGAACCGGCCAACGCCGTGTACGGCTTCATCGACTTCCTGATCCAGTTGCTCGCCCGGGCGACGCCCACGCACGTTGGTGTGGCGTTCGACGAGAGTCTCGAGTCCTCCGTGCGCAACGACATCTATCCGGCGTACAAGGCCAACCGTGACCCCGCGCCGGACGAGCTCAAGCGCCAGTTCCGGCTGTGCCGCGAGCTCACCGCCGCCGCGGGGCTCGCGGGATTCGCGAGCCCGCATTTCGAGGCGGACGACCTGCTGGCGACGCTGGCCTGGCGGCTGCGGGCACACGGTTTCCGGCACACGGTCGTGACCGGGGACAAGGACCTGGCGCAGCTCGTGGCGGACGGCGACGAGTGGTGGGACTTCGCGCGCGGCCGGCGCCTGGACGCGCGCGGCGTCGTCGAGCACTTCGGCGTCGCGGCCGGCCAGATCGCCGACCTGCTGGCCCTCGCCGGTGACAAGATCGACAACATCCCCGGCGTGCCGGGCATAGGGCGGGCCACGGCCGCGAAGCTCCTGACGCGCTGGGGCGACCTCGACGCCCTCTACGCCAACCTGGACGGGGTCGGTGCCATGAAATTTCGCGGCGCCGCCCGCATCGCGGAGCTGCTGGCCGTGCACGAGGCGACGGTGCGCCTCGCCCGCAGGCTCACGGGGATGCTCGAGGCCGACGGCCTGCCCACGGATCCCGATGGTCTCGCGCGACACGCGCCGGACCACGAGGCCCTGGACCACCTGTTCGACCGCCTCGGTCCGGGAGACGAGCGGCGCGCGCGCTGGCGCGCGGGCCTGGGACACCGCCCCGCCGGGTGACGGTCGGGGCCGATCCGGTTGAAAGCAGTCCGATCCCGTACTAATTTGACCGCATGGATCCGGAACCACCTCTTGCGCATGTCACCGACGAGACCCGGGCCGCGGCCGAGGCACCCGCGATGGTGCTGGTGCGCGAGCTCGTGCGCGCCTACCAGGCGTTCGAGGCGTACGCGATACCCGACATCCGCCGGCACGGGCTCGGCGCCGCCGAGTTCGACGTCCTTGCCACGCTCGGCAACACGGAGGGCATGACCTTCAAGGAGCTCGGCCGGCGGACGCTCATCTACAAGACGACGCTCACCGGCGTCGTCGACCGCCTGGAAGCGGCGGGCTACGTGCGGCGACGCCCCTCGGGCGAGGATCGCCGATGCACGCTCGCGGAACTGACACCGGACGGCCAGCGCCTGTTCGGCGAGATCTTCCCGGCGCATGTCGCGCACCTGGCCGCCCGCCTGGACGGGCTGGGCCGGGGCGGCATCGCGGACACCATCGCGTCACTGCGGGCCATCCGGCAGCGACTGGAGTAGACGGAACGGCCCGACGCCCATTCACGCGGAGTATTGGTCCGAAATCGGACAGTCTGCTCACAGACCAAGGGAGACCAGGATGAACGTATTGATCGCGTATTACTCGACATTCGGGAACGTGTATTCGATGGCCCGAGAGGTCGCCGCCGGCGTGGCCGAAATCGACGGCGCCGAGCCGGTTCTGCGGCGCGTGCCCGAGCTGATGCCCGAGTCCGTCATCGCGGGCGACGACAACATGCAGAAGGGCCGGGACCTGCAGGCCGACGTGCCCGAGGTCACGCTGGACGACTTCCGCGCCGCCGGGGCCTACGCATTCGGCACGCCGACCCGCTTCGGCAACGTGTCCGCGCAGGTGAAGAACCAGATCGACCAGCTGTCCTCGCTGTGGATGGAGGGCGCCTTCGAGGACAAGCCCGCCGGCGTGTTCGTCTCCACCGGCAGCCTCCATGGCGGCCAGGAGACCACGGCCCACACGCTGATGGCCCCCTTGCTCCATCTCGGCATGCTGCCGGTCGGCGTACCCTATTCGACGCAGGAGCTGTTCACGACCCGGGGCGGCGGCTCGCCGTACGGGCCGGGGCATGTCTCCGGCGGAGGCAATGACCGGCCGGTGGACGAGCAGGAAAAGGCCATCTGCCGCACGCTCGGGCGCCGGCTGGGCCGACTCGGCGTGCGACTGCAGGGGTGAGGCGACGCGGGTCGCCGGCGCGCCGTTGACCCGCGGCCCGCGCGGGACGATGCTGGCGCGGTGTCCCGCTCCGTGTCCAGCGTCATCCTGGTGAACAAGCCCTGCGGCACCCTGTGCCGTTTCGGCCGCGAGGGTGACGCCGCCACCCTGGCCGACCTGGTCGACGTGCCCGGCGTCTACCCGGCGGGCCGCCTGGACCGCGACAGCGAGGGACTGGTGGTGCTCACCGCGGACGGCAGCCTCGCGCACCGCATCACGCACCCGAAGCGCAAGCTGGCCAAGACCTACTGGGTGCAGGTGGAGGGCACGCCCGACGAGACTGCGCTGGCGCAGCTGCGCACCGGCATCGAGCTGAACGACGGCCCCACACGCCCGGCGCGCGTGCGCGCCATCGATCCCCCCACGGCGCTGTGGCCGCGGGACCCGCCGATCCGCACGCGGAAGTCCATACCGACACATTGGCTCGAGCTCGTGCTCACCGAGGGCCGCAACCGCCAGGTGCGGCGCATGACGGCCGCCGTGGGTCATCCGACACTGCGCCTCGTCCGTCTCGCGGTCGGCCCCTGGGCGCTGGGGGCGCTGCGCCCCGGCGAGTGGCGGCGCGTACCGGTGCCGCCGGACCTCGCGCCGCGGCGCGGGCGGCCTTGACGCGCGGCTGATAGCATCGTGTCCATGGCTACCCGTGCGAACGAACTCGAGATCGGCCTGATCGTCGTCGGCGACGAGATCCTCTCCGGCCGCCGCCCCGATGCCCACCTGTCGGCCGTGATCGAGCGCCTGGGCGCACGCGGGCTCGAGCTTGCGTGGGCCCGCTACATCGGCGACGACCGCCCGCGCCTGGCCGCCCTGCTGCGCGAGACCATGGCGAGCGAGGCGCTCGTGTTCTGCTGCGGGGGCATCGGCGCCACGCCGGACGACGTCACCCGGCAGGCCGCGGCCGAGGCGGCGGGCGTCGAGCTTGCGCGCCACCCGGAGGGCGAGGCCATCCTGCGCGAACGCTTCGGCGGGGAGGCGAAGGACACCCGCCTGCGCATGGTGGACTTCCCCGCCGGTGCCACGCTGATCCCCAACCCGGTCAATCGCGTGCCCGGGTTCCAGCTGGTCCGCCACTGTTTCGTGCCGGGATTCCCGAAGATGGCCTGGCCCATGATCGAGTGGGTGCTGGACACGCACTTCGCCGAGTGGGCGCGCGACCCGGCCGTGACCCGCGCGGTACGGGTGGACGCGCGCGAGAGCGATCTCGTGGACCTGCTCGAGTCACTCGGCGAGGCCCATCCCGCGGTACGGTTCTCGAGCCTGCCCGAGATGCGCGGCGGATCGGGCTACGTGGTCGAACTGGGCGTGCACGGCCCGGCGGAAGCGGTGGCGGCCGCGTTCACCGCCCTGCAGCAGGGCCTCGACAGGGGCGGGATTGCGCGTGTCGAGTGAAACGAGGCCCCGCGCGGAGTTGCCGGGACCGACGCCAGGCGCTATCAATAGGTGGAACCGCGTATCGGGGCCGCAACGAGGGCGCCCCGCGGAACGCCGGTCCCGCAGCACCGGCCGGGAGGATATCGCCATGACCGCTGACGGCATCCTGCCCGAGGGCGAGGATCTGCGCCGCGCCGTGCGCTGGCTGAGCGAGCAGGAAGGCTACACGGTGGAAGCCGTGGAGGAAGCCAGCCGCCGCTTCAACCTGTCGCCGGCGGACGAGCAGTTCCTGATCGACCACTTCATACCGACCGTGGACGAATAGGCTTGCGCGCGGCGAGCCACGTCGCGGTGACCCGGCGGGCCGGGTCGTCGCCGGGCGGGGCACGGCCGCGATGATGCGCGCCGTGTTCGTCTACGGGACCCTCATGTTCCCGGAGATCGCCGCCGCCGTGGCGGGCCGGCCGCTCGCCGCCACGGCGGCGACGCTGCGGGACTACGCGCGCTTCCGGGTCAGTGACGCGCCCTATCCGGGCATTGCGCCGTCGGGCGGTGCGTCCGTCGCCGGCCTGGTGTTCCCGGACGTGGACCCCACCGCGCTGGAGCGTCTCGACACATTCGAGGGCGAGATGTACCGGCGCGAGGCCGTGCAGGTCCTGTCGGCCGACGCCGCGGAACCGATCGATGCGGAGACCTACGTGATCCGGCCGCGCTGGCGCCCGCTCCTGGCCGACCGCCCCTGGGATCCCGACACCTTCGCCCGCCAGTGGCACGAGACCTACATGCGCAACCTGCGGGCGGGGCAATGGGTCGGGGGCGCCGGATGAAGGCGTGGCGCGCGATGCTGCTGGGCGCGGCCCTGGTGACCGTGACGGCCGCCGGCGCGGAGGCACCCGGGATCGTGGTCCAGGATGCCGCGCTGCGGGCGCAGCCGAGCACCGGCGCCGAGACGGTCGCGCGCCTGGACCGGGGCGATGCGGTTGCGCTCGGCCAGCGCGCCGGCGGCTGGATCGCGGTGCGCACCCGCGTCGGCGCGCAGCGCGCGGGCTGGATGCGCGTCTGGCACGTGCGCCGCCAGCACGCCGCCGACACGGAAGAAGGCAACCCCCTGCTGGCGGGCCTGAAGCGGTTCTCGCGGGCGGTCACCGGGCTGTTCGAGCGGGGGGGCGGCGAGCCCGACACCGGCAATGGCCAGACGGTCGCCACGTTCGGCGTGCGCGGCCTCGACGGTGGCGACATCGCCAGCGCGGCGCCCAACGCCGAGGGACTCGAGCGCCTGGCCGCCGCCCGTGCGTCACCCACCGACGCGAAATCCTACGCGCACGCGGAACACCTCCAACGGCGGGCGGCGACGGTACCGGGCGCCGGCGTCAGCGGTGCCGAGAACTGGAGCGGCTGGTAATGCGTGGCCGACTGCCCCTGCTGACCGTGTTCTTCGCGCTGGCGCTGGCGGCGACCGGGGGCGCGCTCGCGGGCGGCCTCGACGACATCCAGGCACTGACGGGTGACATGGACCGACTGCGCCAGGCATCCGGGCAGATGCCGCTGGCCGAGGAGCGGGAGATCGGCCGGGGCATGGCCGAGCGCCTGATGGGTGCGTCGCCGCCGGTCCACGATGCCAGGGTGCAGCGCTACGTCAACCGCGTCGGGCTCTGGGTCGCCGAGGGCAGCCAGCGACCGCACCTGGCCTGGACCTTCGGCGTTCTCGACACGCCGGCCGTGAACGCATTCGCCGCGCCCGGGGGCTACGTCTTCATCACCCGCGGCCTGTTCCTGCTGCTCAACGACGAGGGCGAGCTGGCCGTGGTCCTGGGCCACGAGATCGCCCACGTGACCGCCCGCCACCACCTGCAGGCCCTGGCGCAGGACGCCCGCGTGGGCATCACCGCGGACCTGGTCGGGAACGCGATCCACGGGCACCTGGACCATGGCCAGCTCGAGCAGATGTGGCGCGCGGGCGCCCGCCTGTACGCGATCGGCCTGAAGCGCCGGGACGAGTTCGATGCCGACCGCATCGGCGTCGCCCTTGCCGCGCGTGCCGGCTACGACCCGTGGACGTTCATGGACACGCTCACGACGCTGGAGGCCGTGCACCCGGACGCGCCGGCGATGGCGCTCCAGTCGAAGACGCACCCGAGCCCGGAGGAGCGGCGCGCGCGCCTCCTGGGGCAGCTCGACCAGGACTTCGGGAAGGGCGAACCGGGCGCGCGGCCCGAGACCCGGTTCGACGAGATGCGCGACCGCCTGTCCGCCCGCGGGCGGTGATCGCGGCTCAGTCGGCCGGCGCGAGCTGCCCGGTACGCTCGAACGGCACGCTCATTCCCCAGTCGGCGAGGCGCGCGTGACCGGACAGGCGATACGTCAGGCCCTGTTCGCCCGCACTCCATTCGCGGATGAGGTCCAGCACGCTGCCCAGGTCGGACGTCACGGTCACGTCGACCGTCGACTCGCCGTTGGCCGGCAGCGAAAAGCCGTCGGGGGCGACACCGTCGGCGAAGCGGCGGCCGTTGAGTGCCACGGTGAAATCGAGTCCGGCGACCTTCAGCGGGTAGTCGTTGGGATTGCGCAGACGCAGCGTGAGCCCGTAGCGCTGCTCGAACACGCCGAGCTTCTCGAGGCGCAGGTCGGCGAGACTCACCTGCGGCGGGTCCGGGCGCAGGGCCGACAGCGAGCAGGCGGCCTGCAGCAGGATCAGCACGAGGACGAGGGCACCCCGGGTCCCCGGGATCGGACGCTTGATGGATCGCGGTGCCATGACGCCAGTATAGAGACTGTGCAAGCATTCCGCGGCATGGCGCGCGCCGCGGGGGCCGACCCTCGTCACGTTCGCGGCGCGCTCACGCCCACCCGGCACGAAGACCTGGACGACCGATGCACCTGCGCGACACGACGCCCGGCGACCTCGACACCATCCACGTGCAGAACCAGGCCAACGTCCCGGCCGTGGGCGACGTCGGGCGCGCGCAGATGGACTGGTTCCCGGGCGTCGCGGCCGCGTTCCGCGTGGCCGCGATCGACGGCGCGATCGCGGGCTTCCTGATCGCGCTGCGGCTCGGCGTCGCCTACGGCAGCGTCAACTACGCGTGGTTCACGGCCCGCCACGACGACTTCTACTACATCGATCGTGTGGCCGTGGACGCGCGCGTCCGGCAGCGCGGCGTGGCCCGCGCCCTGTACGCCGATGCCGCGGCCCGGGCCCGGACGGCCGGGGCGCCCCTGCTCGCCTGCGAGGTCAACCTGCGGCCGCGCAACGACGCATCGCTCGCATTCCACGCCGCCGCCGGCTTCGCGGAGGTCGGGCGCCAGGACACGGACGGCGGCGCCAGGACCGTCGCCATGATGACCCGCAGCCTCGCGGCCTCCACGGCGGGCGACTGAGCGGGCAGGCGCGCGCCGACGGGCAGCGGCCTTGCTCTCCGGGGCCGGGGACCCGGCACGATGTTGCACCGGTCAGGCCGATGGGCCATTCTCGGCCCACCTCCGGCCCACCGCCCCGCATGCGGGCGGACATGGCCACAACAGACAACTGGGGGACAGGCAATGCACCACAAGACCAGGCACGCCACCATCCTGACCGTCGCGATCGCGGCCGCTGCCATCGCACTCGGCTTCGCACCGCAGCGAGCCGCCGCACAGGATACCTACAAGGTCTGCTCCGACATCCCGTGGCCGCCCTTCGAGATGGGTACCGACGGCCAGGCCGCGTTCGGCTTCGATGTCGACGTGATGCGGGCACTCGCGGCCGTCGAGGGCTACAACGTCAAGATCCAGAACCTGTCGTTCGACTCGATCATCCCGGCGGTCCGCGCCGGCAAGTGCGACATCGGCGCATCCGGCTTCACGATCACGGCCAAGCGCGACGAGGCCATCGACTTCACCAAGCCCTACTACGTCTCCAACCAGGCCGTGGTCACCCGCTCCGACGGCTCGACGAACGTGATCGCCGCCATGGCGGGCCGTGGCCCCAAGGGCACGGTCGGCGCGCAGCGCGGCACGACCGGCGCCTCCTGGGTGAAGGAGAACCTGGTGAAGAAGGGCGTGAACGTGAAGCTGGAGCTCTACGAGACGTATCCGCTCGCGATCCTCGATCTCGTCAACGGCCGTATCGACGCGGTCATCCAGGACGCGCCGGCCTCCAAGTCGTCGGTCGCATCGTATCCGAAGAAGCTCACGGTCGCCGGTGTCATCAACACGTACGAGTACTTCGGCTTCGTCGTGCCGGACGGTGACCCCGCCGGTGTCGGCGCGAAAATGAGCGACGGGCTCGGGAAGCTCGGCCTGAATGTCGTCGACACCGCCGCCGGCAAGGAGCTCAGCGTCCAGCCCGGCACGCCGTGGGCCAAGCTGAGCTCGGCATACTTCGGGCCGGACAGCGACACCATCACGGCGGCCTGGAAATCCTGCAAGGGCACGCTCCTGAACGCCGGCTCGATGGACGACGTCGAGAGCTACGCCTCGTGCATGGCCAAGGCGACGGGCAAGTAGGCGGGCCCGGGAAAGCCGCGAGGCAACCCGACGCCGGAGCGGCGTGAGTGGGACCTGACGGCGCCGGCCTGATCCTGAGCCAGTTCCCCGAGTTCCTCGGGGCCACGCTGGTGAACCTCCGCGTGTTCGCGGCCCTGATCCCCATCGGCTTCGCCGTGGGGATCGGGGTCGCGCTCGCGCAGGTCTACGGTCATCCGGTCGTCGCCGCCATCGCCTCCGCCTGGGAATGGTTCTTCCGGGGCGTCCCGGCACTGGTGCTCCTGTTCCTGTTCTTCTACGGCCTCGGCCGCTTCGGCCTCGACGTCTCGGCCTTCATGGCGGGCGCGCTCGCGATGGGCTTCCGCTCGTCCGGCTACCAGTCCCAGATCTTCCGGGGCGCGATCCAGGCCGTGCCCGCCGGGCAGGTGACCGCGGCGCGCTCGATGGGCATGAGCCGCGTGCAGGCGGTGTTCACGGTCGTGCTGCCGCAGGCGCTGCGCCTGGCCATCCCGTCCTGGTCGAACGAGTTTTCCTCGGTGCTGAAGGACACGACCCTCGTCTATGCGATCGGCATCAACGAGGTGATGCGCTATGCGCGCACCGTGTATGTGAGCCACGCCGAACTCGCGATGATCACGTTCCTTGCCGTGGCGCTGATCTTCTGGGTGCTCACGACCCTGGGCAATGCGGGCCTGCACGTGCTCGAGCGGCGCCTGGCCGTACCCGGCTTCGAGGTGCGCGGTGCCGGTGGCGCGCGCGCGGACCGGTAGAGGGACCATGGCCACGATGGGCAACGTGCACGAATCCGGCGAGCCCGGGCGCGAAAGGTAGGCCGACGTGGACCTGCAATTCGACCTCGTCAACTGGATGCCGCAGCTGCTGCAGGGCCTCGTGGTCACGATCGAGATCACCGTGCTCTGCATCGCGATGGGCATCGTGATCGGGCTCGGGCTGGCCATGGCCCGGCTGTACGGTTACCGGCCGATCTACTGGCTGGCGACGGTCTACATCAGCTTCTTTCGCGGCACGCCCATTCTCGTGCAGCTGTTCCTGGTGTACTACGGCCTGCCCAGCCTGGGACTGAAGCTGGCGCCCTTCGTGGCCGGCGTGCTGGCGCTCGGCCTCAACACGTCCGCGTACCAGGCCGAGTACTTCCGTGGCGCGATCCAGTCGCTGCCGTCGGGCCAGATGCTGGCGGCACGCTCGATCGGGATGAGCCGGTTCGAGGCCCTGCGGTCGATCGTCCTGCCGCAGGCACTGCGGCTGGTGATCCCGCCCTGGTCGAACGAGCTGATCCTGATGCTCAAGTACTCCTCGATCGTATTCTTCGCCACGGTGACCGACCTGATGGGCGCCGGGCGCATCATCGCCAGCGACACGTTCCGCTACTTCGAGGTGTTCATCGTCGTGGCGTTACTCTACCTCGCGATCGTGCTGGTGCTCTCGTGGGGCCTGCGCCGTCTCGAGACGCACATTCGCGTACCGGGCCTCGGTCGCGCGTCCGAAGGCTCGGGCTGAGCTTCGGTCCGGGCCGCTCGATCCGCCGCATGACCTCCGGAATGGCCAGCGCCGGCTGATCTCCCGGCCGCCACCGTCTCCGCGGCGGCGGTTCGCGCGCAGTGGAGAAAGGCCCCGCCCATCGAACCCGGACGTCCGTCGCGCGTCGCACCGACGGCGCGGGCATTGCGAGGGCGCGCGGCGACCGCGGCAGCCCGGGCCCACCCGGGGCCCCGTTCTGTGGCAGGCAGCGATTGCTGTCGTCGCGCGCGCCTTACCAGGGCAGCGCCTCGCCATTGGCGTGACGGAACGTGCCGACGCTTTCCGGACCCAGCTCGTCGATGCGCTCGGCGAGCATCGCGGCGGCCTCGGCGGGCTCGACGTTACCGCGCCGGCCGGTCATTTCGGTGCGCACGAATCCCGGGTGGAACAGCCCGACCGCGACGCCCCGCGGCGCGAGATCGATCGCGAGCGAGCGGCCGCCGGCATTGAGCGCGGCCTTCGACATGCGGTATCCATAGTTCCCGCCGGAGTCGTTGTCGCCGATCGAGCCCATGCGGCTCGTGATCAGGGCGACCTTCGATCCCTTGCCGAGCCGGTCGGCGAGCGCGTGGACCGTGAGCACGGGGCCAAGCGCATTGACCTCGTACTGGCGCAGGATGCGCCCCAGGGCGTCGGGATCGTCGAGCAGATCGAAGCTTTCGTGCGAGAGTATTCCGGCGTTGGCGATGAGCACGTCGATGCGATCGGCTTCGACCCGCCGCGCTGCCTCGCGCAGCGAGTCGGCCGAAGCGACGTCGACGCCCTCGACGATCTGCGCGCCCGTGGCGCGCAGATCGTCGCTGGCGTTGCGGCAGAGCGCGATGACGCGATCGCCGCGGTTGCGGAAGAACCGCGTCAGTTCGAGCCCGATGCCGCGATTCGCCCCGGTGATGGCAATGGTGTGTTCGCTCATGTCTCCTCCTCGTGCCCGTGCGGAGAGTATGGGGAAGGTCCGATGGGGCCCTTGCAGCCCCGTTACGCTTGCAGGTTCGGCCTTGCAAGCATGACCCGTCGGGCCGCGGCCGATTCCGGTCCCTGGCGGTGTTTCTGCACCCGCCCGGCGGCTTCGGCTACCGGCCTGCACCGTGCCTGCCCGGAACGCCGGAGTCGACTCGGGCGCAGCCGCAAGGGATTCGTCAGACCTTCCCTGGCCGCCACCGCGGGCCGGCCGGCGTGAGGCGCGCGACCGCGGCTGGGCGGTACGTGCGAACTGTGTGGGCGGCAGGTGCATGCACTCACGCGCCATCACCTGATCCCGCGCACGCGCCACGGCAATCGCTGGAGCCGCAGGACGTTCGACCGGGAGCAGGTCCGCTCGCGCATCGCGTGGCTCTGCCGGTCCGGTCACGACCACGCGCACAACGTGCTCACGGAAAAGGGAGCTCGCACGGGAGTTCAACACGGTGGTGCGCCTGTGGCACATGCCGGAGATCGCGCGTTTTTTCGGGGTGGATCGCGGACAAGTCGCCGGCATGCCAGCCATCCGCCGGCCGCCGCGCGAAGCGGCGCCGGCGGCAGACCGATGCCGGGTGGAACCTACAGCGCGGCGCCCACCACCACGAGCGCGCCGACGGCCCACCACCACGACGGCCCGTCGTCCTTGTCGCTTTCGGCGGGCGCGTCCCCGCCGGCCCCGGCGGCGGCGGAGAGCTGGTCGAGCTCGTCCGGCGGGTAGAGCAGCTGGGCGACGTCGGCGTCGGCGGGCGCCGGCGTGATGTTCGGCGCGGCAACGTACCCGTAGTCCCCGACCGAATACTCGACGTAGCCGCCGCTGTTCAGGACGCTCACGCGGCCCTTTGCCACGCCGACGTACAGGCCGGCCGGAACCGCGGCGGCGCCGGCACCGCCCAGGCGGCATTCGCCGCTCTCGCACATGCGGATGCTGTAGTCCGTGCCACGCACACCCATGGTCGCGTTCGGCGTGATCATGCGGTAATCGTCGCCGTCACGATGGCTGATCGCCCCGGTGATCGCGCGCAACCCACCCTCGACGAGCTCCACGATCCGGGTACCGGGCCCGGTCTCGGGCAGGCGCCAGTCGCGGACGTCGACCTTGCTCCCGGGACGGAGAAAGACCTTCTCGCCATCGGCGAAGTGAATCTCGGCGCTCGAGTCGGGGCCGGTGTGCAGCATGTCGCCGCGCCGGACCGCGTCGCCGGGCCCGAGCACCCGCTCCTTCCCATCCGGGTCGACCGCCACCAGGCGCCCGTCACGCGCGGCGACCTCGCCGACCGTCGGCGGCGGGGGCGCGGCCGGCGCCGTCTGCCCGTCCGGCTCGCCGACGACCCGTGGGATGCGCAGCCGGGTGCCACGGTCGATGGTGTCGGCACTCCGGGTCGAGGCACTCAGCACGTCGGCATTGCGCGCGAGGATCGCGTCGATGATCTGCTTCCAGTGCGCCCGCTGGTCCGGATACACGCGCGGGACCAGCTCGCCGAGTGTCTGGGCCGGGTCGACGAACAGGTAACGGGGGCCGAACCGGAGGTCGAGACCCGAGACCCGGGGCTGCGGCTTGCCGGCATTGTCGTGCAGCGCAAAATCGCTGGGGTGCGGCAGGCGCACGCGGACGTCCGCGCGCAATCGGGCCGGATCGCCGTCGACGAAAGCCTGCGGGTTGTGCTCGACGATCCATTTCTGAATCCCCGCCCACTCGTCGTGGCGATCCGGGTACAGCCTGGGCACGAGCCCGGACAGGGTCTGTCCGGGTGCGATGTACAGTACGCGGTTGTCGGGGAGCTGGTCGTAGAGCGAACCGCCGGCCACCGCGATCGGCGCCGCGGCGACTGCGATCACGGCGAGCAGCGCAGCGCGGATGGCTTCCCTCATGAGTACTTCTCCTGCCGGGCCTTCTCACCGCAGGGAATGGTATCCACCCGGCACTCCACGCGGCGAGAGCACGATCTGCCAAAGGTGGTTTTCCCTTGCACGAAACGAGCCAGCGCAGGTCAGCAGGTAGTATTTCCACATGCGGTAGAAACGCTCGCCATACTGATCCGCCAGTTCGGACCAGTGGGCGTCGAAATTGTCGAACCAGGCGCACAGGGTGCGATCGTAGTCGGGGCCGAAATTGTGCCAGTCCTCGATCACGAAACGGCCCTCGGCGGCGGCGGTGATCTGGTTGGCCGACGGAATCATGGAGTTGGGGAAGATATAGCGCGCAATCCAGGGATCGGTGGTCGTGGTGGACTCGTTGTTGCCGATCGAGTGCAGCAGGAAGAGCCCGTCGTCGGCCAGGCAGCGGGAGCCGACGTCCATGTAGGTGGCGTAGTTCTTGTAGCCGACGTGCTCGAACATGCCGATCGACAACACGCGGTCGAAGCGTTCGTCGAGCGAGCGATAGTCCTGCAAGCGGATGTCCACCGGCAGGCCCTTGCAGAGCTCGCGGGCGTAGGCCGCCTGCTCGCGGGAGATCGTCACGCCCACGACCTCGGCCCCGTAGCGCTCCGCGACGAGCTTGGCCGCCTCGCCCCAGCCGCAGCCGATGTCCAGGACCCGCATGCCCGGCTCGAGGCCCAGTTTGCGACAAATCAGGTCGATTTTTGCCACCTGGGCGTCGTCGACGTTGTCCGCCTCGCGCCAGTAACCGCAGGAGTACACCAGGCGGCTGCCGAGCATGCGCTCGTACAGCGGGTTGCCGATGTCGTAGTGATGCTCGCCGACCCGGTAGCTGCGGCGGGGCGTCTGCAGGTTCAGGAACTTCGCGCGCAGCACGGCGCCCAGCTCGCGCAGTGGCCGAATCTGCTGGTCCAGTCGCGCGCGCAGGATGCGGCGGAAGAGCTCCGGGATGTCGTCCGTATCCCACCAGCCGTCCATGTAGCCCTCGCCCAGGCCGAGCGAGCCCTGTGCGAATACGCGTGCGAACAGGCGTTCGTCGTGTACGCGGATGTCGAACGGACGGTCACCGTCGATCCGGACGTCGGCGTGGTCCAGCAGTCGTTGCGCCTGTTCACGCAGGCGATTGGCGGACATGTTCCACTCCCCCGTTGTTGTCGGCAGACGACACTGTCCGCCGAGCCCGAAACTTACCGGGAGGCCTTCGGCCGGGGCAAGACGTGCGCGCACGCGGGCACTGACACCGCGCGCGTGCTGCGACAACATGGGCCGCATGTCGCACACCGACGACGACTTCTGGGCGGCCCTCGCCGCGGAGCTCCGCGGCCGGGGCATTGCCCGGCATCCCGGGCACCCGCGGACGCTCGGCGGCGGCAGCGTCCACCGCGCCGCGCGCCTGGACACGGAGGCCGCCCCGGTGTTCGTGAAGCGCAACGTGGCGGCGTGCGCGGACATGTTCGCGGCCGAGGCGGAGGCGCTCGTGGCACTGGCCGCGGCCGGCGGCGTGCGCGTTCCGGCGCCGCTGGCGCACGGCACGCTCGCGGGCCAGGCCTATCTCGTGACCGAGTTCGTCGAGCCGGCCGGATCGGCCGGCGACCCCGCCGCCTTCGGCCGCGGACTCGCCCGGCTCCATGCCTGCCGGGCGGAGGCCTTCGGCTGGCCCCGCGACAACTACATCGGCACCACGCCACAGCGGAATGGCTGGTGCGGGACCTGGCCCCGCTTCTGGCGCGAGCGGCGCCTCGGCCACCAGCTCGATCTTGCCGAGCGTGACGGCCACGGCCGGGTCGCCGACCGGGGGCGCCGACTCGCGGAGCGGGTGGACGACCTCCTCGCGGACCACGCGCCCGCCGCGTCCCTGCTGCACGGCGATCTCTGGGGCGGCAACCACGGGTACGACCGTGGCGGCGTCGGCGTCGTGTTCGATCCGGCCAGCTACTACGGAGACCGCGAGGCGGATCTGGCGATGACGCGGCTCTTCGACAGACTGCCGGCACCGTTCTACCGTGGATACGAGGCGGAGTGGCCCCTGCCCGCCGGGCACGACGTGCGCGCGACCCTGTACAACCTGTACCACGTGCTCAATCACGCGCACCTCTTCGGCGGCGGCTACGTGGCGCAGGCGGCCGGGATGATCGAGTCGCTGCTGGCCGAGACCGGCGGCCAGGGAAGGTCCGATTGATCCCGGGCGGCCTGTCAGGCGGTCCGGTCGACGGCCTGGTCCGCCAGCGCGTCGAGCGCATCGCGGTACGGACCTGCGGGCACCCGGGCCAACTGCTCGCGCGCCCGGTCGGCCTCGACGCGGGCCTGCTGGCGCGCATAGCCGATGGCCCCGGTACGTTCCAGGACTTCCAGCACCGCGTCGATCCGTTCCGTTCCGCCCTCCTCGATCGCCTCGCGGATCAGGCGGGCATCCGCCTGCGTGCCGTTGCGGATGACGTGGATGAGCGGCAGCGTGGCCTTGCCCTCGGCCAGATCGTCGCCAACGTTCTTGCCCATCTCGTGGGCGTCGGCGCTGTAGTCGAGCACGTCGTCGATCACCTGGAAGGCGGTGCCGAGGTGCATGCCGTAGCACGCGAGCGCGGTGTCGACCTCGTCGCCGCTGCCGGCGAGGACCGCGCCCAGGCGCGCCGCCGCCTCGAACAGCTTGGCGGTCTTGGAGCGGATGATGTCGAGGTACTGCCGCTCGCTCGTATCGGCGTCGTGGATGTTGAGCAGTTGCATCACCTCGCCCTCGGCGATGGTGTTGGTCGTGTGCGCCAGGATCTCCATGACGCGCATGCTGCCGACCTCGACCATCATCTCGAACGCGCGCGAGTACAGGAAATCCCCGACGAGCACGGCCGCCTCGTTGCCCCAGAGGTCGTTCGCGGTGCGCTGGCCGCGGCGCATGGCCGAGGCGTCCACGACGTCGTCGTGCAGCAGCGTGGCCGTGTGGATGAACTCGATGATGGCGGCGAGCGTGACGTGGCTGTCGCCGGCGTAGCCCGCGGCCCCGGCCCCGAGCAGCACCATGCGGGGGCGCATGCGCTTGCCGCCGTTGCTGATGATGTACTGCCCGAGCTGGTTGATGAGAACCACCTCGGAGCGCAGGCGCTCGCGGATGACCGTATCGACCGCATCCATGTCGGCGGCGACGAGCGCCTGGATGGCGTCAAGTTGCATGGGGCGGCCCGGACCGGCGGGAGGGTGGGCGCATTCTGGTAACGCCCCCCCCTGGTGTCAAGCAACCGCGCGCCTGGCAGCATTGACCAAAGGCGCGCGTGCGGCTAGACTTCCGCGTCTTTGCCGGCGGCGCTCATCCGCCCGTTGGCCAGCAAGCCGAGCTCCTTGGAGAATCACGATGTACGCGGTCATCAAGACGGGCGGCAAGCAGTATCGCGTGTCGCAGGGCGACACCGTCCGCGTCGAGCGCCTGGACGCCGCGGAAGGCGACCAGGTGGAACTTTCCGACGTGCTGCTGATCGCGGATGGCGACGACGTCAAGGTCGGCACTCCGCGGGTCGAGGGCGGCAAGGTCGAGGCGAAGGTGCGCGCACACGGGCGCCACGACAAGATCGAGGTGGTCAAGTTCCGGCGGCGCAAGCACCACCAGAAGCGCACGGGCCACCGCCAGGGATACACCGAGCTCGAGATCACGGGCATTCACGGCTGACGCAGGCGCGCGGGAGGACGTAACGGCATGGCACACAAGAAGGCAGGCGGCAGTACCCGCAACGGCCGCGATTCGGTCTCCAAGCGCCTCGGCGTGAAGCTGTTCGGCGGCCAGCAGGTCAGCGCGGGCAGCATCATCGTGCGCCAGCGCGGGACCAAGTTCCACGCCGGCCCGTACGTCGGCACCGGCCGCGACTACACCCTGTTCGCAAAGGTCGACGGCGAGGTTCGATTCACGCGCCGCGGACCTCATCAGCGCCGCTTCGTGGAGATCGTCCCGCGCACCGACGGCTGACGCGCCGGCGTGGGTCGCCCCGAGAAACCCCGCCGCAGGCGGGGTTTTTTGTGGGTGCCTCCAGCCCGCACGCCGGCGTCGTGACCCGGAAATTCGCTGGCTCATCCCGATGTCGTCCTCCCATGAAATTCGTTGACGAAGCGCTGATCCGCGCCGAGGCGGGCAATGGCGGCAACGGCTGCCTGAGCTTCCGGCGCGAGAAGTTCCTGCCGCGGGGCGGCCCCGACGGTGGCGACGGCGGCGACGGCGGCTCCGTCTACCTCGTCGGCGACGAGGGCCTGACCACCCTGGCGGACTTCCGCCACCGGCGCGTGCACCGCGCGGAGCGGGGTGCGGATGGCCGCGGTCGCAACATGACGGGCGCACGCGGGGGCGACTGCGAGATCGCGGTGCCGGTCGGCACGCTCGTCCACGACGCGGGTACGGACGAGCTCATCGGCGACGTCACGGCGCACGGCCAGCGGCTGATGGTTGCGCGTGGCGGCTGGCACGGGCTCGGCAATGCGCGCTTCAAGAGCTCGACCAATCGCGCCCCGCGGCAGACCACCCACGGGACCGAGGGCGAGACCCGGGAGCTTCGCCTGGAGTTGCGTCTGCTCGCCGACGTGGGTTTGCTCGGATACCCGAACGCCGGCAAGTCCACGCTGATCGAGGCGGTCTCCGGGGCCCGCCCGAAGATCGCCGACTACCCCTTCACCACGATCACCCCGAACCTCGGGGTCGTGCGCGTGGGCCCGGACCGCAGCTTCGTCATGGCCGACATCCCGGGCCTGATCGAGGGGGCGTCCGAGGGAGCGGGCCTCGGCCTGCGCTTCCTCCGGCATCTCGGTCGCACCGGACTGCTGCTGCACGTGGTCGACGTCTACTCGAGCCACGACGGCAGCGACCCGGCGGTTGCGGCGCAGGCGCTCGTGCGCGAGCTCGAATGCTATTCGGCGGAGCTCGGACAGCGCGAGCGGTGGCTGGTGATCAACAAGATGGACCTGCTGGCGGGCGATGATCGCACGGCCGCAGTGCAACGCATCGTGGAGGCGCTCGATTGGCACGGCCCCGTGTTCACCATCTCGGCGATCGCGGGAGAAGGGACCGACGAACTCTGCGGGAAGATCATGGACCGCCTCGAGGAGCTGCGGGCCCCGGGGGCCGGGCCACCGGAGCCTGCCGATGGGGCGTGAACGACTCGCACGCGCGCGGCGCTGGGTGGTGAAGATCGGCAGCTCGCTGGTCACCGCCAGCGGGCGCGGTCTCGACGCCGAGGCGATCCGGCGCTGGTGCGGGGAGCTTGCCGCCCTGCACGACGACGGGGTCGAGGTGCTGCTGGTGTCGTCCGGCGCCGTCGCGGAAGGCATGAGCCGCCTCGGCTGGACCCGGCGGCCGCACGCGTTGCACGAGTTGCAGGCCGCCGCGGCCGTCGGCCAGATGGGGCTCGTGCAGGCCTACGAGACCGCGTTCAAGGCACACGGGATCCGCACCGCCCAGATCCTGCTGACGCACGACGACGTCGCGGACCGCCGGCGCTACCTGAACGCGCGCTCGACGCTGCGCGCGCTCGCGAACCTCGGCGTTGTGCCGATCGTCAACGAGAACGACACGGTCGCGAACGAGGAATTCCGCTTCGGCGAGAACGATACCCTCGCCGCCCTGGTGGCAAACCTCGTCGAGGCCGACGCGCTGGTCATCCTTACCGACACCGCGGGTCTCCACGATCGCGACCCGCGAACGAACCCCGATGCGTCCGTGGTGACCGAAGGGCGCGCCGGCGATCCGGCGCTGGCGGCGATGGCCGGCGGCGCGGGCACCGCCTGGGGCCGGGGCGGCATGGCCACGAAGGTCGATGCGGCCGCACGCGCCGCGCGCTCCGGCACGGCGACCGTGATCGCACCGGGCGCGGAGGCCCGCGTGCTGGCGCGCCTGCGGGAGGGCGCAACGGTGGGCACGCTGCTCGAGCCCAGCCAGGAGCCGCTGATGGCCCGCAAGCGCTGGCTTGCGAACCAGATGAAGGTGCGCGGCGACCTGGTCATCGACGTGGGCGCCGCGCGCGCCCTTCGGGAGCGCAACGTGTCGCTGCTCGCCGCCGGCGTGCAGGCGGTGCGCGGTGCGTTCCGGCGCGGCGAGGTGGTCGCCTGCCGCGACCCGGACGGGCTCGAGGTCGCCCGCGGCCTGGTGAACTATGCGGCGGAGGAGATCGACCGTCTGAAGGGTCGCTCGAGCCGCGAGATCGAATCGATCCTCGGGTACGTGGTCGAGCCGGAGATGATCGACCGCGACAACATGGTCATCACCGACCGATAGGCGCCCCGCGAACGCCGCCAGGGCCCGCAAGACCCGGCGAGAATGCGAAGGAACTTGCGGGACACTAGTACGCGTTCTCCGTGAAGACCGGCTCCACGGACCGCCCCCAGCGACCCTCGTAGGCTGCCAGCAGGCGCTCCGCCGGCGTCACGCCGGTGGCCGCGATCTCCTCGAGGTCCTCGAGGAACCGTGCCTCGCTGCGTTCGCGCGGGTCCAGGCAACCGCGGCGCTCGAGACCCCGGCGCGCGATGGCGACGGCCTCGCGGGCGACGTCGGCGAGCGAGCCCGCGCCGCAGGCGGCCTTCAGTCCTTCCCGCGCTGCCGCGTCCTGGAGACGCACGACATCGTCTGCGCTCCAGTCGCGCACAAGGGCCTCCGCCTCGTCGAGGGCCGTCGCGTCGTACAGCAGGCCGACCCAGAGGGCCGGCAGCGCGCACAGGCGGCTCCACGGGCCCGCATCGGCCCCTCGTTGTTCCATGAAGCGCTTGATGCGCACCTCCGGGAACAGGGTCGTGAGGTGGGCTTCCCAGTCGTCCAGGTTCGGATGCTCGCCCGGGAGCGCCGGCAGGCGCCCGGCGAGAAAGTCGCGAAAGGACTGGCCGGCGCAATCGACCAGGCGACCGCCGCGCTCGACGAAATACATCGGGACGTCCAGGGCGTAGTCCGTGTACCGCTCGAAGCCCATGCCCGACTCGAACACGAAGCGCGGCGTGCCACAGCGGTCGGGATCCGTATCGGTCCATACGTGCGCCCGGTAACTCAGGTAGCCGTTCGGCCGCCCGCCGGTGAACGGCGAGTTCGCGAACAGCGCGGTCGCCACGGGCTGCAGCGCAAGGGAGACCCGGAACTTGCGCACCATGTCGGCCTCGCTCTCGAAATCCAGGTTCACCTGCACGCCGGCCGTGCGCGTCATCATGTCGAGGCCCAGCGAGCCGCGCGTCGGCATGTAGCGATGCATGATCTCGTAGCGGGCCTTGGGCATCCACGGCATCTGCTCGCGCGCGGCGGTCGGCTGGAAGCCGAGACCGAGCAGGCCCACGCCGAGCCGGCCAGCCACGCCACGGACCTCCTCGAGGTGGGTGTTCACTTCGCGGCAGCTCTCGTGCACGTCGTGCAGGGGCTCGCCGGACAGCTCCAGCTGGCCGGCAGGCTCCAGCGTGATCGCGGCGTTGCCGCGCTTGAGCGCAATGGTATTGCCCGATTCGGCGACCGGCTCCCAGTCGAACGCCCGCATCTCCTCCAGGAAGTCGCGGATTCCGCCATGCTCGTCGTACGACACCGGCGCGTGATCGGACAGGCGGAACACGAACTTCTCGTGCTCGGTGCCGATGCGCCACTGGGCGCGCGGCTTGCACCCGCTCGCGAGATACTCGACGAGCTGGCGGCGTTCGGTGACGGCGGTATCCGGGTCGGACATGGCGAACGGCTCCCTGCGTGGATTCGGTGGGGGACCAACTGACTATCCGCGTGCGGCGGTCGGGAGGGCAAGCGCCCGGCGCGCGGGCCGCACCGTCCGCCGCCCGCGGGAGGCCTATACTCGGCACATCCGGTCACGTCAGCGGGAGCGTGCAGGCCATGGCCACGGAAGCGGAGCACGACGCCGCGGGTATTATCGACCACGTGGGCGTCGGCGTCAGCGACTATGCGCGCAGTCGCGCATTCTACGATGCGGCGCTCGCGCCGCTCGGCATTCGCATCATGATGGAGCACAACACGGGCGCAGGCACGCGGCACGCGGGCTACGGGCGCGACGGACGGCCGCAGTTGTGGATCGCGTCGGGGCAGGTATCCCGCGGGCACGTGCACGTCGCGCTCCGGGCGCCGGACCGGGCGGCGGTCGACGCCTTCCATGCGGCCGCAATTGCGGCGGGAGGGCAGGATCACGGGGCCCCCGGCCTGCGGCCGGCGTACCACGCGGACTACTACGGCGCGTTCGTGTTCGATCCCGACGGACACAACGTGGAGGCGGTCACGCACCTGGTCGAGTGAGCGGTCCGGGTATGACCGCACCGGGCGGGCGAAGGCGTTCGCGGAAACGAGAAAGCCGGCACGGGGCCGGCTTTCGCTGGGAGGTCGCCTGCGCTCAGGAATCGAGCGTGCGGATCCGCGTGTTCAGGCGGCTCTTGTAGCGTGCCGCGCGATTCCGATGGATCAACCCCTTGCCGGCCATGCGGTCGATGACCGGAACGGCGACCTGGTACGCCTGCTGCGCACCGGCGCGGTCCCCGCTGCGAATGGCCTTGAGCACCTTCTTCACATGCGTGCGCATGTGCGAGCGCAGGCTGTGGTTGTGAAGCCGGCGAATCGAGTTCTGCCGCGCACGCTTTCTGGCCTGGGGGGTGTTCGCCACGTTCGGGCCTCCGTCTCGTTCCGACTGACTCGCGGGAAGCGCGGGATTATCTCCATCCACCGGTCGAGTGTCAATGTCGCGCGGTTCCGCGCCGACGCCAGCCGACGAATGGTGGCGCCCGGCGGCACGGCTGGCGTCGCGTTCGCCGCCGCATGTGCTTGAATCAGTAGGGAGCGGACCGGGCACGCGGACGCCCACCAGCGGCCGCGGCCAAACCGCACCGCATGGAGGAACGCCATGCCGAGCATCCCGATCGAACCCACCCCCACCGCCGAGTGGCGCGGCCTGGTGCAGGCCGCCGGCGAGTCCTGCGGCGCGCGCCTGAGCGAGCCCGTCGAAGCCTACCTCGTATTCATGCTCATGCGGTTCTCGCAACGCATCCAGGTCGGCCGCCGCGCACTGGCGCTCGATTTTCTCCAGGGGATCCAGGATCCCGCGGGGCATGGGGCGGCACAACTGCGCGACACCGGGGACGAGTGCCTGCTGGTGTGCGGGCTGTTCCCGCAGCGCGTGCGGCGCCGGCGCGTATCGTTCCGCTACTACGTGGACATGGGACGGGGCGCCTACGGCACGCTGGCCCGCACCGGGGCGGACAGCACCTCGGAGCCGTTCGGCGCACTCGCGCGTGGATTCATCGGGCTCATGGAACTGCTGCAGGCCATGCGTGCGGGTCAGCCCGGGGGTGGGCTGGGCCCGCTGGACGCCGCCGAGCTGGCGCAGCAGACGGGCAGCCTCGCCGCCTGGGAACAGGTCTCGCCCTCGGACGGCACACTCGTGCCGGGAGACCCGGATCGGCGCGGCCACTGACGGGGCGGCCTGACAGGCCGGCGACGCCTGCGTAGAATCCCCGGGCTGTCCGCGGATTCCGCCACGCCGAGCGCCCCCATGCCCGAACAACGCCGCGCGCTGGTCCTGATCTCCGGCGGCCTCGACTCCATGCTGGCCGCCCGCGCCCTGCTCGAACAGGGCGTTCGGGTCGAGGGCGTGAATTTCTTCACCGGCTTCTGTGTCGAGGGCCACACGCACGCCGTGCGCCAGGCGGACCGCGCGCGGCCAAAGCGCAACAACGCGCTCTGGGTCGCCGAGCAGCTCGGCATCCCGCTGCACATCGTCGACGTCGTGGAAGAGTACAAGCGCATCGTGACCCGGCCCCGCTACGGGTACGGCGCACACATGAACCCCTGCCTCGACTGCAAGGTGTTCATGGTGGGCAAGGCCTTCGAGTGGGTCCGCTCGGGCGACTACGACTTCGTCGTGACGGGCGAGGTGATCGGCCAGCGCCCGAAGTCGCAGCGCAAGGCCACGATGCCGGTCGTCGCGGAGGATTCGGGCGCGGGCGACCGCTTGCTGCGCCCGCTCTCGGCCCGCATGCTGGAACCCACGCTGCCCGAGCGCGAGGCATGGGTCGACCGTGCGCAGCTGTTCGATTTCCACGGGCGCTCCCGCCAGCCGCAGATGGCGCTGGCCGAACGCTGGGGCATACGCGACTACGCGCAGCCGGCCGGCGGCTGCTGCTTCCTCGCGAACCGGCACTACACGCAGAAGCTGCGCGATCTCTGGCAGCACCGCGGCGCACGCGAATACGAGCTGGATGACATCATGCTGCTCAAGATCGGGCGCCACCTGCGGCCACGCCCGAACTACAAGCTCATCGTCGCGCGCGAGGACGGCGAGAATCGCTTCCTCGAGGGTTACCGCAAGGCGTTCCCGCACATTCGCCCGCTGAGCCACGGCGGGCCGCTGACGCTCGTGGACGGCGAGCCCGGTGACGACGACCTCGAGTTCGCGGCGCGCGTGTCGGCGCGCTTCGGCCAGGGCCGGGACGCCGAACGCGTGGAGATGGAGATCCATCCCGGCCACGGCCGCAGTCCGCTCCGGGCGTCGGTGGTGCCACTGGCGCCGGACGACGTCCCGCGCGACTGGTACGTATGAACCCGCCGACGGACACGCACGAGCTCGACGCCACCGGGCTGCTCTGCCCCTTGCCGGTGATTCGCACCGGCGAGCGCGTACGCACCCTCGCTCCCGGCGCTGTCCTGGTCGTGCATGCCAGCGACCCCGGTGCGGCCCACGACATTCCCGCCTGGTGCCGGGTGCACGGCCACGAGGTACTGGAATGCGAGACACGCACGGACGACCGCGTGATCGTTCGCCTGCGCGTCGGGAATGCCCGATGACCGCGCGCGACGCGACCGGCGCGAGCGCCCCCGCCCCCCCGTCCGCGGACCGGCGCCTGCGTGACACGCGCCGTGTAACCTGGGCCGGGATCCTGGTGAACATCGGACTCGCCGTGGTGAAGGTCGCCGCGGGCCTCGCCGGACACTCCCAGGCGCTGGTCGCGGATGGCGTGCATTCGGTGTCGGACCTCGCGACCGACGCCGTGGTACTGCTCGCCGCGCGCCATGCGGCCCGGGACGCGGACTCGGATCACCCCTACGGCCACGGCCGCATCGAGACGGCGGCCACGGTGTTCGTGGGCATCCTGCTGCTGGTGACGGCCATCATCCTCGGCAGCCACGCGGTCCAGTCGTTGTCGGAACGCTCGCTCGCCACACCCGGCATCCTCACGCTGCTGATCGCCCTGGGATCGGTCGCCGCCAAGGAGGTGCTGTTCCGGTACACGCGCAAGGTCGCGCGCAGGATCGACTCGCGGCTGGTGGAGGCGAACGCGTGGCATCACCGCTCCGACGCCATGTCCTCCATCGTCGTGGCCATCGGCATCGCCGGTGCGCTCGCGGGGCTGATCACGCTCGACGCGGTCGCGGCCATCATCGTGGCCATCATGGTGGCCAAGGTCGGCTGGGACCTGATCTGGCAGTCGCTCCGCGAGCTCGTGGACACGGGGCTCGACGACGACGCGCTGGCGGAGATGCGCCGCGAGGTCCGCCGCATCGACGGCGTGAAGCACGTCCATACGCTGCGTTCACGCTGGATGGGGCACCAGGCCCTGCTCGACCTGCACATCCAGGTGGGCCCGCGCCTGAGCGTGTCGGAGGGACACCGGATCGCGGAGGAAGTCCGCCTGAGCCTGCTCGATCACAGCGCGCGCCTGAGCGATGTGATGGTCCACGTGGACCCGGAGGAAGACACCGACGGCGGTCCATCCAACGCCCTGGCCATGCGCACCGAGGTCGTGGGCCGCCTCTGGCGCCGCTGGACCGGGCTCGCGGCGATGAGCCGGATCGAGGGCCTGACCCTGCACTACCTCGGCGGCCGCGTGCACCTCAACATCACGCTGGCGCCGGCGCCGCCGGCGGTGGACGCGGCGGCCGAGGCGGAGGCGCTGCGCGGCGCGGCCCTGGCGGAGCCGGACATCGGCTCCGCCACCGTCGTGGAGCGCGTTGCACCGAAATAGTGCAACGGGCAACATGCCTGCACCGGATCGGTGCGGGCGTTCCGCGATGAGAGACCACAACTCCTTGATTTTTTTGATTTATATCGAGACTTTCCGCGTGGCACGGAATCTGCCTCATGGCAGTGCCGACAATCCGAGACCCCTCGACCGAGTGACTGGAGCAGCCCATGTCCATCAGCGACGTAATGAACACCATCAAGCAGGAAGGCGTGCGCTTCGTCGACCTGCGTTTCACCGACACCCGCGGCAAGGAGCAGCACGTGACCATGCCGGCGAGCGCTGTGGACGAAGACGACCTCGAGCGCGGCAAGATGTTCGATGGCTCGTCGATCGCGGGCTGGAAGGGCATCAACGACTCCGACATGATCCTCAAGCCGGATCCGTCGACGGCGGTGATGGATCCGTTCACGGACGAGCCCACGCTCATCATCCGCTGCAACATCGTCGAACCGACCACGCTCCAGGGGTACGAGCGCGACCCGCGCTCCATCGCCGAGCGCGCGCAGGCCTACCTGCAGTCGACCGGCATCGCCGACACGGCCTATTTCGGTCCGGAGCCCGAGTTCTTCGTGCTCGACGACGTACGCTGGGGCGCGGACATCAGCGGCGCGTTCTACAAGGTCGACTCCGAGGAGTCGTCCTGGAACGCGGAGAAGATCTACGAGGATGGCAACATCGGCCACCGTCCATCCGTGAAGGGCGGATATTTCCCCGTCCCGCCGGTCGACTCCCTGCATGATCTGCGCGCCCAGATGTGCCTGACGATGACCGAGATGGGCCTGACCCCCGAGGTGCATCACCACGAGGTCGCAACGGCCGGCCAGTGCGAGATCGGCACGACCTTCAATACCCTCGTGCGCAAGGCCGACGAGCTCCAGATCCTGAAGTACGTGGTCATGAATGTGGCCCATGCGTTCGGCAAGACCGCGACCTTCATGCCCAAGCCACTGGTCGGCGACAACGGCAGCGGCATGCACGTGCACCAGTCCCTGACGAAGGACGGCAAGAACATCTTCTCGGGCGACGGCTACGCCGGCCTGTCCGAGGACGCGCTGTATTACATCGGCGGCATCATCAAGCACGCCAAGGCCCTGAACGCCTTCACGAACGCCGGCACCAACAGCTACAAGCGCCTGGTGCCCGGCTTCGAGGCCCCGGTCCTGCTGGCGTACTCGGCACGCAACCGCTCGGCGTCGATCCGGGTCCCCTACGAGGCCAGCGCCAAGTCGATGCGGGTCGAGGTGCGCTTCCCCGATTCGTCGGGCAATCCGTACCTGTGCTTCGCAGCGCTGATGATGGCCGGCCTCGACGGGATCCAGAACCGGCTGCACCCCGGCGATGCGATGGACAAGGACCTCTACGACCTGCCGCCCGAGGAAGAGAAGGCCATCCCGCACGTCTCGGCCTCGCTGGAGGAGGCGCTGGAATCGCTCGACCGCGACCGTGCCTTCCTCACGCAGGGCGGCGTCTTCACGGATGACGCGATCGACGCCTACATCGAGCTCAAGATGGAGGAGGTCACGCGCCTGCGCATGACCACCCATCCGGTCGAGTTCGACATGTACTACAGCCTCTGAGGCGCCGGAGGCGACCGGCGTTGCGCCCACCCGGGTGCGGCGCCGGCCACCCCGGATGAACGGCCGGCCGATCCTCTCCCCGGTGCAGCCCGGGACCGCGCGGGTCGCGGTACCCGCAGGCATGCGCCCCACGGTGCGCGCAATGGTCGTCCCTGCATCACGCGGCAGTTCCCTGGCGCCGACGCCGGTGGCTTCATCGGCGCTCCGGGCAGTACCATTGCGGCATGCGGATCGCGCTCTCGATTCTGGTCCTGTTGCTGTCGATCCCGTCGCTGGCGGCGGCGGAAAGGATCTATCGCAGCACCGACGACCAGGGGAACCCCCTGTTCACGGACCAGCCGCCCTCGAACGATGCCAGGCCGATGCACCTGGCGCCGCTGACGACGGTGCCGGCAGTGAAGCCGGGTCAGGGCAACGCGCAGGCCGCGTCCGCGGACGCGCAGGCGGGGACTCGGCCCACCGCACCGCCGTACACGGGCGTGCGCGTCACGTATCCGCCGGCCGGAGAGGCGGTGCGCCACAACGGCGGGCTGGTGCCGTTCCGCGTCCAGTTGCAGCCGGACGGGACCGCGCTGAAGCCCGGGCACAAGGTGCGCATCGTGCTCGACGGGGACCCGCGTGCCTCGGGCAGCAGCCTGCAGGTCACCGTGAGCCCGGTGAACCGGGGGCCGCACACGGTGCGCGCCCAGGTACTCGACGAGGATGGCCAGGTGGTCGTCGAGTCGCCCCCCGTGAAGTTCTTCCTCCTGCGGGCCTCGATCGGCAACAATTGACGCCTGGCCGCGGGTACGCCCGCGAAGTGCACTAAAATGGTGCGCGTGAATCCCGCATCCAGCATCGACCGCGCCGGCCGCATCCCGGCGGATATCGCGGAGGCCCTGGTCGAGTCCGTGCTCGTGCTCGACGGCGAGCTCCGCGTGCGCTACCTGAACGCCGCCGCAGAGGACCTGCTGGGGGTCAGCCGGCGCCGCGCGCTGGGGGCGCGTCTCGCGGAGCTCGTGCGCGTCGAACCGGACTGGGTGGCGCACGTGCGGGCGGCGGTCGCCGGCGGCGAGGCCTTCACGGCGCGCGAAATCGCGCTCGGCCCGGCCCACGACGGCGACCTGCGACACGTGGACGCCAGCGTGACCCCGTGGCAGGCCGCCGAGTGGGGGGCCGTGGCGCTGATCGAGCTGGTGACGGTGGACCGCCACCTGCGCATCGCGCGCGACGAGGCACTGCGGGCGCAGGACCAGGCCAACCGCAGCTTGCTGCGGGGCCTCGCACACGAGGTCCGCAATCCGCTCGGCGGCCTGCGCGGCGCCGCGCAGTTGCTGCACCGCCAGCTGGGGGACGGCGGCCTCGCCGAGTACGCGCAGGTGATCATTCGCGAGGCAGACCGCCTGCGGGACCTGGTCGACCGCATGGTCGGGCCGGTGCGTCCGCCGGCGCTGGCGGACGTCAACGTGCACGAGGTCACCGAGCACGTCGTGCGTCTGCTGCGCGCCGAGGCCAACGGCGCCGTCGAGATCGTCACCGAGTACGACCCCAGCATCCCGGACCTGCGTGCCGACCGCGACCAGCTCGTGCAGGCGCTGCTGAATCTCGGGCGCAACGCGATGCAGGCGGTCGGCGCCCGGGGCCACGTGCGGGTCGCGACGCGCGCCCTGCGCCGCTTCACCATCGGCCAGACCCTGCACCGCCTCGTGGTGTGCGTCGAGATTGCCGATGACGGCCCGGGCATACCGCCCGAGCTCGCGGACACGCTGTTCCAGCCCATGGTCAGCGGCCGCGCCGACGGCAGCGGCCTGGGCCTGACCCTCTCGCAGTCGCTGGTGCGCCGTCACGACGGGCTGATCGAGTGCGAGAGCCGCCCGGGTGCGACCGTGTTCCGCGTCCTCCTGCCACTGGAGGGACCCGCCAGTGAGTGAATCCCGTCGTGTCTGGATCATCGACGACGACCCCTCGATGCTCTGGGTACTCGAGCGCGCGCTGGGCGCCGCCGGGCTTGCAGTCGAGACCTTCGAGAATGCCGACGCGGCCCTGCACGCCCTGCGCACCCGTGCCCCGCACGCGGTGCTCACGGACATCCGCATGCCGGGGACGGACGGCCTGTCGCTCGCCGCGCGCCTGCGCCACGACCGCCCCGGGCTGCCGGTCGTCGTCATGACGGCCCACTCGGACCTGGACACCACGGTGGCCGCATTCGAGGGCGGCGCGTTCGACTACCTGGCGAAGCCCTTCGATCTCGACGACGCGGTCGACCTCGCCCGACGCGCCTGCGAGACCGCCGACGACGCCAGCGCGCCCGACGTCGGGACCGACGCCGGCACCGACGCGGCCGTGATCGGCCAGGCCCCGGCGATGCAGTCGCTGTTCCGGGCGATCGGCCGCCTCGCGCGCGCGCCGGTCACGGTCCTGATCACGGGCGAGTCGGGTACCGGAAAGGAACGGGTCGCCCAGGCCCTGCATCGCCACAGCCCGCGCGCGCGGGGGCCGTTCGTCGCGCTCAACACGGCGGCGATCCCGCGCGACCTGCTGGAGTCGGAATTGTTCGGTCACGAGCGTGGCGCCTTCACCGGCGCCGAAACGCGGCGCCAGGGCCGGTTCGAGCAGGCCGACGGCGGCACGCTGTTCCTCGACGAGATCGGGGACATGCCCGCGGAGCTGCAGACGCGCCTCCTGCGGGTGCTCTCGGAAGGCGTGTTCTACCGCGTGGGCGGCAGCGCACCCTGCCGCGTCGACGTGCGCATCATCGCCGCCACGCACCAGGACCTGGAGGCGCGCGTGGCGCGCGGCGACTTCCGTGAGGACCTGTTCCACCGACTCAACGTCGTGCGGCTTCCGGTGCCCGCCCTGCGCGAGCGCCGCGAGGACATCCCGCTGCTCGCGCAGCACTTCCTGGAGCGGGCGGCCACCGAGCTCGGGGTCGACCGCAAGCGCCTGGCGGATACCGTGGAACGGCGGCTGCAGGCACTGGACTGGCCCGGCAACGTGCGCCAGCTCGAGAACCTGTGCCGATGGCTGACCGTGATGGCGGCCAGCCCGGAGATCCTCGTCGAGGACCTGCCGCGCGAGTTGCAGGACGGTGGCGTGGACGACGCGACGGAGTGGGAACACGGGGTCGAGGCCTGGGCGCGCTCCCGCCTGGCCGCGGGCGACACCGGCATCGCGGGACAGGCCGCGCAGCGCCTGGAGCGCCGCCTGATCACCGCCGCACTGGCGCGCACCGGGGGCCACCGCCAGGAGGCCGCGCGGCTGCTCGGCTGGGGCCGCAACACGCTCACCCGCAAGATCCGCGACCTCGGGATCGAGGACTCGGCCTGACGCGAGACCGGCCGAGTCCCTGGGGGTCGGGTTTCAGCCTGACAGCCCCACCTCGCGAGGGGGCTCGACGCCGCGGCGGTGACAGGCCGAAGCCTGACCTGCTGGGGGCATTCATGCGCTGCAGCGGGAATCGGCCGCATCGTCCGCCGTGGATTGCCGCGGACGCTGCGCGCCCTCGCAATGACAACGTTACGGGAATGCGTGGCAGGCCGGATTGCGACCGCGGGGCGCCATCCGGCGCCGACACCGACCTGTAACTCAGGCTCCACCCTGCACCCCGGGCGCCAACCCCGGCCTGTGGGTCAGGCTTCAGCCTGACCTGCCGGGCCGGAAAACCCGGGCCGCCGCGATACCGACGCACACGCCGGATGTCACCGGCGGCAAGTTCCGGCCTGAGATACGCGGTAGCGGTTTTCGGGAACGGGCGGCGCAGCCGGCCGTGGCGATCGACGCCGGGCGCGGGCCGTGAATGGAGTCGACGAAGGGTCCGGCTCAGTGCAGCTGCGGCACGGCCTCGGCGACGCAGTGCACGAACGCGGCCTCGAGGCTGGGCGCCTGGTAGCGGGCGGCCAGCTCCGCGGGAGGCTCGTCGGCCACGATGCGGCCCCCGTGGAGTACCGCGACGCGGTCCGCGACGGCTTCGGCATCGGGCATGAGGTGGGTCGTGAACAGCGTGGTGCCGCCGGCCTCACGCCGCTGCACCAGCGCCGCCTGGAAGCGTTGACGCGCGGTGGGATCCAGGCCGCTCATCGGCTCGTCGAGGACGAGCAGCGGCCGGCCGGAGAGCAGGCACGCGCCCAGGCCGAGCAGCTGGGCCATGCCCTTCGAGTAGCCGCGCACCGAGCGCGCGAGCGTGACCTCGTCGAGGCCGAGCTCGCCGCAGACATCGGCCACCGGGGCATCCCCCGGGCGCACGCCGTACAGCGCGAGCATGTAGTTCACGTAGCCGATGCCGGTGAGGTAATACGGCGGCTGGAATCGCTCGGGGAGGTAGGCCAGGCGGCTGCGGGCCCGGCGCTCGGTGTGGGCGCGGCCCTCGAGGCGGATCGTGCCGGCGTCGATCGCGCGCAGGTCGAGCAGGGCGCGGATCAGGGTCGACTTGCCCGCGCCGTTGGCGCCGACGAGCGCCACGGTCTCGCCGGAACCAACCGCGAGCTCGACACCGGCCAGTACGCTGCGGGCACCGAGGGTGCGCCGCACGCCGCTGAATTCGATGGCGTGGTTAGCCATCTATCCCGGGCGTCCGAGACGCAAACGGGGCACAGATGGATCAGAACAAGTAGGTGGGATTGCAGTCTTGGACGTTCGTGTCGATGTCCCAGATCTGCTTACCATCGCTGTCGGCCTTTGTGCAGTTGTCTGCCGACAGCCCCAGTGTGCTGTAATTCGAAGTCCCGCTCGCGGGCGGCGCGTTTCGCAGTGTCCCCGTGTATGGATGACCGTCGTCGATCTTCACGTCGAGCTCACGTGCGATGTCGGCCGGCACATTCCGCCCCATATGCAGGACCAGCCGTACCGGAGGCGTGGAACCCCCATTGTCGGTGTAAGCGGTGTCACGACCCAGCACCACAATGCCGTTGAACACATTCGTCGGTGCCGTATCACTATCGGGCGTACTGTCACTCCCTTCGTAACTGCCCTTTATGAAGCCCGCCTTGGACATCTGCTCCCAAGCCGCGTTCGCTTCCGTCCAGATCGTCGTACCGCCGCCGTCGATCTTGCCGTTGCCATCGCCGCCACTGTTCACCGTGGCTTGCATGGCATTGTCGGCGTCCTTTTGCGGCATGTCGCCAGGCACGGCCCGATACCGATCTATGAAACCGTAGTACGCCGCCTGTATCCCCGACTGCTGGTCGGCGAGATTGCGCACCCGGGCGCTCGCGATCAGCTCCTGCCCCTTCAGTACGCCGCCGAGCAGCAGCCCGATGATCACGAGGACCACGGCGATCTCGACCAGGGTGAATCCGCTCTGACGTCGACTCATCTCGCTTCTCCCGACCACTTTCGGCTGCCCCGCACGGTTCGCCTCCAATGTCCCGGCCGTCACCGCGCCTCCGGCGCGCACGCGTCGGAATTCCGACATGTTGCCGGATTCCCGACGGATTCCCGGGCCATCGGCACCGCGATGCGAGTGCCGGCCGTGCATGTTCTTGTTAGTTCGATCCGTCGTCCCGACGATCTTCAAGCGCATCCAGCCTGCGCTTCAGGAAGCGAATCTCGTGCGGATCGGTGATCTCGCCGCTGGCCAGCAGGCCGCCGATGAGGACCTTCGCCGCATCCGCCTCTCCCATGTCCTGGAGAAGGAGAATACGCAAATCCCGTGCCCAGTACGGCACCTCCCCCGCCCGGGTGTGGCGGGCGAGCAGGCGCGCATAGCGCAGGGCCAGGTCGAGATCGTGCAGACGATGGCGCGCGATGATAGAGGCTTCCGCCAGCCAGCGCCATCGGGTCGCCGGGCGCTCGAGGAAAGCGTTGCGCACGAAGTCCAGCATGATGCGCTGGCGCGGGGGGTCATTGACCTGTCCGTACAGGCGCACCGCCAGGAGCAGGGGGTATCCGCTTGCCGGCTCCAGCACCAGCGCGCGCTCGAGCCAGGCGCGGACGCGCGTGTAGTCGAGCTCGCGGTACGGGATGCTGCGGCCCGGCTGCACGTCGAAGTACTGGAGCCAGAGCGTGGTCGCGGCCGCGAGCGTGGCAGGCTCGCCGAGGGCCGCCACGCGCAGGAAGGCGGCAGGCGGCGCCTGCGGCAGCGCACGCACGCGGGCCTCGGGCGCCGGTGCCATGGCATGCCACGCGAGCTGCGCAGCCAACCCGAGCACGAGGGCCGCGACCAGGGGGCGCGGTACACTGCGGTCCGTGCGCGTGGGCGCGAGCCACCCGGCGGCGCGGTGCCACGTCATGCGTTCAGAACTCGCGCCGATGGAGGTCGAAGGCGGCCGCCGCCGCGAGCAGCGGCAGGTAGACGCCGGTCTGGCCCAGGACCACGCCGACCTCGCTCCAGCTGCCCCCGCCCCACGCGAGCCAGCCGGCATTCGTGAAACGGTAGAGCGATGGCAGGAGCCACGCGAGGCCGGTCAGCACGGCGTCGACGACGGTGCGCCCCGCACCGCCGCCGCCGAGCAGTGGTTGCCCCATGATCAGCAGCAGCGCCCCCATCGCGCGGGCGAGCACGTACACCGAGCCGACACCGGCGAGCGCGGCCACCGGCTGGCGGAACGTGATCGCGAGCAGGAGCCCGAAGCCGGCGACGATCCAGAGCTCGCAGGCCAGCGACAGCGTCCAGCGCGCGACCGCGACGGGCGGTGCGTACAGGAGCGTGACCAGCCCGCAGGCCAGGGCGACCGCGACCGCGACGACAAGGTAGGCGGCGAGCTTGCCGACGACGTAGCTCGCACGGGGCGACGACAGCGCGAGCAGCTGCTCGAGCATGCCTTCCTGGTCCTCGCGCAGGAGCGTGGTCACGACGAACAGGGCCACCAGCAGGACCGCGCCCAGGCGGAGCACGCTGGCCGCCGTGACCGCCTCCACCTGCACGTGCTCGGTGATGGCCACGGCGCCGACGAACTCCGCCAGCAGGAACACGACCAGCAGCAGCGCTGCGACCAGCGCCAGCAGGCGGTTGCGCAGCGCCTCGCGCAGGCTGTAGCGACAGACGGGGCCAATCATCGGTGGCTGCTTGCCCGGGAGGCCTGATCCGTGGTGCGTGAGCGCGGAACGATAGCACGCGCCGCGTCGTTGTACGGTACGCGGCCTTTGTCTAGGCTTGGGACACGCCGATTGACGATTCACGGGGCAACCCGGCGCGCGCACAACAACAACGTTCAGATGCGGCCGAGGCCCGGCGCAGCCGCACGGGGGTGGTGCCTTGTTTCGCTGGACCGACCAGAACCGCCAACGGCACCGGCTGCTCGCCGTAGCCCTCCTCGCCCTGCAGGCGGCACTGCTGGCGGCACCCGAGTCACCGCTGCGTTCCGCCCTCGTGCTGGTACATTTCGGTTTTGTCCTGCTGTGGCAGCCCTTCCTGCAACGGTCCACGCGGATCAGCGCACCCGTGGCGATCGGGACGCTCGCGGTCGGCATTGCGATCGTGTTTCTCAGCAGCTGGCTGCTGCTCGGTCTCTGGCTGCTCCTGCTCATCGGCCTCATCGGCGGCGAGCGCGTGCTGCAGAGCCGCGACCAGGCCGTGCAGTGGCTCGTGGTCAGCTACCTCTTCATCGCGTTGCTCGGCGGGGTGACGCCACCGTTGTTCGGCTTCCAGGGCACCGGCCAGGCCGCGCTGCGCGCGCTGGTGACCGCTGCGGGTATCGTGCCGCTGGGCCTGCTGTTCGTACCGGCCGGCGAGCCACCCGAGGGTGGCCAGCGCTTCGACTACCTGCGCAGCCTGACGATCACGCTGCTCGCGCTCCTGATCGCGACGGGTTCCGCGCTGTGGAGCTACCGCAGCGGCACCGCCTACCCCATCGCGCTGAGCCAGGCGCTGATCGTCGTGGCACTGCTCATCCTCGGCGTGAACTGGGCCTGGCAGCGACGCGGCAGCCACACCATGTTCCAGGTCCTCTGGAACCGATACCTGCTCAACCTCGGTACGCCCTTCGAGCACTACCTGATCAGCCTGTCGGGACCCACCGCGCGCGGCCTGGAGCCCGACGACTACCTCGACCAGGCCATGCGCGCGCTGAGCGAGCTCGACTGGGTCAGCGGCGTCGAGGTGCGCGGTCCGGCAGGCCGCGCGCTGGTGGGCGAAGCCACCCGCCACGCCACGGAGGCACATGACGACACCGTGCCGCTCATCATCTACACCGGGCGCGATCCCGGGCCCGCCCTGCGCCTGCACATCCAGCTGCTCGCGCGCCTGGTGCAGCAGCTCTACCTGTCGCGCCTGCACGAGGCCGAGCTGCGCAACCAGGAAAAGGCGCGTGCCGTACACGAGACCGGTGCCCGTCTCACGCACGACATGAAGAACCTGCTGCAGTCGCTGCAGTCGCTCTCGGCCGCCGTGAGCGCCAGCGGCCCCGAGCGCTCGCAGGAGGCGCTCGCGCTCGTGCAGCGGCAACTGCCGTTCATGAACCAGCGGCTGCAGACGACCCTCGAGAAGCTGCGCGATCCGGCCGAGGCGGGCGCGACGGAGATCGTGCCCGCGAGCGCATGGTGGGAGAGCCTGCGGGCACGCTACGCGCACTCCGAGGTCACCTTCGATGGCCGCGTGGACGGGGACCCGGAGGTCCCCCGCGAGCTGTTCGACACCGTCGCCGAGAATCTGATCGAGAACGCGCGTTACAAGCGCGCCACCGATCGCGCGCTGGCCGTGCATGCGTCGCTCGAGACCGACGCCGCGCGCGTCACCCTGCGCGTGTCCGACACGGGCGACGCCATGCCGGGCGACGTGGCACGCCGGTTGTTCAGCGGTGCGGTGACGTCCGCATCGGGGCTGGGTGTCGGGCTCTACCAGTGCGGGCGACTCGCCGCGCACCATGGCTTCGACCTGCGGCTCGAAGCGAACGAGTCCGGGCACGTTTGCTTCGTGCTGGCGGGCGCACCCGTGGCGAACGCCCGCGGAAGCCCCGACTAGTGTCCTGTCTCGCAAATTCATTCGGTTTCTCGCCGGGTCTTGCAGCACCTGGCGGCGTTGCGCCTGCTCGCAACCGGGCACGCCATTGCTCGTCGGCACGCCCTGCCAGGCACTGCAATCCCTCGCCGAGAAACTACGAGGAACTTGCGAGACGGGACACCAGGGAAAGTCTGATCAATCCATTGCGGTCGCGTTACGCTTGCAAGGGCGGTATTGCAAGGGATTGGTCAATCCTTCCCTGGCATGCATCCTGCGCGTACCCCGGCGCGGGCCATGGACCTTGCCGTGCCGCGGAACTCCCTGAATGCTTCAGACCTTTCCCGCGGGAACCCGTCCGGGCGCGCGCGGCCCGGGACTGTGCATGGCGTTGCGAGGGCAACGACCGGGGTCCGGATCGGTGCGCGCCATGGCCGCCTACAGCGCGTAGACGATCGACACCAGCCCGGTCGCCGGCCAGTCGCTGCCGGTGCAGGAGACACAGCCGATCTTGCCGTCCTTGTACTGCTCGTCGTCGATGTCGTCGTCGAGCTGCTGCGCGATCTCCACCGGCAGGCCCGTGACATACAGCTTGTGCCCGTAGCTGCCGTTGCCGGCGGTGCCCGTGAAGAACGACGACACGACGCCACCGTACGGCTGCCTGGGCGAGGCGTTGGTCCCGGTGTCGTTCGGATTGCCCTTGATCAGTTCGGCCGCGCGCAGGTGCCGCCACGCCAGGCAGGCCTCCTCGCCGACGGTATCGCAGGCAGGCCCGCCGTCGATCATGCCGTCGCCGTCGCCGTTCGCGGACGACGGCAACCCGAGACGGCTGTCGGCCTGGCTGAAATCGCCCGGCAGGGCGTTGTAGCGGTCACGGAAGGCGTAGAAGGCACTCTGGTAATCGCGCAGCTGCTGCTTGAGCGACTTGTACTCCGCGCTCGCGACCAGCTGGCGGCCCTGCAGCACCGCTGCGAGGATCAGCCCGATGATCACCAGCACCACGGCGACCTCGACCAGCGAGAAGCCGCGGGCCCGCGGGCGCACGCGATGCATCGATGCTGGCGGCATGGGCGATGAGGCTCCTGGCGTGGCGTGCGCGGGGAACGGATTCGGCGCGCGCCATGGTAGCGCGGCATCCGGTCCCTGCCTAACGGCGCGGGCTCGCCCTCGTGCGGCGCGGCGGTGCGGGGCCCGGCGTGGAATCGAACGAGCTTGCGCGCGCGGGCGCCGGGGCGGGTGTGATCAATCCCTTGCAGGCGTAACGCGACCGCAATGGATTGATCAGACCTTCCCCTAGTGTCCTGTGTCGTAAGTTCTTCGCGGATTCGCGGCGAGGGATTGCGGACCCTGGCAAGGCGCGACGACGAGTAATAGCGCGCTCTATTGCGAGGAGGCGCAACGCCGCCAGGGCCCGCAAGACCCGGCGAGAATGCGAAGGAACTTGCGGGACAGGGCACTAGGGCAGCCGGCCCGCATCGACCATGCGGGCCTTGAGCACGGGTCCGGAGGTCCACGTCAGCATGTCATCGAAGCGGCCGTTTGCGGTGGCCGTGCCGCGGTAGCCCGTGGCGACGAAATTGCCGTCGTCGTCGCAGTTCTCCTGCTCGTCGGCCGAGAACCCCGCGCCGGAGCCGGGACAGGTGAAGCCCGTGCTCGTCCAGACCTGTCCGCCCTGGGGTCCGTAGGACACGACCACGGCCGGCACGTCGTCCGCCACGAGGCTGCCGCCGGCGGCATCGTACACCTCGAGTGCCGCGTCGGCATCGAGGGCGAACGAACTGCTGGTGCCCGCGGCGGGCGCATCGGCGTAGCTTGCATCGACGCGATAGCGCAGCGGGTTCCCCCAGGCGTCGCGACGCGCGAGGCCGAGCGTGACCCACGGAAGTGCCCCGCGATTTGCGCCGGACTCGCAGGCATTGGTGCCGGAATCGTAGTTCTCCTTGCCGTCCGGCGGGCTGTCGGAATCCGCGCAGGGCAGCCGGCCGGTCGACATGGCGAACCCGTACAGGGCCTCGCGGACGTAGCGCAGCTGCTGTCGCTCCGCGGCGCGGTTGGTCTGCTCGGTGGTGGCGCTCAGGGCGGCGATGCCGCCGCCGACGAGGAGTCCGATGATCACGAGCACGATCGCCAGTTCGATCAGCGAGAAGCCATGCTGCGTGCGCGCGTTCATGGCAGCACGATCCCGCGCAGCGCGTCGTTGTCGTTTCCCGACACGGCAGGATCGACGTAACTCATGTCGACGGGGCCATCGCGGTTGTCCGGGTCCTCGAGATAGTCATCGATCGTGCCCCCCACGCCGCGCATTTGCCCGGGCAGCGCTCGACCGCTCCCGGCGAGGACCACGTCCAGCCCCGTGGCATTGCCCAGCGCGAGGCTCCCCCCCGTGCACCCGGGCGAGGATGCGACGCATTGGGCATCGACATGGTAGTAGACCAGCGGCAACCAACCGTTGTCGGTGATCCACTGCGGCAGCGTGCTCGTGTCGAGCTCGGGGACACTGCAACCGGCACCGGCGGCGATCGGCAACTGCCCGTAGGCCAGCCCGTCATTGCAGACAGTATCGCCGAACGGAGCGGCGTACGGCAGGAACCCGTTGGCCGTGAAATAGGACCGCAGGCCCCGGGCGATTTCGCCGAGGACACGCCGCTGAACGGGGTCGAACAGGTAGTCGACGCGGATACCGACCACGCGGTCGTTGCAGTTGCTCTGCGCAATGCAGTCCGTGAAGACCGTGTCGCCGTCCGCATTCTCCCCTTCGAGATAGTCGGCGGGATTCGTGCCGGGGCGGCCGCCCTGGCCAGCCAGGGCGGGGCCGGGCGCAATCACGACGGCGACGAAATCCGATTCGCCGTCCACCGTCAGGGCCCCGCCGCCGATCGGGTTGACCGGCTCGGCGGCATCGTTGTCACGGTAGGCCGGATCGAGCGCATACCACAAGGGTTCGTGCGACGCGTCGCGCAGCGGTTCCCGGTCGAGCGTCCGGTATGGCAGACGCCCGACGTCCGCCGGGCAGTCGTTTCCCGCGAACAGGTCCGCGGATCCGTCGTCGTCCGCGTCCGGGCAGGGGAGGCTGCCCGGGCGTACCTGGCCCGGCGCCGGCGGGCTGCCGGGATTGCGATAGCCATCCGCCAGGGCGTAGGCGCGCAATGCGCGCACGGCCTCGTTCATTGCACGGGTGCTGCGGTCCGCCGCCCGGGCCTGGTGCTGTGCGACCGGATTCCTCGCCGCGAGGTACATGCTGACCGCGCCGACGAGCAGCAGGAGCAGCACGAGCAGGAGCGTAAAGCCATGCTGGGCGGTCGGGCGCACGGCACGTCAGCCTTCGCCCGGGTCATGCACGTGCCCGGTCTTCGGATCCCACGTCTGCCCGGGCTTGAGGCGAATGGTGCGTCCGCCCGGCAGCTCGATCACGACCGTATCGCCCTCGATGCGGCCACTGCGCACGCGGATGTCGTCATCGATCCGGTCGCCCGACAGCGTGTTCCGGTCGTTGACCCAGACCGCCGGGGGTCCGTCGCTGCGCTGGACAAAGCCCTCGAGGCGCACGCTGGGGGGCGTGCGGGCATGCACGGGCGCGCGCGCGCCATCGCCACCGGCACGCTCGACGTGACGGCCGGCACGCAGGTCGTCCAGGCGCGCGCGCTGATCGGCGGTGGTGAACAGGCGCTGGTCGCTGAACGTCGGCGGCTCGTCCGCGGACGCGCCCGCCCCCGCGAGCAGCAGGCAGGCGATGCCGATTGGTGCCAGCCGACTCATGACGCCCCCTGCTCGTGAAGCTCCAGCGTGTACCACTCGAGCGAGCAGACGACGTCGAGATTGGGCCGGCCGGGGTCGAAACGGATCTGCGCGCGCGCGTCCGTGCGCCGGAAGCTGCACCGCTCGGCCGACATCAGGCCCTGGCCCGCCTCGGCGAGGCGGTGCAGCAGATTCACGACATCGCCCTCGTGCAGGGCACCGATCGTGAGCTGCATGGGGGTCCGCAGGAGCCGCAGGTGGCTGGTGTCCACGCCTGCTTCGCCGAGCGGCGTGGCCTGGCGCCGGCCGATCTCGTAGCGCAGCGTGGGCAGCTTGAGCTCCCGGTTGATGTGCTGCAGCGCCTCGATCCATGACAGCCGGCTGCCACCGCCGATCCAGCCCCGATGGTTCATCGCGCGGAACTCGGCAGCGTACTGCTGGTAAACGGCCTGGTCGTCGCTCGCGCTCCGGTACTGCCGCGCGGCCGCGCCCAGCTCGGCGCGGGCCCGGTCGTACTCGGTCGCCTTGCCATCGACCCAGCTGCCGCCGACTTCCCAGGTGGCCAGCAGGATCGCCAGGCCGACCGCGGCCGCGATGGCGGGGCCGACCAGTCGCCGGAGCTCGATGTCAGCCGTTGCCATCGCTCCCCCCACGGCGCACGAGCACGACAAACCGGGCGCGCCGCGTTGCCGTGTCGCGCGCATCGACCCCGCTGTCACCGGACACGCCGCTATCGGGCTTGAGGTCGAACGGCGCTTCCAGCGCCTCCACGTGCCCGAACCGCCCGCTCTCGCGGAGGCCGGCGACGAACGCATCGAACAGTTGCACGGCGCGCCGGTAGTTCCCGGAGAACCCGACCACGTCGCCGCGCAGCAGGGCGTAACGATAGGCCCTGGCGGGCTCGCGCGCGAGCTGCGTCAGCATCGGCGCGTTCGTCTCCATGGCCCGCTCCTGGTCGACGTCGATCTTCAGGTCCGGATCGTCCGATACCTGCCATGTCATGGCGTCGAGCACGATGTTCGGATGATCGTCGAGCACGCTGCCGACACTGGCCATCATGGGGCCCGGATGATCGCTCGAGGCACCCGCGAGTCCGTCGAGGAGATCCACTGCGTTCTTCACATCGACGGCCCGGTAGTGAAACTCGGACAGCTGGCTCAGACGCTGCTGGTACAGCGTTCGGAACTGGGCCGCGCGGACTCGCGCAAGGGTCGTCGCCTGCTCGTAGGCGTGGCCCCGCAGGCCGATGCCGAGCGCCAGGCCGACGGCCGCCAGCACGAGGGCGACGGCCGCCCAGCGCAGGCCGACGCGCGCCCGTTGCACGAAGAAATGCCGGCGCAGGCGTGGCAGGCCGTAGTGGTTGGCGGGGCGACGCTGGCGCAGCAGGATCTGCGCGTAGATGGCGTCGGCGAACGCGCCGGGCAGGCCACCCCGAATCCCCACGCGGGGGGCGAGCCGCTCGGCCGGCACCAGGTGACACGTCACCGTGTCGGAGCTGGCGAGGCCCTCGCGCAGGGGTTGGTACGTGTCGCCACCCGCGACCACGTACACCTCGATGGGATCGTCGCGGCGGCGGAAGCGCTGCGTCTCGAGGAAGTGCAGGGTCTGGTCGAGCTCGCGTCGAACGAAGTCCACGTACCCCTGGGCATCGGCATAGCGCCCCGGCACGAGGCGCGAGAAGCGCAGCCGGCCCCGCTCGTAGTACGACTGGCGCAGTGTCGACGGGACCTGCTGGCTGACCACGAGCACGCGGGAGGCGCGGGCCGCGCCGAGGTGGGGCAGAAGGCGTTCGCCGACGAGCGGCAGCGAGTACACGCCCTTGAGCGGCACCCGCGCGGCATCGATGAGCGACAGCCAGGTCTTGAGGATCTCGGGATTGGTCAGGCCCGCGACCAGCACGCGGTCGTCGCGCCGGCCGCGCGCTTCGCGCCCCTGCACCGTGATGTAGCGGAACTCCGTGACCCGGAAGTGCTTCTGGGCCGTGCGCCTGAGCAGGGCGGCGCGATCGCGGCCGATGACGTGCGGCACGTGGTCGACGTGGAACTCTTCCTCGATCACGTCCAGCAGCAGCTGGATCGGCGTGCGCGGCAACTCCTCGAGCCAGGCGCGAAACGCGATGCGACCTTCTTCGTCCGGCTCGAAGGCCTCGACCCGCCGAAACCGCCCGCGCTGCCACTCGTAGGCAATGATGCGATGGCCGGGGAAGAAGAGCAGGCGCTTCACGTCAGAAATTCAGCGTCGTGATGGTATCGTAGATCGGGCTGATCACCGACAGCATGATCCAGCCCACCAACAGCCCCAGGATCACCGTGAGCACGGGCTGGATCGCCGGCTGCAGGCGCTCGACGGCTTCGCGCACCTCGCGCGTGTAGAAGTAGCTCACGTTGTCCAGCGCGTCGTCGAGCGCACCGCTGGTCTCGCCCACGCGCATCATGCGCACCACCAGCGAGGGAAACAGTCCGGCATTGGCGAACGCCTCGCTGATGGTCTCGCCCTCGGCGATCTGCTCCTGCACGCGCTCGATGGCCCGCTCGAGCACGACGTTGTCCATGAGCGCCCGCGACAGCCGCAGCGCATCGAGCACGGTGATGCCCGAGCTGTACATCATCGAGAAGTAGTTCGAGAAGCGGGCGAGCCGGATCTTGTACGAGAGCTCGCCGAACAGCGGCACGCTCAGCTTGAACCCGTCCCAGCGATAGCGGAACCCGGGGCTGTTGCGCGCGAGGTAACGGATCGTCACCGGGGTGACGATGGCCAGGATGACGAGCGCGTACCACCAGTTGACGAAGAAATGCGATACCGCGATCAGCGCCTTCGTGTGCGCCGGCAGCTCCGAGCCCATCGTGCGCAGGAAACTGGTGAGCTTGGGCACGAGGTAGATCATCAGGAACACGATCACGCTGCCGACGACCGCGAGGACGATCATCGGGTAGATCATGACCTGCTTCGCATACGCGATCATCTCGTCCTGCCAGCGCAGCATGGCCGCGAGATCCCGCAGCACCTCGCCCAGGCGGCCGCTCTCCTCACCCACGCGCACCATCGAGACGTACACGTTGCCGAACACGCCCGGAAATGCCGACAACGCCTCCGAAAACGTGCGGCCGCCCTCGATGGCCTCGACCAGCTCGGCGACGACGTCCCGGAAGGACGGATCGTCGATGGTCGAACCCAGGTCCGACAGTGCATCGACCACGGGCACACCTGCCCGCAGCAGCTGCTCGAGGTGAAAGGAGAAATTGATCAGCTCGTGGCGCGAGGTGCGCTTGAAGCGGAACACCGGCGAGCGGCGGCGCTGCTCGCGGTAGTGCACGAGATCGAGACCCATGCGCGAGAGGCGCATCTCGAGGTCCGTCAGGTTGGCGGCATCCATCGATCCCGCCACCGAACGCCCCACGCCATCCACCGCCTTGTACTTGTAGGTGTCCATTGGCCCGGGTCAGACGCGGCTCGTGAGGTCCACCACGCGTGCGACCTCCTCGAGCGAGGTGGCGCCGGCCAGCGCGTGCCGCGCGCCGTCGGCGGCGAGCGTGCGGAAACCCTTGCCGAACGCGGCTTCGCTCAGCTCCTTCTGGGTCGCGCGGCGCGCGATCATGTCGTCGAGCTCGGCGTCGAAGCGCAGGACCTCGAGAAGGGCGAATCGTCCGCGGTAGCCGCGATCGTCGCAGCGTGCGCATCCGACGGACCGGTACAGGGTGGCGTCCGCGTCCTCGTCGAGCGCGAGCAGCCTGCGCTCGACCGGACCCGGCTCGTAGGCCTCCTTGCAGTGGTCGCAGAGGCGACGCACCAGGCGCTGGCCCATCACGCCGATCATGTTGCCCGCGAGCACGTCCGGCAGGATGCCGATGTCGAGCAGGCGCGGGATCGCGCCCAGCGCCGAGTTCGTGTGCAGGGTGGAATAGACCTGGTGGCCGGTCATGGCCGCACGGAAGGCCATGGTCGCCGTCGGCTCGTCACGAACCTCGCCGACGAGCATGATGTCCGGGTCCTGGCGCATCAGGCTGCGAATGCCGTTGGCGAAGTCCAGCTTGGCCGCCTCGTTCACGGCACTCTGACGGACCAGCGGCATCGGGTACTCGACCGGGTCCTCGAGGGTGACGATGTTGACGCCCTCCTGGTTGAGGTGCGCGAGCATCGAGTAGAGCGTCGTCGTCTTGCCGCTGCCCGTCGGGCCCGTCACCAGGATGATCCCTTCCGGGCGGGACATCATCAGGTCGAGCGTCTCGAGCGTCTCCTCGTCGAATCCCAGGGAATACAGCGTGCGGATGCCCTTGTGTCGATCGAGCACGCGCAGGACGATGTTCTCGCCGTGCGTGGTCCGCACCGCCGACACGCGGAAGTCGATCACGTGACCGCGGATGGACAGCGAGATGCGCCCGTCCTGCGGGGCCCGCGTCTCGGCGATGTTCATGCCCGACATCACCTTGAGGCGCACCGCGATCGGCGACCAGAAGTTCGCATGCAGGCTGCGCACCTGGCGCAACACGCCGTCGACACGGTAGCGGATGCGGACGAAGCCCTCCTCGGGTTCGAAATGGATATCGGACGCATCGCGCTTGACCGCGTCGGCCAGGATGGCGTCGACGAGCCGCACGAGCGGCTGGCTGTATTCTCCCGACTCGGTCTGCAGGGTCGAGTAGTCGATCTCGCCCGTCTCGATCTCGTGGAGGATCCCGTCGACGGAGAGCTCGTACCCGTAGAAGCGGTCGATGGCCTCGTCGATCTCGACCTCGCCCGCGAGCAGCGTCCCGATCTCGATGTGGCTGCCGATGTGCGCGCGCAGGCGATCGAGCGTCACGAGGTTGAAGGTGTCGGCCATGGCCACCGCGAGACGCTGGTCCTCCTCGCGATAGCTCACCGGCACGATTCGGTAACGGCGCGCGAGACTCTTCGGCACCAGCTCGAGGGCGTCGCGATCCGGAATGGCGCTGGCGAGCTCGATGCTCTCCTGCCCGAGCGCCTCGCCGAGCTGCTCGCGCATGACCTCCTCGCTGACGAATCCCAGCCGGATCAGGATTCGGCCGATGGGCTCGCCATCGTTGCCCTGCTCCGTCAGCGCGATGCGCAACTGATCGGGGCTGATGATGCCCGCCTCGATCAACCGCTCACCCAGCAGCTTGGGCTTGTCCGCAGGCACTGGAATTCCCTTCAACGCAATTGCTCGATACGCCGGCGCACCGCCGCCACCGGAAATCCTCCCGCGCGCTTGCCGGCGAGCTGCAGGGCCTGCTCGTAATAGCGGCGTGCGGGGGCGCCCTGCCCCAGGTGGTCGAGGGCGACCGCCAGGTTGTAGGCGTAATCCGGGTTGTCCGGGTCCGAGCGCACCGCCTCGAAGTACGCCTCCTGGGCCCCGGACCAGTCTGACTCGGCGGCATACACATTACCGAGGGCAAAGTGCAACGGCGCGGAATCCGGCTGGTCGTGCAGCAGCATCTTCAACTCGGTCTCGCTGCGGCGCGGATTGCCGGTCCCGTCCAGCTCGGCCATGGCCGCCCGCGCGTACGGGTCGCGGGGGCGATCCGCCAGGACCTGCGCGTACAGCCGGCGCGCCGTGCCGACGTCGCCGCGGCGCTGGGCCACGGCGGCGGCGCCGAGGAGGGCATCGCGATTGTCGGGGGCGAGGCTGCGTGCCCGCCCGTAAGCCGTCTCGGCATCGCCCAGGCGACCCGCCTGCAACGCACGATAGCCGGCCTGCAGCGCCTCGGCCAGCGGCGCGGGACCGCCCGACTGGACGATGGGCCGGGCCCGGCGCCTCGGTTCAGCGGAGGCCGTATCGCTATCGCTGCTCGCCGGTGCCGTCGCCTGCTTGCGCTGGTCGGCGCCTTCGGTCTTGTCCCCGGCCTTTTGCGCATCGGGCGGCCGCTTGCTCGCGGGCGCGGGCGTCGGTTTCGGGCTCGTTGCCGCGGGCCCGGCCGGTGCGGGCTCCGGGGCAGGCTTCGCCCCGGCCGCCGCGGCCGCGGGCTGTGCGACCTCGGCGTCCGAAACCTGGGGCGACCGGGCGGGTGCGGAGCCGGCACTCGCGGCCTGCGAAGCCGGCGCGGATGCGTCTCGGGCAGCCACGCGCCCGGTGTTCGCCGAATCCCCCGCGCCGGCCGATGCCTCGGGGGACGCCTCCGGGCCGCTCGCGGACGTGGCGGGCGCGGCATCGGACGGTCCGGCCGGCGCCGCACCGGCGAGGCCCGGCGCCGGCCGGTAGGCGGCCAGGTCGCGCGAGATGTCGGTCTGGACCGTGCGATAGTAGTACCAGCCGCCGACGCCCAGCGCGACGACCGCGAGCGCCAGCACGGCGGCAGCGACGAGCACGACGCGGGCGCCCCCCGGCCTCCGGCGCCTTCCCTGGCGCAGCACGGCCTCGGCCGTTCGGCGCGGGGAGTCGGCGCGGGCCCCGGCCCGCGCGGCCGCCGCGGGCGTTCCGGCTTCGGCGTCGCCGGCCCGCGGAGCCAGCTCGAGCGGCTGCTCGTCCATCCCCGCGAGGTCGTCCTCGCCCGGCCGTGTGCCAGCCGCGGACGCGGTCGGGGCCGACGCGCTCCGCCGCGGCACGGTGTACTGTTCGGCCGCCGGGCCCTGCTTGGCCGCCGCCGCGCGTCGCAGGGCATCGAGCAGGAGGCTCACGGCCGGCGCCCGTCCCCGCTCACCGGGCTCGCGCCGGACCGGTCGCCCTTGTCCGGGAGGTACCGGCGGAAGGCGTGGAAGTCGCCCTTCAGGCTCGGCTCCTTGATGACGGTCGGGCGCAGGAAGATGATCAGCTCCGTCTTGCTCACCTGGTCGTCGCGATACGAGAACAGCCCGCCGATGAGGGGCAGGTCGCTGAGGCCGGGCACGCTGCGCGTGGTCTTGTCGACCGAGTCCTGCATGAGGCCACCGATCACGGCCACCTGGCCCGAGTGCACGCGCAACAGCGATTCCATCTCGCGCACCTGGATCTCGGGTACCTCGTTCTCGACGCCGACCTTGGCCAGTTCGGGGTTCGGGTCCTGGCGGAAGCCCAGGATGCGCGACACGGTGGGCCGTACGTTCAGCAGCACCTCGTCACCGGAGCCGATGTAGGGCGTGACCGTCATGATCAGGCCCACGGGCACCGTATTGATCTGCGTCTGGAACGTGGTGTTGCTGACGTTCGCGTTCACCGTCTGCTGCACGTCGATGGTGAAGTAGACGCGATTGTCGACCACTTTCAGGATTGCGAGCTGGTTATTGAGCGCGATGATCTTCGGGCTCGACATCACGTGCACATCGCCGAATTCGTCGAGCAGCTTGATCGTGCCCTGGAAGCTGCCGCTGCCCGTGTTCGGGTCCGTGTAGCCGATCGTGAGATTGGGACTGCCGGGGTTGGCGGGCGTCGGCACGTTGAACGCGCCGCCCAGGGCCGCGCCCGTCATGTTCTGCACGAGATCGAACCCGCTGGCCTTGTTCGCGAGCAGGGACCAGTCGACACCCGACTGGTACTCGTCGTTGAGCTTGACCTCGACAACGGTCGCCTCGATCAGCACCTGCCGGCGCGCACTCGCGACCACGCGGTCGAGGTAGCGCTGCACCTCGTGCTGCTGGCGCTGCGTGGCACGCACGGTGATGAACCCCGCCTCGCGGTTGACCATGATGTAGCGCCCGTCGTCCCGAGGCTGGCCACCGCTGTCCTCGCGCACCTGGACGTTCAGGATGCCCGCCAGGTTGCTCTCCAGCGTCTCCCAGAACTGGTTGTCACTCTCGTTGTCGAGCTTGGTGCTCGAGTTGTTGCTGCCGCCGCTCCCCGATGAGCCGCCGGAGGACGACCCATTGTTGCCCTGCTGGTTCTCCCCGAATCCCGTCGAAGAGATCTGCGTGGCGGTTTCGACCGAGCTTCGCGCCTTGCGCGTGAGGTTGACGTAAGGCACCGAGTAGGTATGCAGGTAGGGCGTATCGGCGGCGATCTTCAGGTAGTTGCCATGCAGTTCGTATCGGATCGACGCCTGCAGGGCGATGCGCTCGAGCAGGCGAGGCAGGGTTTCCCTGACCGCGTTCAGCGTGACCTTGCCCTCGATGTCGCCGACGATGTCGATCTCGAGATCGGCGTCGCGCGCGAGCGAGAAGAGCAGGTCCTTGACCGGCACGCCGTTGACGACGACCGTGTAGCGCTCCAGCTCGTCCGTCGGCGCCGGCGGCGGCACCGACGGGGTGCCCGTGACCGGGGCCGGAATGTCCGGCGACGCTTCCGCCTCCGGCGCGCCCGTGGCGCCCTCGTCCGCGGCCTGTGCCCGGTCGGCCGTGATATGCCCCTCGGACGGGCCCGGCACGTGGCTCGGCCCGCATCCGGCGAGCAGCAGCGCGAGCGCCCCCGCGGCGGCGCCCGCGAGCTGGTGCAGCGGAGCCCTCATGGGCGATCTCCTCCGTCGGTCGGGGCATCCGGCTCCGGCGCCGCGACCCTCGCCGGGGTCGCGGACACGGGCTGACCCGAAAGTCGCTGGCCGAGCACTATCCATGCCACGGCCACCGCCATGGCGATCGTCACGGCGGCGGAGATGCCCAGCACGGCCCGGCGCCAGCCGCCGCGCCGGCCGGAGACGGTGTCGCGTGCCGCGCGGCGTACGTGCCGCGGCCGGATGCTGTGCGTCCCGTCCGCGTACGCCGCCATGAGGGTCTTGTCGGCCAGCACGTTCAGGCGGCGGATCAGGCCGCGGGCGTCGCGGTTCAACCTGCGGGCGACCCGCCTGCCGAACAGGTCCGGGCCGCGGTAGCCGGCCCCGCGCAGGCGGAAGTTCAGGTACTCGGCCACGTCGCCGCCCGCGAGTGGACGCAGGTCGAACGCGTGCGTGACGCGCTCGCGCAACTGGCGAATCTCGTTCGCGTCGAGCTTGTCGTCGAGCTCCGGCTGGCCGAAGAGCACGATCTGCAGCAGCTTGGAGTCGTCGGTCTCGAGGTTCGACAGCAGCCGCAGCGCCTCCAGCGTCGGCAACGGCATGTTCTGCGCCTCCTCGATGAATACGACGACCTGCCGGCCCCGCGCATGGCGCTCGACGAGATACTCGTGGAGCCGGTGCCGGGTCGCCAGCCGGTTGCCGGCGTCGACGTCGATACCGAGCTCGAAGGCGATGGCCGGGACCACGTCCTCGGCGCCCAGCCCCGGATTCACGAGATAGACGACCTCGACGTGCTCGGGCAGGCGCGTCGCCAGCATGCGGCAGAGCATGGTCTTGCCGCTGCCGACCTCGCCCACGACCTTGACGATGCCCTCGCCGCTTCCGATCGCCCAGGCCAGGGCGTCCAGCACCGCACCGCGATCACCACCCGGGTAGAAGACCCTCGTGTCCGGCGTGATCCGGAACGGCGGCTGGTCCAGCCCGAAGTGCTCGAGGTACATCACGCGTTCCGTGCGACCCCGGTTGCAATCGCCGGCGATCGGCTGTGCGGCTCAGCCGGCATCGGCGTCCCCCTGGCGCTCACGCAGCCGCTCGATCTTGCTGTACAGGGTCGTGCGGTTCACGTTGAGCAGCTTCGCCGCGCGGCTCAGGTTGCCGTCGCTCATGTCCTGGGCGGCCTCGATGAGGGCCCACTCGACCGATTCCAGGTAGGCGTCGAGATCGAACCCGCCGGCCTCGAGACGGGCCCGCATGCCCTCCGGGTCCGGCATGGCGCCATCGCCGCCGCGGGCACCCCGCGCGCGCGCCGTGGGGTCGAATTCGGCTTCCAGCGTCGCGACGTCGATGGCCTTGCCGGGGTACTTCGTGCCCAGCCGGATGACGAGATTGCGCAGTTCGCGGACGTTGCCGGGGAATGTGTAGGTCAGCCACCGCGCCTGGGCGTCGTCGTCGAGCGAAAACGGCGGCACCGTGCCCGTGTAGAAGTCCTGGAAGTACGCCAGCAGCGCCATGCGGTCCTCGCCGCGCTCGCGCAGCGGCGGTACCTGGATCGGCAGGATGCCGAGGCGATAATAGAGGTCCTGCCGGAAACGGCCGGTCTCGACCTCCTGCATCAGGTCCTTGTTGGTGGCGGTGACGAGTCGCGCCGTGGCCGTGCGCGGCTTCGTCTCGCCGACGCGGTAATACTCGCCCGATTCGATGACTCGCAGCAGGCGCGACTGCAGTTCCATCGGCATCTCGCCGATCTCGTCGAGGAACAGCGTGCCGTCGCCGGCTTCCTCGAAGAAGCCCGGGCGTGCCTGGGTCGCGCCGGTGAACGCACCCTTGGCATGTCCGAAGAGTTGCGCCTCCAGCAGCGTCTCGGTGAAGGCGGCGCAGTTGACCGCGACGAACGGCTTGCTCGCACGTTCGCTGGTGTCGTGAAGCTGGCGTGCGATCAGCTCCTTGCCCGTACCCGACTCGCCCTCGATCAGCACCGGGAACGGCGCGTCGGCGAACTGGCCGACCTGTCCGCGCAGCGCCTCCAGTGCCGGGCTGTCGCCGAAGAGCACGGTTTCCTGTTCGCGCTCTTCCTGCTCCAGCTCGGCCTCGAGGAGCATGAGCTGGTGATTCAGCCGGGCCTTGAGCAGTTCCGGCTCGCAGGGCTTGGCGATGAAGTCGGCGGCGCCCAGGGCGAACGCATGGCGGAGATTCGCGGGCTCGTCCTGGCCCGACAACGCCAGCACGCGCATGCGCGCGTTGTGCGCCAGCAGTTCGGGCACGAGCGCGAAGCCCTCGGTGGGCTTGTGCGGGTAGGGCGGCAGGCCTAGATCCACCAGCGCCAGCACGGGCGCGGGCGACAACTGCTGCAGGACCTCGTTCGCCTCGCGGCGCGTCTCCGCGAGATGGACGTCGAAATCGGGCCGCAGCATGTAGGACAGGCTGTCCCGGATGAGCGGGTCGTCGTCCACCAGGAGCAGGCCTGGCTTGTCGTCAGCCTGGCGCTCGGCTTCTTCTGACATGGCCGTTTCCACCACGTGATCAGGCGGCCGCCACTCCCTCGGCGCGGCCGATCGCGGGCGGGAGCCCGACGATACCGTCGATTATTCGACGTTTGCCGCGCTGGCTCAAGCCCCCCCGTCCGCGGTGACCCCGACGGCCCGGGCGGTAACGGTCAGTTCACGGGCACGCGGCGGATGTCGATCCAGCGCGAATTGCCACCGTAGATGCCGAAGGTGACGCGGCCCGACGGGTTGTCGGCCCAGCTGCCGTCGCCGTTCCAGTCCCCCCGGAGATACGGATAGCGGCCGGCCAGCAGGAGCGTTGTGTCCACCCATCCGGTGTTGCCCGCGGCGAGCGGCGAGAAGGTCAGCGTCGCCTGGCCGGCAGCCAGGGTGACGGGGGTGGCCGTGGTGATCCGGGTCGTGTCGCCGTCGACCTGGATGGGCTGGTCCCCGGCGACCGTGGTGCCCGCGGCGTTCGCAAGCCGGACGTCAGCGGGCAGTGCAACGCCGGTGCAGCCGTCGTCGGCATTGCCGCGCCACGTGTTGCCGTCCCAGTACTCGGCACGTACGGGCTGGCCGATCGGCGCGACCTCGGCGCCCCCGGCGTTGTCGATGGCCAGGCGTCCGTAGCGAAGTGCCGTCTGGCCGACCTCGGCATGGTCGTCCGTGCCGTTGACGTTCACGTCGAGGTCGCGGGCGGCCGCGGCAAGCTGGACGCCGTCGTCGTCGGCCGGCGCGATCCCGACGTGGAACGGATCATGGGGCCCTTCGGGCGTGCCGCGGGCATAGGCGAACTGCGTCGCGACGCTCCCGACTCCGTTGTTCCAGGCGAAGCTCGCGGCGTTCGTGAGCAGCGCCGCCGAGAGGTCGGTGGCACCGTCCGTCGCGCCCGCACCGAGTTCGCCGGCCGTGTCGAGGCGCGCGTACGTGCCCTCGTAGTTGGCGGTCGTGCTGCCACCCGCGGCCCGCGCGGTCAGCGTAAAGGCGCCGTCGAAGCGCTCGCCGATGTACGTGAATCCTGGAGCGGAGCCGCAGGCGAGGTCGGCGCGGTTCGTGAGCGACCCGGCCGCGAAGGCGAAGCGGTCGGGAATGAAACGCCCGACCATGGCGGCCGCCCCGGTCACGTCCTGCGCGCTGCCGAGGTAGTCGCCGTCGGCGAGCGCGGCCGCGAGGTCCACGTAGCCGGCTTCGTTCCACTGGAGATCCGTGCGCGTCTGCGCACCGTTCGCGAACGCGTCGAACAGTGCGTTCGTGAGCGCGCCGTTGGCCCCCGCCGCCGGCGCAGCGACCGTGGGCGAGAGCGCCACGGCCTCCGGCGCGGACTCGTTGCCGAAGTTCGGGGTCGCGACGTTGTCGGACAGGTCGGCACCGGAATCCGGCACGCCGTCGCCGTTCGTGTCGTCGGCGGCCTGCCAGGCGCGCGCGGTGACGGTGGCCGTGAAATCCACGCCGGCGCGCGCCAGGACCGCGCCCGTCGGACCGGTGCCGCTCGTATCCGACGGCACCTCGACGTCGAGCCCGAAGGGACGCACGACGAAGGGGGCCGTACCGCCGGCGACGATTTCGTCACCCGAGCCGGCAGGCGGCTCGCCGACCCCGCTGTCGTCGCGCGCGTGCAGCTGGATCCGCCCGGCGTCGGCGTAGACGACCGGCACCGTGGCGACGCCGTTGTTGAATGCAACCGCCTGGTTGGAGGAGCCGGCCTGGGTGGCGGCGATGGACGTACCGGCGACCTGGACCACGCGCGACCCGCTGGCGGGATCGTCATAGTCGAACCAGAACCGCAGGTCCTTGGAACCGGTGTACTCCTCGATGACCCCGCATTGGGGATCGCTCGGGAGCTCGCCGACCGCCGTCAGCGTGATGTCGAACGCGCGACCGGCCACCTCGGTGGGGATGGGGTTCGGGGTGAGCTCGAATCCGTACGGCCGGAAGACGAGATTGCCCTCGGTGTCGTCGTCGCTGGCTGCGCCGTCGGAGGCATTGATGTTGACGCTCTCCTGGTGCGTGTCGCGCAGGTCGAGCACGACCTGGCCGTTATCGCCGGCGACGAACGTGTACGTCGCGGCCCCGTCGTCACCGGTGCCTCCCGCGAGGGCGCCGCCGGCCGTGTTCACGGACCAGTCACCGTTGCCGGTGCTGGTCGAGAGATCCACGGTGCCTGCGTAGTCGGTCACGGTGTTGCCGAGCGCATCGACCGCCGTGAGCGTGACGGGCTCGGTCCGGCAATTGATGCCCGAGCCGTCGTGGCCGATCACGAAATGGTCGATGCCGCCGCCACACGGATGCGTGGCGTCGCGGTCGGCGGCGATTTCCGACTGGCTCAACACGCGGTTGTAGACGCGCGCCTCGTCGAAGCGGCCGTTGGCCGAGTTGCCCGTCATCGGCGCCACCTGATAGTTGCCGCGGTTGTCTCCGAGGTAAAGCGATTCCAGGTTGCCGAGCGCACCGGTCGAGGTGATCGTCGCGGACTGGGCCAGCGCGCCGTTGACGAAGATCTGCAGCTCCTGCGCGGACAGGTCCCAGGTCACGGCGATGTGGGTCCAGGTGTTGCGGTCGATGTCGATGCGGCTCGTTTCGACGGCGTGGTTGGCGTCACTGCTGTCTTCGAGCTCGAAGTGCAGCCGCGCACCGCGGCCTCCGGGCCCGCCGCTGTTCTGTGCGTCGAGCAGCATCAGGTAGAAGTACTTCGATCCGGGGTTGTTCGGGATCTCGGACGCATCGAGCAGCATGCGATCGTAGTTGAGCTGGCGCCAGCGCGTCGGGCTCCAGTACCAGAAATCGATCGTGCCCTGGTTGCCGACATCCGAGTCGAGGTCCACGCCGGTGTCGATCGCGTCGATCACGCCGGCGCTGTTGTTGTCGGCGACGTTGGCGCCGCTGCAGACCTTGATGTCCGGGTCGCTCTCGGGATACGCCGTGACGTTGCCGACCGTCGTGCCGTCGTGGCCATTGCCACTCGCATCGCGGACCTCGCCGGCGGAACCGTTGTATGAAAGCTCGTCGAGCGGATAGTAGGCGACGGCTCCGCCGCTTGGGCACGCATGCGTGGCGTTGTACATGCTCTGCACGTCGCTCTGCGAGAGCACCGCGTCATAGACGCGCACCTCGTCGAGCTGCCCGGCGAAGTATTCGGGCGATCCGCCCGTGTCCTCGATGCGACCGATGCTCGAATACGCATTGCCGATCGTACCTGTTCCCGTGGTGCCGCTCCGCTCGAGGTTGCCGTCGACGTACACGCGGGTGTCACCCGTACCGGCATTGCGCGTGAGCACGACGTAGTGCCAGGCGCCGTCGTTGATCGCCGTGGCGGATCTCTGGTCGGTCGCGTAGTCATTACCCACGGAGATGCCGATGTGTCCGCCGGCATCGATCCAGCCCCAGAAGATGTCGTCGGCGCCACCGCTCTCCTCGACACCGGTCACGCCCGGCGCCTGCCAGGCCGTGTCATTCCCGGTCTGGGTGGTGCGGATCCAGAAGCCGAGGCTGGCCGTGCCGTTGAGTATCGCCGACAGGTTCCCGACCTGGACGTAATCGTCGGCGCCGTCGAACATGCCGTACCGGCAGGTGCCCGGATCGCCGGCGATGGCCGGATTGGTCCCCGCCGTCTGCGCGCCGTTGGACGCCGTGCCGTCGCGACCGTTGCCACTGTGATCGGCGACCTCGTTGGTCGTGCCGTTCCAGGACGATTCGTCCATGCGGTACTCGGCCAGCAGGTTCGCTGCCACACCCTGCGCCGGGTACAGCTGCGTCTGCGGGACCACGACCGGGCTGGTCTGCGGCGCGGTCGAGGGACTGGACCAGAGCAGGCGGGCATCCTGCTGGCCGCCGTTCTCGTAGTACTCGATGACGATGTCGTACTTCTGGCCGCGCGCCATCGGGATCGTGGCGCTGGCGTCCTCCGTGGCCGAATGGTCGTTGTAGTCGTCGATCACGAGGTTGCCGTCGACCCACACTCGGATGCCGTCGTCGCTGATCGTGTGGATGCGATAGTCCTCCGTGTATTGCGCCTGGATCTGCCCGGTCCAGCGAACGCTGAAGGTATCGGCGCCGATGCCGCCCGCGGGCCAGCCGGCATCGCCATCATTGAAGTCCACGGTGGCATCCACGCGCGTGACGTCAGGATTGGTCGTGCAGGGCGTGTCGTAATTCGTGCCGTCGCGATTGCAGTATGCCCCGGTCAGGCCGGTACCGGTGCCCACGTACGCGGCGCTCGCGACCTGGATCGTAACGGTGCTGCTGTCGAAGGTCGCCCAGCCGGAGCCGTAACAGTTCCCGAAGAAGAACAGACGGCAGGAGTCGGACTGGAACGTGACAACGTAGCTGCTGCCAGGTGTGTTCGGCACCGTGAACGTGCGCGCCGGGCTGCGCTGGCATGGCGAGTTGGCGTCGAGCGTCTGCCCGGGGTTGGGCACGCCGATGCCACCCGGGTCGGTCCACGTGTCGCGCCACTCGTCGGCGGTGACCGCGGCGCAGTTGGTGGCATTGACCGTCAGCGTAACCGTCTGCCCGGGGCTGACCTGGACCGTGCCCGCACCGCCGTTGGCGAGCAGGCTGACGCCGGCGTGCGCAAGCGGCGCGGCGACGAGCAGCGCCAGCGCCACGAGTGCCGCGCCCATCCGTCCCCGCGTCGTTTCCCGGCCGATGCGCCTGTCCGTCATGGTCGATCCCGGTCGTGTGATCACTGCGTCACTCGCGGTAGATCAGCGGCGCCGCGCGCGCCGGGTCGTCCGCGCCCGGCGGTTCGGTGCGCCCGGCGGCGTCGTGCGCCGGCGGGGTGCGGTGCGCTCGCTGTGCAGCGCTCCGCGCGGGTGTCTGCTCGCCGCGCGCGGGCGCGGATTCCGGCGCCGGCGTGCGCGGCGGTGCCAGGCCGTACCACGCAGCCGCCGCAGCGGCCGTCAGGCCCAGTGCGAGCGCCAGCGCCCACGGCCAGCGCCGCCGACGGCGTCGTGCCGACAGGGCTCGCTCGATCGCGGCGAGCCTTGCACGATCCGGGCCGGGAAGCGCCGCGAGGGCGTCGCGCACCCGGGCGCGCAGCATTTCCTCGGAATCCGGTTCGCTCATGCGTCGTCCCGTGCGCGGATGCGTGCGAGGAGGTCGGCCGCGCGGCGGCGGACGGTGCCCTCGGGTTGGGCCAGCACGTCGGCGACCTCGCGATGCGTCAGTCCGACCCAGTAACGCAGCAGCAGCAGGTTCTGCTCGTCGTGTGCGAGTTTGCCGAACAGCTGATCCAGGTCCGCACCCGCCTCTGCCGCGTTCCCGGCCGCCGCGAGCATGTCGGGGTCGGCTGGTGGGGCCGGCTCGCGCACGGCCCGGCGCCGGGCGAGGTCGGTCATGCGATTGATCGCGATGCGGTAGAGGAAGGCGACGGGCTGGCGCGGATTGCGGCAGATGCGGGCGACGAAGCGCTCGAAACTGTCGGCGACGACGTCGTAGGCGCTGTCCGGGTCGCATCCACGAGCGCAGGCAAAGCGCCACAGGGGCTCGGCGTGGCGCCGGTAGAACGCGCGGAAGGCACGCTCGTCCGCCGAGCGGCACCAGCGGCGGATCAGGTCGCCGGATTCATCCATCAGCGATTGGTGACGACGGCCCTCAGCTCGCGGCGCACGAGCGTGCCGGCCGTGCGGTTGCCGCGAAAGGCGGCCACTTGAATCGTGAAGACGTCGTAGGTACTTCCGCCCTCGCTCACGTTGACCGCGCTGCAGGTCTCGAGCTCGGTCGTGAATCCCTGGATCGTGCTCTGCGCGGGCGGAGTGCCGCAGCTGCCGCCCGGCGCCGTGACCGCCGCGATCTCGCGATCCAGGCGGCCACGCGCCACGTAGTATGCGCGGGTTGCATCCAGGGCGCGGCCGGACGAAACCTGCTGCGTGGTGGCGATCAGTGCCACGGCGGTGCCCACGACCGCCACGACGGCGATGAGAAAGATGGCCGTGAAGAGTGCGGCGCCGTGCTGTCGACCCGGAGCGGTCACGGGACGTTCGCCACGTGGGCCTGGGCGAGCAGGGTCACGGTCTCGCCGCCATGCGTGAGCCCGAGATTCATCGTCAGCAGTCCCTGGCGGGTCGAGGTTCCGGCCGCGTAGCTGAACGAGCAACCCGACAGATCCTGCGCCACCAGGGCGGAGCTTGTCCCGAACGTGGCGTCGGCGACCGGTTGCACGGACTGCAGGCCGTAGGATGCGTAGCGGATCAGCTCTCCCGTGCTGTTGTCGCAGACGTAGCTGACGACATCGTCGATCACGAAGAAGCGCTGGTGCGGCGAGTGCGAGGCGAAGGCCGGCCCGGAACCGCCGGTGTCGTAGCTCAGCTGGTCATTGCCCGCAGTGTCGGCCCTGGCCGTGACGGCCGCGATGTTGTCCCCATCGTAGACGTTGTAGCCGGACTGCCCCGTGTTGTAGATGGAGATACAGTCGCCGGCCCCGTTCGCGCAGTCCGTGCCGGGGCTGCGCGTCTGCACGTCGGCGATGTCCGGCAGCCCGCCGAGCACGTCGAAGGTGTCGCTGGACCGGGCACGATCGAGCGTGTCTCCCCCGCCACCGCTCGGCGGCAGTCGCCGGTACCGGCCGCCGGTCCGCGTGCTGACGAACTCCACCGCGGTGCGCCCGCCCGCCGAGCGCACGCGCACACTGTTCGGCAGAGCCGCCCGCACGTCGCGCGTGACGCGATCGATGACCAGGTCGGCCTGGTCGGTGAGGCGGGCACGCTGGGCGATGTCCGCGCTCGCCCGGAATGGCTGGACGATCAGCGCCCCGGCGATACCGGCCAGGGCGCCCATGAGCAGCATCACGACCACCAGCTCGATGATCGTGAAACCTCGCTGGCGGGCGGCGTCACTCATGGATGTAGCCCGTGGCGCCGTCGACGTCGATCGCGGGTGCCTGCGCGAAGGCGATGGTCGTCGGGCCGCTGGCGTGGTTGCCGAAGCCGTCGAATACCACCGTTCCGCTCGTCTGCAGGTTCGCCCCGCTGCCGGCCGAGCGACTGAAGGCGCCGGCGGCGGCCGGGTCGGAGACCGGGTCGGTGAATGCATTGCCGGCCGCGCCGCAGTCGGTGGCCGTGCCCCCGGCGCGATAGAACAGCGAGAAGGCGTCGGCGCCGGCGTCGAGCTGGACGGCCACGTCGCATCCCGACGCCATCGCGGTCTTCTGTGCATAGCGCAGCCCCGACAGCATCTCCTGGCGAAACGCGTACCGACGGAAGCCGGACGGATCGAGACGCGGCAGCGCGAACACGGCCAGCGCGCCGATGATGGCGATCACCGTGACCAGCTCGATCATGCTGAATCCGCGTCTGCGCAACATGTTCGTCAGTAGTCCGCGCGCTCGCTGTAGAGCGAATAGGAGACGCGCCCGTTCCCGTGATCCACGGTCACGGTGATCCGCGCGGGCGTGCTGCCGGGTGTGCCCGCGATCGCGACGTTCACCGAGTAGTCGGACAGGGGCGCGATCGCGTTGCCGAACTGGTCGTGCGGGGCCTCCGTTCCGATCGCGCGGTAATCCCAGACGTCGTCATACGACCCGCGCGCCTCACCGGCTTCCGCGTTCCCCGTCTCCGGCTGGTCCGGGTCGCTGTAGGCCTGCAACAGGATCTCGTCCATGTAGGCCTCCGCGAGCGACCGCGCCTGGGCACGGATCTGCGGATCGGCGCTGTGTGCAGTCGCGTCCGCGAAGATCAGCATGACGCCGCTCGCTGCGGCCGCCAGCACCACCAGGGCGATGAGCAGTTCGATGAGGGTGAAGCCACGGCGATGCACGTCGCACGCGGGCGGGGGCTGCTTGTGCGCGCTGCGTGGGCCCGGCGTCACCTGAAGTTGTCCGGGTCGATACCGCTTCGCTGCATGTACTGCCGTATGGCTGCGGCCTGCTGGCTGCTGCCGCCCGCCTTGAGCAGATGGTAGAGGCTGGCCCACGCGACCCACTGCTGCGGGTTTCGCTCGACGACGTTCCGGTACTGGGCGCGTGCGTTGCCGGGCTGGTTCATTGCAACATACAGGTTACCGAGCTGGAGGCGCAGGAATATGCGCTCCTGGGACGCATAGCCGGGCCGCGCGAGGGCCTCTTCGATGCGCTCGGCCCCCCGTGCGGGTCTGTTCCTCGCCTGGTCGATGTTGGCGGCCAGCGCGATCGCATAGGTGCTGTGGGTGTCGATGTCCGCCATCTGCGCCTGCATGTGCTCGGCATCCGCGAGGCGCCCGTCCTCGACCATGCTCAGGCCCGCGTAGTAGGCGGCGCGGGTCCAGTGGGGGCGTTGCTTCAGCACCGCGGCGAATCCGTCGATGGCTTCGTCATACCGGCCCAGCGCCATCAGTGTCTCGGCGCGGGCCTCCAGGGCCTTGACCGTTGGCTGTTCGGTCCTTCCCAGCAGCGCCAGGGCCTGCGCCGGCCTGCCCTCGCGCAGGTACCGGACTGCACCATTGATCGTCACGCGGTCCGGCGATGCACCACGTTCGAGATCATGCACCCAGAAGCCGCCGAAGTCCGCCCACTCCGAGTTGCGCTCGATGGTCTGCCATGCGAGGACACCTGCCACCAGCAGAACGCCGAGCTGGAGTGCGCGGGCCGCGCGCGGGGTGTGTACGAGCAGGTACACCGGCGCGACGAGTGCGGGGATGAACAGGGTCGTGGGGAGATAGAGGCGATGCTCGAAGGCGATCTCGAGCAGGATGAAGCTCGACTCCACGGACAGCGCAAGACCGAAGAACAGCCACCCGAATGCGACCCAGGTGGCTCGGCGGAGGCCCGCGATCGCGAGCGCCGTGATCGCGAGCAGGCCGGCCCATGCCCAGGCGGTCGTTACCGGATCGAACAGGGAACGGGAGATCGGGAAATTGTAATCCAGCTTGAGGCGGTCTGCCGCCGGCCACGCGATCAGCGAGAGGTAGTGCCAGGTGACGCGCCCCTCGGTCAGGAGCCGCTCGAGGCCCGAGAAGTTCCGGTTGGCGGGTGCCCGGAGAAAGTGCGTCAGGGCCGGTTCGTCGAAGCTCACCGCCGCGACGGCCGCCAGGCCCGCGATCCCGACGACCGCCCAGGTGTGGCCGCGGCGCCAGCGGCTGAAGAAGGCGACATCGAGCAGCACGATCGCGGCGGGCAGGGTCACCGTATTCGCCTTGCTCAACATCGCGGCGGCGTACGCGACGATGACGAGGGACCCCGCAGCCGAGCCGCGCAGGCGGCCGGATCGCCACGCGGCGAATGCCAGCAAGCCCGCCAGGTAGAACAGCGTGGCCATCGACGCCATGCGCTGGACGATGTAGGTCACCGCCTGGGTGTTGACCGGATGGACCGCCCACAGCAGGGCGCCGGCAAATGCGAGCTCGCGCGCATGGCTGCGAATTCCTTCGTGAACCCGTGGTGCACGCGCCAGCAGCGTGACGAGCGCGAACACGAGAAATGCATTCAGGACGTGGATGAGCAGGTTGGTCGCGTGGTAGCCGGTCGGGTCCAGTCCGCCCTGCAGGTAGTTCAGCGCGAACGTCAGCATCGGGATCGGGCGGGGGCGGCTGTGACCCCGCGCGTCGAGTGCCTGCGGCAATTCGGAGAGAGTGTCGGGCTGAACTCGAGGGTTCAGCAGTATGTTGGGGACATCGTCAAAGACGAAAGGGACGTGAAAGGATGGCAGGTAGGCGACGACGATGAACGCCGTCAGAACGAGCAGCCTGAAAACTGTGTCGCTGTGCCGAAACGACGCGCTTCGCATCAGGGGCAAGTGCCGGGGTCGCCAGTCGCCGCGAGAATCGGCCGGGCCCGGCGCACACCCGGACCCGGCCGATCAATGGCGGCGGCGTCCCGCCTCCGCTACGGTGCGCCGTTGACCTTGTACGCCTGGAACGTGGCGCTGGTGACGGTGGAGCCACCCTTGTTGAGTACGACCTTGCAGTCCTGAGCGCTGCCGGTCGTGCCGGTCAGTGCGGCAGCCTGGATCGAGTAGCTCGTCGGTACCGCCCCGGCAGACAGCGTTGCGCCTGCGTCGGTGCAGTCGGCGACCGTGACGGAAGTGCTGTCGCCCGCGAGGGCGCCCGCGAGGTTGGTGGCCGTACCCGCGGTCAACGAGCCGGCAACCCCTTTCGCCGCGGCGTCCTGGGCCTCGTCCTGCAGATTGATGTACCGCGGCAGCGCGATCACCGCGAGGGCGCCGAGGATCGCGATAACGGTGATCAGCTCGATGAGCGTGAAACCCCTGGATCGAGTCATTGTTGTCCCCTAACTGTACTAATCGTGACCAAATCGGGCCGCAGCCCGTTGCATGGCGCACGTCCGGGTACTCGCGGTCGCCGCGGCGACCCGCCGCATCCTGCGGCACCGGGAGGTGGCCGGCGCATTGTATGGGCCGGTCACTGCCTTTCGCTACCCGCCGAGGCGGGACACGGCCCCCCCATGCAATAGCAGTGCCAGCAGGCACAGGCCGGTCACCACGGCGATCGTGATTCCCCAGCCGCGCGGATGACGCGCGATCCAGTCGTCGAGACCCCGCACGTCGTGGTCAAGGCCCTTGAGGGCGCGCCGCGGGGTCACCCAGCGATTGGCCCAGGTCTCGAAGCGCTTGAGCGCGCTCGGGCGCACGAGCACGACCACGCCGATGACCAGCGCGAACAGGCCGAGTGCCCAGAGGACCAGGCGGGCGGTATCGACCAGAATGCCACCGATTCCGCGGTCGGCCACCGGCAGGGAGTGCAGCCAGACCTGTGGCGTGGTGCCGAAGGTGAGGAACGCGAGCAACACCACCGACAGGGTCACCACGAATGCCCCATACAGGCGATGATGGCGATAGAACCAGCGATCGATGTTGTGCGGGATGTCCAGCGCGCGCGTCGCGCGTCGCATCGACACACGCCGGTCGCCCGCGCTGCGTAGCCGGCCCAGGATCGCGGGCCGGATGGCGACGCCGAGACCAACGGCAAAACCGATTGCGAGCATTATGCCCAGCGCGGTCAGCAGCAACTGGGTCAACAGGGCGGCGACGGGTCCCATGTGAGCCGGTCTCCTCGTGGTTCGGGCGGCGTGGGCCGCGGATCTACCCCTTGGCGTCGTCGATGCGTTCGAGCGCGAGGCCGTGGATCGACTCCGTCGCCGGCTCGTAGCGCCCGTCGCCGTCCGTGTCCGTCCAGCGCGGGACTACGCGCCAGCGCATCAGCGGACCACCGCGATCGCCGCCCGCTGCGCCGAAACGGGGCTGGTAGATCACCGTACCGGCGGCACGGTCGTAGTACCAGTGTCCCGGACGAAGGGCAGCCTGCCGCGCACTCGCTACCGTGCCCCCGTAGTCCCGCGGGGGGCGTTGCAGCAGGGCAAGCGCGTTGGCGTCGATCAGATCGCGTGCGCGGTCCAGTCGCCCGGATGCAATCAGCCGGGCGAAATCGAGCGCCAGCGCCTCGCGCATCGCGCCGACCGTGTAGCGGATCGACGCATCCTCCATGTCGGCCTGCAGCGCCGCGATGCGCTGGAAGGCGAATACGACCAGCAGCGCGAAGATGATCACGACCAGCGTGAACTCGAGCAGCGAGAGTCCACGCTGCCGGTGCCGGCCCTGCGCGGGCACGGTCAGTGCAGCGCCGCCTGGCCGAGGTCCCACATGGGCAGGAACACCCCGAGGGCGAGCAGGAACACGAGGATGCCCAGCCCGATCGTGAGGACCGGCTCGATCAGCGTGCTCAGGTTGCGCACGTCGTAGTCGACCTCGCGCTCGTAGAAGTCGGCCACCTCGTCGACCATCTCGTCGATCCGGCCGGTCTCCTCGCCAACCGCGAGCATCTGGATCACGAGCGGCGTGAACACGTCGGCGCGCGCGGCCGTGCGCGACAGCGGCTCGCCGTGCTCGATACCCTCGCGCATGTCGAGGACCTTCCGCGTGACCCAGGCATTGTCCACCGCCGAGGCCACCACGTTCATCGCCTCCAGGATCGGCACGCCGGAGCGATGCGCCATGGAGAACGCCCGCGCGAAACGGGCCAGCGTCCCGCGCAGCAGGATGCTGCCGATCACGGGGAAGCCGAGCTTCCGGCGGTCCCAGCCGAGCTGGCCATTCTCGGTGCGCTTCCACACCTGAAAGCCGTACCACGCGAGCGCGACGAGGCCGAGGACCAGCCACCAGTAGCTCGCGAAGAACCCGGAGATCGAGATGAGCACCCGCGTCGGCAGCGGCAGCTGCGCATTGAACTTGTCGTACACGCGCGCGAACACCGGGATGACGTAGGTCATCAGGACGAAGATCGCGACGCCCATCGCGACGAGGACGATGCTGGGATAGCGTACCGCGGCCTTGATGCGCTCGAACGTCTCCTTCTCGCGCTCGAGGTAGGTGTACATCCGGTCGAACGCTTCCTCGAGCCGGCCGGACGCCTCGCCGACGCGCACGATGCTCACGTAGAGCGGATCGAAGATGCGCGGGTGCCGGGCCAGCGCTCCGGCGAGCTCGCGGCCGGACTCGAGATCCTCGATGATCTCGAACGTGGCCTCGGCGAGCACCGGATTGCGCGTCGACGCGGCGAGCTGCGTCAGACCGCGGATGAGCGGTACGCCGGAACGCGTCAGCGTGTACATCTGCCGGGTGAACAGGATGATGTCCTCGCGCCGGGGGCGGTCGAGCCCCAGCCGTCGCGCCAGGCTCCCACTCCCCGCGGCCCCGGCACGCTCGTCGACCTCGAGCGGTGTGATCCCCTGGTCGAAGAGCTGGGCCACGGCGGCGTCGAGGGTGCCCGCCTCGAGCGCGCCGGTAACGCGAGCGCCACCGCGATCGCGCCCGGTGTAGTCAAAGCGCGGCATGCCGAGCCCCATCATCCTTCTCGCCCTCGGCTGCCGCCGCGACCCCGGGGATGCCGCGATCGAGAACCTGGTCCACCTCGCCGGCGACGCGCTCCGCCTCGGCCAGCGTCGTGGTGCCGCGCGCGGCGAGCTCCAGCGCGCTCATGACGAGCGGCCGGTAATGCCCTGCACGATGCGCGGCCGCCGCGAATTCGGCCGTATCGTTGCGGCGCAGCGCATTGCGCATGTCCGTGTCGGGCTCGAGCATCTCGTAGATGCCGATGCGGCCCTGGTACCCGGTACGGTTGCAATGGCCGCAGCCCTCGCCTTTCCGGAACCGCATGCGCGCCGCGTTCTTCTCGCCCGCCACCGCCTGCAGCCAGGCCTGCTGCTGCGCATCGGGCTCGGCCGGCTGGGCGCAGCTCGGGCATATCCGGCGCAGCAATCGCTGGCCGACGACTGCACGCAGCGTGGCGGCCACCAGGTAGCCCGGCGCACCCAGATCGAGCAGGCGATCGATCGTGCCAATGGCATCGTTCGTATGCAGCGTGGACATCACCATGTGCCCGGTGAGCGCGGCGCGCAGGCCGATCTCCACGGTCTCGGTGTCGCGCATCTCGCCGACGAGCATGACGTCGGGATCCTGCCGCAGCGCCGAGCGCAGCACGCGCGCGAAATCCAGCCCGATCCGCGGCTGGACCTGGACCTGGTTGATGCGCGGGAGGCGATACTCGACGGGATCCTCGGCGGTGATGATCTTCTTTTCCGCGTCGTTGAGCTCCTTGAGCGCGGCGTAGAGGGTGGTCGTCTTGCCGCTGCCCGTCGGCCCCGTCACGAGGACCATGCCGTACGGGTGGTGCACGGCCCGGCGAAAGCGCTCGACCAGGGGCTCGGGCATGCCAAGCTGCGGGAGGCGCAACAGGTCGCTGCTCTGGTCCAGGAGGCGCATGACGACCGACTCGCCGTGCTGGACCGGCATCGTCGACATGCGCACGTCGATCGAGCGGTTCTTCACGCGGATGTTGAAGCGGCCATCCTGCGGCAGGCGCTTCTCGGAGATGTCCAGGCCACCCATGAGCTTCAGGCGCAGGACCAGGGCGGGCGCGATGCGCTTTTCCTTCATCTCCTGCTCGTGGAGGACGCCGTCGACACGCTGGCGAATCCGCAGGAGGTGCTCGTCCGGCTCGATATGGATGTCCGAGGCGCTCATCTGCACCGCATCCTCGAATATCGACTTGAGCAGCTTGGCCACCGGGACGTCCGCCTGCTCCTCGCCCTCGAGCAGGTGCTCCACGTCATAGTCGCTCTGCGACAGCTCCTGGCCGAGCTCCTCGGCGAAGTGACTGATCTCGGCCGTGCGCCGGTACACGCGGTCGATCATGCGCACGAGCTCGGCCTCGCTGACCACGGCCTGGCGAATCGACTTCTTCAGGTGCCGCGAAAGCTCGTCGTACGAGAAGATGTCGGTGGGGTCGGCCATTCCCACCAGCAGGCTGTCGCCCTGGTCCGCGAGCACGATGGCGCGGAAGCGCCGTGCCAGGGTCTCGGGCAGCATGCGCACGACTTCGGGGTCGAACTCGTACTTCGCGAGATTGACGCGCTCGATGTTCAGCTGGCGCGCGAGCGAATCGAGAACCTGGTTCTCGGTCACGTAGCCGAGGTCGACGAGCGTGGCCCCCAGCTTGCGGCCGCGGCGCTTCTGCTCGGCGAGCGCCGTGTCGAGCTGCGGCTCGTTGATCAGCCCGTCACGGACGAGCAGGTCGCCCAGTCGGATCTTCTGTCGCAGTGCCATGACATGACTCCCGGCGGCCCTCCGGCCGAGGATTCGCGGCCGCGCCTCAATGCCCGGGCTCTTTCTGCCCCGATTCGGCGAGTGCCTCGATACGGTCCGCTGCCCAGGCATCGAGCCGCGACGTGAGGTCGCCCACCGCCCGTGCTTCGCGGAATGCCGTCCGGGCCTCCGCGGAATGACCCGTCGCCGCGAGCGAAATGCCGAGCCCGAGCCACCAGCGCCCGTGCCGGGCCTCGATTTTCAGCGCCCGAGTGTACTCCGTGACCGCCTGGCCGTGCCGCCCGCGCCGCTGCGCGATCGCGGCCGCCAGCGCGTGGTACTCCGGGTCGGCGGCGGCCGCGCCGGCCGCCGGTTTGAGCACGGCCGCCGCGCGTGCGAGCCGGCCCGCGTCGACGAGCAGGCGCGCGTACGGCATGGCGAAGCCCGGACGCGAGGGCGCCAGCCGTACGCCTTCGGCTAGCACGTCCCGTGCCGCTGCGTCATCGCCGGTGCGGCGCAGGAGGCCGGCGAGCATCTCGCGGGCGGGGTGCAGGGTGGGGTCGAGCTCGAGCGTGCTGCGCAGGGACTGCCTGGCCTGCGCCAGGTGACCCGCGTGGACCTCGTCGCGTGCGTCGTTGTAGCGGCGGCGCGCGAGCACCGCCGGCGCGGCCCGGTCGGTCTTGCGCACGGCGGGTTCCGCGGCGCCGGCCGGTGCCTTCGCCGGCACCGCCTTTTCGGGCGCCCGCTGCGCCCCGGCGGTTCGCGGGGCGGTCTTCGCGCTCGCGGCGGTGGATGCTGGCTTGTCGACGCGCGTCGCGTGGGCAGCACCGCCCTTGGACGGGGCGGTGGACGCACTGGCCGTGGAGCTCGGCGTGCCGCGCGTGGGCTGCGACGCGCCGGACGGGGCACTGGACGCGGTCGGCGTGGCCGCGTCCTGCGGCGCGGCGGCGTGGTCGGTGACGGGCGCCGGTGATTCGGCTCGCCGGGCGGTGGCCGGCTGGTCCGGACGGCGACCCACGAGGGCGACGACCTGGTCATGCCGTTCGATGTGGAAACGCGCGTCGGGCGCGACCTGGAGGTGCAGCAGCGTATCCCCCGCCGGACCTGCTTCCACCGACAGTGCGCGGAAGACGGCCTGGCCGGGCGGGGGTGCCGGGAGCGCGACGGCGGGTGCGTCGGCGGCGATCCGCAGAGCGAGGCGGTCGCCCGACCGGCTCAGGCGGGGCGGGGTCGACAATGGCGCCGACATCGACAGGCTGAGCGTCGTCTGTCCATCTGCGGTCGCGAACCGCAGGCCGCTCAGCCGAACCGCGGCGCCCTGCACGGCCTCGCGAGCATGCGCGTCGGCGGTCGTCCGCGCGCCGGGCCGGGGCGTGGCGTCATCGCCCGGGTGCGTCCCGGCAGCCCGGCGCGGGTGCCCCGCCGGGGCCGGTTCACCGGCCGTGCGCAGTGCCTCGACCAGCGCGGGGCCGCGCTGCAGCCACAGCGACACGGCGACGACGACGAGCGCGGTGGCCAGCGCCACCGGAAGCCCGCGCTCGGCTGCGCGTCGCAGTGAGCGGACACGGCCACGCACGTGTGCCGCGGGCGCGTCCGTCCGCCGTGCCGGCGGCGCGTCACGGCGCTCGAGGTCGACCAGCATGCGGTTGATCACGCTCATGCCCGGGCCCCGTGCCAGAGCGCCCACAGCCCGGCCAGCAGCGTGGCCACGGCCGCAGCGACGAACAGCCACCGGCGGAGGCGCGCGCGCGGTGACAGGGCCCCGTCGGTGTCCGACGCCGCGGCACGCACGTCGGCCGGACGGACCCTTCGGGCGCCGCGGCCGTATGCCAGCATCAGCGCCTTGTGGCCGAGGATGTTCACCAGGCGCGGGACACCGCCGCTCGCGCGGTGAAGCACCCGGATCGCGGCCGCACCGAACAACGGCGCCCCGTCGTAGCCGGCAACCGCCAGGCGGTGCCGGACATACGCCGCCACGTCGTCGCGCTCGTAGGGTTCGAGCCGGTACGACCAGGCAATGCGCTGACGCACCTGCCGCAGGGCCGGCTTGGCGAGCTTCTCCTCGAGCTCAGGCTGGCCGAAGAGAACGACCTGCAGCAGCTTGCGTTTCTCCGTCTCGAGATTGGTGAGCAGCCGCAGCGCCTCGAGCGTCTCGTCCGGCATGGCCTGGGCCTCGTCGAGACACACGATGACACGCTTGCCCCGGCGCCCCAGCTGGATCAGCCGTTCCTGGATGCGTGACAGCAGGAGATCCTGGTCGAGCCGGCTGTTCGCCGGGACGCCGAGCTCGCGGGCGACCGCCACCCGGAGCATGCTCGGCATGAGGTGAGGGTTCGGGATGTACACGGCGTGCTCGTCGCCGCGCAGGCCGGCCAGGAGCATGCGGCACAGCATGGTCTTGCCGGTCCCCACCTCGCCGCCGACCCGGATGAAGCCCTCGCCGCTGTCGAGCGCGATACGCAGCGTGTTCAGCGCTTCGCGGTGTCCCGAGTGGCAAAAAAAAAGCCGGTATCCGGGGTCAGCGAGAACGGCGCCTGGGACAGCCCGTAGTATTCCAGGTACATCATTGCCCGCTACCCGGGGCGTTTCCGGAATCGCCGCGCTCGCGGAGGCGGCTGGACACGTCGTCCATATAGCCGGCCCAGTCGGTCGGCGCATTGGCGATGATCGGCTTGAGCAGGATGACCAGCTCGCTGCGGCGGCTCGAGTCCGATTTCTGGCGGAACAGCGCGCCCAGGATCGGGATGTCTCCCAGGCCGCCCGACTTGGCGCGCTCGCGGTCGGACTGGTCCTGCATCAGTCCCCCGATCACGATGACCTGGCCGTCACTCGCACGGACGACCGAGTCGGACTCGCGGACCGTGGAGAACGCCAGCGGCAGGGTCTGCTCCTGCCCCGCGATCGTGAACTGCTTCGTCTGGTCCCTGACCTCGCTCACGCTCGGGTGCACGTGCAGGGTGACGTCGCCGCTGCCACCGATCTGCGGTGTCACGTCGAGCGCGATGCCGGAGAAGAACGGGGTCAGCTGCACATTCTGCGAGCGTGACGTGGCCGTGCCGCCGATATCGGTCTGGCTGTTGACGTCGGTCACGAAGAATTCGTCGGACCCGACCTTGATGACGGCCTGCTGGTTGTTCAGCGTGGACACGCGCGGGCTGGACAGCACCTGCACGTCGCCCTGGGTGTCGAGGAGACGGATCAGGCCGGCGAAGTCGCTCGTGCGCGCACCGATCGCGAACAGCCCGCCGAAGTCGAATCCCGACACGCCGCCGGCGCCGGTAACCGAGGACGGGTCGAATGCGCCGCCCGGAGTGAGGACGGTGGACTGGCCGTTGGACAGCGTGGTCTGTCCGACCGCGGCCTGATCCCCGTTGCTCGCCGTCCCCAGCGCCGCCCAGTTGATGCCGGTCTGGTGGTCCTCGGACAGGCGCACCTCGAGGATCTTGGCCTCCAGGATGACCTGGCGCTGAAGGCTCGTCTGGGCCGCGTGCAGGTACTTTCCGACATCGCGCAGCTCGCCGGGCATGGCGCGCACCACGACCAGCCCGGACTCGGGGTCGACGATGACGCTCCGGCCCTCGCCGGAACCGACGATGGCCCGGACCGTCTGTTGCAGGCGGCCCCAGAAGTTCGCGTCCGTCTTGGTCTTGATGCGGCTGCTGGGATATCGCTGGGCGATGTCGTTGCCGCTCGAGCGATTGCCGCCGTTGTCGTTGCGATTGCCCGTGTTGACCTCGGTGGACTGGCCGGAGTTCACCCGCGTGTTCGACTCGCCGCTGCGATCCACGTTGAGGTAGTCCACGTGGTAGATCCGCGACTGCAGGCGCGCCGGCATCACGATATAACCGTCGTCGCGCCGCTCGAACTCGAACCCGTACACGCGCCGCACGATGTCCATGACCTCGGGCACGGTCACGTCCTTGAGGTCCAGGCTGATCTTCCCCTTCACATCGGGGTGCACGACCATGTTGTAGGGCGTCCCGTCGACGAGCCCCATGAAGAACGCACGCGCGGGGGCCTCATGCACGGAGAGATCGAAACGCTGCTCGGCGGCCTGTCCCGACAGCTTCGGCCGGACCTCGGGCATGAGCGCCTGCTGGACATCCGCCGGGGGCGTCGCGGCTTCCTGCTGCTCGTTGCTGCGTGCGCCCTCGTCGAGCGCGGCGCGGATTCGATCGAGTGTCGGCGCCTCGGCCCTCGGCGTCTCCTTCTGGCCCGTGCTGGCGCAACCGGCCAGCAGGAGGATTGCAGCCAGGAGTGCGCCGATGCGGTACCGGGTGTCGACTTCGATCATCATGGTCAATCGTCTCCGCGATGCTCGCCCACGCGCACCCGCGTTGCGGCCCGCCGGATCGTGAAATCGTGTCCCTGGTAGTCCATGCGTACCCGACCGGCGGCGATGCCCAGCACGCGCGCGCCGTCGACGTGGTCCCCGGCGCGTACCGTGCGGCCGTTCACGATCGCGACGCGGCGGCCGTTCGAGACCAGTGTCGAGCTCAGCTGCCAGCGGCTGGCGTCGAACGATGCAGCCGACGCGTGCGTGCCCCATCCCGGCGGCCGCAGTGGATCCCGGAGGCCATCATGGCCGGTGGAACCCGCGAACGCGACCACGCTGGCGCTCGCCAGCGCGAGTGCTGCAAGGGGGCGCAACCGGGCGAGGCGCTCAGACACCGATCCAGTCCTCCGCCAGGCTGAGGGTCGACAGGTCGATGGTGGCCCGTGCGGTCGGATACTCCACCGTCTCGATTCGGAGCGCATCCCACTGGAACTGCCAGCGCAGGCCTTCGAGGCGTTCGAGGTAATCGAGCAGGGCCAGGTAACGCCCTTGCACGACCACCTCGACGTGGTGCCGGAACACCCGCGGCACGCCGTCCTTCGCCGGCGCTTGCGTGCCCTCCTTCGCCGGCTGGTCTTCCGTGATGACCGGATCCACGCCGGTATTGCGCAGCGCGACGAGCTTCAGGCGCTCGTCGCCGGCGAGCACGTCGCGCAGCACCTTCACCATCTGCACCGGCGAGATCACGCGCGCGGTCCGCTCCTTCAGCTTGCGGTCAACGCGCTCGATCTGCGCGTGCAGGTCCTCGAGCCGCCGCGCGCGGCCGTTGCCGGACAGCGCATCGAGTTGCCCCTGCAACTGTGCGGTGCTCGCATCGAGCTGGCTGACCTGGACGCGCGCCTGCGCCATCTGCTGCAGCGCCCGTGCGCGCTCCTGCGTGAGCGGGGCGCGCACGGCGCTGTCCCAGGCCACCAGGACGACGGCCACGAGGGCACCGGCGAGCAGAAGTCGCTCGCGGCGCGTGCGCACGTTGATCCGCGTCTCCAGCTCGCGCAGTCCGTGGATCGGGTTCATCGGTGCTTCCCCTTGCGCGCGGTCGGTTTCTCGGCCTCGCTCGCGAGCACGAAGTCCACGCGCCAGTCGGCGTCTTCCGGGCGCTCGATGGACAGGGTACGGAACGTGTGTCCCGCATAGGCGGCCTCGTCACCGAGCGCGGCAATCAGTGCCGGCACACGCCGTGGCGCGAGCGCGTGGCCTTCCAGCCGCAGGCGCCCGCCACCGGCGGCGATGCGGATGCCGTCGAGCCAGAGATCCGGCACGTGCTGTCGTGCCAGGCCGCGGAGGAATGGCGAGAACCCGGTGCGCAGCTCCAGGGGGCCGTGGACGAGGTAGTCCAGCAGGCGCAGCTTCGCGTCGAGCTGGGCCTGCAGGCGCGTCGTCTCGTCATTGGGACCGCCCGCGGCCTGCGCCTTGCCGAGCGCCGCCTGTACCGCTTCCAGCCGGTGCTGGGCGGCGTCCCGCCGTGCCGTCGCAACATCGGCGCGGGCCGCGGCGTCGCGCGCGCGCCACTGCAGGTAGGCACTCGCCCCCGCGAGCGCGACGCAGGCCGCCAGCAGGTACAGGGCGAGGTGACGGGCATCCAGCGCATCGCGCCGGGCGCGGAACTGGTCCTGGTACAGGTTGATCTGCTGCATCAGGCGCCGCCTCCCGCCACGCGCAGGGCGGCCCCGACAGCATGCAGGGCAAGGGCTCCGGACGCATCCGGCTCCCGGTCGACCTCCATGAGGTCGCCGAGGGCGAACGCGCGAGCTTCCACGTTCAACAGGTTCGACTCGAGTGCGCTGACCAGTCCGCTCACGGCAGTGTCGTCCGGGTAGACGTACAGCGCCCCGAGTGGCGGCTGCGACAAGGCGCTCTCGAAGTAGTCGAAGGAACGCTGGACCTCGAGCACGAGCGCCTGTGCCGCGCCGTCAGGATCAACGGCCAGCGCCGAGCGGCCCGTGTCGAGCGTGCGCGCAAGGAACTGCTCGCCGTCCCGGAAAACCGTGACCAGGCCATCCGCATCGCCCAGCGCGAGGAGGGCGTGACCGCCGCGGCTCTCCGGGAGGAACGTGCTGGCATTGCGCTGCGCGAGCTCCGGTATGTCGATCACCCCGAGGGCGATCCCGGCGTCTTCCAACTGACCGATCCGGTCCGCCACGGTCGCCCGGTGGGCAACCACGACGTTGACATTGGGCTGGCCGCGCCGGGCCGTGTCCGGGGGATCGAAGACATCGATCACGGCCTGCTCCACGGGGAAGTCGATCAGGTCGCGAACACGCCATGCGGCCGCGCGGCGCACCTCCGCGGCCGGTACGGGCGGCGCCTCGATCTGGAGCACCTGGTACTCGCCGCCTGCCAGCACGCCGACGCCGTCAGCGCCACCCACGCCGTTGCGCGCCACCCAGTCTGCCATGCTCCGGCGGAGCCCCTCGCCGTCGCTGGCCGGCAACCAGTCACAGGCGCCCAGGCGCGGCGCGCGGTCGCGGCCACCGCGCACGACGTGCGCCGCGACCGCTCCGTCCGCGGCAAAGGCCACGCCGACGGCCGAGCCGCGACGCCGCCCTCGATGTCGTAGGAAACCCAGCACGTCGTTTCCCTTGCTCTCCCCCGGCTATGCTGTCGCCGGATCATGCGTATTGTTCTGGTTTTGCCGCGACGTCGGGACACTCGCCATGCCACTGCCACACGTCGTACTGTACCAGCCCCGCATCCCGCCGAACGCGGGCAATGTCATCCGCCTGTGTGCGAACTCCGGTGCGGAACTGCACTTTGTTCATCCGCTCGGCTTCGAGCTCGACGATCGACAACTGCGCCGCGCCGGGCTGGACTACGCCGAGCACGCGCGCGTGCACCACCATTCATCGCTCGAGGGCTTCCTTGCCGAGGCGTGTCCGGCCCGCCTGTTCGCGCTCACCACCCGGGGCGGGCGCCGTTACTGCGACCCGGCCTACACCGACCGGGATGCGTTGCTGTTCGGCCCCGAGACCACGGGCCTTCCGGACACGGTCCTGGACGGGATCGACGCGGACCGCCAGCTGCGCATCCCGATGCGTCGCGGCTCGCGCAGCATGAATCTTGCCAACTCGGTCGCGGTGGTGCTGTTCGAAGCCTGGCGACAGGGCGGATTCGAAGGCGGAACCTGAGTGCCACCGTCAGGCCTGCGGATGAGGAATCTCTTCCTTGGGATCGCGTTCCAGCAACTCGCGCACGGCGACGCGGGGGTCCATTCCCTCGTGCAGGACCGCGTTGACGCGGGCAACGATCGGCATGTCGACACCATGGCGCTCGGCCAGGGCACGCGCCGCGCGCGCCGTGCGCAGTCCCTCGACCGCCTGGCCGATCTCCTCGCAGGCCGCGTCGACCGTCAACCCGCGGGCAATCGCCAGGCCGAAGCGACGGTTGCGCGACTGGTTGTCGGTGCAGGTCAGCACGAGGTCGCCGATGCCGGCGAGGCCCATGAAGGTTTCGCGCCGGGCACCCATGCGCTCGCCGAGGCGCATCAGCTCGGCCAGGCCCCGCGTGATCACCGCCGCACGCGCGTTTGCGCCGAATCCCAGTCCGTCGGCCGCGCCGCACGCGATGGCGAGCACGTTCTTCAGGGCACCGCCGAGCTCGACGCCAACGATGTCGGGGCTGGAATAGACGCGCAGGCCGCCGCCGTGAAAGGTGGCAACCACCCGGGCGGCGAAATCCACGTCGGCGCAGGCGATCGTGAGGGCCGTGGGCATGCCGGCGGCCACCTCGCGCGCGAAGCTCGGGCCGGACAGAATGCCGTGGGCCGGTGGGCGGCCCAGCACTTCCGTCACGATCTCGTGCATCAGGCGGTGCGTCCCGGGCTCCAGCCCCTTGCACGCCCAGATGAACGGCGTGCGGTCGTCGACGACGCCGGCCAGTCCCTTCAGGACGTCGCGGAAGGTGTAGCTGGGGGTCGCGAAGACGAGGATGTCGGCGGCGGTGGCCGCAGCGTCCCGGTCAGTGGTGGCGACGATGCCCTCGGGCAGCGCCAGGTCCGGCAGGTAGCGCGGGTTCTCGCTCCGCGCCGCAATCGCGTCGATGACCGCGGCGTCGCGTCCCCACAAGGTGACGGGGATGCCGTTGCGGGCAATGGCGGCGGCGAGCGCGGTGCCCCACGCGCCGGCACCGAGAACGGTGATCCGTGGGCTCGCGGGGGCGGTCATGGAGCCTACTGCAGGTGGTCGGCCGTGGCGACCGTGTCGGCGTCGCCGGCCCGGTTCCGGGCATAGACGGCGTCGAAGTTGATCGGCTGCAGGACGAGCTGGGGCAGGCCGCCCTTCTGGACGAGGTCGGCGACGACCTCGCGCGCGAAGGGGTAGAGCACGCCCGGGCAGTAGGCACCGAGGATACGGGCATGCTCCTCGTCGCCGAAGCCGGCGATCTCGAACAGGCCGGCCTGCTTGATCTCCACCAGGAACGCGGTGCGCTCGCCCTCGGAGGCGGTGATCGTGACCGACAGGGCGACCTCGTAGACGTCCTCGCCAACCGGCTGCGTCTCGGTATTGAGCTGCAGGTTGACCTGGGGCTGCCAGTCGCTGTCGGCCGAGAACAGCCCGGGGGCCGCCGGCGACTCGAAGGAGACGTCCTTGAGGTACAGCTTCTGGATGTTGAGGCGCCGCTCGCTGGTGTCGGCGGCCTGTTCGTCGGTCATTGCATTGTCCCCGGACCGGGCCCGCGTGGGGGTGTCAGCCCTTGCGCCTGGTCTGTGTCTCGACCGGAAGGTCGGCCTTGCGCCAGGCCGCCATCCCGCCCTGGAGGGCGTAAAGCCGCCCGAAGCCGTTCTTCGCCAGTGCCTTGGCCGCCCGCTCCGCGTCGAACCCGCCGTCGTCATACAGCACGACGGGGCGGTCGCGCAGTTTCTCGATCTGCTTGAGATACTGCTCCACCTCGCGGGACGGGACATGGCGGGCACCCGGCAGGTGCCCCTCGTCATAATCCTTCTTCGCGCGCGTGTCGATGAACACCGCGTCCTCGCTGTTGCTCAGGCGCGTGGCCCGGCTCGGCGACACCGACTCGGCGACGCGCCGGAAGCGCTGGTACTCGACCACGATGATCATCGCGATCGTCGCGGCCAGGGCCGCGAAGAGCAGCGGATGATTCGATACGAACTCGGGAATCCGGTCCATGGGCGCGTCGGTTGCAGTGGCGGCTGCGCCGGGGCGGCGCGGGTGGGGCGCGAGTATACCGGTGCCCCGGAGCAGCGCCAAACCCGGGGCAGCGACAGGCAATCCGGTGCGGGTAGAATGGCGCGGATGCGAGCCCGGTCCCGCCTGCTGCCGATCGTCGCCCTGCTCGGGCTGTTCCTGCAGCTGCCCGCGCATGCGGACCGCGCGGCCGAGACGCGCGACAAGCTCAAGGAGCTGCGTACGCGCATCGAGGCGGTCCGCAAGGACCTGGCGGCGGAGCGCCAGCGCCACGACCGCGCGAGCGACGCACTCGCCGACACGGAGAAGCGGATCGGGCGCGTGGCCGGCCGCATCGGGACGCTGGACGGGCGCATCCAGGACACCCGGCAACGGCTGGATCACCTGTCCGACCGGCGCAAGGAACTGCATCGGCAGCTGGCCGCCCATCGCGAAACGCTCGCCGATCAGCTGCGTGCCGCCTATCGGCTCGGCCGCCAGCCGGCACTGCGCCTGGTGCTCCGGCAGGACGATCCGGCCGCCCTGGCGCGGGCGCTGGGATATTACGGGTATTTCAACCGGGCGCGCCTTCACGCCATCGATCACGCGCGCGATCTGCTGCAGAGCCTGCACGAGGTGCGCACCCGCACGGAGGCGGCCCGGAAGGACCTGCAGGCGGACCGAGCGGAGCTGGCGCGGCAGCGCTCGGCGCTGGAGAGCGCGCGCGCGAAACGCCAGGAGCTCGTGGCGAGCCTGGGGCGCTCGATCGCGAGCAAGGGACGGCAACTGGAGTCGATGGAGGCCAGCCGAAAGCGACTCCGCGACCTGCTGGCGAAGCTGGGATCAGTGCTCGACGACATCCCCGCCGCGCCCCTCGAGGAGCGTCCCTTTCCGACGCGGCGCGGGAAGCTGCAGTGGCCGGTGGACGGATCGCTGCGTGCGCGTTTCGGCGCGTCCCGGGCGAGCGGCCGCATGAAGTGGCAGGGCATCGTGATCAACGCGCCGGCCGGCCGCCGCGTGCACGCGGTGTACTACGGCCGGGTGGTATTCGCGGACTGGCTGTCCGGTTTCGGCCAGCTGATCATCATCGATCACCTCGACGGGTATCTCAGCCTGTATGGCTACAATCGGCAGCTGTTGCGCACGACCGGCGACTGGGTCCGGCCCGGGGATCCGATCGCCACGGTGGGCGATTCCGGCGCACAGGCCAGTACGGGTCTCTATTTCGAGATCCGCCGCAAGGGCCAGCCCGTGAACCCGCTGGCCTGGCTGGGATCACAATGACGGGCGTCCGCGGCGGGTGCGCGGGCGAACCGGCATGTTAGACTCGCGCCACTGTTCCGCGAGCCGGCTGCATCCCCGGAGATCTGAATGGCTTCGTCGACCCGCAAATTCCTGCTGGTCCTGGTTGGCGCCGTACTCGGCGCCACGCTGACCGTCGGGCACTCGGTGCTCGCCACGCGCGACGATGCGAACGCGCCGACCGACCAGCTTCCCCTCCAGGAGTTGCGCACCTTCACGGACGTCTTCACGCGCATCAAGCAGAACTACGTCGAGAAAGTCGACGACAAGCAGCTGCTGGAGTACGCGATCCGCGGCATGCTCAACGGCCTCGACCCGCACTCGGCGTACCTGGACAAGGAAGAGTTCAAGGAGCTCAAGATCGGCACGCAGGGCGAGTTCGGCGGCCTCGGCATCGAGGTCACCATGGACAACGGCTTCGTGAAGGTCGTCTCGCCGATCGACGGCACGCCCGCGCAACAGGCCGGCGTCCAGGCAGGTGACCTGATCGTGCGGCTGGACGACAAGCCGGTGAAGGGCATGAGCCTGAACGAGGCCGTGCAGCAGATGCGCGGCAAGCCCGGCACCAGGATCAGGCTCACGATCGTGCGCGAGGGCCAGGACCAGCCGCTGCAGATATCGATCACGCGCGCGGTGATCGAGGTTCAGAGCGTCGAGTCCCGCATGCTCGAGCCCGGTTACGGCTACCTTCGTATCTCGCACTTCCAGAGCAACACGCAGCAGGACGTCGACAAGGCGCTGCGCAAGATGAACCGGGAAAGTGGCGGCCTCAAGGGGCTCGTGCTCGACCTGCGCAACAATCCTGGTGGCGTCCTGTCCGCGGCGGTCAGCGTCTCGGACACCTTCCTGAACAACGGGCTGATCGTCTACACGGAAGGGCGGGTGCGCGACTCGCGGCTGCGCTACAGCGCCCGGCCGGGTGATGCCATCGACGGAGCGCCGCTGGTGGTGCTGGTGAACGAGGGCTCGGCATCCGCGTCGGAGATCGTGGCCGGTGCACTGCAGGACCACAAGCGCGCGGTGATCGTGGGCCACCGGACTTTCGGCAAGGGCTCGGTGCAGACGATCCAGGACCTGGACAATGGCGGCGCGCTGAAGCTCACGACCGCGCGCTATTACACGCCGAGCGGCCGCTCGATCCAGGCCGAAGGCATTCAGCCCGACATCCGGACCGGGGACTTCAAGCTTACCCAGGTGAAAGGCAACGGCGTGGGCCCGCTCACGGAGGCGGACCTGGCCCAGCATCTCGTCAACCCGAACGACGGTGAGGCGGGTGAGCAGAAGCAGTCGACGAAGGACGACTCGGCCGTGGGCCTCGCAACGAAGGACTACGAGCTGTACGTCGGTCTCAACCTGCTCAAGGGGCTGAACATCCTCCGTCCGGGCCAGTAGCCGGATCCATGCGCGCGATCGCGGCGGTTGCGGCCGGGCTGCTGTTCTGCGGCGCGGCCCATGCCGCCACGGTCGCGCTGCTGATCGACGACCTCGGCCACAACATGGGCAGCGCGCGCCGGGTGCTGGACCTGCCGCCGCCGGTGTCCGTGGCCATTCTTCCCGATGCCCCGTATGCACGCCGGGTCGCGCTGGCCGCGCGGCGTGCCGGCGTGGATGTGCTCGTGCATATCCCGATGGAGGCGGAGGGGGACATCCGCACACCGCACGCGCTGGAAGTGGGAATGCCGGCAGAGGCGTTCGGCACCGACGTGCACGCAGCGCTCGCCAAGGTTCCCGGTGCCATCGGCGTGAACAACCACGAGGGCAGCGCGCTCACGGCCCGCCGCATCCCGATGGACCACCTGATGCGGCTGCTCGGCCGCGTGCCCGGCCCGATGGTGTTCGTGGATTCGCGCACGACACCGGACACGGTGGCGGAGCAGGCGGCGATCGAAGCGGGCCTCCCCGCGACCCACCGCGACGTGTTCCTCGACAACCGCCTGGACCGCCTGGCCATCGAGCGCCAGGTGCGACGCTGGGTCGACCTGGCGCGGACGCGCGGGTGTGCCCTCGCGATCGCGCACCCGCATCCGCAGACGCTGGCCGTGCTCGACGCGCTGTTGCCGCACCTGCAGGGGGTCGAGCGGGTGGACCTGGCGACCTATGTGCGCCGCTGCGGGCACAACGTCCAGCCGGGGCCGCCGTGGCATGTGCCGGTCGCCCGATCGCAACGCGTGGCGACCACGCGGGCACCCGCCGCAGTCCCCGGGCCCGGGCCCGGGTCCGGCTCGGGGTCCGCGGCGCGCGCCGCCGCGGCGTCCGCTGCGAGCGAGACGCTCGCCGGGCAGTGAGCCGCGGCATCGCGGGTGCGGCCTATTCCACGGTAACGGACTTGGCCAGGTTGCGCGGCTTGTCGACGTCGGTTCCCTTGAGCACCGCCACGTGATAGGCGAGAAGCTGCAGCGGTACGGTGTACAGGGCCGGGTCCGTCAGCTCCGTTCCGCCCGCGGGCACCGCGACCAGGCGCGCATCCGGGCCCGGCTCGATCCCGGCCTCCGCGTCGGCGAACACGACGAGGGTGCCGCCGCGCGCGCGGACCTCCTGGAGGTTGGACCCGAGCTTCTCGGCGAGCGCGTCGTTCGGGGCCACCGCGATCACCGGCATGGCTTCGTCGACCAAGGCCAGGGGGCCGTGCTTGAGCTCGCCCGCCGCGTAGGCCTCGGCGTGGATGTAGGAGATCTCCTTGAGCTTCAGCGCACCCTCCATCGCGATCGGATAGTACACGCCGCGGCCGAGGAAGAGCGCGTGCTGCTTGTCGACGAAGAATTCCGCGAGGCGCGCGATCTCGGCGTCGAGCTCGAGCACCCGCTCGATCCGCGCCGGCAGCGCGGCAAGCTCGGCAACGGCGCTGGCCTCGACCTCGGCGGCGAGTCCCTGGCGCCGTCCGAGCACGATGCCGAGCATGGCCAGGGCGGCCAGCTGGGTCGTGAACGCCTTGGTCGAGGCGACACCGATCTCGGGCCCGGCCCGCGTCATCAGCACGAGGTCCGCCTCGCGTGCCAGCGATGACTCGGCCACGTTGCACACGGCAAGGGTCGCGGCATAGTCCAGGCGCCGGGCCTCGCGCAGCGCGGCGAGGGTGTCGGCGGTCTCGCCGGATTGCGAGATGGCGACGAAGAGCGTGTTGGCCGGCACCACGGGATTGCGATAGCGGTACTCGCTCGCGATCTCGACGTTGACCGGAATCCGGGCCGCGCGCTCGATCTGGTAGCGCGCGACGAGCGCGGCGTGGAAGCTCGTCCCGCAGGCGACCAGGTGCACGCCCGCGATGCGCGGCAGCAACTCGGTCGCGCGGTAGCCGAAGGCCTCGTCGAGGATGCGATCGCGGCTCAGCCGGTTCTCGAGCGTCTCGGCGATCGCACGGGGCTGCTCGAAGATCTCCTTCTGCATGTAGTGCCGGTAGGTGCCCCGCTCGACCGCGTCCGCGGTGAGCTCGGACTCGTGCTCGGAGCGCGCGACGTCGCGGCCGTCGACGTCGACGATGCGGATGGCCTCGCGCGTGATCTCGGCGACATCGCCTTCCTCGAGGAAGATGAATCGGCGGGTCACGGGCAGGAGCGCCGCGACGTCGGATGCGACGAAGTTCTCGCCAATGCCCACGCCGATCACCACCGGACAGCCTCGGCGGGCAACCACCAGGCGCTCCGGGTCGCGGCGACTCATCACGCAAAGGGCATACGCCCCGTCGAGCTCGGACACGGTCGCGCGGGTCGCGGCGAGCAGGCCGATCCCGCCCGCGGCATGCTGGTGAATGCGGTGCGCGATGACTTCGGTGTCGGTTTCCGAGGAGAACGCGTAGCCGGCGGCCTCGAGTTCGCGGCGCAGCTGGCCGTGGTTCTCGATGATGCCGTTGTGCACCAGCGCGAGCTCGTCCGCCGAGAGGTGCGGGTGCGCGTTGCGCTCGTGCGGGACCCCGTGCGTCGCCCAGCGCGTGTGCGCGATCCCGATGGAGCCGCGGACCGGCTCGGCCGCGATCGCCTCCTCGAGCGCGGCTACGCGGCCGACGGCGCGCCGGCGTGCGAGCGCGCCGTCGGGCCGGAGCACGGCGAGTCCGGCCGAGTCGTACCCGCGGTACTCGAGCCGGCGCAGACCTTCCACCAGAACGGGGGTGACGTCGCGCTCGGCGACCGCGCCAACGATTCCGCACATCAGTCCTTGTCCCTGTCAGCCGGGTGTTTCCAGCCCGCGATCGTCCGCTGGCGCGCCCGGCCGACCGTGAGCTGTCCGGCCGGCGCGTCCTCGGTGAGTGTAGTACCCGCGCCGACGGTCGCACCGGCGCCGACCGTGACGGGCGCGACCAGCTGGCAGTCCGACCCGATGAAGGCGTGGTCGCCGATGACCGTTCGGTGCTTGCGGTGGCCGTCGTAGTTGCACGTGATCACGCCGGCGCCGACGTTGACCGACTCGCCCAGCTCGCTGTCGCCGACGTAGGACAGGTGGTTCACCTTGCTGCCCGCACCCACGCGGGTGTTCTTGGTCTCGACGAAGTTGCCGATCCTGGCCCCACCGGCCATCTCGGTGCCGGGCCGGAGTCGGGCGAACGGACCCACCGAGCAGCGGTCACCGATCTCCGCGCCGTCGATGACACAGTGCGGCTCGATCACGGAGCCCTCGCCCACGCGCGCGTTGCGGATCACGCTGCCGGCGCCCACGCGGCTGCCGGCGCCGAGCGCGACCACACCCTCGAACACGCACCCGACGTCGATCGTGACATCGGGCCCGACCTCGAGCGTGCCGCGAATGTCCACGCGCGCCGGATCGCGCAAGGTTGCGCCCGCGGCCATCAGTTCATCGGCGAGGTGACGCTGCCAGGTTCGCTCCAGTGCGGCCAGCTGGGCGCGGCTGTTGACACCGTGCACCTCCCATGCAAATCGGGGCTGCACCGTGTCCACGCGACCGTTCGCGGCGCGCACGGCGGCAATGACATCGGTGAGGTAGTACTCGCCCTGCGCGTTGTCGCGCTCGAGGGCGGCCACGTGGCGCGCCAGATCGCTGGTACGCATGGCCAGCAGACCGGTGTTGATCTCGTCGATGCGGCGCTCGGCCTCGCTGGCGTCGTGCTCTTCGACGATGCGCTCGACCGCGCCGTCCGGACCGCGCACGATGCGCCCGTAGCCCGTCGGGTCGGGCACACGGACCGTGATCAGCCCGCAGTCGCCCCGGCGGGCGACGTCGGCCAGCGCGCGCAGCGTTGCAGGCTGGACGAGCGGGACGTCGCCATAAAGCACGAGGGTGGTGCCGTTCGCGCCGAGGCCCTCCAGCGCGCAGGCGACCGCGTCGCCCGTCCCGCGCTGTTCCGGCTGGACGGCGACCTCCACGTCGTCGGGCAGGATCGCGCGCACGGCGTCCGCGCGGTGCCCCACGACCACGCGAACGCGCTCGGCACCGAGGTCGCGTGCGGTATCGAGAACGTGCGTGAGCAGCGGACGCCCGGCGAGGTCGGCCAGGACCTTCGGGTGCGCCGAGCGCATGCGCCGACCTTCCCCGGCCGCGAGGACGATGACGCTCAGGCCCATGGCATGGCTCCGTGCACTTGGGCAATGGAGAGAACGTGAATTGGCCCGGTCGGTGCCGCGCGGGGCGCGCCGGGCCGGCGGCCATTGTTCTCCGCGCGCGCCCCGAAGTCCAGATGGCCGGCCTGCAACTGGCGCCGCCGAAGCGGGCATGGGCGCCCCGTCACGGCGTCTGGATCGGCGACCGCACGTCGGGAGTGCAGGGCCGGACGTGCCGGCTAGCGACCGCGGCGGCGAAGCTTCCGGAGCGTCTGCAGCTGCGCGGCGGCTTCCGCCAGCTCGGCGCGGGCACGCGCGAAGTCATATTCGTCGTGCTGTTGCGCGATGCGCTCCTCGGCCTGGCGTTTGGCCTCCTGCGCGGCCGCCTCGTCGATGTCCTGGGCCCGGACGGCCGTGTCGGAGAGTACGGTGACCATGTGCGGCTGCACCTCGAGGATGCCGCCGGAAACGTAGAACATCTCCTCCTCGCCGTTGTCCATCTGGATCCGCACGTCGCCGGGGCTGAGGCGCGTCACCAGGGGCGTGTGGCGGGGCGCGATGCCGACCTCGCCCATCTCGGCGGGCGCATTCACCATCGTGGCCTGCCCCGAGAAGATCTCCGCCTCTGCGGAAACGATGTCGACATGAATGGTCATGGCCATTTTCTACCTGTCTCCGGCTGCTGTCCTACGAGAGTTCCTTGGCCTTCTCGACCGCCTCGTCGATGGTACCGACCATGTAGAACGCCTGCTCGGGAATCTCGTCGTACTCACCGTCGATGATCCCCTTGAAGCCGCGAATCGTGTCCTTCAGCGAGCAATACTTGCCGGGCGATCCGGTGAACACCTCCGCCACGAAGAACGGCTGGGACAGGAACCGCTGAATCTTGCGGGCGCGGTTCACGGTCTGCTTGTCTTCGTCGGAGAGCTCGTCCATGCCGAGAATGGCGATGATGTCCTTGAGTTCCTTGTACCGCTGCAGCGTCATCTGCACCGAGCGCGCCACATCGTAATGCTCCTGGCCGATGATGAGCGGATCGAGCTGCCGGCTCGTGGAGTCGAGCGGGTCGACGGCCGGGTAGATGCCCAGCTCGGCAATCTGGCGCGACAGCACGACCGTGGCGTCCAGGTGGGCGAACGTGGTCGCCGGTGACGGGTCGGTGAGGTCGTCGGCGGGCACGTAGACGGCCTGGATCGAGGTGATCGAGCCGGTCTTGGTGGACGTGATGCGCTCCTGCAGTACGCCCATCTCCTCGGCCAGTGTGGGCTGGTAGCCGACCGCCGAGGGCATGCGGCCCAGCAGCGCCGACACCTCGACGCCGGCCAGCGTGTAACGGTAGATGTTGTCGATGAACATGAGCACGTCACGGCCCTCGTCACGGAACTTCTCGGCCATGGTGAGGCCGGTCAGCGCGACGCGCAGGCGGTTGCCGGGTGGCTCGTTCATCTGGCCGTAGACCAGGGACACCTTGTCGAGCACATTCGACTCGGTCATCTCGTGGTAGAAATCGTTGCCTTCACGGGTACGCTCGCCGACACCGGCGAACACCGAGTAGCCGGAGTGCTCGATCGCGATGTTACGGATGAGTTCCATCATGTTGACGGTCTTGCCCACGCCCGCACCGCCGAACAGGCCGACCTTGCCACCCTTGGCAAACGGACAGAGCAGGTCGATGACCTTGATGCCGGTCTCCAGCAGCTCGGCCGCACCGGCCTGCTCATCGTAGGCGGGGGCCTTGCGGTGAATCGGCCAGTCCTCCTCCGCGCCGATATCGCCCTTCTCGTCGATGGGCTCGCCGAGGACGTTCATGATACGCCCGAGGGTCTTCTCGCCGACGGGGACCGAGATGGCCGCACCGGTGTCGGTAACGCCCATGCCACGACGCAGTCCGTCGGACGAGCCCATGGCGATGCAGCGTACGACGCCGTCGCCGAGCTGGCCCTGGACCTCGAGCACCAGGCCCGCGTCGTCCACGGTCAGGGCGTTGTAGACCGCGGGAACGTCGTCACGCGGGAACTCGACGTCAATGACGGCGCCAATGATTGAAACGATCGTTCCGGCACTCATGTGGCAGTCCTCTGGAAAGACCTGTGAATCTGTGAATGTGTGTCGTATGCCCGCCGGCTACGAAACCGCGGCTGCGCCGGACACGATCTCCGAAAGCTCCTGCGTGATCGCCGCCTGGCGGGCCTTGTTGTACGCGAGGCGAAGGTCCTCGATCAGGCTGTCGGCGTTGTCCGACGCGCTCTTCATGGCGATCATCCGCGCGGCCATCTCGCAGGCGACGTTCTCGACGACGCCCTGGTAGACGAGGGACTCGATGTAGCGCTGCAGGAGCCCGTCCAGGACCTCGCGCGCATCGGGCTCGTAGATGTAGTCCCAGTGCGTGCGGTGCATGGCCTCGAGTTCCTCCGCGTGCTCCTGGTCATCGCGCTCCGCCTCGCTCGGCTCGGCCGCTTCCAGCGGCAGCAGGCGGCGTACCCGGGGCTGCTGGGTCATCGTGTTGACGAAGCGGTTGTGCACCAGGTAGAGCTCCTGGATGCGCCCCTCGTTGAACTCGTCCAGCATGGCCTTCACCGGCCCGATGACGTCGTCGAGCCCCGGGCGGTCGCCGAGCTCCGAGGCCTGCGCAACGACGTTCGAGCCCGTGCGCTTGAGAAACTGGATGCCCTTGCGGCCGATCGCACAACTGTCGAGCGTGATCCCCGCGTCGTGCTTTTCCTGGAAGTCCCGTACCAGGCGCCGGAACAGGTTCACGTTGAGACCGCCGCAAAGCCCGCGATCCGACGTGATTACGATATAGCCGACCCGCTGAACCTCGTCCGACCTGACGAGATAGGGATGCCGGTATTCAGGGTTCGCGTGCGCCAGGTGCTGGATGACCTGGATCATCTTGTCGGCATACGGCCTGGACGCAGACATGCGGTCCTGGGCACGCCGCATCTTCGACGCGGCGACCATCTCCATGGCGCGGGTGATCTTCTGAGTATTCTGGATACTCGAGATCTTGCCGCGGATTTCCTTCGCACCGGCCATGATCCGCTCCGCTTACCAGACGCCGTTGGCCTTGAAGTCCTCGAGGGCCTTCTTCAGCCCGGACTCGATGTCATCGCTGTAGTCACCGGTCTCGTTGATCCTGTCGATGAGATCGGAGAACTTCGAGTGAACGTGACTGTGCAGCGCGGACTCGAAGTCGACGATCTTGCCGACCTCGATGTCGTCCAGGTAACCCTGGTTCGCCGCGTACAGCGACACCGCCATCTCGCCGACCGACAGCGGCGAGTACTGCTTCTGCTTCATGAGCTCCATGACGCGCTGGCCGCGCTCGAGCTGCTTCCGCGTCTGCTCGTCCAGGTCGGAGGCGAACTGCGCGAAGGCCGCCAGCTCGCGATACTGCGCCAGGGCGAGGCGGATACCGCCGCCGAGCTTCTTGACGATCTTGGTCTGGGCCGAGCCGCCGACCCGGGACACCGACAGGCCGGCATTGATCGCGGGCCGGATGCCGGAGTTGAACAGGTCCGTCTCCAGGAAGATCTGGCCGTCAGTGATGGAGATCACGTTGGTCGGCACGAAGGCGGACACGTCGCCGGCCTGCGTCTCGATGATCGGCAACGCGGTCAGCGAGCCGGTCCGACCCTTCACCTCGCCGTTCGTGAGCTTCTCGACGTGCTCCGCGTTGATGCGCGATGCGCGCTCGAGCAGCCGCGAGTGCAGGTAGAAGACGTCACCCGGGTATGCCTCGCGACCCGGCGGCCGCCGCAGCAGCAGCGAGACCTGGCGATACGCCCAGGCCTGCTTGGTGAGGTCGTCGTAGATGATCAGCGCATCCTCGCCGCGATCACGGAAGTACTCGCCCATCGCGCAGCCGGCGTACGGCGCGATGTACTGGGCGGCGGCGGACTCGGCGGCACCGGCGGCGACCACGATGGTGTGCTCCATCGCGCCGTGCTCCTCGAGCTTGCGCACGACCGCCGCGATCGACGACTGCTTCTGTCCGATCGCGACGTAGATGCATTTGATGCCGGTGCCCTTCTGATTGATGATCGCGTCGACTGCCACGGCGGTCTTGCCGGTCTGGCGGTCGCCGATGATCAACTCCCGCTGGCCACGTCCGATCGGCACCATCGCGTCGATGGCCTTGAGGCCCGTCTGGACGGGCTGCGAGACCGACTGGCGCGAGATGACACCGGGGGCGACCACCTCGATCGGCGCGGTCTGCCCGGCGTTCAGCGCACCCTTTCCATCCAGCGGGCTACCGAGCGAGCCGACCACGCGCCCCAGCAGCTCCTCGCCCACCGGTACCTCGAGGATGCGGCCCGTGCACTTCGCCGTGTCGCCTTCCGTGAGGTGCGTGTAGTCGCCCAGGATGACGGCGCCGACCGAGTCGCGCTCGAGGTTGAGCGCGAGCCCGAACGTATCGTTGGGAAACTCGATCATCTCGCCCTGCATGACCTCGCCGAGGCCATGGATGCGCACGATGCCGTCGATCACGCTGACAATCGTGCCTTCCGTGCGCGCCTCGGTGCCCGCATCGAAGTCCTCGATTCGCTGCTTGATCAACTCGCTGATTTCGGACGGGTTGAGTTGCATCTGTTATTCCTCTCGGATTTCCCGGTGGTGCCGGTCGCTCCGGTGATCAGTGGGCGAGGCGGCTCGACAGGCGCTGGAGACGGCCTCGCAGCGAGCCGTCGATGACCAGGTCACCGGCGCGGATCACGGCGCCACCGACCAGTGATTCGTCGACTTCACAATGCAGGCGGATCTCGCGCTCCAGGCGTTTCTTCAAGCCCGCCGCGATGCGCTGCTGCTGGTCCTTCGACAGGCTCGTCGCGGACACGACGTAGGCGTCCACGCGGCCCTCGGCCTCCGCGCGCAGCGACTCGAACTGCGCGGCGATGTCGGCCAGGAGACCGATGCGACCATTCTCCGCGAGCAGCCGCACCAGGTTGCGTGTCGCGTCATCGAGCTGCTGATCGCAGATCGCGATCAGCAGCTCGGCGCGCTGGTCGCGCGTGAGCCGGGGTGAGGTCAGCGCGGCGGCGACACGCTCGTCGGCCGCCACCTGTGCCAGCAGCGCCAGGCGCTCCGACCAGCCGGCCAGATCCTTGCCCTCGCCGGCGAGCGCGAAAGCCGCTCGTGCGTAGGGTCGCGCGAGGATGCCGTTGCTCATACGAGGCTCCGCCTACAGTTGCTCGACCAGGTCATCGATGACCCGGGCGTGAGCGTCGGCGTCGATTTCCTTGTGCAGCACCTTCTCCGCGCCGGAGATCGCGATCGCGACGACCTGGCCGCGCAGGTGCTCGCGGGCCCGCGTCACCTCCTGCTCGATCTCGGACTGCGCTGCCTGCTTGATGCGTTCGCCCTCGGTACGAGCCGTGCCCTTGGCCTCCTCGACGATCTCGTTGGCGCGCTTCTGTGCCTGGTCGATGATCTCCGAGGCCTGGTCCTTCGCTTCGCGCAGGGTCTCGGTCGCCCGCTGACGGGCGAGCTCTTCCTCGTGCTCGCCCCGCTCGGCGGCCGCGAGTCCGTCGGCGATCTTCTTCTGGCGTTCGTGCAGCGCATCGCGCAGCGGCGGCCAGATGAAGCGCATCGTGAACCATACGAAGATGGCGAATGCGATGGTCTGGCCGAAGAGCGTCAGATTGAGGTTCATAGCTGCCCCCCAGCGGGTAGCGGTTTACGCCGGCCGCAGCGCGGCGTAGCCGAACACTAGCCGACGAAAACCAGGTACAGACCGATGGCGAGGCCGATCACCGAGAGGGCGTCGAGCAGACCCGCGACGATGAACATCTTCACCTGCAGCATCGGCGCCATTTCCGGCTGGCGCGCGGCGCCTTCCAGGAACTTCCCGCCGAGGATGCCGAAGCCGATGGCGGTACCGAAACCGGCCGCGCCCAGCATCAGGCCGGCGGCAATCATCTTCAGTCCGACTGCAATTTCCATTGGTTACTCCCGGGTGTCATGAAGTGTCGGTGACCCGATGTCGGCACCGGTTCAATGCTCGTCCGACTCGTGCGCCATGCTCAGGAACACGATCGTCAGGACCATGAAAATGAAGGCCTGCAGCAGGATGATCAGGCACTCGAAAATGGCCCACGGTACCTGCAGGAACGGCTGCGCCCAGAACGGAACGAGGGCGGCGATCAGGATGAAGACCATGTCGCCGGCGTAGATGTTGCCGAACAGACGCATGCCGAGCGAGATGGTCTTGGCCACGAGCGTGACGGTCTCGAGCAGGAGGTTGAACGGCATCAGCCACTTGCCGAACGGGTGCAGCGTCATCTCCTTGGTGAATCCGACCACGCCCTTGATCCTTAGGCTGTAGAAGATGATCAGGCAGAACACCGCCAGGGCCATCCCCATCGGGGCGTTGACGTCAGCCGAGACGACGTAGTGCATGTGGCCGATCCCGAATACGCTCTCCGCAAGGAGCGGGATCCAGTCGACGGGTACGAGGTCCGTCGCGTTCATGAGGAAGACCCAGCAGAAGATCGTGAGCGCCAGCGGTGCGATGAGCTCGCTGCGCCCGTGGAACGAGTCGCGCACCTGGTTCTCGACGAACTCGACGATCCACTCCACCACGTTCTGGAGCATGCCGGGCTCCGCGCTGGTCGCGCGCCTGGCGGCGATGCGGAACACGGTGAGGAACACCAGGCCCAGCAGGATGGACCAGAACATGGTGTCCACGTGAATGGACCAGAACCCCATGTTGGCGGCATCCGCGGCGCTGTGGGCGAAGCCCCACGTGCCGTCGGCGTGCTGACCGAACGTGAGATTGGTCAGGTGGTGCTTGATGTACTCCTGCGAAGTGAGTTGTTCGCCGCTTTCCATAACGCCCCACCGTATGGCTGTACGCTCAGGTCTCCAGGAGGATCGGCGCGAACCAGTGCACCGCCTGCACCGCGATGAACCCCAGTATCAACGGGGCCAGCGGCACGTCCGGCCATGCCCGGTAGATGACGACCAGCACGACGACGATCGTCGCCAGCTTGGTCGCCTCCCCCAGGTATAACGCCCGCAGCATCTGCCCGGCATCCCCCCCGGGGCCGAGCACGCGGTATGCAAACCAGGCCTGCGGCAGCAGGCATGTCGCGCCTCCGAGCGCCGCCGCCAGACCTCCCGTCCAACCGGCGATCGCCGAGGCGATTCCGGCAGCGACGACCAGGACCACGCCCTGGGCGGCAACGAGCCGCCTGATCCCCGGCCGGCGTGCGGCCTGCCGCTGCTGCGTAGCCGGCACCCCCACCTCCTGATCCCGGCCGCGCGCGGGCCGGTTCACAGGGGAGCCGGCGCACGCGAAGCGCGGGAGTATATCGACCCCCCCTCCGGGGGGTCAACTTGAACCGCGCGCATCCGCGGCGGCGCTGCCGGGCGCCTCCGGACCGCGGCGCGCCAGTGCGAGTCCGCCGCACCTCTACCGGATGTGCGCCAGGATGCCCTCCAGCTCATCGTTGCTGTTGTACGTGATCTGAAGTCGGCCGCGGCCGCCCTTGCCCGGGTGCACGGTGACATCGGCGCCGAGCTTTTCCGAGAGTTCCTGCTCCAGGCGGCGCGTGTCCGGATCCTTGCGCGTCGCGCCGCGCGGTGCCGACTCGTCCCTTCCTTCCAGCTCGCGGCGCACGAGGGCCTCGGTGGCGCGGACCGTCAGACCACGTGCCGCGACCTTGCGCGCGATCGCCCGCTGGTGGTCTCCCTTGAGGCCGAGCAGCGCACGCGCGTGACCCATCTCGAGGCTGCGCGTCTCGACGAGCCGCTTGACCTCTTCGTCCAGCTCCTGCAGGCGCAGGAGGTTGCTCACCGAGGCCCGCGAGCGGCCGACGGCCGCGGCCACCTGCTGGTGCGTGAGACCGAAGTCCTCGACCAGGCGGGCGATGGCGCGTGCTTCCTCCAGCGGATTGAGATCCTCGCGCTGGATGTTCTCGATGAGCGCGACGGCGGCGGCGGCCTGGTCATCGAGGGCGCGCACGACGGCCGGCAGTTCGTGCAGCCCGGCGATCTGCGCCGCGCGCCAGCGCCGCTCGCCCGCGATGAGCTCGTAGCCGTCGTCCACCGGACGCACGACGACCGGCTGCACCATGCCCTGGGCGGAGATCGAGTCGGCCAGTTCCTGGAGGGCGTCCGGGTCGAAGTGCCGGCGCGGCTGGTAGCGGCCGCGGCGCACCCGGTCGATCGGCAGCGACTGGAGTTCGCGCTCGCGGTCCGCGTCGGTGACCTCGGTCACCGAGCTGATCGAGGCGGATTCGCCCAGCAGGGCGTCGAGCCCCCGTCCGAGACCGCGCTTCTTCGACATGATGGCGCCGCTATCCGTGGGTCGGTTGCAGGTCAGGCCGCGCCCGCGCTCTCGCGGACACGGGCACGGGAATCCTTGCGCAGGACCTCGCCCGCGAGGGCCAGGTAGGCCAGCGCGCCGCGCGAGGTGCGGTCATAGTACATGACCGGGCGGCCATAGCTCGGCGCTTCGGCCAGACGTACGTTGCGCGGGATGATCGTGCGATACACCTGGTCGCCGAAGTGACCGGTGAGCTGGTCGGAGACGTCCGACCCGAGGTTGTTGCGACCGTCGTACATGGTGCGCAACAGGCCTTCGACCTGGAGGTTCGGGTTCACGGTCTGGCGCACGTCCTCGATGGTTCCCAGCAGGGCGGACAGGCCCTCGAGCGCGTAGTACTCGCACTGCATCGGGATCATGACGCCGTCGGCGGCGACCAGGGCATTGAGCGTGAGGATGTTCAGCGACGGCGGGCAGTCGATGAGAATGTAGTCGTAGTCGTCGCGGATGTCGTCCAGGGCGCGCTTGAGGCGTTGCTCGCGCGCCAGCTTCTCCATCAGCTTGACCTCGGCCGCCGTCAGGTCGCCGTTCGACGGGAGCAGTGCGTAGTGCACCTCGTCAAGCACGAGCACCGCGTCGCGCGCCCCGCATTCGCCCATCAGGACGTGGTAGGCCGAGCGCGCGAGGCCCTGCTTGTCGACGCCGCTGCCCATCGTGGCATTGCCCTGGGGGTCCAGGTCCACGAGGAGCACCCGACGGTGCGTGGACGCCAGCGACGCCGCCAGGTTGACGGCCGTCGTGGTCTTGCCGACGCCGCCCTTCTGGTTGGTTACCGCGATGATCCGGCCCATCGGTTCGTCACTCCTTCGCCGCGCCGGGCGCGAGCCGCACTGCGTGGCGCCGGCCCTCGATCCCGTGGATCGCCAGTGGCAGGACCTCCGCACACCAGGCGTCACCCAGGGCGGCCACCTCGGCGGCGGGATCGCGCCCCTTGGCGGCCAGCAGGCAACCACCGGGCGCGCGCAGCTGCGCGGCCGCCGCGACGAACTCGGCCAGGGTGCCGAAGGCACGCGTCATGACCGTATCGTAGCGCGCTCCGGCCGGCGCGTCCTCGGCCCGGCAGCGCTCTACGATAACATTCGCGAGCCCCAGGGTGCGGGCAACATGCTCCAGGAACAGGGCGCGCTTGGCCCGGGGCTCGATCAGGGTTACCGACCACGCCGGGCGGACGATGGCGAGCGGGATCCCCGGGAGCCCGCCACCCGATCCGACATCGGCCAGGCGCTGCCCGCGCACGAGCGGCGCCAGGGCCAGGCTGTCGAGCAGATGGACCGGGATCATCCGGTCCGGCTCGAGCACGGAGGTGAGGTTGTGCACGCGACCCCAGCGTGCGAGCTCGTCGCGGTAGGCGAGCAGCCGGTCGCACAGCGCGCTGTCGGCGTCGAGGCCCAGTGCCTCGACCCCGGTTTTCAGGGTTGCGCCCGTCATCAGGCAGTGCGCTGCAGGGGCGCCCGGCGGCGGCGCAGGTGCACGAGGAGCAGCGAGATGGCCGCGGGCGTCACGCCGGGGATGCGGGTGGCCTGCCCCACGGTTGCGGGACGGTGCCGTGCCAGCTTTTCGCGCACCTCCGCGGAGAGGCCGACCACCGACGCGTAGTCGATGTCGCCCGGGATGGCCGTGTCCTCGCGCGCACGATCGCGCGCGATCTGTTCGTCCTGCCGGGCGACGTATCCGGCGTAACGCGCCTGGACCTCCACCTGCAGCGTAACGTCGTCGGGCCCGGCCCCGGGGCCCAGGCCCGGCGCGGCGGCGAGTTCCGCGTAGCCGATTTCCGGTCGGCGGAGCAGGTCGATGGCGCGCTCGGGGCGCGACAGCCGCACGGCACAGGCAGCCTCGAGGTGCCTGGCGGCGGCGTCCCCCGGCCGGACGACGAGCCCGGCCAGGCGGGCGCGCTCCGCCTCGATCGCATCGCGGCGCGCGCAGAACGCGGCCCAGCGCTGGTCGTCGACGAGGCCGAGTTCGCGCCCGGTGGGCGTGAGCCGCAGGTCCGCGTTGTCCTCGCGCAGCTGGAGCCGGTACTCGGCGCGGCTGGTGAACATGCGGTAGGGCTCGCGCGTCCCGCGGGTCACGAGATCATCGATGAGCACGCCGATATAGGCCTCGTCCCGGCGCGGCGTCCAGGGTTCGTCCCCCGCGGCCAGGCGCGCGGCGTTGAGGCCGGCGACCAGGCCCTGGGCGGCGGCCTCCTCGTAGCCCGTGGTGCCATTGATCTGGCCCGCGAAGAACAGGCCGCCGATCGGGCGCGTCTCCAGGGACGGGTGCAGGCCGCGCGGATCGAAGTAATCGTACTCGATGGCGTACCCGGGCCGCGTGACATGGGCCCGCTCGAAGCCGGGTATCGATCGCACGAGCGCGAGCTGCACATCGAAGGGCAGGCTGGTCGAGATGCCGTTCGGGTATACCTCGCGGGTGTCGAGTCCTTCGGGTTCGATGAAGACCTGGTGATGATCGCGGTCCGCGAAGCGCACGACCTTGTCCTCGATCGACGGGCAGTAGCGCGGACCCTCACCCTCGATCGCGCCCGCGTATATGGCGGAGCGGTGCAGCGCGCCACGCACGATGTCGTGCGTGGCCGGACCCGTATGGGTAATGTGGCAGCGAGTCTGCCGCGGGTGATCGGCGCGCGAGCCCAGGTGCGAGAATACCGGCCGGGGCTCGTCGCCCGGTTGCACCTCCAGGCGATCGAGGTTCAGCGTGCGGCCATCGAGGCGCGGCGGCGTGCCCGTCTTGAGCCGCCCGACCTCGAACGGCAGTTCGCGCAATCGCCGGGCCAGGGCGAGCGCCGGCGGGTCGCCGGCGCGACCGCCGCCGTGGCTCGCGTCGCCGACATGGATACGTCCACCGAGGAAGGTACCCACCGTCAGCACGACGCTCGGCGCGCGAAACGCGATGCCCAGCTGGGTGACGACGCCGGTGACGCGACCGTCCTCGACGAGGAGGTCCTCGACCCCCTGCTGGAACACGGAGAGCCCCGGCTGGCGCTCGACGATGGCGCGGATCGCTGCGCGGTACAGGGCGCGGTCGGCCTGGGCGCGGGTGGCACGCACGGCCGGACCCTTGCGGCGGTTGAGCGTGCGCAGGTGGATCGCGGCCCGGTCGGCGGCCCGCGCCATGGCACCGCCGAGCGCGTCGATCTCGCGCACGAGGTGCCCCTTGCCGATCCCCCCGATGGCGGGGTTGCAGCTCATCTGGCCGATGGTGTCCAGGTTCTGGGTGAGCAGCAGGGTACGCGCGCCCGTCCGGGCGGCCGCGAGGGCGGCCTCGGTGCCGGCGTGGCCCCCACCGATCACGATCACGTCATGCGTTTCCGGGTAGTTCATGGGCGGATGGTAGCGCCAGCGGGGGGTCGGAAGAAGTGTCTCGCCGGGGAACCGGGTGCGCCGGTGGGGGTCCGATGCAGGGTACGGCGGGCACGGGGGAAGCCGGAATGCGCGTGACGGCGATGCGGGTGATGACGGGCGTGGCCCTGCTGGCGCTCGGCGCGACGGCGTTGATCCCGGCCGACGGAGGCACGCTGGCGCACCCGCGGCCGTTGCCGGCGTTCACGCATGCCGAGCGCGAATCCTGGATCAACAGTGCGCCGCTGACCCGCGCCGGGCTCCGCGGTTCGGTGGTGGTGGTCGACGTCTGGGCCTTCGAATGCTGGAATTGCTACCGTTCGTTCCCCTGGCTGAACGCGGTGCGGCAGCGCTTCGCGGACCGCGGACTGCGCGTCGTCGGCGTCCACGCGCCGGAATTCGATGCCGAGCGTGTGCGCGCCAGCGTGGTCGCGAAGGTCCATGAGTTCGGGCTCGACAATCCGGTGATGATGGACAACGACCATTCCTACTGGAACGCGCTGGGCAACCGCTTCTGGCCCACGTTCTACGTGGTCGACCGCGACACCCGGATTCGGGGCGTGTTCATCGGCGAGACGCACGCCGGCGATGCGCGTGCGCGGCAAATGGAGTCGCTCATCGAGCAACTGCTTTCCGAACGCGCGGGGGGTTGAGTTCTTCCCGTTCACTTGCCGATGCAGAAGCGCGAGAAGATCTCGCCGAGCAGATCCTCCGTCGTCACCGTGCCGGTGATCCGGCCGAGGGCGTGCTGGGCCTGGCGGAGACACTCGGCCGCGAGCTCGCCCGAGGCAGACTGATCGAGCTCCGCGGCGGCGCGTTCAATCGACCGCCCCGCCTCGTCAAGCGCCTCGATGTGCCGGCGACGCGCGCTGAATACACCGCTGTCCCCCGTGCCACCCAGCACCTGCCGCAGATGGGCCCGCAGGGCGTCGACACCTGCGCCGGTCACGGCGGACAGGTTGAAAGCGTGCCCGGTTTCGCCGTGCGCCACGCCCGCGGGCTCCCCGGTCAGGTCGACCTTGTTGCGCACGAGGTCGATCGGGATCCCATCCGGCAATTCGCTCGGCCAGGGTCCGGGGTCCGCGGCGTCGACCACCAGCAGGATGCGGTCCGCGCGCGACAGCGCCGCGTGTGCTCGTCGGACCCCTTCGGATTCGACCGGATCCCGCGTGGCGCGCAATCCCGCCGTATCGATCGCCGTCAGGGGAACACCGGCGATGCGGATGCGTTCGCGCAGAAGGTCGCGGGTGGTGCCGGCAACGTCGGTCACGATGGCCGCGTCCGTTCCCGCGAGCAGGTTGAGCAGGCTGGACTTGCCGACATTCGGTGCTCCCGCGATCACGAGGGTCAGGCCCTCGACCAGCCGCCGCCCCTCGGCCGCGGCGGACCGGGTCTGCGCCAGGAGGTGGCGGAGCCCGGCAAGCCGTTCATGCAACGTGCGGTCGGCGAGGAAGTCGATCTCCTCGTCGGGAAAGTCGAGCGCGGCCTCGATCCACGCGCGCAGGTCGATCAGCTGATCGACCAGCGTGTGAACGCGGTCCGAGAACGCACCTTCGAGCGAGCGCATGGCGGCACGCGCGCCCGCCGCGTCGGCAGTCTCGATCAGGTCGGCGACGGCTTCCGCCTGGGCGAGGTCTAGGCGTCCGTTGAGGAATGCCCGCTCGGTGAATTCACCCGGGCGGGCCGCGCGGGCGCCGAGTTCCAGCACCCGCGCCAGGACCGCGTCCATGACGGCCGGTCCCCCGTGGCCATGGAGCTCCAGGGTGTCTTCGCCGGTGTAGGAGTCGGGGCCGGGGAACCAGAGCACGAGGCCCCGGTCTATGGCCGCGCCGTCGCGGTCACGGAAGGTCCTCACCACGGCGCGCCGGGCGGGCGGCAGCGCGCCGAGGAGTACCCCCGCCACGGTTGCGGCGCGGGGGCCACTGACACGGACGATGCCGACCGCACCGTGCCCGGGCGGTGTGGCGACGGCGGCGATGGTGTCCGCAGCGGCGCTGGCGGTCACGCCATTCGCGTCAGGACTTCGCCTTGGATCGTGATCGGGATTTTTCCTTGCCACCGTCGCCCACGACGTACCGGGTGATGTAGTACTGCTGGGCCCCGGACAGGACATTGTTCGTCAGCCAGTACAGCACGAGCCCGGCCGGGAAGAACGAGAAGAAGATCGTGAAGACGAAGGGCAGCGCCATGAACAGCTTTTGCTGGATGGGATCGACGGGCGCCGGGTTGAGCCGCTGCTGAGCCCACATGGAGATGCCCATCAGCAAGGGCAGCACGTAGTAGGGGTCGCGCGACGAAAGATCGTTGATCCACAGCATGAAGTCGGCGTGACGGAGCTCGACACTGCCGAGGAGCATCCAGTACAGCGCGATGAACACCGGGATCTGCACGACGATCGGTAGACAGCCACCGAGCGGATTGATCTTCTCCGTCTTGTACAGGTCCATCATGGCGCGGCCCATCTTCTCGCGGTCGTCGCCGTGACGTTCCTTCAGCTGCTTGATCTTGGGCTGCATCTTCTTCATGCGCGCCATCGACTTGTAGCTGGTCTCCGAAAGCTTGTAGAAGACGAGCTTGATCATCATGGTGAGCAGGATGATCGACCAGCCCCAGTTGCCGATGAATGCATGGATGTGGTCGAGCACCCAGAACAGGGGTGCCGACAGCACCGTCATGTAGCCGTAATCGATGGTGAGGTCGAGTCCCTGTGCAGCGGCCTCGAGGCGCTGCTTCTCCTTTGGCCCCAGGAAGAGCTCGGTCGAGAAGCGGGCGTTCGCCCCGGGGGCGACCTGCCGGGCGGGTGAGTAGAGGCCGATGATGTAGCGCGGCAGCGAGCCCTTGTCGAGCACCTTCGTGTAGAAGGTGTTGTTCTCGCTGGATCCGGGGATGCACGCGGCCAGGAAGTAGTGATCGACCATCGCCGTCCATCCGCCCTGGACGGTCTTCTGCAGGTTTTCGTCGGCCAGATCGTCGAATGCGATCTTCTCGTACTTGTCCGCCTGGCTGTAGTAGGCAGCACCGAAGAACGCGGGAATGAGGGGCGGCTTCTCGCCCTCGGGCACGGGCTCGCGCTGAAACTGGTGGTACTGGCGCCCGGTCCATGATTTCCCGCTGCCGTTGCTCACGTCGAAATCGACGTTGACGACGTAGCTGTCGCGGTGGAACACGAAGGTCTTCGTGACGCGGACGCCGCCGCGGGTCCAAGTGAGCGGCACGCGCAGTTCGTCTTTGCCCTTCGAAAGGCGGTACTGGTCGCGCTCCGCGGTGTAGGTGTCGTGGTGCGTCGGCGCGGGCGCATGACCGGCCTGGAGACCGGATTGCGCAATGAACATGCGCCCCGGGGCATCACTCAGCAGTTGCACCGGCTGTTTGCGGCCGACCTTGTGCTTGTACTTGATCAGCGAGGCGTCCCGGATGTCGGCGCCATGCGTATCGATGGTCACGTCGAGCAGGTCGGTGACCACGTGGACCCGTTTTCCATGTGGGAGCGTGTCGTCCTTCGGCGCGGAAACGGGCGCCGACGCCTGCCCGTTGTTGCCGCCCCCCTGGTTCCCGGAGCTGGTGATCGGCGTACCGGGCGTATCCTCGGGGGCGCCTGCGCCCTCGCCTCCGGAAGAGGTGGATGCGGAGCCGGCCGGGCGGGTGCCGGACTCGGCCGTGGCGGCCTGCTGGCCGGACCCGGATTGCGGACCGTAGTCCACCTGCCAGGTCTGCCAGATGAGCAGGATCAGGAGACCGAGCGCGCCGTAGAGGAATAACCGCTGGTTGTCCATCGCTCGCTTCTGGTTCCGGTATGTGCGCGGCGGTCAGCCGTCGGCAAGACGGCGCCGGAGGATGTTCCACTGTCGATCGATGCTGGCCCGCAGCGAGGCGCGGTCGGCGGTTGCGGCGGCCGGTTTCGGCAGGACCACCACGTCGACGCCCGCCAGTGCCTCCTGGTGCGCGCGAAAGCTTTCGCGGACGATCCGCTTGAACGTGTTGCGAGCGCTCGCGCGTGCGATTCGGCGCCGTGCGACCGCCAGGCCGAGCCGCGCGTGCGGCAGGCCGTTGGCCCGGGCCAGCACCGTCACCAGGCGGTCGCCGAGGCGCGTGGGCTCGTCGAAGACGTACCGGAACTGGCGCGGTTCCTGTAGGCGCAGGCGACGCGGGAACCGCCCCATGCAGGGCCTCGGCGCGACCGTCGCCGTGCCGTCACGGAGTCAGGCGATGGCGGCCCTTCGCGCGCCGCGCCTTGAGCACCGCCCGACCCTGGCGCGTTGCCATGCGTGCGCGGAAGCCGTGCGTCCGCTTGCGGCGAAGTACGCTGGGCTGAAACGGTCTCTTCATCGTCGCATTCCTGATCGTCTGGCGCGCCCGCGACCGGGCGGAAACAAGCGGGCGATCCTAGCGCCGCGGGCGCCGTGGGTCAACGGCGCAGACTTCTAGATCAGTCTCCGCATCGGGCGTACACTGCGGCGTCTGTCCGGTCCCGGAGCCCTCGCGCCCGAAACGCACCGGCCCGTCAGCGGCCGGCCCGGGCACCGGTCCGTTGTCATCTCGCGCAGTCCCGGCCGGGGGGATGGATCGTTGGGTGCCGCCATCTGGAAACGCTGCCTCTCCCAGCTCGAGCGCGAACTCTCGGAACAGCAGCTCAACACCTGGATTCGCCCCCTCCAGCCGCAGCACGAGGACGGCGTGCTCAAGCTCTATGCGCCGAACCGGTTCGTGCTGGACTGGGTACGAGAGCACTTCTTCGAGCGCATCGATCACATCGTCCACGGCCTCGGCGATCACGATACCGCGCGGGTGGTGCTCGAGGTCGGCAGCCACGCGGCGGTGCCTGCGCCGACCCCTGCGGCGGCCGTCGAGGACATGACCCCGACGGTTGCGGCCGAACGCAACGGCGGCCGGTTACCGGGTGTCGAGCACAACCTCAACCGCGAGTTCACGTTCGAGACATTCGTCGAGGGCAAATCCAACCAGCTGTGCCGGGCGGCGTCGCTCCAGGTGGCCGACAACCCGGGCCGTGCGTACAACCCGCTGTTCATCTACGGCGGCGTGGGCCTCGGCAAGACCCACCTCATGCACGCAGTGGGCAACGGGATGCTCGCGCGCGACCCCGGCAGCCGGGTCGTATACCTCCACTCCGAACGCTTCGTCGCCGACATGGTCAAGGCGCTGCAACGGAACGCGATCAACGAGTTCAAGCGGTTCTATCGCTCGCTGGACGCCCTGTTGATCGACGACATCCAGTTCTTCGCGCGCAAGGAGCGCTCGCAGGAGGAATTCTTCCACACGTTCAACGCACTGCTGGAAGGCGACCAGCAGGTGATTCTGACGTGCGACCGGTACCCCAAGGAGGTGGACGGCCTGGAGGAGCGACTCAAGTCCCGCTTCGGGTGGGGGCTGACCGTGGCGATCGAGCCGCCGGAGCTCGAGACGCGGGTCGCCATCCTGCATCGCAAGGCGGAGCAGGCCGAGATCGATCTGCCGGATGAAGTGTCGTTCTTCATTGCGAAACGGATCCGCTCGAATGTGCGCGAGCTCGAGGGTGCATTGCGCCGCGTGATTGCCAACGCCCACTTCACCGGCCGCCCGATCACGCTGGACTTCGCGCGCGAGGCGCTGCGCGACCTGATCGCACTGCAGGACAAGCTGGTGACGGTCGAGAACATCCAGAAGACCGTCGCGGAGTACTACAAGATCCGCGTATCCGACCTGCTGTCGAAGCGACGCAGCCGCTCGATCGCACGGCCGCGGCAGATCGCCATGGTGCTGGCGAAGGAGCTGACGAACCATAGTCTTCCGGAAATCGGCGACGCCTTCGGTGGTCGCGATCACACGACGGTACTGCACGCCTGCCGGAAGATCGCGGAGTTGCGGGAATCGGACGTGCGCGTGGACGAGGATTACTCCAACATGATCCGGACGCTGACGAGTTGACGGGGCGGGCTCGCAACAACCGGTACACAGCCTGTGGAAAAGCTGGGGAAAAGAGGAAGGCGCACGCCGGGAGCCGAATTCCCGCACAGCTTGTCCACAGGCCGTGCGGATCATGGCGGTGTGCTTGCGCACAGGCTGATTGCAATCTAACCGGTTGAATTTGAACCGGTTTTTGGTATCACCCACAGGCTGATGGGGGTCCCAATAACAACATCAGTAATATATATAAGAGAATCACTTACTACTGAACAGGGATCGCGAATGAAACTCGAGATATCCCGGGAAGCGCTGCTCAAGCCGCTACAACAGGTCATTGGCGCCGTCGAGCGTCGCCAGACCCTGCCGGCGCTCGCGAACGTGCTGCTCAGCGCGGACGAGCATGGACTACAACTGACAGCGACGGATCTCGAACTCGAGCTGCGCGCGCGGGTGTCGGTGGACGTGGAGCGCTCGGGCGAAACGACCGTATCCGCCCGCAAGCTGCTGGACATCTGCCGGACGCTGCCCCAGGGAGCCTCGTTGGCGCTGGAGCTCGAGGGCGAGAAGGTGTCCGTCCGGTCCGGGCGCAGCCGGTTCACGCTGGCGACGCTTCCGCCGGCTGAATTCCCGGTGGTCGACGACGTCCAGGGACAGGTGGAATTCGCGATACCACAGGCGGACCTGAAGCGCGGAATCGAGAAGATCGGGTTCGCGATGGCGCAACAGGACGTGCGGTACTACCTGAACGGCCTCCTGATCGAACTCTCGGACCAGTGCCTGAGGACGGTGGCCACCGATGGTCATCGGCTGTCACTGTGCGAGGTGCCCGCGGAATTGCCGGATGGCGCAGCGGAACAGGTGATCGTGCCGCGCAAGGGCGTGATCGAGCTGGCCCGGCTGCTCGACGAGGACGCGGAGGCGCCGGCCACGCTGCGGATCGGGGGCAGCCACATCCAGGTGGAGCTCCCGGGGCTGCGTTTCACTTCGAAGCTGATCGACGGGCGCTTCCCGGATTACAGTCGGGTCGTGCCCGAAACCGGTTCGCGCGAGCTGCGGGCCGATCGCGAGACACTGCGCCAGGCGCTGGTGCGGACGTCGATCCTGTCCAACGAGAAGTACAAGGGAGTGCGCCTGGCCATGGGGCCGGAAGGGCTGCGTATCCAGACGCACAACCCGGTGCAGGAAGAAGCGGAGGAAGAGGTCGAGGTCGTGTACCAGGGGGATCCGCTCGAGATCGGGTTCAACGTGGTGTACCTGCTGGAAATCCTGGGAAGCATCGAGGGCGACGAGGTGCAGGCGGAGTTCAACGATGCGAACAGCAGCGTGCTGATCCGGGACGTGGCTTCGGGTGAGTGCCGGCACGTCGTGATGCCCATGCGGCTGTGAGCCGGGCGTGGCCGTCATGCGCCTGACGGCGCTGGACGTCCACGACGTGCGGGTGGTCGAGGCCGCGGCGCTGGAGCCCTGTGGCGGAATCAACCTGATCGTGGGTGCGAACGCGGCAGGCAAGACCAGCCTGCTGGAGGCGATTCATCTGCTGTCGACGGGGCGCTCGTTCGCGGCAACGCGGCCCACGCGACTCGTCGGCTGGGGTGGGGGCCCGTTGCGCATCGTGGCGCGGGTGCAGTCGGGCAGCGGGGCGTTGCATCGGCTGGGCCTGGAGCGTGGTGCGACGGGCGCGGCGTTGATGCGGGTCGATGGCCGTTCGGCGGAGCGGGTGGCGGAGCTGGCGCGCCTGCTGCCGGTCGTCGCAATACATCCGGACAGCCACGGGCTGATCGGCGGGGCACCGGCCGAGCGCCGCCGCCTCCTCGACCTGGGGTTGTTCCACGTGGAACGTGCTTTCCACGCGTCCTGGCAGACCTTCCGACGCGCTCTGGCGCAACGCAATGCAGTGATCCGGGCGGGTGCGGGCAGCGCGGAGCTCGATGCCTGGGACAGGGAACTCGCGGATGCCGGTCTCGCGATCGATCGCATGCGTCGTGCGTACGTCGAGGGATTGGCGAGCGAGGTCGATGCGTTGATGCCGGAACTGCTGGGTGCGCCCGGTCGGGTCGAGCTGACCTACCGTCCGGGCTTCGACGCGGAGGTCGGGCTCCATGAGTCGCTGCGGCGGAGCCGCGGGCGGGACCGGGAGCAGCATACGACGACCGTGGGACCGCAAAGGGCGGATCTTCGGGTCCGGCTCGATGGCCGGGACGTACGGCAGCGGGTATCGCGGGGACAGCAGAAGCTGCTCGTGTATCTCCTGCGGTTGGCCCAGGCACGGCAGCTGGCAGGGGCGGAAGGGTGTGTGCTGTTGCTGGACGACCCGGGTGCCGAGCTCGACGTCGAGCACCGTGGCCGGGTGATGGCGGCAGTGCTGGGAATCGGTGTGCAGGCGTTCGTGACCGCGGTCGATCTGGCGGCCGTACCGCTGCCGTCGGCGGTGGAGTCGAAGGTGTTCCACGTGGAACAGGGGCGGGTAGCCGAGGTGATACAATGATCCGTTCATGCGAAGGAATGTGCCGATGACCGAGCCGAGCCCCCTCTACGACTCCTCCCAGATCAAGGTCCTGAAGGGCCTTGATGCCGTGCGCAAGCGTCCGGGCATGTACATCGGTGACACGGATGACGGCACCGGCCTGCACCACATGGTATTCGAGGTCGTCGACAATGCGATCGATGAGGCGTTGGGCGGCTACTGCTCCAATATCGAGGTGGTCATCCATGCGGACGAGTCGATCACCGTGGTGGACGACGGTCGTGGCATCCCCGTGGATGTGCACCAGGAAGAGGGGCGCTCGGCGGCCGAGGTGATCATGACGGTGCTGCACGCCGGCGGGAAGTTCGACCAGAACTCGTACAAGGTGGCCGGTGGCCTGCACGGTGTGGGTGTATCCGTGGTCAACGCGCTGTCGTCGCAGCTGCGGATGACCATTCATCGCGACGGACAGGTGCATCGCCAGGACTACGACCACTCGGTCCCGGTAGCGCCCATAGCCGTCATCGGCGAGACGGACCGGTCCGGCACCGAGGTCCACTTCAAGCCCGACCCCGACATCTTCACCAATATCGAATTCCACTACGACGTCCTGGCGCGGCGCCTCCGAGAGCTGTCGTTCCTGAATTCGGGTGTGCGCATCTCGCTGACCGATGAGCGCAGCGGCAAGGAGGACGTGTTCGAGTACCAGGGCGGCATCCGCGCCTTCGTCGAGCACCTGAACCGTGCCAAGGCGCCCCTGCACCAGAAGGTGTTCCATTTCTCCGCCATGTCCGGTGAGATCGGCGTCGAGGTCGCGCTGCAGTGGAATGATTCGTATCAGGAGAACATCTTCTGTTTCACGAACAATATTCCGCAGCGGGACGGCGGCACGCACATGGCCGGCTTCCGCACTGGGCTGACGCGAACCCTCAACCAGTACATGGAGAGCGAGGGAATCCTCAAGCGCGCGAAGATCGCGCCGACGGGCGATGATGCGCGCGAAGGCCTGACCGCGGTGCTCTCGGTCAAGGTGCCCGATCCCAAGTTTTCCTCGCAGACGAAAGACAAGCTCGTCTCGTCCGAGGTGCGTGGCGCCGTCGAGTCGGTATTCGCCGAGCAGTTCTCCACCTATCTCCTGGAGCACCCGAACGACGCGAAGGCGATCACCGCGAAGATCGTCGACGCGGCACGGGCGCGGGACGCGGCGCGCAAGGCGCGGGACATGACACGCCGGAAGGGGGCGCTGGACGTCGCCGGGCTCCCCGGGAAACTGGCCGACTGCCAGGAGAAGGATCCGGCGAAGTCCGAACTGTTCCTGGTGGAGGGCGATTCGGCGGGCGGATCGGCCAAGCAGGGCCGTGACCGCCGGACCCAGGCGATCCTGCCCTTGAAGGGGAAGATCCTGAATGTCGAGAAGGCGCGCTTCGACCGCATGCTGTCGTCCGGGGAAGTCGCGACGCTGATCACGGCCCTGGGGTGCGGTATCGGGCGTGACGAATTCGATGCCGACAAGCTTCGGTACCATCGCATCGTGATCATGACGGACGCCGACGTGGACGGCTCGCACATCCGGACGCTCTTGCTGACGTTCTTCTATCGGCAGATGTCGGAGCTGATCGCGCGCGGGCACATCTACATCGCCCAGCCACCGCTGTACAAGGTCAAGCGGGGCAAGCAGGAACACTACGTCAAGGACGACGACGAGCTGAACGCCCACCTGCTGGCGATTGCGCTCGACGATGCGCGCCTGTTCGTGAATCCGGGTGCGCCGCCGATTGCGGAAGCCGCGCTCGAGGAGTTGGCGACGGAATACACCCGTGTCGAGCGGCTGGTGGATCGGCTCGCGCGGCGTTACGACCGTCACCTGCTCGAGCGGCTCCTGAACGTGCCGCGGGTGCACGAGCACGACCTCCAGGATCCGGACGCGATGGACGCGTGGGCCATGAGGCTCGGCGAGCGGCTCAACCGCGGCGCGCAGAATGGCTACCAGGTCCGGGCCGAACGCCAGGACGCGGGCGTCGGAGTGGTCGTCGAGCATTCGGTGCATGGCAACGTACACCGCAACGCGCTCGGGCCAGGCTTCTTCGGGTCGCCCGAGTACCAGGCGATCGGCACCTTTGCCGAACGCGCCCACGACCTCCTCGAAGAAGGGGCATTCATCGAGCGCGGCAACCAGAAGCGACCGGTCACGGAGTTTCACGACGTCATGGAGTGGTTGCTGGCCGAGGGACGCAAGGGGCTGAGCTTTCAGCGCTACAAGGGCCTCGGCGAGATGAATCCGGAGCAGCTCTGGGAGACCACGATGAACCCGGATTCGCGTCGCTTGCTGCAGGTTCGCATCGAGGACGCGGTGGCAGCGGACGAAATGTTCACGACGCTGATGGGCGACCAGGTGGAGCCGCGGCGGGCGTTCATCGAGCGCAATGCGCTCGCCGTGAGCAACCTCGATATCTGACGCGTTGCGCGGGCCGTGAACGAGGATCGCCGAGGGTTCCACGTGGAACACCTGATAACTTCCGATTAATCAAGTAGTTGCGATTGGAGCTCACGTTGGCTACCGCTGCCGGCGAAAACCCCCTGCTGGCGTTCGACGGCCTTCCGGCATTCCACCGGGTTCACCCCGAGCACGTCGAGCCCGCCATCGACAGCGTTCTCGCCGAGGCCCGGGCAACGCTTGCGCGCCTCGTCGAGGCGAGCGACACGTACACCTGGGCGGAGCTCGTGGCGCCGCTCGAGGTACAGCTCGACCGCCTGGCCCGGGTGTGGGCTCCCGTGCGGCACCTGCACGCGGTGGCCTCGGGCGAGGGCATCCGCGCCGCCTACAATGCCGGCCTGGCAAAGATCAGCCGGTTCCACACCGAACTGGGCCAGCATCGAGGCCTCCACGCCGCCTACCAGCAGATCGCGCATGGCCCCGAGTACGACAGGCTCGATCCGGTCCGCCGCAAGGCCATCGACGATGCGCTGCGCGACTTCCGGCTCGCCGGCGTCGACCTGCCGCAGCCCGATCGCGAGCGCCTTGCCGAGATCGAGTCGGCGCTGGCAGAGCTCCAGAGTCGCTTCGAGGAGAACGTGCTCGACGCCACGCACGCCTGGAGCCGGCCCGTGCTGCGCGAGGACGAACTCTCCGGACTGGGACAGGAGGCCCGGGGCATGGCGCGGGCCGCGGCCGAGCGCGCGGGCCGTGACGGCTGGCTCCTGACGCTCGAGTTTCCCGTGTACCACGCGGTCATGACCAGTGCCGACGATCGATCGCTCCGCCGCGAGCTGTACGAGGCGTGGACGACCCGCGCGTCCGAGCACGGACCGCATGGGGGCCGCTGGGACAACGGCTCGAACATGGAGCGCATCGTCGCACTTCGCCAGGAAAAGGCGCGTCTGCTTGGCTACGCCAACTACGCCGAACTGTCCCTGGCGACCCGCATGGTTCACAAGCCGGAGCAGGTCCTCGGATTCCTCAACGACCTGGCCGGTCGCGCGCTCCCGGCGGCCCGGGCCGAGGTCGACGAGCTCACCGCCTTCGCCTCGGAGCGGCTGGGCATCGAGCGCCTCGAGTCGTGGGACGTGGCCTACGCCTCCGAGAAGCTCAAGCAGTCGCGCTTCTCGATCTCCGAACAGATGCTCAAGCCGTACTTCCCCGCCCCCCGCGTCATCGCCGGCCTGTTCCGCGTGGTCGGGCGCCTGTACGGGGTCCGCGTCGAGCGGGTCGATGGTGTCGAGGCATGGCATCCGGATGTCAGCTACTACCGCGTCCTGGACGAGGCCGGCGAAGAACGCGGGGGCTTCTACCTCGATCTGTACGCGCGCCCCAACAAGCGTGGCGGCGCCTGGATGGACGAGTGCATCACCCGGATGCGCCGTGGCGACCGCCTGCAGCGCCCGGTGGCGTTCCTCACCTGCAACCTGTCGCCCCCCGTGGACGGACGGCCCGCGCTGTTCACTCACGACGAAGTGCTGACCCTGTTCCACGAGTTCGGTCACGGGCTGCACCACATGCTGACCCTGGTCGATGTTCCGAGCCTGGCCGGCATCAACGGAGTGGAATGGGACGCGGTCGAGCTGCCAAGCCAGCTCATGGAGAACTGGTGCTGGGAACGGGAATCCCTGGACCTGATTGCCGGGCACGTGGATACGGGCGAGCCGTTGCCCGACGACCTGCTCCAGCGCCTGCAGGAGAGCCGCCGCTTTCACGCCGCGCTCGCGCTGTTGCGCCAGGTCGAATTCGCCCTCTTCGATTTCCGTCTGCACATGGAAACCTCTGTCGCGGGGGTGCGCGACATCCAGGCGCTCCTCGAGGAGGTGCGCGACTCGGTCACGCTGATCCGCCCGCCCGCCTTCAACCGGTTCGCCCACGGTTTCACCCACATCTTCTCGGGTGGCTACGCGGCCGGCTACTACAGTTACAAATGGGCGGAGGTACTCTCGGCCGATGCATTCGGCGCGTTCGCGGAGGCCGGGGTGCTCGACCGGCGCACCGGCGATGCGTTCCTCCACGCGTTCCTCGAGCAGGGCGGCTCACGACCCGCGCTGGAGTCGTTCCGCGCCTTCCGCGGACGCGAGCCGGACCCGGCGGCACTTCTGCGCCAGTCCGGCCTGGCGGCGTGAGCGCCGCCGTGGGCCTGCGCACGTGAAGATCGCGAGCTGGAACGTCAACTCCCTGAAGGTGCGCCTGCCCCAGGTACTGGCCTGGCTGGAGACGGCCGCACCCGACGCGCTCGCGCTGCAGGAGACCAAGCTCGCAGACGACGCCTTTCCTGCAGACGCGTTCGCACAGGCCGGCTGGCACGTCACGTACAGCGGGCAGAAGACCTACAACGGGGTCGCCCTCGTCACGCGCATCCCGGCACGGGACGTCATCACCGACCTGCCGGGGGCCGATGATCCGCAGCGCCGCGTGCTCGGCGCCACCGTGGACGGTGTCCGCGTCCTGAACCTCTACGTGCCGAACGGGCAGGAAGTCGACAGCGACAAGTACGCCTACAAGCTGGAGTGGCTGGAAAGCCTGGCGGCGCACCTGCGCGCCGCCCTCCACCAGCATCACGACCTGGTCGTCCTTGGCGACTTCAACATCGCGCCCGCCGATGCGGACGTCTACGATCCCGAGGCCCTCGCGGGCCAGATACACTGCAGCGAGCGCGAGCGCGCCGCGCTCCAGCGGCTCCTGGACCTGGGCCTGGAGGACACTTTCCGGCGTTTCGACCAGCCGCCCGGAAGCTTTTCCTGGTGGGACTACCGGGCCAACGCCTTCCGCCGCGGGCTCGGACTCCGCATCGACCTCATCCTCGCGTCGCGGGCACTCGCCGCGCGCTGCACCGCGTCGACGATCGATCCGGCCCCGCGTCGCAACGAGCGCCCGTCCGACCACGCCCCCGTGGTGGCCGAATTCGCGGCCGGGCGCTGAGCGCGGCCGCGCGCCCAACCGGAGCGATCGAGCATGCAGTACCGTGACCTGCGCGACTTCATCGCCGGACTCGAGGCCGATGGCGACCTCCTCCGGATCGAGCACGAAATCGACCCCCGCCTCGAGATGACGGAGATCTGCGACCGCACGCTTCGGCGGTCCGGTCCAGCCCTGCTGTTCACCCGGCCTGCGGGCCACGACGTGCCCGTACTCGGCAACCTCTTCGGTACCGCCCGGCGCGTGGCGCGCGGCATGGGTGCCGAGGACGCGGAGGCCATGCGCGAGATCGGCCGCCTGCTGGCCTTTCTCCGCGAGCCCGATCCTCCGCGCGGCGTGCGCGAGGCATGGCAGAGCCTGCCCATCTTCAAGAAAGTGCTCGACATGGCGCCGAAGACCGTGCGCGGTGGCCCCTGTCAGGACGTCGTACACGAGGGCGACGACGTCGACCTCGGTTCCCTGCCGATCCAGACCTGCTGGCCGGAGGACGCCGGCCCGCTGATCACCTGGGGTCTCGTCGTGACCCGCGGCCCGGACGACGGCCGCGCCAACATGGGGATTTACCGCCAGCAGGTGCTGGGCCCGAATCGCGTGATCATGCGCTGGCTGGCCCACCGCGGCGGTGCCCTGGACTTCCGGGCGTGGCAACAGCAGCGCCCGGGCGAGCCTTTCCCCGTTGCCGTTGCGCTGGGTGCCGACCCGGCCACCACCCTGGCCGCGGTGACGCCCGTACCGGACTCGCTGCCCGAGCACGCCTTCGCCGGCCTGTTGCGCGGGCGCCGCACCGAGCTCACGCGCTGCATCGGCCATGACCTGCAGGTACCCGCCCGCGCGGAGATCGTGCTCGAAGGCCACATCCACCCGGATGACACGGCGCTCGAGGGACCGTTCGGCGACCACACCGGCTACTACAACGAGGTGGAGCGTTTCCCGGTCCTGACGATCGACCGCATCACGCACAGGCGCCAGCCCATCTACCACTCGACGTACACCGGCCGGCCGCCCGACGAGCCGGCGGTTCTCGGCCTGGCGCTGAACGAAGTGTTCGTCCCGATCCTCCAGAAGCAGTTCCCGGAGATCACCGACTTCTACCTGCCCGCGGAAGGCTGCTCCTATCGCATGGCCATCGTGGCCATGCGCAAGCAGTACCCGGGCCACGCCAAGCGGGTCATGCTGGGCATCTGGTCCTTCCTACGCCAGTTCATGTACACAAAGTTCGTCGTCGTGGTCGACGACGATATCGACGCGCGCGACTGGCAGGACGTCATCTGGGCCCTGACCACGCGCATGGATCCCCGCCGCGACACCACCTTCATCGATCATTCCCCGATCGACTATCTCGACTTCGCGTCCCCCGTCGCCGGCCTGGGTTCCAAGATCGGCCTCGACGCCACCGGCAAGTGGCCGGGCGAGACCGACCGCACCTGGGGGCGTCCGATCCGCATGGACGAGACCACGCGCACGCGCATCGACGCACTCTGGGACGAGCTCGGTATCGCCTGACCCGTCGCACGCGGCCGCCGCGGACGCCGGTCCACGGTCGCGGCCGCTTGGCACGGGGCCGGAATTCGGCCACTATGAAACGTGTCCGGCAAGCGGATCGGGGGTGTCATGCGCCAGATCATGGTCCTGAACTCCAAGGGCGGCTCCGGCAAGTCCACAATCGCCACGAACATCGCGAGCTACTACGCGACCCAGGGGTACGATGTCGCCCTGGGCGATCTCGACCCGCAGGGCTCCACGCTCGCGTGGCTCGAGGCGCGACCCGCGGGACGGCCGCCGATCCGGGGCATCGACGCCTCGGCGAAGGGCGCCCGCCTGCCGCGCAGCGCGGATGTCGCCATCTATGACGCACCCGCGGCGGTGCACGGCGCCGACCTCGGGCACCTGATGCGCCGCGCCGACACGTTCATCGTGCCGGTACTGCCGTCGCCGATCGACATGCGCGCCGCCGCCGACTTCCTGGCCGAGATGCGCCAGAACAAGCGCATCCAGAGCCGCCAGGCCAAGTTCGGCGTGATCGCCAATCGCACCCGCGAGTACACCAACATCTACTACGAGCTCGACGACTTTCTGCGACACGTACGCGTCACCATCCTGACCCAGCTGCGCGACAGCATGAACTACATCCGCGCGGCCGAGCGCGGGCTCGGAATCTTCGAACTGGCGCCGTATCGCACGGCAACCGACCGCGAACAGTGGGCGCCCGTGATCCGCTGGCTGAACAGCAAGCGCAGCAAGCCCGAGTAACGCCCCCGAGCCCGGGGCGGCGCCGGCACGCCATCGCCGGCGACGGCTTCCCGGACCCTTCCGCTCACCGGCGCGATCCGCCAGAATCGCGGGCTTCCAGTTCGCCGCGGATAGCGCAATGAGCCAGCACATCCGGCTGCAACCCAGCGGTCATGAAATCGATGTCGAGCCGGGTGAGTCCATCCTCGACGCCGCATTGCGCCAGGGGCTCGCGTTGCCCTACGGTTGCCGCAACGGAACCTGCGGCGCGTGCCTGGGCGAGATGCTTGCGGGCTCGGTCACGTATCCGGTCGGCCGGCCGCCCGGTCTGACCGATCAGGCCATTGCGGAGGGCCGGGCCCTGCTCTGCCAGGCGACCCCGGAGACCGACTGCGAAGTGGAGGTGCGCGAGGTGGATGAGGCAAGGGATATCGTGGTCCGCACGCTGCCGGTGCGCGTCGCCCGCATCGAGCACGTTGCCCACGACGTCACCGTACTGCGCCTCAAGCTGCCGGCGGCCGAACGCCTGCAGTTCCTGGCCGGGCAGTACATCGACCTGCTGCTCAAGGACGGCCGCCGCCGCAGCTTCTCGCTGGCCAACCCGCCACACGACGACGAGCTCCTCGAGCTCCACGTCCGCCGCGTGCCCGGTGGACGGTTCTCCGACCAGCTGCTCTCGGACATGAAGGAAAAGGCGCTGCTGCGGTTCGAGGGTCCGCTCGGATCATTCTTCCTGCGCGACACATCGGAGCGCCCCGCCATCATGGTCGCCGGAGGCACGGGATTCGCGCCGATCAAGAGCATCATCGAGCACGCGATCGCGCGCGGGCTGGACCGTCGCTTTCACGTCTTCTGGGGAGTGCGCGCCCGGAGGGACCTCTACATGGGCGACCTGGCCGAATCCTGGGCGGCCGGCCACGACGGCATCGAGTTCACCCCGGTGCTGTCGGACCCGCGGGAGGAAGACGCCTGGACCGGCTCCACCGGATTCGTGCACGAGGCCGTGCTTGCACGCTACCCGGACCTGTCGGCGAACGACGTCTACATGTCCGGCCCGCCGCCGATGATCGATGCGGCCCGGACCGCCTTCCGCGAGGCCGGGTTGCCGCGCGAGGCGCTCTACTTCGATTCCTTCGACTACGCGTCAGACGCGGTCCAGGGCATGGTGCAGGCCGGGATCGATCCCGGCTGACGCCCGGCGTCCCACCACCGCCAGGGGCCAGAATCGGCCGAGCCCCAAGGGCTTACGCTTGCAAGTGATTGATCAGACTTTCCTTAGCGACCGGACTCGACCACGGCGGGCGGGCGTGAGCGCGCGACCGCACCTTCCGCCTCGCGTCGCGCCGACCGGCCGAAAGCGGACGCGTTGTCGGCATCGACCGCGAGCGCGAGCCCGGCCCGGTACTGCTCACGCGCGGCCCCGACTTCTCCGAGCTGGTCGAGCAGCTGCGCGAGCTCGAAATAGGCCTCGGCCCGCGGCTCGCCCGCGATGCTCGACTCCAGGTAGATGCGCGCCTTGCCCCAGAGCTGGTTGCGCACGCACAGCCGCCCGAGCGTGAGCAGCAGCATCGGGCTGCGGCCGTGCTCGTGCAACCAGGATTCCGCGTGATCGAGCTGCCTGGCTGCGTCCTCGAGCTGCACGAGCCCGTAATCGCGCACCAGGGATTCGTCCCACTGCCGACCCAGCACCTGGCGCAGGCGCCGCTCCGCCGCCGCATGACCGCCCGCCCGCGTCAGTAATTGGGCGTAGGCGTGTACGACCTCGGGGTCGTCCCGCGTACGCCGTGTCAGCGATTCCCAGGTCGCCGACAGGCGCTCGAGGTCGGTGCCGTCCCGCGACAGGCGGCCGAGGGCCGCGGCGCGCTCCAGCGCGTCGAGTCGCTCCGCCGGCAGCACGCGCCGCCGGCGCAGTTCCGGGAGCAGCTCCGCGAGCCGGTCCCAGTCCTCCAGTTCCGCGTACAGGCGCGCAAGCAGCTTCATGACGTACGTGTGATGCGGCGCCAGGCTGCGCAACCGCGTCAGGGTCGCCAGCGAATGCTCGGTCTGGTGGTGGGCCAGCTGCAGTTCCGCCTGGGTCAGCGACACCGCGACATCGGCCTCCGGATTGGCCTCGATTGCCGCCTTCAGATACCGGTCCCGGCGCTCATAGGCGCCCGCCTGCTGCGCCGCGCGCGCAGCCGCCAGGTAGTTGAGCAGCGCCGTGTCCGACTCGGCGGCGTGCCGCGTAAGGAGCTTCTCGGCCTGTTCCCAGCGGCCCTCCGCCATCTCGATCAGGCCGCGCGTGAGCCCGCGGCGCGACTTCTCCGTGCGGCGCCCGCGCGCGCCACGGCGCCAGGCACGCGGCGTGCGCAGCAGCACGGCGGCCAGGCGCACGCCGAAATACGCGAGAATGAACACGATCGCCAGGACTCCCAGCGCGAACGCGACCGTCGTCTCGAGGGTCCACCGGCCGATGTCGACATACAGGTAGCCGGGGTCGTGCTGCAGCAGCGCGGCGACGCTGACCGCGCCGAGCAGAAGCACCAATGCCGCAACGAGCCAGCGCACCGTCAGTTCTCCCCGGGGGTCGGATTGCCGTCGCCGGACGACGGGGCAGTCGCTGCCGGATCGTCCGGCGGCGTCGCCGGGCGGGTGCGCACACGTGCGGCCACCTTCTCGGCCATCTCGATGGTGCCGGTGAGATCGGGCAGGTCTCGCGACACCGGCCGGCCGGCCACGTCCCCCAGTGTCGCGAGGAACCGGCGGGTGGCCGGCGCGTCCGTCGCGAACCGGTCGTTCACGACCGTGGTCGCCCGGTCCATCGCCTCGCGGTAGCGCTGCGGGTCGCGCGCCAGCGCTGCGCTGCGCGCATCCTCGAGCGCAAGGCGCAGCGCGTCCTCCGGTGGCAGCGCATCGCGGTCCCTCGGTTGCGCCCCCGTCTCCGCACCGGTCGGCGCCCGGTGCACGACGACGAAGCGCGCCAACTCGTTCTCGAGCCATTGCCACCACGACGTTGCCGGCCCGCTGCCGGATGCGCCACCCGCGCCGGAGGTCGAGATCCGCGCCAGCGGCAGATCGCCGACGCGACCGAGCAGATTCTGCACCCGCAGCGCGATACCCTCGACGTCCGCCGGTTCGCTCGCACGCAAGCGGGTCAGGTCCGCGACGATCCGCTTGCGCAGGTTCAGCAGCCGCACGTCGCCCAGCGCCCCCAGCGATGCATCGGCACCCTCCAGCGCCGCCACGGCGGAGTCCACGTCACCGGCGATCGCCAGTCGGCGCTGCGCCACGCTCAGCAGGTAGTGCACCTCGGCCATGCGCCATCCGACCTGGTTGCGCACAGCCAGGTCCCGCACGGACTGGAACGCGTCTTCCAGGTGCTTCAGGCGCTCCTGGAGCTGGCCGGAGGAGGACTGTGAATCCCGTGCCAGCGACTGCAGCCGCTGCTGCAGGTCGCCCAGCTGGGCCCGGGTCGCGAGGTCCGAGAGGGCCTCGCTCCGCTCGGCGGGGATACGCGCCACCTGCTGCTCGAGCTGGTAACCACGCCAGGCGAGCCAGCCGGCGCCACCCGCCGCCGCGAGGGCCACCACGAGCGCGAGCGACGCCAGGATCAGCGCGCCGCGGCGCCGCGGCGCCGCGCGCGATCCCGGAGGGCCCGCGGGCGATTCGGTTGTCGTTGCGGCGTCCGCGGGCCCGGTATCGCCCGTCGACTCTTCGGGCGGCGCATCGCCCGTCCCGGCGGCGCGCTCGTCCCCGGAATTCGCCACCGCGTCCTCCTCGCGCACGCTGTCCTCGGTCGATTCGTCCTGGGATCGGGGATCGTTCATGAGGAATCCGAAGGTCGTTGCGAAAGCGCCCGGGCGCAGCGCAGCACCGCGCCGAACAGGCCCTCGTCGCCGGGCGCCCCGGCGCACGACACGGGCCCAATGAAGCCAAGCGCCCGTGCCCGCCGCCCAATCCGCTCCGACGCCACGGCAAGCGCGGCGCGCCGCACGGCCGCGCGTCCGGCCTCATCGAGCATGGCAAGCAGGTTGGCCAGCCCCTCGCTGCTCGTCACTGTAACGATATCGCTGTCCGCGGCAAGCGTCGGATCGGGGGCCGTCGGCCGAACGCGGCGATAGACTTCAGCATAATCGACCGCAGCACCGCGCGCCACGAGCCCGTCCGCCAGGGTCTCCCGGCCGCCCTCGCCACGCACGACGAGCACGCGCCGCCCGGAAATCCGGTCGCGCGCGAACGCAGGCGCGCGCAGCAGGCCCTCCGAATCCTGGCTCCCGACGGGCTCGATCGGCACGCGAAATCCATGCGCTTCGAGCGCCGCTCGCGTAGCCGGGCCGACCGCGGCCAGCGGTGGCGCGGTGGCGGCGGACAACGCCAGCGCATCGAGCCCGTGCGCGACGGCCGCGGGGCTGACAAACACGACCGCATCGTACCCTTGCGCGGCGGCCGACAGGCGCGCCTCGACCGGCTCGATGCCGATCACCGGGAAGCGGATGGCCCGCCCGCCCGCCCGCTCGATCCGCTCGACCAGGTCCTGTGCGCGCTCGGCCGGGCGGGTCACCAGGATCGCCCGCCCCGCGAGATCCCCCCGCGACTCGCTCACGCGGTCTCGCAGGCCGCCAGCACCCGGCCTGCGCCCTGCGCCAGCAGATCGGACGCGGCGGCCGCGCCCAGCCCCTCGGGATCGGTCGCCGGACCGCGCCGCTCCGTCGCCAGCAGCGTGCTGCCGTCCGGCGCGGCGACCCGGGCGCGCAGCCGAAGCTCGCCACCGGTGGATTCCGCCAGGCCGGCGATCGGCGACAGGCAACTCCCGCCCAGGCCGCGGCTGACCGCGCGCTCGGCCCGAACGCAAGCCGCCGTGTCGCCGTCGTGCAGCGCCGCGATGAGCGACTCCACGCGGGTGTCGCCGCGGCGGCACTCGATGGCGAGCGCGCCCTGGCCGATCGCCGGCAGGCATACCTCCGCGTGAATCCGCTGCCTGATCCGTTCCTCGAGCCCGAGGCGTTCGAGGCCCACCGCGGCGAGCACGATTGCGTCGTACTCGCCGGCATCCAGTTTCGCCAGGCGGGTGTTGACGTTGCCCCGCAGATCGCGCACGCGCAGGCCCGGCAGCCGATGCAGCAGCTGGCTGGCGCGGCGCAGGCTGCAGGTCCCCAGCACGCCGTCGGCGGGGAGCCCGTCCGGGCTGTCGAAGCGGTTCGAAACGAAGGCGTCCCACGGTGTCTCGCGCGCCACGATGACCGGCAGGTGGAGGCCGTCGGGGAGCTCCGCGTCGCCGGGCACGTCCTTCATCGAGTGCACCGCGATGTCCGCGCGGCCGTCGAGCAGTCCCTCCTCCAGGGCCTTGACGAACAACCCCTTGCCGCCGATCCGCGCCAGCGGGCGGTCGAGCACGCGGTCGCCCTCCGTGCTGATGCCGACGAGCTCCGCAGCCACGTCCGGATGCAGGGCCCGCAGGCGCTCGGCGACGGACTCCGCCTGCCGCCAGGCCAGGGGGCTGCGGCGGGTGGCGATGCGGATCACGGTCGGGTCCATGGGTGTCGATCGTCTCCGGGTCAAGTGGCCGGGGCCGGGCCGCGGGCCCGGGGCCCGCCACGCGCGGCAGAATTCCCGAGGGCGCACGCGTGCGTATCCGCGAGCACGCCGGCAGGGGACAGGCTTCGGCGCCGCGCGGTCACGCGCCGCGCAGCCGGCGGCGAACGTTCGGCAGGTGGCGCCGGCTGACCTCGAGCGTGTCGTCGATCTCGTTGAACCACACGCACTGGCGGCCGCCGGATACCCGCCGCAGGCCGCCGACCCACTGCCGTGCCACCAGCGCGTTGCGATGAATCCGCAGCACGCGGTCGCCGAACTCCTGCTCCAGCGCCTTGAGCGGCTCCTCGATCAGGACCTCGCCGTGCAGGTGGCGGACGGTGACATACTTGTGCTCCGCCAGGAAATACAGCACGTCCGCGATCGGCACGAGCTGCATCTCGCCCCCGAGTCGCGCACAGATCTGCGCCCGCGGGGCCCCTTCCCCGCCCACGGATGCCAGCTGCGCCCGCGTACTGCGCCGGGCGCTGGCCAGTGCAGCGGCCAGGCGGTCCGCCCGTACGGGCTTGAGCAGGTAGTCCACCGCGTGCGACTCGAATGCCTCGAGGGCATGATCGCCGAAGGCCGTGGTGAAGATCACGGCCGGGGGCGGATCCGCGCCCGCCAGGTGCCGCGCCGCCTCGAGCCCGTCCATCCCGGGCATGCGCACGTCGAGCAGTACCACGTCCGCGCCGCTCTCATGCGCGGACCGGACGGCCTCGGCGCCGTCGCTCGCCTCGCCCGCGACCTCGCAATCCCCCAGCTCCGCCAGCAGCCGGGCCAGCCGCGCCCGGGCCGGCGCCTCGTCATCGACGATGAGCACCCTCATGGTTCCACGTCCTCCACGGGAATCCGCAACCGCGCCGTGTACCAGCCGTCCGACGTCTCGGTGTCGAGGCGTGCCCGTCCGCCGAATGCCAGCGCCAGTCTCTCGCGCACGTTGTCCTGCGCCATGCGATGACCGGCGCTCCGGGCCGGCGCATCCGGCACGGGGTTGTCGACACGGATCTCCACATCCGCATCGACGCGGCGCACGTCGATGGACAGTGTACCGCCGCCGGCCACCTGCTCGATCCCGTGATACACCGCATTCTCCACCAATGGCTGCAGGGTGAGGGCCGGTACCGCGGCTTCGCTCGCACCCGGCTCGACATGCCACTGAACGGCCAGTCGGGCCCCCAGCCGCTGGCCCTCGATCCGCAGGTAGCTGGCGACCAGCTCCAGTTCCTCACCCAGTGTCAGGAACGACCGGTCCGCCAGGCTCGCCCGGAAGAGCTCCGCCAGGTCTTCCACCGCGGATTCGGCCTGCGAGGGACTGGAGCGCGTCAGGCTCGCGATCGTGTTCATGCTGTTGAACAGGAAATGCGGACGGATGCGGGCCTGCAGCGCCTGCACCCGCGCCTGCGCCTCCGCTTCCACCTGCCGCCGCCAGTGTGCCGTCACGTAGAAGTAGCGCAGCCCGATCGCCGTGACGATCGCGCTGATCACGCCGTGCTCCGCCAGCATCGTGCCCAGCGGGCGCTGGCCGGCCGGCAAACCGGTGGACACGGCGATCGAGTGCGCGACCAGCGTGAACGTGAGTGTCACCGCCTGCAGGCCCAGGAACGCGACGAGGGCAGCGGTACGTTCGTCCAGGCGGTTCAGGTATCGCTGGAGCATGCACAGCAGCGCGATGTCCACGACCGCGATCCACTGGATCAGCAGGGAGAGCAGCGCCAGCGCGCGCAGCCGGGCGAACCAGTCCACGGAATGTGCCGCCGCGAGCACGATCGCCAGCAACTCGGCGATGAGCACCGTCCGCAGCAGGTTGCCCTGCTCGCAGAAGTCCGGCAGGAACCGCGTGTCGCGTTCGGCGGAAACGGTCATCGCGGCCACGCCCCTTCGCCCATGGCGACATCATAGCCGGGGTGCAGGGCAGGCGCATTCCGTGCCCGCGCGAGTGTGGCTGAGGCCGGCGCGCGGGCAGTATACTGCGCGGCCTTCACGCGCGGACAAGCCCGCGCCGCCGCGGATCGACGATCCCGGCCTCGCGGGCAATCGGTCGGGACACGCCATGACACACGACGACGAGGGCGCGGCCAAGCCCTGGGGCGGCCGCTTCACGGAGCCGACGGACGCCTTCGTGGAGGCGTTCACCGCCTCGGTCGGCTTCGACCGCCGACTGTACCACCATGACATCGCCGGTTCGCGCGCGCACGCCCGCATGCTCGCGCACGTCGGTGTCCTCACCGGGGACGAGCGCGACCGGATCCTCGCCGGCCTCGACGCGGTCGAGGCGGACATCGATGCGGGGCGCTTCGCGTGGTCCCGGGCGCTCGAGGATGTCCACATGAACGTCGAGCACGCGCTCACCGAGCGCATCGGCGAGGCCGGCAAGAAACTGCACACCGGCCGCTCGCGCAACGACCAGGTCGCCACCGACCTGCGGCTGTTCCTGCGGGATGCGATCGACGGGCTGGGGGCCGAGCTGCGCCGGCTGTGCCGGGGGCTGCTCGACCTCGCCGGGCGCGAGGCCGACACGATCATGCCCGGATTCACGCACCTGCAGACCGCGCAGCCGGTGACCTTCGGCCATCACATGCTGGCCTGGTTCGAGATGCTGCTGCGCGACGCCGACCGCCTGCGCGACTGCCGCCGCCGGACGAACGTCATGCCGCTGGGGGCGGCCGCACTGGCAGGCACGCCGTACCCGATCGACCGTGCCTATGCGGCGCAGCTCCTCGGATTCGACCTGCCCGCGGAGAACTCGCTGGATGCCGTGAGCGACCGCGATTTCGCGATCGAGTTCTGCGCGTGGGGCGCTCTCACCATGACCCATCTCTCGCGCATGGCCGAGGAGCTCGTGCTGTGGACGTCGCCGGCATTCGATTTCATCGAGCTGCCGGACCGGTTCTGCACCGGCTCGTCGATCATGCCGCAGAAGAAGAACCCGGACGTGCCCGAGCTCGTGCGCGGCAAGACCGGGCGCGTCAACGGTCACCTCATGGGCCTGCTGACGCTCATGAAGAGCCAGCCGCTCGCGTACAACAAGGACAACCAGGAAGACAAGGAACCCCTGTTCGACACGGTGGATACGCTGGCCGGTTCACTGCGGGCGTTCGCGGACATGGTCCCGGCCGTGGTGACCCGGCCCGAGCACATGGCCGAACGCGCACGGCGCGGTTTCGCCACGGCGACGGACCTCGCGGACTACCTCGTGCGCAGGGGCGTCGCGTTTCGCGACGCGCACGAGATCGTCGGCCGCTCGGTGCGCCACGCGATCGAGCGCGACTGCGACCTGGCGGATCTGCCGCTCGAACAGTTGCGCCAGTTCTCGGACGCGATCGAGGCGGATGTCTACGACGTGCTCACGCTCCAGGGATCGGTCGCCAGCCGCAACCACCTCGGCGGCACGGCACCGGACCAGGTACGGCAGGCCGCGCAACGCGGTGCCGATCGCCTGGATGCCATCCTGCCGGAATCGGGGGCGGCGGGCTGACCCCGTGCCCATGGGCAGCACCGCCCCGGCTCAAACGAGCCCCGCCGTACCCACCAGCCACGCACGCAGCTCGTCGACTTCCTGCGCGCAGACCGTGTGCGCCATCGGGTACGTGTGCCATGCGGGCGCCGGACGCAGTGCCCCGATGCGGTCCCGCGAGGCTGCCGCCAGGGCCGGCGGCACGATCGGATCGTCCGTGCCGTGCGCCTGGAAGATCGGTACCGCGCGACCCGCGGGCGTGATTTCGTCGGCGAGTCGGTCCGCCAGCGGCAGGTACGTCGACAGCGCGACCAGGCCCGCGAGCGACGGTCGGGTCCGCAGCCCGGCATGGAGCGCGATGGCGCCGCCCTGCGAGAAGCCCGCGAGCACCACGCGCTCGGCGGGCACGCCGCGATCCACCTCGCGTTGCACGAGACGGTCGGCGATCGTCGCCGAGGCGGCGATGCCCGCGTCGTCCTCGCGCGCGGCCAGGTCCGGGCCGGCGATGTCGTACCAGGCCCGCATGCGCACACCGCCGTTCACGGTCACCGGTCGTTCCGGCGCGTGCGGAAACACGAAACGCACGGCGGCCGTCTCGGGGAGGCGCAGCTCGGGCACCAGCGGCTCGAAGTCGTGGCCGTCGGCCCCCAGGCCGTGCAGCCAGATCACGGACGAGCGCGCGGCACCGCGCGGTTCGACTTCGACGGTCCCGGGAAGTACGGCGTCCATGCACGCCATTCTGACGGCCGGCGGAGCGCCGCGGCAACCACGGCCGACGCCCGTGCGGGGGCGCCGTCCGCAACGTTATACTCGGCCGATCATCGGGGGAACGATCGCATGCGCGCGCGCGTCCTGATCCTGTTGCTCCTGCTGGTCCTGGTCGCCGGCTGTGGACAGAAGGGTCCGCTGTACATGCCTGACGACCACGACACGACCGCGAACCAGGGCTCATAGGGTCGCCAGCATGGACCACTTCGAATACCGGCACGGGCGGCTGCACGCCGAGGATCTCGACGTCGCGCACCTCGCGGCGCGCTTCGGCACGCCGCTGTACATCTACTCGCGCGCGACCCTCGAGCGTCACTGGCGCGCGTTCGACGCGGCGCTCGCGCAGCGTCCGCACCGCGTGTACTACGCGGTCAAGGCCAACGGCAATCTCGCGGTGCTCGACGCACTCGCACGCCTGGGTGCCGGTTTCGACATCGTCTCGGTGGGGGAACTCGAGCGGGTACTGGCCGCGGGCGGCGACGCCGGCCGGATCGTCTTCTCCGGTGTCGGCAAGCGCGTCGAGGAGCTCGAGCGCGCCCTGGCCATCGGCATCGAGTGCTTCAACGTCGAGTCGGCGCCCGAGCTCGATCGTCTCGAGGCGGTGGCGGCGGCGCACGGCGTGCGCGCGCCGGTCGCGCTGCGCGTGAACCCGGACGTCGACCCGGAGACGCACCCGTACATCGCCACCGGCATGCGCCACTCCAAGTTCGGCGTCCCCATCGCCGACGCGCCCGCCCTGTACGGGCGCGCAGCGGCCTCCGCGCACCTCGACGTGCGCGGCGTCGACTGCCACCTCGGATCCCAGCTGACCCGGACCGGACCGTTCGAGGACGCCGTCGGGCGCCTGCTCGAGCTGTGCGCCGCGCTCGAGCGCGACGGCGTCGCGATCGGCCACCTCGATCTCGGCGGCGGTCTCGGGATTCGCTACCGCGACGAGACACCGCCGGCTCCCGCCGAGTGGGGGGCCGCCCTCGATCGCGCCCTCGGCGACGCGCCGTACGAGATCCACGTCGAGCCGGGTCGCGCCATCGCGGGCAACGCCGGCATCCTGGTCACGCGCGTCGAGTACCTCAAGTCCGGCAGCGACAAACACTTCGCGATCGTCGACGCGGCCATGAACGACCTCATCCGGCCGGCCCTCTACGACGCCTGGCAGGACATCGTGCCGGTCGTGCCCCGGGACGGCGCGCCGCAGACCTGGGACGTGGTCGGCCCGGTGTGCGAGAGCGGCGACTTCCTCGGCCGCGAGCGCGAGTTGGCGCTGGCGCCCGGCGACCTGCTGGCCGTGCGCTCGGCCGGCGCCTACGGCTTCGTCATGGCGTCCAACTACAACGCGCGGCCGCGCGCGGCCGAGGTCATGGTCGATGGCGGGCGCGCGCACCTGGCGCGGGCGCGCGAGGCCCTGAGCGACCTCTGGGCCGGCGAGTCGTGCCTGCCCGCGGCGGCCGGCGACCCCGCGGTCGCGGCCGACGGCGGCTGATTCCCCGTGGGCCTCGCGTTCGCCAAGATGCACGGCCTGGGCAACGACTTCGTCGTGATCGAGGCGCTCGACCAGGCGGTGTCGCTCGACGCCGCAACCGTGCGCCGGCTCGCCGACCGGCATCGCGGCGTGGGCTGCGACCAGCTGCTCCTGATCGAGCCCGGCCGGGACGGGGCCGATTTCGGCTATCGCATCTTCAACCATGACGGCGGCGAGGTGGAGCAGTGCGGCAACGGCGCACGCTGCGTGGCCCGATTCGTACATGATGCCGGCCTGTCGGCGTCGCGCACGGTGACGTTCGCCACGACCGGGGGCCTGATCCGCACGGAGATGCGCGACGATGGCCTTGTCGCCGTCGACATGGGCGCACCGCGGTTTCGGCCGGATGCCATCCCGTTCGAGGCCGACGTCGAAAGCGCATCGTACGCGCTCGAGGTCGACGGCGAGACCTGGACCGTGGGCGCCGTCTCCATGGGCAACCCGCACGCGGTCCTCGTGGTCGACGATGTCGCGGCCGCACCGGTCCGGACCGTCGGTCCGCGCATCGAGCGCCACCCGCGTTTCCCGGGCCGCGCCAACGTCGGGTTCGTCGAGCGTGTGGCGCCCGACCGGCTGCGCCTGCGCGTCTGGGAGCGGGGCGCCGGCGAGACCGAGGCCTGCGGTACGGGGGCCTGCGCGGCGGTCGCCGTCGGCCACCGCCGGGGAGAGCTGGCGGACCGGGTCACCGTCGGGCTGCCCGGGGGCGAACTTGTGATCGAGTGGACGGGTGGCGATAATCCGCTGTGGATGATCGGCACGGCCGAGACGGTTTTCCACGGAACCCTGGCCTCATGACGACGAGCACACCAGGTGGTCTCTCGGCGGCACCGCTGGACGAAGCGACCGTCGCGGAATACCTGCGCCACCATCCCGAGTTCCTTGCGCGCCATCCCGATGTGCTCGCGGCACTGAACGTGCCGCACCGCCCGGGCGGCGGTGCCGTGTCCCTGATCGAGCGACAGGTCGCGGTGCTGCGCGAGCGCAACGAGCGACTCGAGCGGCGTCTCGCGGACCTGTTGCGGACGGCGCGCGACAACGAGCGCGTGGGCGCGCGCCTGCTCGCGCTCGGGCGCGGGCTGCTCGAGGCGGATTCGCTCGACGCGGTGCTCTCGCTCGTGCGTGACGCACTGCTCAACGAGTTCGCTGCGGACGAGGTCGCGATCCGGCTCATCGACACGAGCGACGGTCACCGCGCGGACGACGATCCGCGCCGCTTCGCCCGGCCGAGCGACCCCGCGATCGCGGCCTTCGACGACTTCCTGCGCCGGGGCGACCCCGTCTGCGGCGACGTGACCGCCCAGCAGCAGCATGCCCTGTTCGGCCCCCGCGCCGAGCGCCTGGCTTCCTCCGCGCTGGTGCCCCTGCGATCGGGGCGCGCGCTCGGGCTCATCGGGATCGGCAGTACCGATCCGGCCCATTTCCGCGCCGACATGGGAACGCTGTTCCTCGGCCAGCTCGGCGAGCTCGTGTCCGCCGGGGTTGCCGGCCACCTGGAAACGGGATGAGCGCGGGCGCCGGCGGCGACCTCGACCGGTTTCTCGACTACCTTTGCGACGAGCGCAACGCGTCCCCGGCGACGCGCACGGCCTACCGGCGGGACCTGGGCCGTTTCCTCGCGTTCGTTCGCCGCGAGGGCATCACCGACTGGCAGGCGGTCGATGCCGATCACGTGCAGCGCTTCGTCGCGGCCGAGCACCGGCGCGGACTGTCCGCGCGCTCGTTGGCCCGCATGCTCTCGGCGGTCCGCGCCCTGTTCACATGGCTGCTGCGCGAGGGGCGGGCGCGGCGGAATCCCGCCTCCGACATCCGCGCACCGCGCGCGGCGCGGCCCTTGCCGCGGGCACTGGAGGTCGAGGAAGTCGAGCGCCTGCTCGCGGTTCCGGGCGACGACACGCTCGCGCGGCGCGACCGGGCCCTGCTCGAGCTGTTCTACTCGGCGGGGCTGCGCCTGGCGGAGCTCGCCGGTCTCGACGTGACCGCACTCGACCTCGACGAGGGTGTGGCACGGGTCCTCGGGAAAGGGGCGCGTACGCGGATCGTCCCGGTCGGGGGGCCTGCGCGCGCCGCGCTGGGCGCCTGGCTGTCGGTCCGGGGCGCCTGGGCGCCCGCCGACCAGGAGGCATTGTTCGTCACGCGCGCGGGACGCCGGCTCTCGCGCCGGGCGATCCAGCAACGCGTGAGCGCCTGGGCGGCACGCCTGGGGCTCCCCCGGCACGTCCACCCCCACATGCTGCGTCACTCGTTCGCGACGCACGTGCTGGAATCGAGCGGTGATCTTCGCGCCGTCCAGGAACTGCTCGGCCACGCCGATATCGCCACGACGCAGGTCTACACGCACCTGGATTTCAGTCACCTGGCCGAGGTGTACGAGCGCAGCCATCCCCGCGCACGGCGCACGCGCCGCGACTGAGCGTCGCCCGGTTCCGCTACAGGGAGTTCCAGACGGGCGCGTCCCCGCCGTCGGCGGAAGCGCCGCCGGCCGCGTTGCGCCCGCGCCGCGGGGCCGGGACGATCTCGAACTGGGCGAACGAGCCCGTGTTCTCGCGCAGCGTCCCCAGCTTGACCCGGAGCATGCGGTCGCGGACGTCCAGTTCCACGATTTCCCCGCGCTGGAACATGTGGGCGGGCAGCAGCACCGTTGCCGCCCGCTTCTCGCGGCGCAGGCCCGGCAACAGCAGTGCCGGTTCGGTCGGCTCCTGCTCACGCTTGCGCCGGCGGTTGCGGTTGGCCGGCTCGCGTCGCACCTGGGCCGAGCCGATGTTGCCCGACAGGGCATGTACGCCGACCTCGAAGCAGGTCTCGTCGACGAACTGCATCCAGCGAATCACGCCGACGCGCCATTTCAACGTCTTCGCCTGCGGACCGCTGGCACGCAACGCGACGAGTTCGCCGACGATCGCCCGCGATGCCCCCTCGCCCTTCCAGCGCAGGCGGAAGCCGGTCTGGCTCACGTCCTCCAGGTGCCATTCGGGCCGATCGGGGTGCACGGCCTCCACCTGGCGCGCCTCCTCCGCGGCCCGCGCCTGCACGTAGCCCGGGGAAAACGCGCGGCCGCGGCTCACCGCCTCCCAGTTGTCGCCGGATTGCTCCATCCCGTCGTGCCCGGGATGGGTCACGTAGTCCGTACGCCGACCGTCGTCGCGCTCGATCGTCTGGAGTGCAAGGCTCGCCCCGCCGCGCTCGGGCCCGGCCTCGCTCTTGGTGGGCCCGGGTTCGGGCCTGGGCCCGGGCCCGCGCGCGGGCTCGCGCGGTCGTTCCTCCGCGACCAGCCGGGCCTGGATCGCCGGCAGCGTGACCTCGACATCGACCGAGGCCTGCCGCTGCGCCCGCTCGCTGCGCTCGACGGTGCGCTGGCGCCAGCTCCCGGCAAGCCGCACCAGCGTCTGGAGCCCGACGCGGTCCGGTTCCGGCACGGGCGTCTCGGTGCCCGGGCTCGCGCTCTGCAGCGCCTCGACGCGGGCCACCACATCGTGCAGCTCGAGCGTGCGGATCGTTTGCATGTCGCCGGCGCTCACCTCCCGCCAGGGCTCCGGCGGTGCCGCGCCCGCGAGATCGACCGCGAACAGGGTGTCGCTCGCCCCGCCATCGTGTCGTGCCGCCGCGGGCGTGCCGAACTCCGCGAGGCGGCACCAGGTCTCGATCGCGGCGTGGATGCGTTCCGCCTCGCCCTTGCGCAGGCCCTGCGTGTGCGCGAGCGCGAGCATGAGCAGTCGCGTGTATGCCTGGCGCGGCGTCTCGCGGCGGCGGGGCGCGCGCACCAGCGTGTCGTCGCGCACGGGCCGATCCGCGGCCCCCGCCGCCTCCGCGCACGCGTACATCGTGTGCACGTTGTGCCAGAAGCGCTCGTCGAGCGGTGCATAGACCTGCGCGCAGCGGAGCATCGTTTCGCCACGCGCTGCCAGCGCGCGCTCGGCGGCGATGGCGATGCGCCGGCGCGGTGCGGTGGCGGCGGAATCCGCGAGGACGATGGCATACCCGGTCGCGATCTCCGCGAGCAGGTCCAGGTTCAGTTCGAAGACCTTGCGCGTGCGTTCCGGCAACGGCAGCGTCTGGGCCTGGATGCGCCCTGCCAGGTGGTCGAGGATCTCGCGGCCCATCGGCCGCAGCAGTTCCATGATGCGCAGGCGGCGACGCGGCCCGATCGCGAGCCGGTTCAGGGTGTGCAGACCCTCGCTGAAGCGTCGCGTGGCCTCGCGCACCTCCTGCTTGCCGATGTCGTCACGCCATTTGCGGACCGTTCGGGGCGAGGTCGGGAAGCTCTTGCGGGTCGGCTTCTCCCGCGGTGGCAGATCGAGTTCGGTCTGCATTGGCGGTGGCGCTGGCTCCGCGCAACGGATAACGGCCGCTTTGTATAACGGAACGTCGCCCGGGCGCAACTTGGCGCGCAAGCGTCCGGGCGCGCCCGGGGCCTGCCGTCGCCCGCCGGGTTTCGTGTAGACTGCACGATCGTTCGTCCGAGAGCCCACCGATGCACGCCACGACCATTGTCTGCGTACGCCGCGGCGGTACCGTCGCCATCGGCGGCGACGGCCAGGTCACGCTCGGCGACACGGTCATGAAGGGCAACGCACGCAAGGTGCGACGCCTGTACCGTGACCGCGTACTGGCCGGATTCGCCGGCGGCACCGCTGATGCGTTCACGCTGTTCGAACGCTTCGAGCAGAAGCTCGAGGAGCACAGCGGGCAGCTCACGCGCGCGGCGGTCGAGCTCGCGAAGGACTGGCGCACCGATCGCATGTTGCGGCGCCTGGAGGCGCTGCTCGCGGTCGCCGACCGCGACGTGTCGCTGATGATCTCCGGCAACGGCGACGTGATCGAGCCCGAGGAAGGTCTCATCGCCCTGGGCTCGGGCGGGCCGTACGCGCGCGCGGCCGCGCGCGCGCTGGTCGAGAACACCGAGCTCGACGCGCCCACGGTGTGCGAGCGTGCACTTGAGATTGCCGCGGACATCTGCATCTACACCAATCACAACCGCACGATCGAGACGCTGGGGAACGACTGACGCGCGCCTCCCCGGCCGGCTGAGCCCATGTCCGAGATGACCCCGAAGGAAATCGTCGCCGAGCTCGACAAGCACATCGTCGGGCAGGCGGACGCCAAGCGCGCTGTCGCGGTGGCGCTGCGCAATCGCTGGCGCCGCCAGCAGGTCGACGAACCATTGCGCCAGGAAATCACGCCCAAGAACATCCTCATGATCGGGCCCACGGGTGTCGGCAAGACCGAGATCGCGCGCCGCCTGGCCCGGCTCGCGCGCGCGCCGTTCATCAAGATCGAGGCGACCAAGTTCACCGAGGTCGGCTACGTCGGGCGCGATGTCGAATCCATCGTGCGCGAACTCGTCGACGTCGCCCTGCAGCAGACCCGCGAGACCGAGATGGAGAAGCGGCGGCCGCGGGCCGAGGAGGCGGCGGAGGAGCGCGTGCTCGATGCCCTGCTGCCGGGTCCGCGCCAGCAGGGTGGCTGGGAGCAGGATCAGCCGCGGCAGCCGTCCGAGACGCGCGAGAAGTTTCGCGCCCGCCTGCGCGCGGGCGAGCTCGACGACCGCGAGATCGAGATCGAGACCAGTAGCGGTTCCGGCTTCGACATCATGGCGCCGCCGGGCATGGAGGAAATGACGCAGCAGCTCCAGGGCATGTTCCGCCAGCTCGGCCAGCAGCGCACCCATCGTCGCCGGCTGACGGTCCGCGATGCGTTCCGCCAACTCGTCGACGAGGAGGCCGAGAAGCTGCTCGACGAGGAGGAGCTGAAGGCGGTAGCCATCGCGCTGGTCGAACAGAGCGGCATCGTGTTCCTCGACGAGCTCGACAAGGTCACGCGCCGCGGCGAACAGGGAACGAGCGGCGGCGATGTCTCGCGCGAGGGCGTGCAGCGCGATCTGCTGCCGCTGGTCGAGGGATCCACCGTGTCGACCAAGTACGGCATGGTCCGCACGGACCACATCCTGTTCATCGCCTCGGGTGCGTTCCACGTATCACGGCCCTCGGACCTCATCCCGGAGCTGCAGGGTCGATTGCCCATCCGGGTGGAACTGGCCGCGCTCACGACCGAGGACTTCGTGCGCATTCTCACCGAGCCCGATGCCTCGCTCACGGCCCAGTACCGCGCACTGCTCGCGACCGAGGGTGTCGATATCGAGCTGGCCCCCGACGCGGTGCAGCGCATTGCGGAGGTCGCCTGGCGGGTCAACGAGCGCACCGAGAACATCGGCGCCCGGCGCCTGCACACGCTGATGGAGCGCCTGCTCGAGGAGCTCTCCTACGAGGCCCCGGACCGCGCCGGCGAGCGCATCACGGTCGACGCGGCCTATGTCGACGCGCGCCTCGCCGGCCTGGTGGGAGACGACGACCTCTCGCGTTATATCCTGTAGGGGACGACCGGTCCCGGCCAACCGGTGCCCGGACATCCCAACGGAGGGCGCATGGCAACACCCACGCCAACCGACATCACCCTGCATCGCGTGTCCCGCGAGCTGGAGCTCACGTTCGCCGACGGCCTCAGCCGGCGCCTGCCCTGCGAGTACCTGCGGGTATTCTCGCCCTCGGCCGAGGTGCGCGGCCACGGACCCGGGCAGGAAGTCCTCGTGTTCGGCAAGGAGCGCGTCAACATCGACCGCATCGACCCGGTCGGCAACTACGCCGTGAAGCTCGTCTTCGACGACGGGCACGACACGGGGATCTACTCGTGGGAGCAGCTGTACGAGCTGGCCGCCCAGTTCGAGGAGAACTGGCAGAGCTACCTGGCGCGCCTGGAGGAAGCCGGTGTCCGACGAGAAGCCTGACGCCGAGCAGGGGACGACGCACTTCGGCTACCAGGAGGTACCGGTCGGCGAGAAGGCCGAGCGCGTGCGCGCGGTGTTCGACTCGGTGGCCTCCCGCTACGATCTCATGAACGACCTGATGTCCGGCGGCCTGCACCGGCTCTGGAAACGCTTTGCCCTCGCACGCACGGCGGCACGGCCGGGCCAGCGTGCACTGGACCTCGCGAGCGGCTCCGGCGACCTGGCGCTCGCGCTGGCGCGTCGCGTCGGCCCCGAGGGCGAGCTCGTCGCCTCGGACATCAACGCCAGCATGCTCGCACGCGGGCGCGACCGCCTCATCGACGCGGGCGTGGGTCACCGGATCGACTGGGTGCTCGCCGACGCCCAGGCCCTGCCGTTCACGTCGGGCCACTTCCACTGCGTCACCATCGGGTTCGGCCTGCGCAACGTCACCGATCAGGCGACGGCCCTGGCGGAGATGGCGCGCGTGCTGCGCCCCGGCGGACGGGTCGTGATCCTCGAGTTCTCGCGCCCGGCCGGCGCGTGGTTCCGCCGCCTCTATGACACCTATTCCTTCAACGTCCTGCCCCAGCTGGGGCGCTGGGTGGCCGGCGATGCCGACAGTTACCGCTACCTCGCCGAGTCCATCCGCATGCACCCGGACCAGCCGACGCTGGCACGCATGATGGAGGACGCCGGCCTCGTGCGCTGCACCTGGAACAACCTCACCGGCGGCGTGGTCGCCGTGCACACGGGGTATCGCGCTTGATCGGCGAGCTGCGTCCCGCCGGCTTCTGGCGACGGGCCGCCGCCTTCGCCACCGATGCGCTGTGGCTGTTCTGCGTGACGGGCTCGCTGTCCTGGCTCGTGTTCGGCATCGCGCTGCCCGCCCCGGCGGCCGCCGCCGGCGGCCGTGTGCTCGGCGCCCGGCTGCTGCAGGACCTGGTGCCCGCGCTGGTGATCATCGTCGGCTGGACCCGCTACGGCACCACGCCCGGCAAGTGCCTGCTCGCACTGCGCGTCTGTGACGCAGGTACCGGGGGGCGGCCCGACACCGTGCAGTCGGTCGTGCGCTACCTGGGCTACCTCGTGTCGGCGCTCCCGCTCGGCCTCGGGTTCGTGTGGATGGTCTTCGACCCGCGCCGCCAGGCGCTGCACGACAAGCTCGCGCGTACCCGCGTGGTCGTGGTCGAGGAGTCCATCGTCGCGCCGCGGGCGGTCCGACCGTGAACCTTTCCGATGCCATCGCGGCCGCGCTGCGACCGGCGGTCCGCGCAGCCCTCGCGCTGGATCCGGATGCCGCGTCCCGCGTCGAACGCCTGGGGGATGCCGTGCTCGAGGTTCGCGTGACGGGTCTGCGCCTGTCGCTGTTCGCCATTCCCGAGGGTCGGCACCTGCGGATCGCGGCCACCTCCGCGGCGGCACCGGCGGCGCGCATCTCGGGGCCGCCCGCGTCGCTCGCGCGCCTGGCGACGACCGCCGGCACGCGGGTGCTGTTTGCCGGCAACCTGCGGGTCGAGGGCGACATGCAGGCCGCGAAGGCCTGGAAACGCCTGTTCGATACGCTGGACCCGGACTGGGAGGAGGCCCTCGCGCAGGCCGTCGGCGACGTGCCCGCCCACGAGGCGGGCCGCCTCGCGCGCGGCGTGGCGGCCTGGGGGCGCCGGGCCGGACGTGGGCGCCAGGCCGATGTCGCGGCCTGGCTCGTCGACGAGATCGAATGCCTGCCGGCACGCGCGGAGGTCGAGCGCTGGCTTGGCGCCGTGGACCGCGCACGCGCCGACGCCGACCGGCTCGCGGCTCGGGTCGCGCGCCTGGAGCGCCACCGCGGGACCGCCGAATGATCGGGCCTGCCCAGGCGCTGCGGCTGATCCACATCCAGTGGATCCTGCTGCGGCACGGCCTCGACGAGATCATCTGGGCGACCCAGGTGTTCCGCCCGATCCGGTTTCTCTACTACCTCACGCCCGGGGCCTGGTTGCGCATCGCGAGTCGGCGCCGGCCCCGCGGCGAGCGCATCCGGCTCGCGCTCGAGGATCTCGGTCCCATCTTCGTCAAGTTCGGCCAGATGCTGTCGACCCGGCGCGATCTGCTGCCGGACGACATCGCGGTCGAGCTCGGCCGGCTGCAGGACCACGTGGCCCCGTTTCCGTCGGTGCAGGCGCGCGCAACGGTCGAGGCCTCGCTCGGCCGGCGCCTGGACGAGTTGTTCGACCGCTTCGACGCGGAGCCGATGGCGTCGGCCTCGATCGCCCAGGTCCACGGCGCGCGTCTGCGCGACGGCCGCGAGGTGGTCGTCAAGGTGCGTCGGCCCGGAGTCGAGGCGCGCATCCGGCGCGACGTCGGCCTGCTCTACATCACCGCCGGACTGGCGTCGCGCTTCTGGGCGGAGGGTCGCCGGCTGCGGCCGCGCGAGGTGGTCGCGGAGTTCGAGAAGACGCTGATCGACGAGCTCGACTTCGTGCGGGAAGGCGCCAATGCCCAGCAACTGCGGCGCAACTTCGAACACTCGCGCGTACTGTACGTGCCCGAGGTCTACTGGCCGTACACGCACGACGACGTGGTCGTGTTCGAACGCATCGCCGGCACCCCGATCGGCGATGTCGACTCGCTGAGGCGCGCGCACGTGGACCTGCGCATCCTCGCCGAGCGCGGCGTGGAGATCTTCTTCACGCAGGTCTTCCGCGACAACTTCTTCCACGCCGACATGCACCCGGGCAACATCTTCGTGGCCTGGGAGGATCCCGGCAATCCGCGGTATATCGCGGTCGACTTCGGGATCGTCGGCACGCTCGCGCCGCAGGATCAGCGCTACCTCGCCGAGAATTTCCTCGCCTTCTTCCGCCGTGACTACCGGCGCGTGGCCGAGCTGCACGTCGATTCCGGCTGGGTGCCGCCCGACACGCGCGTCGACCAGTTCGAGGCCGCCATCCGCACGGTGTGCGAACCGATCTTCGAGCGTCCCCTCAAGGACATCTCCTTCGGCCAGCTCCTGCTGCGCCTGTTCCAGACGGCCCGCCGCTTCAACATGCAGGTGCAGCCGCAGCTGGTGCTGCTGCAGAAGACGCTGCTGAACATCGAGGGCCTCGGACGCCAGCTCTACCCCGAGCTGGATCTCTGGCAGACCGCCAAGCCGTTTCTCGAGCGCTGGATGTCCGAGCAGGTCGGGCCGCGCGCCACGGTCCGCAACCTGCGCAAGCGCCTGCCGGAATGGGGCGAGCTCCTGCCGCAGCTGCCCGCGCTGGCGCACGACGTGCTCACGCGGGCGAAGGAGGGCCGCCTCGAGCTGCAATGGCACAGCGCCGAGCTGGTGCGGTTGCGCGGCGAGCTGCGCCGCCAGCACCGGCGCACGCAGCGCGGCATCGCGGGCGCCGCGCTGACGGTGTCGGCCGCGATCATCTACGCGCTCGACGCCGGTAGCGCCGCCGGACTGGCCGGCATCGCCATCCCGGTCTGGATCCTCGGTGTCGCCGGGCTCGCGCTTCTCGCGAGCATGCTCGGATCGCGCTAGTGTCCTGTCTCGCAAGTTCTTCGCGGATTCGCGGCGAGGGATTGCGGACCCTGGCAAGGCGCGCCGACGAGTAATAGCGCGCTCTATTGCGAGGAGGCGCAACGCCGCCAGGGCCCGCAAGACCCGGCGAGAACGCGAAGGAACTTGCGGGACACCAGGTGAAGGTCGGATCAATCCATTGCCGTCGCGTCAGGCTTGCAAGGGATTGATCAGACGTTCCCTGGCAGGCAGATCGGGTGCGTGGGAATGGCGCCCCGGCAACCCATGGTGCGGCCCGCTGCAGGCACTCGCCCTGATAAAATGCGCTGATGGACGTCACCCCCATTCTCGACCCGCTGAATGATCGCCAGCGCGAGGCGGTCACCGCCGATGCGGGCGCGCCGTTGCTCGTGCTCGCGGGCGCCGGGAGCGGCAAGACGCGCGTGCTCGTGCACCGCATCGCATGGCTGCTCGCCGCGGACGGCCTGTCGCCCCACTCGGTACTCGCGGTCACGTTCACCAACAAGGCCGCGCGCGAGATGCGCGGCCGTGTCGAGGATCTGGTCGGCGCCTCGGCGGGGGCGATGTGGGTCGGGACGTTCCACGGTCTGTCGCATCGGCTGCTGCGCGCCCACTGGCGGGAGGCCGGGCTGCCGCAGGGTTTCCAGATCCTCGATGCCGACGACCAGCTGCGCCTGGTGCGGCGCGTGCTGCGCGGGCTCGACCTCGACGAGACGCGCTGGCCCCCGAAGCAGGCGGTCGCCTACATCAACGGTCACAAGGACGAGGGCCGGCGGCCCGAGCGCCTGGCGCACGAGAACGACCCGGTCGCGGTCCAGCTCGTGCGGATCTACAGCGCCTACGAGCAGGCATGCCGCACCGCGGGGGCGGTCGACTTCGCGGAGCTGCTCCTGCGCGCGCTCGAGACCCTGCGGGATCATCCGGACCTGCTGGAGCACTACCAGCGCCGCTTCCGGCACCTGCTCGTCGATGAGTTCCAGGACACCAATACCATCCAGTACGCCTGGCTGCGCCTGCTGGTCGGCGAGCGCGGCTGCGTGACCGCGGTCGGTGACGACGACCAGTCCATCTACGGCTGGCGCGGCGCCCGCGTCGAGAACATCCAGCGCTTCTCGCGCGACTATCCCGGCACCCGAACGGTGCGTCTCGAGCAGAACTATCGTTCGACCGGCACGGTGCTGGCCGCCGCCAACGCGCTCATCGCGAACAACGCGGGGCGCCTGGGCAAGAACCTCTGGACCGCCGACCGCGAGGGCGAGTCCATCCTCTATTACACCGCCTACAACGAGACCGACGAGGCCCGGTTCGTGGGCGACCGGATCCAGTCCTGGATCGACGAGGGCGGACGCCGCGCGGAGTGCGGCGTGCTCTATCGCTCCAACGCGCAATCGCGGGCGCTGGAGCAGGAATTCGTCGCGCGCGGCCTGCCGTATCGCGTCTACGGCGGGCAGCGCTTCTTCGAGCGCGCCGAGATTCGCGACGCACTCGCCTACCTGCGGCTCGTGGCGAACCGCGACGACGACGTCGCCTTCGAGCGGGTGGTCAATCAGCCGACCCGGGGTATCGGCGAGCGCACGCTGGACCAGCTGCGCTCCGCCGCCCGCGGCGCGGGCTCTTCCCTGTGGCGAACCGCCCGCCGGACCGTCGACGACGGTGCGTTGAGCGGGCGCGCTGCCACGGCGGTCGGCAAGTTCCTGCAGCTGCTCGATCGGGCTGCCGCGGACATCGACGGGCTCGAACTCCCCGTGGCCGTCGAGCACGTCGTGCACGCGAGCGGGCTGCTCGAGCACTTCGGCCGCGATCGCGGCGAGAAGGCGCAGGCCCGCGTGGAGAACCTCGAGGAGCTGGTGACCGCCGCGCGCGCGTTCGCACCGGAGCCGGACGAGGCCGGCGAGCTGACGCCACTCCAGTCCTTCCTCGCGCACGCCGCACTCGAGGCCGGCGAGGGCCAGGGCGACGCATGGGAAGATTGCGTGCAGATGATGACGCTGCACTCGGCCAAGGGGCTCGAGTTTCCCGTCGTGTTTCTCGTCGGCCTGGAGGAGGGCCTGTTCCCGCACCAGCGCTCGCTCGAGGAATCGGGACGCCTCGAGGAGGAGCGGCGACTGGCCTACGTCGGCATCACGCGGGCGCAGCAGCGGCTCGTGCTCACCTCCGCCGAGCAACGGCGCCTGTACGGACGCGAGATCTTCGGCGTGCCGTCCCGCTTCGTCGGCGAGCTCCCGGGCGAGCTGGTCGAGGAGGTGCGCCCCCGTGTGCATGCGCAGCCCGTGCGCCCGTCCCCGGCGGCTCGTGCCCCGGGGGCGCGCGCCGGCGAAGTCCCGGACGGCCTGCCGGCCATGGGACAGCGCGTGCGCCATCCGAAGTTCGGCGAAGGCACGGTGCTCGACTTCGAGGGCGACGGCGGCCACGCACGCGTCCACGTGAACTTCGCCGACGCGGGCAGCAAATGGCTCGTGCTCGCCTATGCCCGCCTCGAGGTCCTGCCCTCCTGAGACCCGCGTCACGCCCTCGCGCGCCTCGGTTGAACCCCCTCGGGCAGGTGCTATCCTGCGTCCTCGGCGCGCGGCGGGCCACGCGCTGGCGCGTCACGATGACGACTACAAGAAATCCGGGAAGGCGATAACTATGAAACGACGTCAATTCATCGGCACCGTGGGCGCCGGCGCAATCATGGGGACGGGCCTCGCGGCCTGCGGCAGGAAGGAGGAGCAGAAGACCTCGGAATCCGGCAGCGGCGGTGGGTCCGGCCAGACGCATGAGTGGCGCATGGTGACGACCTGGCCGAAGAATTTCCCAGGGCTCGGTACCGGCGCGAACTATCTTGCCGACCTGATCAACAAGCTCAGCGATGGGCGCATCAGCGTGAAGGTGTACGGCGCCGGCGAGCTCGTCGACGCATTCGGCATCTTCGACCTGGTCAGCGACGGCGGCGCCGAGATGGGACACGGCGCATCCTATTACTGGAAAGGCAAGAGCCAGGCGGCGCAGTTCTTCGCCGCGGTCCCGTTCGGCTTCACCGCGCAGGAAATCAACTCGTGGTTCTATCACGGCGGTGGCATGGAACTGTGGCAGGAGGTCTACGAGCCTTTCGGCCTGTTCCCGACCGCCGCCGGCAACACCGGCGTGCAGATGGGCGGCTGGTTCAACAAGGAGATCAACAGCGTCGAGGATCTGCAGGGACTGAAGATGCGCATCCCCGGCCTCGGCGGCGAGGTCCTCAAGCGGGCCGGCGGCACGCCGGTGAGCCTGCCCGGCGGCGAGATCTTCACCTCCCTCGAGACCGGCGCCATCGACGCGACCGAATGGGTGGGGCCCTACAACGACCTGGCATTCGGCCTGTACAAGGCGGCGAAGTACTACTACTACCCCGGCTGGCACGAGCCCGGCACCTGCCTCGAGTGCTTCATCAACAAGAAGGCGCTCGAGGCGCTGCCCGACGACCTGCGCGAGATCGTGGTGAACGCCTGCCGTGTCGCCAACCAGGACATGCTCGCGGAGTTCACGGCGCGCAACAACAAGTCGTTGCAGACGCTGATCGACGAGCACGGCGTCGAGCTCCGCAAGTTCCCGGACGAGGTGCTCAAGAAGCTGCGTGGCCTTTCGGAGGAGGTCGTGGCGGAGATCGCGGACGCCGACCCGACGTCCAGGAAGGTCTACGAGTCGTACAAGCGTTTCCGCAAGACGGTCATGGCCTGGCACGACGTATCGGAACGCGCCTACCTGAACGCCCGCGCGACGAGCTGAGAGCGCGACCGCGGGGATCGCATGGCACCCGGGAAGGTCTGCTCGATCTCTCGCGATCGTAACGCGACCGCAATGGATGAATCAGACCTTCCCTGGGGGGTGCCCCCGCGGGGGCACCCCTTGTTCGTTCAGAATCGGAAGCCGGCCGTGATCCAGGTAATGTCGTCGAGCTTGTCGTCGCCCGAGTAGCGCGTCGCCACCAGCTCGAGGTCCGCGAGTCCCACGCTCAGCCCGACGCCGAGCCCCGCAGCCTGCTGCGTGCCGTCGACGTTGCGCCCGCCCTTCACGTCGATGGACTGGCGGGCGACGCCGACACGCCCGAGCAGGTAGACCGGCCCGGCGGTGCGGCCGGTCACGTAGGCCCCGACCGAGCGGAACCCCCAGTCCCGGCCCGAACCGGTCGTGCCCGGGTTGATGTCGCTGGCGAGCTCCAGCTCGCCGTCGAACTCCGCGACGCCGACGTCCACCAGCTCAGCGCCCAGCCGCACGCCGGCGGTGCTGGCCGGGTCGTAGCCCTTGCGATCGGAGTCCACACGGCCACCGACCAGCGAGATCGACCCGGCATGCGCCAGCAGGGGCGCCGCGAGCAGGACCAGGGCCGTGGTTCGAAGCAGGATTCTTGCGCGCATCGATTCCATCCTTCCCGCGGTCGACGGGGCTCAGTTGGCGAAGACGACGTTCGGCAGCCAGGTCGCCAGCCCCGGCCACAGTGCCAATACAATCAGCATCAGGACCTGTATGGCAATGAACGGCGTCACACCCCGGTAGATCTGGGTGGTGCTGACCGATGCGGGCGCCACCCCGCGCAGGTAGAACAAAGAGAAACCGAACGGCGGCGTCAGGAACGACGTCTGCAGGTTGAGCGCGATCATGATGCCCAGCCAGACGGGGTCGAGCCCCATCGCGATCAGCACTGGTCCGACGATCGGTACGATCACGAACGTGATCTCGATGAAGTCCAGCACGAAGCCGAGCAGGAACATCAGCAGCATCACCACCAGCATCGCGCCGATCACGCCGCCCGGCAGGTTGTTCAGGAGCTCGTGCACCGCGTCGTCACCGCCGAACCCGCGGAAGACCAGCGAGAAGATCGAGGCGCCGATCAGGATCAGGAATACCATGCCGGTGACGCGCGTCGTGCTGCGCATCACGTTCACCAGGATCACGCGCGAGAACCTGCGCTGCGCGACCGCGAGCACCATGGCGCCGGCGGCACCCACCGACGCAGCCTCGGTCGGGGTCGCGTAGCCGGCCATGATCGACCCGAGCACTGCCACGATCAGGGTCATCGGGGGAATCAGGTCGTGCACGGTTCGGCGGGCCAGGGCCCAGCCGCCGATGCGTCGTTCCTCGTCGGGGATCGCGGGCATCGTCTCTGGGCGGAACCACGCCATGAACACGATGTAGACGAGGTACATCCCGACCAGGAACAGGCCGGGCAGCAGCGCCCCCATGAACAGGTCACCCACGGAGATCGAGTCGCCCGAGAAATTGCCCTGCATCAGCTGGGCCTGCTGGTTCGCGTTGGAGATGACGTCCCCGAGCAGCACCAGCACGATTGATGGCGGGATGATCTGGCCCAGGGTGCCCGAGGCGCAGATGGTGCCCGTGGCGATCGCGGGATCGTATCCGCGCCGCAACATGGTCGGCAGGGACAGCAGTCCCATCGTGACGACCGTGGCGCCGACGATGCCGGTACTGGCCGCGAGCAGCATGCCGACGATCGTCACCGAGATGCCCATGCCGCCCCGCATCCGTCCGAACAGCATCGCCATCGTGTCGAGCAGGCTTTCCGCGACGCGCGAGCGCTCGAGCATCACGCCCATGAACACGAACAGCGGCACCGCGATCAGCGTCTGGTTGATCATGATCGCGTACAGGCGGGCCGGCAGCGCGGCCATGAAGCTGGTGTCGAATATGCCGGCCATGGTGCCCAGCCCCGCGAACACGAGGCCGACACCCCCGAGGGTGAACGCCACGGGGTAGCCGAAGAGCAGCAGCCCGACGAGGACGAAGAACAGTCCGAAGGAGATCCACTCCATCAGATTTCGATCTCCGGGTCGTCGTCGTCCGCGTAGGGGCGCGGACCGGGTTCACGGCCGGCCAGCACGAGGCCCGTGCGTCCGAGCTCGGCGAGCCCCTGCAACATCAGCAGGAGGGCCATCAGCGGAATGAAGGTCTTGAGCACGAATACGAGCGGCAGGCCGCCTGTCTCCGGCGACTGCTCCAGCCGTGACCAGGAGTGGCCGACGAAGCCCCAGCTCCACGCGAGGATCGCGATCGCGACCGGCATCATCAGCAACAGCGTGCCGACGAAGTCGACGAGTGCCTGCTTCCGCAGCGAGAAGTCCTGGTAGAAGATGTCGACCCGCACATGTCCGCGGTGCTGCATCGTGTATGCGGCACCGAGCATGAACACGGCCGCGTGCAGGTACATCACGATCTCCTGGATCCAGATGCGCCCGAACGAGAAGCCGTAGCGCATGATCACGACGGCGAGCGTGACGAGCACCATGCCGAGCGTGAACCAGGCGAGCACGCGACCGACGCGCTCATTGATCTCGTCGCAGATCCGGATGATGCGGCAGACGGCGTTCACGACACCGTTGCCAGTGGTCCCAGGACGGGAGCCTCCTCCCGCCTCGCCAGCAGCACCCGGCGGTACTCGTCGGGATCCTTGACGTGGGGAACCTCCGCCGGCCGCGGGAAGTGCAGGTCGAGCAGGCGCGACAGCCAGAAGCGCAGCGCGCCCGCGCGCAGCATCATCGGCCAGGCCCGGGCCTCCGATCGTGTGAACGGGCGCCGGGCGTGGTATGCGTCGAGCAGTGCGTGCGCCCGTTCCAGGTCGAGATGACCGTCTTCGCGACCGCACCAGTCGTTGACGGTGATGGCCACGTCGTACAGCAGGCAATCGTCGCACGCGTAATAGAAGTCGATCATGCCGGCGAGGCGGTCGGCCTCGAACAGCACATTGTCGCGGAACAGGTCTGCGTGAATGGTACCGCGTGGCAGCTCGATGCCGTGAAAGCTGCGCTGGTATTCCCGCTCCTCCTCGAGGATCCGGCGGTTTCCCTCGTCCAGCACACCGGAGAGCTCGCGGATCGCCGCGAACCACCAGCGCGGACCGCGCGTGTTCGCATGGCGCTCGTCGAACGAGAACGCCGCGACGTGCATCTGGCCCAGCGCCTGCCCCACGGCGGCGCATTGATGGATCGCCGGGCGGTCCAGGGTCCGTCCGGCCAGGCGTTCGATCAGGGCGGCAGGCTTGTCCTGGAGCGACTGCAGATACGCGCCCTCGGCATCGGCGATGGGGTGCGCGCACGGCACGCCGTGCTCTGCCAGGTGAGCCGTGAGGTTGAGGTAATAGGGAACCTCGTCCGCGGGATGCTTCTCGAAGATCGTCAGTACGTACCGGCCGCGGTCCGTGTCCACGAAAAAGTTGGAATTCTCGACGCCGTCACGGATACCCGCGAACGACCGCAGCCCCCCGACATCATAGCGGGCCAGGAAGCCATCGAGATCGTCCTCGGTGAGCGCGGTATATACGGCCATGCAGATGCGCCGTCAGGCGGGGCTTCCGGGACTGCGCGCCATCGCGCGCGAGGACGGCGCGACACCGGGTGCGTGGGTGCCCGCGGCGCGTGGGAGGCGGCCACGGCGCACCGTCGTCCGGGCGTCGATCTGGAAGGTGCTCATGTCGTGGAAGGGCCCCCGCACCGGTTGCGGCACGAGGCGCGGAGTGTACCATCGAAGCCCGCCCCGGGCATGCCGGCGCCGGGATGTCCACCCCGCGCGGTCCGTCCGGGATCGTGTCCGGATGAGGGGTTCTGTGCATGGCCGAAGTCCGCCCGCTCGTGCTCGTCGACGGCTCCTCCTACCTGTTCCGCGCCTTCCACGCGCTGCCGCCGCTGCACAGCAGCGGCGGCGAGCCGACGGGTGCGGTGTACGGGGTCGTTTCGATGCTCAAGCGGTTGCTGGCGGACTACGAGCCGGAGCGCATGGCCGTGGTATTCGATGCGCCGGGGCCGACGTTCCGCAACGAGATCTACGCCGACTACAAGGCGCACCGGCCGCCGATGCCGGAGGAACTCGCGGCGCAGATCGAACCCCTCAGGGAGACCGTCGAGGCGCTCGGTTTCCCCCTGCTCAGCGTCGAGGGCGTGGAGGCCGACGACGTGATCGCGACCCTCGCCTGCGCCGAGCGCAACGCCGGCGGCCGCGTTGTCGTGTCGACGAGCGACAAGGACCTCGCCCAGCTCGTGGACGACCGCGTGACGCTGGTGAACACCATGAGCCAGGAGGTCATGGACGCCGAGCGGGTGAACGAGAAGTTCGGCGTCCCGCCCGAGCGCATGATCGACTACCTCGCGCTTGTCGGCGACACCTCGGACAACATCCCCGGCGTGCCGAAATGCGGTCCGAAGACGGCCGCCAAATGGCTCGCGCAGTACGGCGACCTGGACGCGGTGATCGCGCATGCCGACGAGGTCGGCGGGAAGATCGGCGAAAACCTGCGCGCGGCGCTCGACGACGTGCGCCGCGCACGCGAGCTCGTGACGATCCGCCGCGACCTCGACCTGGGCACGGCCGCAGACGACCTGTCCCTGCGCGAGCCGGACCGCGACCGCCTCCGGCGCCTGTTCGCCCGGATGGAATTCCGCGCCTGGCTGGAGCAGCTCGGCGACGAGGGCGATGGCAACGCCGCCCGTGCGTCGACCCGCGCGGACGGTGAATACGAGACCGTGCTCGACGAGGCGCAGCTCGCGCGCTGGGTCGAGCGCCTCGAGCACGCGGAGCTGTTCGCCTTCGACACCGAGACCACCAGCCTGGACGCGATCGACGCCGAGCTGGTCGGCCTCTCGTTCGCCGTCGAGCCGGGCAGTGCGGCGTACGTGCCGGTCGCGCACCGCTACGCCGGCGCCCCGGACCAGCTCGACCGCGCGGCCGTGCTCGCGCGGCTGCGGCCGCTGCTGGAAGACGACGCACGCGCCAAGGTCGGCCAGAACCTGAAGTACGACATCAACGTCCTGGCCAACCATGACGTGACGCTGCGTGGCGTGCGCCACGACACGATGCTGGAGTCCTACCTGCTCGACGCCACGGCAACCCGGCACGACATGGACTCGCTCGCGCGCAAGTACCTCGGCGTCGAGCCCGTGCCGTACAAGGCCGTGGCCGGCTCGGGGCGCAACCAGATCACGTTCGACCAGGTCGCGCTCGAGGACGCCACGCCTTACGCGGCCGAGGATGCCGACATCACGCTGCGCCTGCACCAGCGCCTCTGGCCCGAGCTGGCGGCGCTCGCCGGCCAGCGCCACGTGTACGAAGCGATCGACATGCCGCTGGTGCCGGTGCTCGCCCGCATGGAGCGCACCGGCGTGGCGATCGATGCCGACGTGCTCGCCGAGCAGAGCCGTGACATGGCCCACCGGCTCCAGGACATCGAGGCGCGTGCCTGCGTCGAGGCGGGCGGCCCGTTCAACCTCAACTCGCCGAAGCAGCTGCAGGAAGTGCTGTTCGAACGCCTCGGCATCCCGACCGCGGGCGTGCGCAAGACGCCGGGCGGCCAGCCGTCGACCGCGGAGGACGTGCTCGAGACGCTCGCCGCGGCGTACGACCTGCCGGCGCTGATCCTCGAGTACCGCGGTCTGGCCAAGCTGAAGTCGACGTACGCGGACGCGCTGCCGGCGCGGATCAACGCCCGGACCGGCCGCGTCCATACCTCGTACCAGCAGGCCGTGGCGTCCACGGGTCGCCTGTCGTCGTCCGAGCCGAACCTGCAGAACATCCCGATCCGCACCGAGCAGGGGCGACGCATTCGCGAGGCCTTCGTGGCGCCCGCCGGCTACCGCCTGCTCGCCGCCGACTACTCGCAGATCGAGCTGCGCATCATGGCGCACCTCTCGGGCGACGCGGGCCTGATGGCCGCGTTCGAGGAGAACCGCGACATCCACCGGGCCACCGCCGCCGAGGTGTTCGGGCTCTCGCCGGAGCACGTGAGCGACGACCAGCGCCGTGCGGCGAAGGCGATCAATTTCGGCCTGATCTACGGCATGTCGGCCTTCGGGCTGGGGCGGCAGCTCGGGATCCCGCGCGGCGACGCGCAGGCATATGTCGATCGCTATTTCGAGCGCTACCCGGGGGTGCGCGCCTACATGGACCGTACCCGCGAGCGGGCGCGCGAGCAGGGTTACGTCGAGACGGTGTTCGGCCGCCGCCTGTACGTGCCGGAAATCGACTCGCGCAATGCCCAGCGGCGCCAGTACGCGGAGCGCACGGCGATCAATGCGCCCATGCAGGGCACGGCCGCCGACATCATCAAGCTCGCCATGATCGCCGTGGACGCGTGGCTCGCGGACGGCCGCACCGATGCCCGGCTCATCATGCAGGTCCACGACGAGCTCATCCTCGAGGCGGCCGAGGATGCGGTGGAGCCGGTACGCGCGCACGTGACCGATCTCATGGGCGGCGCCGCCCACCTGTCCGTGCCCCTGCTCGTCGAGACCGGCACGGGTCGCAACTGGGCCGAGGCGCATTAGCACTCCCACCGCTCGTCGGCCAATCCCCTCCGATCACTCCCTCGCCGGCACACTCGCCGGACGGTCATGCTATAGGTCAGGCCATGAAGAAACGTGCGGGTTTCACAATCATCGAGTTGATGGTGACGCTGATCATCGCGGCCATCGGCCTGACCATCGCCATACCCGGATTCGCGAACTTCCTGCGTTCCCAACGCGCCACGTCGAACGCGAACGAGCTGCTCGTCTCGCTGACGTTCGCCCGGAGCGAGGCGTTGAAGCGGGGGGATCCGGTGGCCGTGTGCGCAAGCGACAACCCGCAGGCCGCCACACCGGCCTGCTCCGGCAACAATTCCTGGACCAATGGCTGGATCACGTTCGTCGACGACGACACCGCGGGCACCGACGGCGATTACGATTCGGCCACGGAGACGCTGCTGCGGGTCCATCCCGCATCCGGCAGCGTGTCGGTCACGACTGACGGGGGTGCCGATTACGTCCGCTTCATCGGCGACGGCACTGCGGACGCGCGCGACGACTTCAAGGTGAAGCCCGATGGCTGCACCCAAAACCAGCAGCGTCACGTCAACCTGACCCCGACGGGACGCGGCGAAGTCGACTCGGAGGCCTGCTCATGACCGGGCGAATGCAGGGTTTCACCCTGATCGAGGTCCTCGTGGCGCTCCTGGTGCTGGGCATCGGGCTTCTCGGTGTCGCCGGCCTGCAGTCGGCGTCGCTGTCCATGAACCAGGGCTCGTACCTGCGCAGCCAGGCGACCGTTCTCGCCGGCGACATCGCGGACCGCATGCGCGCGAACCCGCGCGGCGTGGGCTCCGGTGCCTACGACATGGGGAGCAGCGCCACGGCCACGCAGCACACCGGCTGCACGACCGCGGGGACGGGATGCGGCAGCGGGGACATGGCCGAGAACGACCTCTACGAGTGGAATGCCGACGCCGCCGCGCGCCTGCCGAGCGGACAGGGTTACGTGTGCATCGACAGCACGCCCGACGACGGCACGCCCGCCGCACCGAAATGCGACGGATCGGGCGACATGTACGCAGTGAAGGTCTGGTGGTTCGACAAGGAGAGCGGCGCCGGCGAGACGAAGCGGTTCAGCACGGAGGTGCGCACGCGATGATGTACCGACGCACCCTGCCGACTGTCCGCCGCCCGCGGCGGCAACACGGGCTCACGCTCGTGGAACTGATGGTCGCGGCCGTCATCGGGCTGATCCTCACCGGCGGCGCGATCCAGATCTTCCTGAGCTCGAAGAAGGCGTTCGCGACGACGGACGCCGTCTCCCGCGTGCAGGAGAACGGACGCTACGCGCTTCAGTTCATGGCGCGCGACATTCGTGGTGCCGGGTTCTGGGGCTGTGCCCAGGATGTCGAAATGGCCAACCAGACGCAGTACACGGGGGGCGGTACGCCTCCGTTCAACTTCGGCGGTGATCCCATCGTCGGCACCGAGGGCGCGTCGGGTGCCCCGGACAGCCTGACGATGCGCATGGCCGCGCAGGATCGACGCAAGGCACTGGTCAAGCAGATGCCGAATACGTCGGCGAACCTGTTCTTCTCGAGCGTTGCCAATGTCAAGGCCGGCGACATCATGATCATCACGGACTGCGAGGCCGCGGACATCTTCATGGTTTCCGGCGTCAATTCCAACAATGCGAATCTCGGACACAACACCGGCAACACGTACAACGGCGTCGTGAACAAGCAGAAGGAATTCAGTCGCAACTACGGAACGAGCGCAACCGCGTACAGCGCGCGCGAGAAGACGTACTCCATCGGCACGACGCCAGGAGGCGAGCCGGCACTCGTGCGCACCACGAACGGCGTTTCCGAGGTGCTCGTTGCCGGCATTTCCGACATGCAGCTCACGTACGGCGTCGATACGGACAACGACGAGACCGTCAACGTGTACGTCGCCGCCCCCGACGTCGGCAACTGGAACAACGTGCTGGCGGTGCGCATCGCGCTGCTCGTGCGCAGCAAGGATGACAACGTGCTCGATACGCCGGAGACGTACAGTTACAACGGTGCGACGGTCACTGCCCCCGATCGTCGCCTGTACCAGCCCTTCACCGCCACGGTGACGATCCGGAACCGGCTCCCATGACGAATGCATTTGCCACGCGCGCCCGCCCGCGCCGCGAGCGCGGCGCAGCCCTGATCATCAGCCTCATCATCCTGCTCGCGATGACCGTGATCGGCGTGACCGCGGCGCGCACGACCACGCTCCAGGAGCGCATGGCCGGCAACCTGCGCCAGCACTCCGTGGCCTTCGAGGCCGCCGAGACCACACTGCGTCACGGCGAGGCCTGGGTCTCGTCGCAGATCGGCGGGCCGCGGCCCCAGGCCGTGGCGCCGGCGAGTTGCAGCGCTCCCCCGTGCGACGTGCTCACGCTGAACGACCTGGACCCCCTGGACAAGGCCACGTGGACGGGCTCGCAGGTCCAGGACGGGCCGCACATCGCGGATGCGGCCTCCGATCCCCAGTATTTCATCGAGCAGCAGCAGATCGTGCGCGACTCGCTGAACGCCGGTCAGTCGACCGACGAAAGCGCGCGCATCTACTACCGGGTCACGGCGCGCGCAGTCGGTGGCACCGGGACCGCCGTTTCGATCCTGCGGTCGACCTACGCGGCCCGCTTCTGACGGCGTCGAGGAGACAGGAACATGAATGCCCATGCCACGCGGATCCACAGGCACGCCCCACACGGCACGGCACGCATTGCCGCTGCAACGGCGCTGGTGGCGGGGCTCGCGCTGCACGCTCTCTCGGCGTCGGCCGGGTTGATCCCGATCTCGGACACGCCGCTGTATCTCGGTGGCGGCGTGCGGCCGAACGTGTTCTTCGAGGTCGACGATTCCGGCTCCATGGAGTTCAGTATCATCACCCAGGCCTACTGGGAAGCGTGCGGCTACGACTCGAATTTTCCCGGTGACGCGGGATCGTCGGACTGCGGAACGCACATCGATGATGGCGCGTACCACGCCGCCGGAAACCAGTACGAGTACATGTTCGACGCCAGTGACAACCAGTACAGTGCGTACTACGACAATGTCTTCGGCAACGGACCCAGCACATCGTCGCCGATTCCGACCGTCGCGCAGAACGACTGGCGCATCATGAGCAGCGATTTCAACGTGCTGTACTTCGACCCGGGCTCGGATTATCAGCCGTGGTGGGGCATGTCCGATGCGAGCTTCAGCAGCGCACGGAGCGCGCCGGACCCTGCCGCCAACGGCTACAGCGACACGCGGAACCTGGCCGGATTCACATTCTCGGTCTGGGACGACAACCGTGGCTTCGACGGTAGCCGGCCGCACCGCGGCGCGGTGCCGACCGACACGTACACGGGTGTCAGCACGGTCGTCGCGAACTCGGGCTCGTACTCGATGTACGTGTCCGGTGGCGTGGGCGAGATGACGACGCGCACGCTGGATACGAGCGGCGCGAGCGCGACGGTCGACCTGTGGATACAGCAGGGCTCGTCGACGTACGGGACCGGCAGCGAAAGTCCCGATCCCGGTGAGTACCTCTTGCTCGAATACCGCAACTCGTCGGGCAACTGGGTCCAGCTGGACAGCTTCGAGGGCACCGGCAACTACACGACGCCGGAACCCGCAATCAGCAAATCGTACAATCTCCCCGCCGACGCGCGTCACAAGAACTTCGCGCTGCGGATCCGCTCCTCCGGCGGCAGCGGCTCGGGGTTCGACTACTGGCACATCGATGATCTGGACATCTCCTCCAGCGCCGGCGGGACGCTGCTGCAGGACGACTTCGAATCCGGGACGTTCCAGGCGAAGAACTGGGCCGGCGGCCTCAACGCGAACGATACGCCCAACGGCCTGGTCGACCTGTGGGACAAGCACGCCACCTACACGGTCTACTCCGACCACGTCGACAAGACCGTCGTGACCTACGCCCCGGACTCCAGTGGCCTGAACCCCACCTCGACCACGACGACCCTGACCGACGGCAGCAGCCCCTCCGTCAGTGATGAATTCGGCAAGACCCTCGCCGAACTGCAGCAGGATATCGCGAACTGGTTTACCTACAACCGCCGGCGCCGCCAGGTGGCGACGGGCTCGATCGGAGCGACGATCCGCGACAATCCGAGCTATCGCTACGGGCTGAGCGTGATCAACAAGTACGACAGCCTCTTCGTCGAGGTGCCGTCCAAGAGCACGACCGACTTCTCGACGCACAACAGTTCCCTGTTCGACAGCCTGACCGCGTTCGACTGGCCGCCGGACGGCACGCCCCTGCGCAAGGCGCTGCAGCGCACCGGCGAGTATTTCTCCGGCAATCTCTCCGGGAAGACCAATCCGATCAAGTACGAATGCCAGCAGAATTTCGCCGTGCTGATGTCCGACGGTTACTACAGCGGCGGAAGCTCGGGGAATCCCGGCGTGGGCGACGTGGACAGCGATGGTCTGTCGAACTCGCTCGCCGACGTGGCGCGCAAGTACTACGCAAACGATCTCGACACGACGATGGCCAACAACGTTCCGCCGACACCGCAGGACCCCAACACGAAGCAACACATGGTGACGTTCACCGTGGCCTTCGGCGTCGACGGCAAGCTCAGCGATACCGACGGCGACGGCTGGCCGAATCCCGCCCTCGACGTCAGCGACAGCTGGACGCCGACGCTGAATCCGAACGACACCACCGACGATCCGGAAAAGATCGACGACATGTGGCATGCGGCCTGGAACTCGAAGGGCACGTTCGTGTCGGCGAAGACACCGGACGAGCTCGCGAAGAGCCTGCAGGCGGCACTCGGCGAGATCGGCAAGCGTGACAGTTCCGCGGCCGCCGTGGCACTGAACTCGCAGTCGTACTCGACCGATGCCCTGCTCTACCAGGCGCGCTTCAACAGCGATGACTGGTCGGGACAGCTGATTGCGTATCCGCTCGTGCCGACGTTCTCGTCCGACGGCCAGCGGCTGCGCCTGGAGGTCTCCGACACGCCCGAGTGGGATGCCGCCGACCTGCTCGACGCAATGGACCCGGATTCGCGGCAGATCATCACGTTCAAGCCGTCGAGCGACCGCGGAATTCCGTTCGAATGGCCGAGCGACCCCGCGAACCCCGGCACCGACGACCTCGACGCCGGGCAGATCACGGCGCTCGACACCAAGCCGGCCAGCGGCGGCACGAACGATGGCAAGGGCGCGGCCCGGCTGGCCTTCCTGCGGGGCGATCGCAGCAACGAAGGCACCGCGACCGGTGACTTCCGGGTGCGGAGCTCCGTGCTCGGCGACATCATCGATTCCGCGCCGGTCTTCGTCGGTGCGCCATCGTTCCTCTACAGTGAGACCTGGCCGGCCCCGCCCGGGCAGACGACCGCCGACGAGACGTCCTATTCCGCCTTCTACCAGGCGCACAAGGACCGCACGCCGATGATCTACGTCGGATCGAACGACGGCATGCTGCACGGGTTCAACGCGGATTCGGGTGCGGAGACGCTGTCGTTCGTGCCGAGCGCGGTGTTCCCGGACCTCAACCAGCTCACGGACCCGGACTACGACCACAAGTATTTCGTCGACGGGTCGCCCGTCTACGCCGACGCGTTCTTCAATGGTGCGTGGCATTCCGTCGTCGCCGGCGGCCTGCGGGCGGGTGGCCAGGGGGTCTACGCGCTCGACGTGACCGACCCCTCGGCCTTCTCGGAGGGCCAGGCCGCGAATATCGCCCTGTGGGAATTCACCGATCACGATGACGACAGCGACGGCCTGACCGAGGGGGATTCGGATCTCGGGTACACCTTCGCGCAGCCGAGCATCGTGCGCCTGCACAACGGCGACTGGGCCGCGATCTTCGGCAACGGTTACAACAACACGGAAGCGGACGGCCATCCCAGCACGACCGGCGATGCCGTGCTCTACATCGTCGACATCGAGACCGGCGCCATCATCCGCAAGCTCGATACGGGTTATGGTACGGCGGACGACCCGACGAGCGCCGGCCGGCCGAACGGCATGTCGAGCCCGGCACCCGTGGACGTCGACGGCGATGGTGTCGTCGACTACGTGTTCGCGGGCGACATCTTCGGCAACCTGTGGAAATTCGATCTCACCGACGGCGATCCGACCAACTGGGCCTCCGCCGTCACTTCGGGCAGCAGCCCCGCGCCGATGTTCACGGCGGAGTCGTCGGGGGGCGATCCCCAGCCGATCACCGTGCGGCCCCAGGTCGGTCGCCAGCCGGCGGGCAAGGATGGGCTGATGGTGTACTTCGGCACCGGCAAGTACATCGGCTCGGGTGACAACGTGCAGACCGGCCAGACCACGCAGTCGTTCTACGCTGTCTGGGACCGCACGGACAAGAACGGCAACCAGACGGTCTTCCAGCGCGACGACCTCCTGGTGCAGAGCATCACCGACGAGGTGACGGTCGACCCGAACAATACGCCCGGCGATCCGACCGACGACGTCGACCTGCGGCTGACCAGCAACAACGAGATCTCGACCTGGTACGGGGACGGAAGCGGCAGTGACCCCGGCAAGGGCGGCTGGGTCATGGACTTCGTCAATCCCACCGACTCGCAGAACCATGGCGAGAAGGCGGTGACCGATCCGGTGCTGCGCAACGGGCGGATCATCTTCACCACGCTGATCCCGTCGCAGAGCCCGTGCGATTTCGGTGGCAGCGGCTGGCTGATGGAGCTCGACGCGCAGGACGGCAGCTATCTGTCCGAGCCACCGTTCGATCTCAACAACGATGTCGTGTTCGACGGCAGCGACACGTCCAACGGCACCGTGCCGGGTGGCAAGAAGTCCAAGGTCGGGATCGTGCCGACGCCCGCCATCCTGCTCACGCCCGATCGAACCGAGGCCAAGTTCGTGTCCGGATCCACGGGCGAGGTCGAGTCCGTGACGGAGAACAGTGGCAACGAGGATCGTGGCCGGCAGGCCTGGGAGGAGCTGAAATGAACCTGTTCACCATCGGGGCACCCGTGCGTCGGCCCGTGCGTCGGGGATGCCGGGGTCTCCTCCCGATCGCCGTGCTCGTCGTCGTCGCGGCGCTCGCGGGACCGGCGCAGGCGGCCGAGGGTACGGGAAGCGCGCCCTCGTCGGCCGTCGAGCCGCCCACCGTGCCGGCCGACAAGCCGTACCAGCTGCGCGGGGTCATCGAGTGGGTCGACCTCGCCGGGCACCGGATCGTGGTCGACGGCAGGGAATATGCGTTCCACCATCCCCTTGTCCACCGGCCGGCTGATGCGCCCGGCAACGAGAATCGGAACTACCAGACGCCGCGTCTGCGTCCGGGGATGACGGTCGGGCTGAAGGTGGCCCGTGGCACCCCGCCACCCGTCGTCGAGGTGTGGATCCTGCGGTAGCGGCGATCCCGAGCGGAAACAAGGAGTCTACCGATGCGCAATGCCCGCGCTGCACGTGGCGTGACCCTGATCGAGCTGATGGTCGTCGTCGTGATCATCGGCATCCTGGCCTCGATCGGGTACCCGCTCTATCTGGACCAGGTCCGCAAGTCGCGGCGTGCCGAGGCGAAGTCCGCGCTCCAGGAGGCGATGACCCGGGAGGAACGCCTCTACACGACGACCAACACGTACGCGGCCAGCATGACGACGCTGGGGTACGCCAACGACCCGTTCACGTCGTCGCACGGCTGGTACACGGTGGACGGCGCGGCCTGTGGCGGCGGCGGGCTGGGCGAGTGCGTGAAGCTCACGGCGACGGCGCAGAAGGACCAGGCGAAGGACAGCTGCGGGGACTTCACGCTCGATTCGCGCGGCAGCCGCGCGGCGGACGCCGCCGGCTGCTGGTAGGGCGGCGTTCAGGTCGTGTGCAGGCGCATCGCGTTGGGGAGATGAAACACGACATGCTCCTCGACGCCGGCGTCGGCCTCCACGGTATGTCCGCCCGCGGACTCGAGGCGCTCGACGACCTCGCGCACGAGTGATTCCGGCGCCGAGGCACCGGCGGTCACGCCGACCCGCGCGCATCCGGCCAGCCAGTCCGACTCGATCTCGGCCGCGTCGTTGATCAGGTGCGCAGTGGTTCCCAGCTTCTCGGCCAACTCGCGCAGGCGATTCGAGTTCGAGCTGTTCTGCGCGCCGACGACGAGCATCAGGTCCACCTGCCGGGCGAGATCCTTGACCGCTTCCTGGCGGTTGGTCGTCGCGTAGCAGATGTCCTCCTTCTTCGGCGTGATCATCTCCGGAAAGCGCCGCCGCAGGACCTCGGCGATGCCGGCGGTATCGTCCACCGACAGGGTCGTCTGCGTCACGACCGCGAGCCGGGCCGGATCGTTGACCTCGATGGCCTCGGCATCGGCGCGCGTCTCGATCAGCCGGATCCGGCCGCCGTGACGTGCGTCGAAGCGACCCATCGTGCCTTCGACCTCGGGGTGCCCGGCGTGGCCGACCAGCAGCACGTCGCGGCCCTCGCGGGCGTACCGGTTGACCTCCATGTGCACCTTGGTAACGAGCGGGCAGGTGGCGTCGAACACGTGCAGCCCCCGGCGCGCCGCCTCGTCCTCGATCGCCTGCGACACGCCGTGCGCGCTGAAGATCACGGTGGCGTCCCCGGGAATCTCGTCCAGCTCGTCCACGAACACCGCGCCCTGCTCGCGCAGCTCGTCCACCACGCGGCGATTGTGCACGACCTCGTGGCGAACGTAGACCGGCGCGCCGAACATCTCCAGCGCGCGCTCCACGATCTCGATCGCGCGATCGACGCCGGCGCAGAAGCCGCGCGGGTTGGCGAGCAGGATATCCATGTGCTGTCCGGAAGGCAGGCCGGGGACGGTGGCCGAGTATAACGCCCGCGCGGGCGGGCGCCCAAGCGCACCCGTCACTCGCGGCCGAGCAGCGAAAGGAGCACCAGCAGTACCGCGCCGCAGCTGATCGCGCTGTCGGCGACGTTGAACGCAGGCCAGTGCCAGCCGGCCGCGTGCACGTCGAGGAAGTCCACGACGTAGCCGAAGCGGAGCCGGTCGACCAGGTTTCCGAGGGCGCCGCCCAGCACCAGCGCGAGTGCCGTCGCCAGTCCGGGCCGGCGCCACCCCGTCCGTGCGAGCCAGGCGGCGATGGCACCGGCGATGACGACGCTGAGTATGGTGAAGAACCAGCGCTGCCAGCCACCGGCGCCGGCCAGGAACGAGAATGCCGCGCCGGGGTTGTGCACCAGTACGAGGTTGAAGAACGGCAGCACCCGCACCGTCTCGTGCAGCGTGAGTGCAGCGAGCACCCAGGCCTTGGTCACCTGGTCGAGCACGATCACCGCGGCCGCAAGCGCGAACCACGCGGCTCGCGTCGAGATGACGCTCACGCCTGCAACCGGGTCTCGCCGTCACCGGCGACGTTGCTGACGCAGCGCCCGCACAGGTCGGGATGAGCGGCATCCGCCCCGACGTCCGCCCTGCGGTGCCAGCAGCGCGCGCACTTGTCCTGTGCCGAGCGCGCCGCCGAGACCCAGACCAGCTCGCCGGCGATTTCCTCTTCCACGGCGTCGGGGTCGCGCTCGGCGTCCGGGCGCACATGGGCCTCGGAGGTCAGCAGCACGAAGCGCAGTTCTTCTCCCAGGCGCTCGAGCGGCTCGCGCAGCGGCGCGTCGCAGTAGACCGTAACCTCCGCGTCGAGCGCGGCGCCGATCTCGTCGGCGTTGCGCAGCACCTCCAGGCGGCGTGCCACGGCGGCGCGCACCTGCATCAGCACCGCCCACTCGTCGTGGCCGAGCCCGGCGTCGTCGGGCAGGGGAAACAGGCCGTCGTACCACTCCGCCTCGAAGACCGACCCGTCGCGTGTCGGCATGTGTTCCCAGATCTCGTCCGCCGTGTACGACAGGATCGGCGTGAGCCAGCGCACGAGCGCCTCCAGGATGTGCCACATCGCCGTCTGCGCGGAACGCCGTGCCGTGCTCGCCGCGGGCGTCGTGTAGAGACGGTCCTTGAGCACGTCCAGGTAGAATGCGCCCATCTCCACCGAGCAGAAGTTGTGTGCCGCCTGGTACACGCGGTGGAAGTTGTAGCCGTCGTACGCGGTGCGGATTTCGTCCTGCACGCGCAGGGCCTCGTCGACGGCCCAGCGGTCGAGGGCGATCATGGCGCCGGGCGCGACCGCGTCGGCCGGCGGGTCGAAGTCGTGCAGGTTGCCGAGCAGGAAGCGCGCGGTATTGCGCATGCGCCGGTAGGAGTCGGTCATGCGCTTGAGGATTTCGTCGGAGACGGCCATCTCGCCGCGGTAGTCGGCCGCCGCCACCCACAGGCGGATGATGTCGGCGCCGAGGGTGCGCATGACGGCCTGCGGCGCAATCACGTTGCCCAGCGACTTCGACATCTTGCGGCCGTCGCCGTCCACCGTGAAGCCGTGCGTGAGGACGCCCTTGTAGGGTGCATCCCCGCGCAGTGCGATGGACGTCAGCAGCGAGGACTGGAACCAGCCGCGGTGCTGGTCCGAGCCTTCCAGGTAGAGGTCGGCCGGGACCTGCAGCTCCTCGCGGGTCTCCAGCACGGCGGCGTGGGTCACGCCCGAATCGAACCAGACGTCGAGGATGTCGCTCACCCGCTCGTACGAGTCCGCGTCGTCGCCCAGGAGGTCCGCCGGCTCCAGGTCGAACCAGGCATCGATGCCGCCCTGCTCGATCCGCTGCGCGACCCCTTCGATCAGGGCCTGCGTGCGCGGATGCAGCTCGCCCGTGTCGCGATGGACGAACAGCGCGATCGGCACGCCCCACATGCGCTGGCGCGAGATGCACCAGTCCGGCCGGTTCTCCACCATGCCGCGGATGCGGGCCCGACCCCACGCGGGCGTGAACGACACGCGCTCGATCGCGTCGAGCGCGCCGCGGCGCAAGCCGCGCTGGTCCATGCTGATGAACCACTGCGGTGTCGCGAGGAACAGCAGCGGTGTCTTGTGCCGCCAGCAGTGCGGGTAGCTGTGCTCGATGCGCGTGCGGTGGATGAGCATCCCCGCCGCGGCAAGCGCCTCGCTGATGGGGTCGTCCGACTTGCGCACGTGCACGCCGGCGAAGTTCGGCGTGCCGGCCGCGAAGACGCCGTCGCCGCGTACCGGGTTCTCGACCGGCAGGCCGTACTCGAGGCCGACGATGTAGTCGTCCTGTCCGTGTCCCGGGGCCGTGTGCACCAGGCCCGTGCCGGCCTCGAGCGTGACGTGACGTCCGAGCACGACCGGAACGTCGCGGTCCTCCAGCGGATGGCGCACGCGGGCACGCTCCAGCGCGGCGCCCATGGCGCGCCCGGCGATGCGTCCTCCCAGGCCGTAGCGACCGAGCGCCGACTCGACCAGGTCACTCGCGAGCACCAGGTACTCCTCGCCCGTGTCGACCAGCGCGTACTCCAGCTCCGGGTGGACGGCGACCGCCTGGTTTCCGGGCAGCGTCCACGGCGTCGTGGTCCAGATCGCCGCCGACACGCGCCGGTCCCCGGCGTCGACCTCGAAGATGCGCGCCAGGCCGGCCGGATCCGATGCCGGAAAGCGCACGTCGATCGCCGCCGAGCGCTTGTCCTGGTACTCGATCTCCGCCTCGGCCAGCGCCGAGCCGCACTCGAGGCACCAGTGAACCGGCTTGAGCCCCTTGTACACGTGGCCGCCGTCGATGATGCGCCCGAGCGCGCGCAGGATGTTGGCCTCCGTCCGGAAATCCATCGTCAGGTACGGGTGGTCCCAGTCGCCGAGCACGCCGAGGCGCCTGAAGTCGGCACGCTGGTCGTCGATCTGGGACTCGGCGTACGCGCGACAGCGGCGCCGGAAGTCGTTGAAGCCGATGTCGCGGCCGGCCTTGCCGGCCTCCTTCTCGACGGCGTGCTCGATCGGCAGGCCGTGGCAGTCCCATCCCGGCACGTACGGCGCGTCGAAGCCGGAGAGCGTCTTCGACTTGACGATGATGTCCTTGAGGATCTTGTTCACCGCGTGGCCGATGTGGATCGACCCGTTGGCGTAGGGCGGGCCGTCGTGCAGGATGAACTTCGTGCGGCCCGCGCGTGCGCGCCGGATACGTCGGTAGACGTCCTCGGATTCCCAGCGCGCGAGCCGCTCCGGCTCGCGCTGGGCCAGTCCGGCGCGCATCGGGAAATCGGTGCGCGGCAGGTTCAGCGTCTTCTTGTAGTCGCTCACGATCTCGTTCCGGCCAGTCACTGTTCGGGGGTGGACGGGGTCACCGCACGGCCCCGGTCCGCGAGCGACGCGCGCGCGACGCGCGCATCCTCGTGCATGCGCTCGACGAGGGCATCGAGGGATTCGAAGCGCTCCTCGGCCCGCAGCCGCTCGAGGAGCTCGACGGTGAGGTGCGCTCCGTAGAGGTCGCCGTCGAAGTCGAAGGCGTGCACCTCGAGCAGCGGGCGCGTGCCCCCGACGGTCGGGCGCCAGCCCAGGTTCGCCACGCCGGGCAGGCATCGACCGCGATCGTCGCATGCTACCACGGCGAACACGCCGCTCGCGGGCAGCCGGTAGCGGTCGAGGGCGAGGTTGGCCGTGGGGTAGCCGAGGTTGCGTCCCAGCTTGTCGCCGTGGATGACCCGGCCGCGGATGGTGTACGCGCCGCCGAGCAGGCGGGCGGTCGCATCCATGTCGCCCGCGGCCAGCGCGTCGCGCACGCGCGTGCTGCTGACGCGCTGGTCGTCGAGCCGGTAGGTGTCCGCGGCCTCGACCCCGAATCCGCGAGCCTGGCCGAGTGCCGACAGCAGCCCGAAATCGCCGCGCCGGCGACAGCCGAAGCGGAAGTCGTCCCCGACCACCACGTGCCGCGCGCCGAGGCCGTCGAGCAGGATCTCCTCGACGAAACGCTCGGGCTCGAGCTCGGTCAACGCCCGGTCGAAGCGCAGCACGAGCATCCGGTCGATCCCCAGCGCCGCGACCGCCCAGGCCTTGTCGCGCAGCCGCGACAGGCGCGCCGGTGCCCGGTCGGGGTCGAAGAACTCGCGCGGGTGCGGCTCGAAGGTGACGGCACAGGCGGGGACTTCGAGCGCACGCGCGCGTGCCGCGAGCTGGCGCATCACGGCCTGGTGCCCCAGGTGCACGCCGTCGAAGTTCCCGATCGTGACGGCGCAACCCCGGTGCCGCGGTCTCAGGTTGTGGCGGCCACGCACCAGTTCCACGACGTGCAGTTCCCCCGCAATGCGATGATCCCCGACGGATCCCCGCGGCCGGCGCCGCGGCGCGACCGTGCATGATGGATCACCGGATACGCACCGACAAAGGCGCAGATTATACGGGAACCCCGGGCGCGCCCGCGCGGGCCGCCCCGGGACGTCAGGTCTGCGCGCCCATGCGCACCACGTGGCGCGGGCGCAGCCCGGCGACGAGCAGGGCAATGACGTAGGTCAGGCCGCCCGCCGCGACGAGGCCGACCAGTTGCGGCACCTTCGCTTGCCACCCGAGCGGCCCCCATGTTGCCGCCGGCACCGTCAGCGCGAGCAGCACCGCGCTCATCGCCAGCGTGGCCAGCCCGACCCGCAACGCCAGCAGCGGCCAGCCGGCGGCCCGGCGGTAGGCGCCCACGCGCACCAGGCGGTGATAGAGCAGACCCGCCTGCAGCCAGCCGGACAGGGCCGTCGCCAGGGCGAGGCCCGCATGCGGTGCCTCGTAGCCGGCGTATACCATGCCACCCGTGATCCCGACATTGAGTCCGATGTTCGCGATCAGCGCCGTGGCCCCGATGCGCACCGGCGTGCGCGTGTCCTGGCGGGAAAAGAATCCCGGCTGCAGGATCTTGACCGCGAGGAAGGCCGGCAGGCCCACGCCGTAGCCGAACAGCGCCAGCGCCGCCATGCGCGTGTCGTGCGCCGAGAACTCCCCGTAGCCGAACAGCGTGGCGAGAATCGGGCCGGACAGCAGCACGAGGCCGGCCGTGGCCGGTATCCCGATGACCGCGACGAGCCGCAGCGCCTGCTCCATCGTGCGGTGAAATCCGGCCGGGTCGGATTGTGCATGATGCGACGAAAGGCGCGGCAGGATCGCCGTGCCAAGCGCCACGCCGAAGACGCCGAGCGGGAACTCGAGCAGCCGGTCCGCGTAGTACAGCCAGCTGACGCTGCCCGTCGCGAGCAGCGAGGCAATCAGCGTGTCGACGAGCAGGTTGATCTGGGCCACCGAGGCGCCGAACAGGGTCGGCACGAGCAGCTTGAGCACGCGGCGCACGCCCGGGTGGCGCCAGCCCCAGCGCGGCCGCGGCAGCATGCCGATGCGCGCCAGGAACGGCAGCTGGAAGACGAGCTGCACGAGACCGGCGACGAACACGGCCCAGGCCAGCGCGTGGATCGGGATGTCAAAGCGCGGCGCCGCCCACAATGCCCCACCGATCAGGCACAGGTTCAGGAGCACGGGCGTGAACGCCGGCACCGCGAAGCGCGAGAAGCTCTGCAGCATGCCGCCGGCGGCGGCAACGAGCGAGATGAACAGCAGGTACGGGAAGGTGACCCGCAGCATGTGCGCGGCGAGGCCGAAGCGCTGCGGGTCGTCGTAGAAGCCCGGCGCGAACACCATTACCAGCACGGGCGCGAGGGCGACGCCGATCGCGGTCACCGCCAGCAGGACGCCGGCCAGGGTGCCGATCACGTGGTCCGCGAGGTCGCGCAGCGACTCGAAGCCGTGGCGTTCCTTGTACTCCGTGAACACCGGCACGAAGGCCTGCGTGAAGCCGCCCTCGCCGAACAGCCGGCGCAGGAAATTCGGGATGCGGAACGCGACGAAGAACGCGTCCGTCGCGACGCCCGCACCGAACACGCGCGCGAGCACCATGTCGCGCACGAACCCGAGGATCCGCGACAGCAGGGTCATGGCACCGATCGTGCCCCCCGATCGCCATACCGCCGAGTGCCGGGTCTCGCTCATGCCGCCGTGCTCTTGCCCCGTACCGATGGCGCGGCAGTGTAGCAGCGTCGGGCTGCATCCACGGCGCCGCATCGCTATACTCGGCGCCTTTCCGCCGCCCCCGAGCCGCTACCGCCGTGTCCGCCCAGACCCGTTCCAAGGCAGCGACTTTCCAGGACCTGATCCTCGCGCTCCAGCAGTACTGGATCGGCCAGGGCTGCGTGCTGATGCAGCCGTACGACATGGAGGTGGGCGCGGGCACCTTCCACCCGTCGACGTTCCTGCGGGCCGTCGGGCCGGAGCCCTGGCGCGCCGCGCACGTGCAGGCCTCGCGCCGCCCGACGGACGGGCGTTACGGCGAGAACCCGAACCGCCTGCAGCACTACTACCAGTTCCAGGTGCTGATCAAGCCGTCGCCGCTGGACATCCAGGACCTCTATCTCGGCTCGCTGAAGGCGCTGGGCCTCGATCCGCTGGTGCATGACATCCGCTTCGTCGAGGACGACTGGGAGTCACCCACCCTGGGTGCCTGGGGGCTCGGCTGGGAAGTCTGGCTCAACGGCATGGAGATCACGCAGTTCACCTACTTCCAGCAGGTCGGCGGGATGGACGTCGACGCCGTCTCCGGCGAGATCGCGTACGGCCTGGAGCGCATCGCCATGTACCTGCAGGGCGTCGAGAACGTCTACGACCTCGTCTGGACGGAAGGGCCGCAGGGCACGGTCACCTACGGCGACGTGTTCCACCAGAACGAGATCGAGCAGTCGACCTACAACTTCGAGCTGGCCGATACCGCGGCCCTGTTCGCCTGGTTCGACGCCTGCGAGGCGGAGGCGAAGCGCCTGATCGAGCGCGAGGAGCCGCTGCCGATGCCGGCCTACGAGCAGGTGCTCAAGGCCTCGCACACCTTCAACCTGCTCGACGCGCGCGCCGCGATCTCCGTGACCGAGCGCCAGCGCTACATCCTGCGCATCCGCGACATCGCGCGCGGCGCGGCCCAGGCCTATTACGCGAAGCGCGAGGCGCTGGGCTTCCCGCTGTGCGGCGACGTGAAGCCGGAGGCGGCCGATGGCTGAGCGCCACGATCTGCTGCTGGAGATCGGCACCGAGGAACTGCCCTCGAGCGAACTGCACGCGCTGGGCGTCGGGCTCGCGCACAACGTGCGCGCGTCGCTGGACAGCGAAGGACTCGCCCACGGCGAGGTCGAGTGGTTCGCGACGCCGCGGCGCCTCGCGGTGCGCGTGCGCGAGCTGGCTGGCGCGCAGGCGGCGACGACCGCCGAGCACCGCGGGCCGCCGGTCTCCGCGGCCTTCGGCGCCGACGGCCAGCCCACGAAGGCCGCCGAGGGCTTCGCCCGGCGACACGGCGTCGCCGTTGCCGACCTGGAGCGGCGTGACGCCGGCAAGGCGGAATACCTCTTCCATACGGAGCACAGCCCCGGCCGTCCCACGGTGGAGCTGCTGCCCGAGCTGGCCGACCGGGCCGCGCGCGATGTGCCGGCCAAGAAGCGCATGCGCTGGGGCACGCCCGGCGTCACGTTTCCGCGCCCCGTCCACTGGACGGTGCTGCTGTATGGCGAAGAGTTCGTCGACGCGGAAATCCTCGGCGTCCGCACGGCACGCGCGACCCGCGGTCACCGCTTTCATCACCCGGCGCGCATCGAGCTCGACGAGCCGCGCCACTACGAGACGGCGCTGCGCGACCCGGGCCACGTCGTCGCCGGCTTCGACGAGCGCGCCGCGATGATTCGCGCCCAGGTCGAGCACGCCGCGCACGACGCCGGCGGCGAGGCCGACCTGGACCCCGACCTGCTCACCGAGGTCACGTCGCTCGTCGAGTGGCCCGTCGCCCTGGCCGGGCGTTTCGACGCGCGCTTCCTGGAGGTGCCGCCCGAGGCGCTCGTCGCCGTGATGAAGGACCACCAGAAGTACTTTCCGGTGTACGACCGCCACGGCGCGTTGCTGCCGGTGTTCGTGACCGTGAGCAACATCGACAGCGCCGAGCCGGAGATCGTGCGTTCCGGCAACGAGCGCGTGATCGCGCCGCGCCTGGCCGATGCCGAGTTCTTCTGGCAGCAGGACCGCAAGCGCCCGCTCGAGTCGCGCCTCGACGGCCTGCGCCAGATGGTGTTCCAGCGCCGCCTCGGGACGCTGCACGATCGCAGTGGCCGCATCGCCGCACTGGCCGGCGAGCTCGCGGGCGCGATCGGCGCCGACGCCGATGCGGCGCAGCGTGCGGGCTGGCTCGCCAAGTGCGACCTGCTGACCGAGATGGTCGGCGAGTTCCCCGAGCTGCAGGGCATCATGGGCGGGTACTACGCGCGCCACGACGGCGAGCCCGAGACCGTGGCGCGCGCGATTGCCGACCACTATCGCCCGGCCTTCGCCGGCGACGCGCTGCCGCGCTCGCCCGAGGGCATGGCGCTGTCCCTGGCCGACCGCCTCGACGCGCTCGTCGGCCTCTTCGCCATCGGCCGCGCGCCGAGCGGCGACAAGGATCCCTTCGCCCTGCGCCGAGCGGCGCTCGGCGTGTTGCGCATCCTGGTCGAGGGGCGTCTCGACCTCGACCTGGCCGAGGCCCTGGCGCTCGCCGCGGGCGCCTACGGCGACCTCGACGCGCGGGACGCGATCGACGCCGTGTTCGACTTCATGATGGACCGGCTCAAGGTCTACTACGCCGGCGCCAGCTTCCCGCCCGACCTGTTCGAGGCCGTGCGTGCGCGCCGGCCGACCCGCCCGCTCGACTTCGACGCCCGGATGCGCGCCGTGCGCGCCCTGCGCGAGCGCCCCGAGGCGGCCTCGCTCGCCGAGGCGAACAAGCGCATCCGCAACATCCTGCGCAAGAACGAGGGCGAAGGCGCGGGTGCGACACTCGACGCGGCGCAGTTCACCGACGGCGCCGAGCGTGCGCTCGGCGAGCGCGTGGACGCGCTCGCCGGCGAGGTCGAGCCGCTCCTGGTCGCCCGCGACTACGAGTCCGCCCTGGCGCGGCTCGCCGATCTCGCCGCGCCGCTCGACCGCTTCTTCGACGATGTCATGGTCATGACCGACGACGCGCGTCTGCGCGCGAATCGCATCGCGCTGCTCGACCGGGCGCGGGCGCTGTTCCTGCGCGTCGCCGACCTGTCGCAGCTGCAGGCCGACTGACATGACCGTACGGCTCGTGATCCTCGACCGCGACGGTGTGCTCAACGAGGAATCGGACGAGCACATCAAGTCCGTCGAGGAATGGCTGCCGCTGCCCGGCAGCCTCGAGGCGGTCGCGCGCCTGAACCGGGCCGGCTACCGCACGGCGCTTGCGACCAACCAGTCCGGCATCGCGCGCGGCCTGCTCGACGAGGACGACCTGCGCGCGATCCACCGCCACATCAACGCCGAGCTGGCGCGCATCGGCGGGCGGCTCGACCCGATCCTGCACTCGCCCGATGCCCCGGGCATGAACGCCCCGCGCCGCAAGCCGCGCCCCGGCATGCTGCTCGAGATCGCCGAGCGGCTCGGCGTATCGCTGGACGGCGTGCCCTACGTCGGCGACTCGTACCGTGACATCGAGGCGGCGCGCGCGGCCGGCGCCACGCCGGTGCTCCTGCGCACGGGCCACGGCCGGCACACGCTGGCGACGGCACCCGACCTGCACGGCGTGGCGGTCCACGACAATCTCGCGGCCTTCGTCGACGCCTTCCTCTCGGCCCGCGAGGGCGATGCCCCATGACGGCCTCGCGCGCGACGCCATGGCTCTACCTGCGCGCGACGGTGCTCTGGGTCGAGCTCGCCATCACCACCACGATCTGGGGGCTGTTCCTCGGCACACTCGGCTGGCTCCTGCCCCCGGCATGGCGCTACCAGGTGGCACGCAGCTGGTGCGTGGTGCAGCTGCACGCACTGCGGCTGATCTGCGGGCTGCGCTGGCGCATCGACGGCGCGGAGCACATCCCGCGCAGCCCGCACATCTTCTTCTCCAAGCACCAGTCCACCTGGGAGACGATCGCGCTCGTGGTCTTCCTGCCGCCGCAGGTGCACGTGCTCAAGCGCGAGCTCTTCAAGCTGCCGTTCTTCGGCTGGGGCCTCGCCTCGTTGCGGCCCATCGCGATCGACCGCAAGGCCGGGCGCAACGCCGTCGAGCAGGTCAAGCGCCAGGGCCGCGAGCGCCTCGCCAGCGGCCGCTGCGTCATGATCTTCCCCGAGGGTACGCGCGTGCTGCCCGGTCGGACCGAGCGCTACCGCATGGGCGGCGCCATCCTCGCGGCCGACACCGGCGTGCCCGTCATCCCCATCGCCCACAACGCCGGCGAATACTGGCCGCGCCACAGCTTCATCAAGTGGCCCGGCGAGATCCGCGTGGTGATCGGCGCGCCCATCGACACCACAAACCGCACGCCCGACGAGATCAACCGCACCGCGCGCGAGTGGATCGAGGCCCGCATGCGCGAGATCGAGGGGAAGGAACCGGCGGCCGCCACGGGTAACGGATCGACCTGATTCGGACACGTCTTGCCCCGCCCCTGTAGGTCGAGGTTGCGAGGTGCGCTCCGTGCACCCCGCCCTTCGGGCCTGCGCTGCGCGCAGTCTCAATTCGCTCCCGGCGGATTGGTCAGCCCGACAGCCCGATCCCACGACTTCGCTCGGTGCCACGGCGACGCCGGCCCAAAGCCCGCGTAGGGTGGCCGCAGCCCACGCGTAACGACGTCACCGCCGCCGCGATCCACGCGGGGCACAGCCTGTGCCTGGCGCATCGCTGCAGCCATCCCCCACCCGCCGTCCGAGACGGAGGGCTCGAGCAACCGCAGGGTCGGCAATGCCCTCTCGCTCACGCGGCCCCGGTTGTACAACGCCGTCACCGCGAGGCCGGCGCAGCCGGCCGCGGCGATCCACGCCGCGCTGTCACGCACGTCCACCGGAACCCGCCGCCCGGCGCGACATCCGCTCCGGGTATACCCCACCTGTAAGATCTGACAGGTATTGACAATGCAATGCTCGATCTAGTGCACTCGGCCCCGGGGAATGCCGGGCCCGCCTCACGCGCGCACTGGCAACGGAATAACGACAACCGACCACGACGGTCGAGCCAGGGGCCCTTACATGCCGCAGTCCCGCCCGCACCGTGCCCGGTGTGCGCTGCTCTTCGCCATCGTCCTCCCACTGCTCGCGATCGCCGCCGCCGGCGACAGCCCGGACGCGCACGACCCGGATGCCCTCTGGGCCGGCGGCTGGCAGGGCGTGATCAAGCGCGCCGCAGAGGACGGCGCTCCGCTCGAAACGCTGCCAAGCCTCGACCGGGTGCGCGCGCTGGCGGTCGATCCGCGCGCCGGAACGGCCTGGGTGACCGACGGACGCACACTGGCGCACCTGGCCCCCGACGGCGAGGTCCAATGGACGGTGCCGCTGGCGCGCCGCCGGCGTCGGCAAGGGAGCGGGCGACACCGCGGGCGGAACGCCGGACACGGCCGTCGCGGCGCGACCGTCCCGGCGTGGACTCGTGGCCCGCGCCATGACCGGTCCGGGAACCACGACGACCGCCGAGGCCGTGACGCCCACGGCGGTCCGGCGTCCGAGGCGCTGCAACCGTCCCCGCGCCTCGTCGCCGGTGCACCCGCGGGTAGCGTCTGGGCCATTACGGCCTTTGGCGCCACCCGCTTCGACGCACAGGGCGAACGGGCCGCCCGCATCCGGCTGCGGGGCCTGGTCACGGCCGCCACCTTCGACCGCCAGCGCGACCGCCTCTGGCTCGCGACCCCGCGCCACGTGGTCGCATTCGATGCCAGCGGCCAGCAGACCGTGATGCTGCAGGGGATCCACGTCCCCGCGGCGATCCGGGCCCTGGCCTACGCCCCGCACAGCGACACCCTCTGGGTCGCCACTCCCTGGCGCGTGCGCCGCTTCGCTGCCGCCGATGGCACCCCGACCGGCTCGCTGCCGGCCTACGCCGCCCAGCACCTCGCCGCGGACGGCCAGGGTGGCCTCTGGGTCGAGGGCTGGCACCGGCTGCAGTACTTCGATGCCAGCGGCGCTCTCGGCTTCGCCCTGCGTCGCCCGCTCGGCTGGGGCGAGGTCGTCGACCTCGTCGCGAACCCCGTGGACCAGTCCGCCTGGCTCGCCGGCAGGCACGCGCTCGTCCACGTGCGCGCCGACGGCGCCGTCGACCATCGCGAACACCTGCCGCGCCGCGGGCCGCCGGGGCGTATCGCAGCGATCGGGCTGTTCGCGGACGTTCTCCCGCCGGCGCTCACGATCGACACCCCGGCCGACGGCGCGCTGCTCGCGACGACCACCCCGACCCTGGGCCTGGCCTTCTCCGACGGCGGCAGCGCTGTCGACCCCGCCAGCCTCGCGCTGCGCGCCAACGGCACCGCGATCGCCAGCACCTGCACCCCCGCCGACGGAACCGCCCACTGTGCGCCGGCGAACGCGCTGGCACAGGGCGGCAACACGCTTGCTGCCACGGTCAAGGATTACGCCGGCAACACCAGCAAGGCCGCCACGGTTCACCTGCGCATCGACACGATCCCGCCCACGATCACCTTCACCGGCGATCTCGTCTCCGGTTTCATCACGAACGATCCGGACGGTACCGTGCAGGGCGACCTGAGCGAACCGGCCACGGTCACCGTCGCCGGCGCGCCCGCCGGCGACCCGGTCCAGCACTTCGAACAGCACGTGGCGCTGACCGAGGGCGACAACCAGTTCACGGTTACGGCTACGGATGCCGCCGGCAACGAGACGACCCGTACGCTGACCGGCGTACTCGACGCCCAGCCCCCGGCGCCGCCCACCGGCGACGGCCTCACGGTCGAACTGGCGGACGGCAACGCGACGCTCACCGCCGAGGCCGGTAGCGTCGAGCCCGGCAGCACGGTCACGATCACCAACGAGCGCACCGGAAAGAGCGTCACCGCACAGGCCGACGCCGACGGTGCGTTCGTCGTAACGATCGCCGCGCAGGCCGGCGACACGTTCTCCGTCACCGCCACCGACGCCGCCGGCAACACCAGCGACGCCACCGAGATCACCGCCGGCGACGTCCCGCCGGACCCGGCCACGGTCGCCCCCCCACTGCCGAAGACCGGCACACCGCCTTTCGACCAGCAGGTTTCGTTCCTCTACGACGGCGCCAACCCGATCCAGCAGGATGTCGCGCCGGGCACGATCGAGCAGCGGCGCGTTTCCGTGGTCCGCGGCAGTGTCCTCGACCGCAACGGCGACCCGATCCCCGGCGTCGAGATCACGATCCTGCACCACCCCGAGCTCGGTCACACCGGCACCCAGGCCAGCGGCGAGTTCGACCTCGCGGTCAACGGCGGCGGCCCGCTCACCATCCAGTACCGCAAGGACGGCTATCTCCCCGTCCAGCGCACCGTCAGCACGCAGTGGCACGGCTGGTACCACGCCGACGATGTCGTGATGATCCCGCAGGATCAGAAAGTCACGACGATCGACCTGGCCGATACCAGCCAGGCCATCCAGGCAGCAAGAGGCTCCGTCGAGCACGACAGCGCCGGCACGCGCCAGGCCACCATACTGTTCCCGCAGGGCACCACCGCCGAGATCACCCTGCCGGACGGCAGCAAGAAGCAGCTCAGCCAACTCGACGTCCGCGCCACCGAGTACACCGTCGGCGACAGCGGCCCACAGGCGATGCCCGGACAACTGCCGCCGAGTTCCGCCTACACTTACGCCGTCGACCTCTCGGTTGATCAGCAACGTGAGCAGGGCGTCGACGTTCACGGCAAGGGCGTCAC